>Ga0111539_10003439_pt1 | contig 20851 bp, 23 predicted proteins | sample RhiMethybrSRZTD1_FD_79667 | JGI IMG/M metagenome (GOLD analysis project Ga0111539, IMG submission 79667) | Populus rhizosphere microbial communities from Tennessee, USA - Rhizosphere MetaG P. TD hybrid SRZTD1 (version 2) (version 2) | ecosystem: Host-associated > Plants > Roots > Rhizosphere >...
AAAAACATCGGTATACGAGCGAGCTTGACCTCTTCTGCGTTCGCAAAACCTGCCTTTGCCGCTGCTACGGCCAAAGGATACGGCACCCGCAGCTGCGGGCGCGGCCGCCTCGCGAGGTCCGCAATCACACCGAAAAGCTCCTCCAGCGAGAGATTCACGCCGCCGAGCAGATAGCGCTCCCCGGCCTCTCCGCGCTCGAGCGCGAGGGCGTGCCCCTGCGCCACGTCGCGAACGTCGACGACGTTCAGGCCCGTCGTGGAGACGTAGCCGCGAATCCGCCCGCTGGCGACGTCCTCGATCATCTGCCCCGTCGGCGTCGGCTTGGCGTCGCCGTCGCCCACGGGCGTCGTCGGGTTGACCACGACCGCGCCTGCGGCAAGGGCGAGCCGCTCGGACTCGAGCTTCGTGCGCTTGTAGGGAACCGAGAGCTCCCAGGCGGGCGGCTCGTCCTCCTCCGTCGCGACTCTGCCCGGGACCGGGCCGCAGGTTCCTGCGGTGCTCGTGAAGACGAAGCGGCGCACGCCCTTGGCGAGGGCGGCAGCGAGGATCGTCCGCGTCCCCTCGACGTTCACGCGCTCGAACTCGGACTCGGGGGCCTCGTAGCTGTAGAGCGCGGCCACGTGGACGACGGCCTCGCAGCCGTCGATCACGCGCTCCAGCCCCTCGCGGTCACTGAGGTCGACCCGCTCGTCGCGCACCTCGGCTCCCCGTTCGCGCAGCTCTCGCGCGACGTGGCTTCCGACGAAGCCCGTCGCTCCGGAGACGTAGACCCTCAAGCGCGCGCGGCTCTGAGGCGGCCGAGCGCCATGACCGGCCAGTACGTGCGGTAGAGATGGTAGTTGATGAGGAAGTGGCGCGGGAAGCCAGTGCCCGTGAAGGACGGCTCGTCCCAGTCGCCGTCCTCGCGCTGGTTCTCGGCGAGCCAGGCAGCCGCACGCGTCGCGGCCTCCGAGTGCGCCTCGCCGGCGGCGGTCAGTCCGAGGAGCGCCCATGCGGTCTGCGACGCGGTCGGCTCGCCGCGCCCGTGCCAGCGCGCGCCGTCCTCGCCGACGTCGTAGGAGCGGCAGTCCTCGCCGAAGCCGCCGTCCTCTTGCTGCACCGATTCGAGCCAGGCGACCGCGCGGCGCATCGCCGGGTGGTCGTGCGGGATCCCGGCCGCCTCGAGCGCCGGAAGGGCGGCGCCCGTCCCGTAGACGTAGTTCACTCCCCAGCGGCCGAACCACGAGCCGTTCTCCTCCTGCTCGGCGAGCAGGTACTCCACTCCCCGCCGCACCGGCTCCTCGTAGCCGGGCTCCTTCGCGAGGAGCTCGACAGCGTGGCCGGAGACGTCGACGCTCGGCGGGTCGATGATGGCTCCGAAGTCGACGAACGGGATCTCGTAGAGCCAGTAGGCGTCGTTGTCTCGGTCGAAGGCGCCCCAGCCTCCGCTCCGCGACTGCATCGCCTCGATCCAGCCGCAGGCACGCGTGACCGCCGGGCGGCCCATGCCGAGCTCGTTGAGCGCGATGCCGACGACCGCGGCGTCGTCGATGTCCGGGTAAAGGTCGTTGTCGAACTCGAAGGCCCAGCCGCCGGGCTCGACCCCGGGCAGGCGCACGGCCCAGTCGCCACGGCCCCTGACCTCCTCCTGCAGGAGCCAATCGCCCGCTTTCTGGAGCGCGGGGTCGTCCGCCGGCACACCCGCGGCGCGAAGGGCGACGAGCGCGAGGCAGGTGTCCCAGACCGGAGACTGGCAGGCTTCGGGGCGCAAGCGGTCGCCGTCGTCGACCATGAACCGTTTCCACCCCTCGATCCCGCGCCGAAGATACGGCGACTCGGGCCCGTGCCCACGACAGGCGAAGGCGATCAGCGACCAGACCCAGGGCGGCTGGATCCCGCCCCAGGAGCCGTCGAGCTCCTGGCGGTCGATGAGCCAGCGCTCCGCGTAGGCGAGCGCCCGCTCGCGGCCAGGCTGGACCGGCTGGCCGTTGTACCAGCGGATCGCCGAGTCGAGCAGGTTCCACGCGGTCTGCGGCCGTTCCATTGGGCCGAGGTCGATCTCACGGGCGAGCCGCTCCTCAGGGAGGTGCCGCACCGGCCGGTAGTGCATGACGATGGAGAGCGCGACGAGGGTCTGCCGGGCCCAGCAGCCGAAGCTGTAGACCGAGAGGGGCACCTCCGGGCTGAGGAGGACGAGCTCCGGCGGGATCGCCTGGATTTCCTCCCACGGCCAGAGGCCGAAGAGCGCGAGCCACATGCGCGTGAAGACCCGGGAGGCCCCGATGCCGCCCTGCTCCTCGATGTAGCTGCGCGCGCCGGCCAGGCGAAGGTCGTCCGCGGCGAGGCCCGCCATGCGGAGCGCGGTGTAGGCCTCGACGGTGGCGGCGAGATCCGGCTCTCCGCCCCAGTAGATCGCCCACGTGCCGTCTTCTCGCCGGCGCGCGAGGAGCTCGTTCGCGCAGCGCCGGACCGTGTCCTCGTCCGCGATGCGGAGAAACTCGTGCCAGAAGATGTGCTGAGCGGTCATCGTCACGTTGGACTCGAGCTCGGCGACCCAGAAGCCGTCCGGCTTCTGCAGGGAGAGCAGCCGTTCGACGCCCGCAGCGAGGGCGCGCTCGAGGTCGGTGCCGACTGTCGTGCTCACGCGGTCACCTTCTCACGAACGGCAGTCGCGAGCACGCGCGCGGCTTCCCGTCCGCTCCTGATCGCTCCTTCCATCGTCGCCGGCCAGCCGGTGTCGGTCCAGGCGCCCGCGCGGACGACGTTCGGCCTGCCTGTGCCGGCGCCGGGCCGCAGGACCGCGGTGCCCGGCCGGGCCGCGAACGTCGCGGCCGGCTCGCGGCTCACGCGCGACCACAGGAGCTCGGCGGCGCCCAGCCGCTCCGTGACCTGGCCGGCCACGCGGTCGATGAGCTCACGGCCCCGCAGCCCGAGGAGCTCAGGGACGCCGCTCGAGACGACGGTGATGTACTGGCCGCGCTCCGGCGGATGCCCGGTGAGCACGCCGCGGTCGAAGAGCCAGTGGGCGTCGCTTCCGAGTAGCGCGGTCAGCGGCGGGCCCATGATCTGCCGGTCGAAGAGCAGGTGCAGGCTCACGATCGGCGAGTCCTCGAGCTCGGGCTCTGGCTCGCCGAGGAGGCGCGCGGTCTCGGCGGCCGGCACGGCGACGACGATCCCATCGGCGTCGAGCTCCTCCAGCGAGCCGACCCGCGTCCCGAGGGAGACCTCCGCGCCCCGGCGCTCGAGCTCGGCTCCGGCCGCGTCCCCGTGCATCTCGCCGAGCGGCGCCATCGGAAGGAGGAGGTCGCTCGCGCCGCCGCCGGCGAGGAGCGCGGTCTGCACGGTGAAGATCCCGGGAGCCGCGCTGACCTCGTCCGTGCCGAGATTGAGCGCGGGCCTGATGAAGACGTCCCAGAAGCGAAGGACACCGTCCTGCGACTGCCCGAGGGTGCGAAGCAGCGAGCCGAAGGTCTCGTCGTCGTGCTCGGCGGGATCGAGCTTTGCCAGCTTGCGCGCCACGCGCCCGGTCGCAAGCCTTTCCCCCAGGCCGATGTGGCCGTACCGCAGGAGACCGACGAGCCCCGGCCGGATCGTTGCGACTCGGCCGTCCTCCGCCACCACCGGCAGGCCGAGGCGGACGCGACGCAAGGCCGCCGAGCTACCGATCTCGTCGATGAACTCGAGATAGGCGGTGCAGCAACCAAGTGCGACGTGCTGTCCGTTGTCCGGCGGCGGGCTCGGATCGCCTTCCCTCTCCGGAAGGGTCTGCACCGCCCCGCCGAGGGTCGGCCTCGCCTCGAAGAGATGGACGTCGTGCGCCTGCTTCGTCAGCTCGAGAGCGGCGGCGAGCCCGGCGAGACCGCCGCCGACGACCGCGACCTTCACAGGGCGACGACCGCCTTCATCTTCTCGACCGTCGACAGGTGCGGCGTCTCGCTGAATACGTCGTAGCCGCGCGCACGCATCTGGGTGAGCAGGCCGCGGTAGATCCCGGCGAAGCTTCGCACGCACAGCGCGCTTCGGCGGTCGAGGAGCGGCAGGAGCTCGAGGCCCTTGCGCATGAGCGCATCGGCCCGCACCGCCTGGTGCTCCATGAGCGGCCGCCAGCCCGGGCCCGGCTGCCCCGACGCGATCTCCTCCTCGGTGACGCGGAAGCGGCTCAGCTCGTTCTGCGGGAGGTACACGCGTCCCAGAGCCCAGTCCTCGGCCACGTCGCGCATGATGTTGATCTGCTGCAGCGCGAGCCCGAGAGTCTGCGCACGGGGTCTCGCGGCCTCCCAGCTGGACGGCTCGTAGACCGCTGCGCACGCGATTCCCACCGCACCCGCGACGCGGCGGCAATACTCGCGGAGCTCGTCCCAGCTCTCGTAGCGGTCCCGGTCGCAGTCCATGAGCGCGCCGGCGACGAGGTCGACGAGCGCGTCCTGGGGAATCGGGTAGCGGCTCATGGCATCGGCGAGGGCGACGAGGATCGCATCGCCGTCCCGGGAGGCCGGAAGCGCCTCGACGGCCGCGCGCCAGGACTCGAGCTCCGCGCGGGCAGGCGTGTCCTGGTCGGCGAGGTCGTCGACCCGCCGGGCGAAGGCGTAGAGCGCAGCGATCGCGCGTCGTTTCGGGCCGGGGAGGACACGGATGCCCCAGGCGAAGTTCTTCGCCGTCTCGCGGGTGATGCGGTCGGTCTCCGCGTAGGCCTGCTCAGAGTTCACGGCCGGAAGAGCTCCCGGACGGCGAGACGGGCGAATGTCCACTTCGTCGGAGCCGGCCGGCCGGTGAAGACGTCCCAGCCCGCGCGTTCGAGCGCGTCGAGCGCGGCCAGACCGCCGCGCGCGTAGAGGGCGACCGACCTACCGGGCCTTCCGCCGAGCGCCTTTGCGAGCGGCAGGCCCGCCTCGAGCAGGCTTCGAGCCCTGTCCCCTTCGAAGCGGAGGAGGGCAACCGTCTCGCCGGTGAGCGGGCCGGCGAGGTCCTCATCGGAGACCTCGAAGCGCGCCATGTCGTTCTGGGGCAGGTACACCCGGCCGAGCGCAAGATCGCGCGGAGGGTCCTGGAGGAAGTTGACGAGCTGGAGACCCGTGCAGATGGAGTCGCTCATACGCACGAGCTCTTCGTCCTCGGCGCGCCCGTAGATACCGAGCACGAGCCGCCCGACCGGGTCGGCCGAGTACGTGCAGTACTCCCGCACCTCCTCCCAGCTCGCGTAGCGCGTCTTGCGCTGGTCGATCCTGTTCGCCTCGATCAGGCGGCGGAAGGGCTCCTGGGGAAGGCCGCATGCGGCGATCGTCCCGTGCAGGCGCTGCATGACCTCCGTCTGCGGCGGGCCGTCGAGCTCGCGTTCGAGCTCGTCGAGGAGCACCATGCGGTCACCGTGCGCCTCGTCGCCGAGATTGTCCACGAGCCGGGCGAAGCCGTAGATCGCCCGCAGGTGCGGCCGCGCATGCCGCGGCGCAAGCACGGACACGACCGGGAAGTTCTCTCCGCCGGCCCGGGCATCGATGCGCTCCGCCGCCAGCTCTGGCGCTTCGAGAAGACTCGTCGCGGGCATGGCTCTCCATAGTATGGAGCGCCGAAGCCTGGGAAAGAGCGGCGTTCAGGTTCCCGTGGTCGGGCTCGGCACCTGGCTCACGTTCGATCTCGGGCCGGAGCGCCAGCAGGTCGCGGACGAGGTCGTCGAGACCGCCTATCGAAGCGGGACGCGGCTCTACGACTCCTCGCCGATGTACGGCCGCGCACAAGAGGTGCTCGGCCAGGCGGTCGACGGCCGGCGCGACGACGTCTTCATCGCGTCGAAGATCTGGACGCCCTCGCAGGAGCAGGGCCGGTTCCAGCTCGAGGCTCAGCTTGGGTACTTCGGCGGGCGCGTCGACCTCGAGCAGGTGCACAACCTCGTCGCCTGGGAGCAGCACCTGAACTGGCTCGAGCACGAGCGAGAGCAGGAGCGCGTCCGCTTCCTCGGCGCGACCCACTATCAGAGCTCGGCCTTCGACGAGCTCGAGGCGGTGATGCGAAGCGGACGGATCGACGCGATCCAGGTTCCCTACAACCCGAGGGAGCGGGACGTCGAACGGCGCATCCTCCCGCTGGCCGAGGAGCTCGGGCTCGGTGTCATCGTCATGCGTCCGTTCGCCGAGCGCGGCCTCCTCCCCGGCCCGGCGCCGGACGAGCTCGAGCGCATCGGAGCCGGGAGCTGGGCCGAGGCGCTCCTCAAGTGGATCCTGTCCGACGAGCGGATCACCTGCGTGATCCCGGCGACCGCCGATCCGGGCCACGCCGCCGAGAACGCGACCGCCGGCGAGCCGCCCTGGCTGGACGGCGAACAGCGGAGGATGGTGGAAGAGCTCGTAGGTTGATCGAGGACTGGACCAGCGAGCAGCGCGAGGCGTTCGACCGGGACGGCTTCCTCATCGTCGAGGAAGGCTTCATCGACGGCGGCCGCTCAGCCTGGCTCGACGCCGAGCTCGCGCAGGACCTCGGCGGTGTGCTCGCCGAGCCCGGGCACCGGTCCTAGCCCCGGCCGCTCGCCCCCGACGAGAAACGGGTTCCCCACGGTCGGGATCGGCCCCGCCGGCGAGACCACGTCGACGACGAGCCGGTTGTGGGCGAGCTGCGGGTGCTCCATCACCTCCGGGATCGCATTCACCGCTCCGCAGGGAATACGGGCGGCCTGCAGGCGCTCGAGCCACTCGTCGGCGGGGCGGGCCGCGAACGCGCGCACGAGCTCGGGCTCGAGGTGGTCGCGGTGCGCCACGCGCGCCTCGTTGCTCCCGAAGCGCTCGTCCGCATGCAGGTCGGGGCGATCGACGACCTCGAGCGCGAAGGCGCGCCAGTGCTCGTCGGAGAGAACCGCGAACCCGAAGAGTCGGCCGTCGCCTGCGGGGAACGGCCCGTAGGGACAGAAATGCGGGTGCCGCATGCCGGTCCGCGGGGGCACCTCGTGCCGGTGCCACCACTGGTGCGGGAAGTAGCCGAGCCAGTCGACCATCGTGTCGAAGAGGGAGATCGACACGCGCTCTCCCTCGCCGGTCTGCGCGCGGCGCGCGAGGGCGGCCGCGGTCGCGACGGCCGCATAGCTTCCCGCGCCGACGTCGCAGATGGAGACTCCGACCCGCGCCGGCTCCTCGGGCGTGCCGGTGATCGAGATGAGACCGGTCTCTCCCTGGACGACGAGGTCGTAGGCGTTGCGCTCCGCGTAGGGGCCGTCGGGCCCGTAGCCGGAGATCTCCGTGTAGACGATGTCTGGCCGGAGCGCCCGCACGGCCGGCTCGTCGACGCCGTGGTCAGCCGCCCAGCCCGGCGTGAAGTTCTGCAGGAAGACGTCGCTCGCGCGGACCAGGGCCTCGAGCGCGGGCCGCGACGAGGGGTCCTTCAGGTCGAGCGCCACGCTGCGCTTTCCGCGGTTCATCCAGACGAACCCGCTCGACTCGCCCCGCGCGATCGAGTCCCAGCCGCGGGTGACGTCGCCCACGCCGGGCCGCTCCACCTTGACCACGTCGGCGCCGAGGTCGGCGAGAAGCCGCGAGCAGAGCGGACCGGCGAGTCCATTCTCGCAGGCCAGCACGCGGGTGCCCGTGAGGAGCGGCACCCGCGTACCGTAGTGCCCTAGACGACGCTCTGCACCTCGACGACGTCGGCCGAGTCGAGCGAGAACCCGTAGGCCTGGTGGGCCTTGACGACGGCGTCCGCGTCGGGAGCTTCGGACAGGCAGAACGCCGTGCCGTCCTTGCCCAGGAAGACGTTCAGGCCCTTGACACCGTGGTCATCGGCCTCGCCTGCCTTGATGCGCTCGCCGATCGCAGCGCCCATCTCCGGAGCGACGTCGCTCATCTCGTGGTGGTCGATGAAAGTCGGCACTTGCTACTCCTCCTTGTCGGTTTGAACACCCGCAGGGTCGGGCCCGGCCTCGCCGCCGCTCGCTGCGATCGCCAGCCGGCCGAGATAGAGATCCCAGCCCTCGCCATGGATCTCGCGCGACTCTTCCGGCAGGTCGAGGTGGCGAAGGCGGACGAGCGTGCCCGCGCCGTCCGGCTCGAGGGTCACCTCGACACGGCTCGATCCGGGCGGGACGCCGTGTGGGCCCGACGACTCCTGCCCCTCCCAGCCCCAGGTGAAGACGATGCGACTGGGCGCGTCCACTTCGACGTACTCGCCGCGCGCGATGATCTGGTCACCCATCTCCACGCGGTAGATGCCTCCCGGCCTGGGGTCGAGGCTCGCCTGGCGCCCCTTCCACAGCACCATCTTCTCTGGGTCGGTGAAGAACTCGAACACGGTTTCCGGCCGGGCGGCGATCCTGACCTCGCGCTCGACGACGGTTGCGACTTCAGGCTGGTCGAGGGCCACGTCGCCTCCTTCCTTCCTCGTGCTCTGCGGCGAGCTTCAGGCGCTCGAGCCCGTCGCCCCAGAACGTTTCCAGGAACGTCCTCAGATCCTCGAAACCCTCGCTCCGCACGCTGTACAGCCGCTTCGTACCCTCGCGCCGCTCACGCACGAGCCCGGCACCTTTGAGGACGGTGAGGTGCTGGGAAACCGCGGGACGGGAAATGGAGAACTCGGCCGCGATCTCGCCCGCCGACCGCTCGGCACCGGCCACGAGCTCGAGGATCCGGCGGCGGTTCGGCTCGGCGATGGCGCGAAGCGCGGTCTCCATGCGTCGTATTGTAAGCAGAAACTTACGTAAGACGCAACTTACATATATGCGACCGCTAGCATCGGGCGCAACTTCCGGGAGGAGATGGAATGGCCGAGTTGTCAGACAAGGCGCGGAAGCTCTTCGAGGCCCCGAACCTGCTCTTCGTCGCGACCGTCAACCAGGACGGATCGCCCCAGGTGACGCCGGTGTGGACACACACGCAGGACGGCTACCTGACCTTCAACACGGCGAAGGGCCGCGCGAAGGAGCGGAACATGCGGCGGGAGCCGAGGATCGGGCTCTCGATCGCCTCGCGTGACGACCCGATGGAAAAGGTCGACCTCGCCGGCCGCGTGGTCGAGATGATCGAAGGGGAAGAGGCCGAGGCGCAGATCGACGACCTGTCCGAGAAGTACATCGGGGAGCGCCCGTATCCCTGGCGGCGGGGCGAGGAGCGGATCAAGGTCCTGATCGAGCCCGTCCGCATCCACGAGATGTGAGCCTCCTCTACCTGACACGGGAGGAGGTCGCCCGCCTCCTGCCCGATGTGCCCGCGCAGCTCGACCTCGTCGAGGAGACCTATCGCGCGGTCGGGTCGGGGCGGGTCGAGCTGCCGCCCAAGCCCGGGATCCACCCGCGGCCCGACTCCTTCATCCACGCCATGCCCGCGTATCTGCGGGACGACGATGTCGCCGCGCTCAAGTGGGTCGCCGGCTACCCGGCGAACAAGGAGCGCGGCCTCCCGTACATCACGGGGCTCGTCGTCCTGAACGATGCGGAGACCGGCCTGCCGGCGGCGATCATGGACGGCGCGGAGATCACCGCCGCCCGGACGGCCGCCGCGAGCGGCGTCTGCATCCGGCGGTTCGCGCCCGAAGGCTGGCGGAGCGCCGCCGTGCTCGGCGCCGGCGAGCAGGGCCGCTTCCACGCCGAGGTGCTGAGACGGCTGAACCCTGACGTGGCGATCGCGGCGTGGGATCCCCATCCCGAGCGCATCTCCTCACTCGGAGAGCGTGTCGAGGCGGTTTCCGGGCCTCGCGAGGCCGTGAAGGGAGCCGAGGTCGTCGTCACGGCCGGGCCGATCGTCGAGGACCCCGACTCGCCGCTCACCCCGGACTGGCTCGGCGAGCGCTCGCTCGGCCTCCCGATCGACTTCGACTTCTACTTCAGCGCCGAGGCCGTCGAAACAGCCGGGCTCTTCCTCGTCGACGACGTCGGCCAGTTCGAGTACTACCGCTCGCTCGGCCACTTCCAGGGCTGGCCGAAGCCGGAGGGAAGCGTCGGCCAAGCACTCTCCCGGGACGGCAGCCCGGATCGGGTCGTCTGCTGCAACCTCGGCATCGGGGCGCTCGACGCGGCCTTCGCGGCCCGGGTGCTCGCTGCGGCGCGCGAGCGCGGCCTGGGCACCGAGCTGCCCCTCTAGCCCGCCGGTCTGGGCGCGGGCGGTGGGCCCGCCTTCACCGCCGCGACGGCTGATGGCTCCTACGTGTGAAAGGAGCTCGGCGTGGCGTCGTTCTCGCTGTCGCAGTGCAGTCGGGAGGACGCTCTAGGCGCCGGTCCGCTCGCCCGGGTAATCCGAGGCGCGTCTGCGAAGCAAGGCGCTCGGCCCGCTTAGTACCCCTAGTAACAGACTGTTACTAGGGGTCTTTCGCGACCTTTCGTCACACCTGCTGGCATTCGAGATGCCGGAGCGGCTCTGACCTCGGAGCCGGTTGAGACTCCTCGCCATAGCCAAGTAACAGACTGTTACGAGGCGACTTTCGGGCGCGTTCATTGACGAATGCGTTCGCCCTTGGGGTCCCAGAGCGGCTCTTCGGCCACCTCGCCCGCGACCCAGTCCCCGAAGATCTCGACTTCGACCTTCTGGCCGGGCCGGACAGCTGCGCCCGGAAGATACGCGTAGGCGATCGAGCGCTCGATGCTGTAGCCGTAGCCGCCGCTCGTCACGCGGCCCACCGTCTCACCGTCCACTCTCACGGGCTCCGAGCCGAGGGCGACGGAGCGGGGATCCGAGAGGACGAGGCACGCGAGCCGGCGCTCGGGCTCTTCCCTGGAGGCCTCCCCGAGCGCCTCGCGGCCGATGAAATCGCCCTTGTCCAGCTTGACCGCGAAGTCGAGGCCGGCCTCGTAGGGGTTCTCGTCCGGCGTGATGTCGGCGCCCCAGACCCGGTAGCCCTTCTCCAGGCGGAGAGAGTCGATCGCCTTGTAGCCCCCTGCGACGAGACCGCGCTCCTTGCCCGCCTCCCAGATCGAGTCGAAGAGGCGGAGGCCGAACTCGATCGGGCAGTAGAGCTCCCAGCCGAGCTCGCCGACGTAGGTGACGCGGAGGGCAAGGCAGGGCACCGGCCCGACCGCGATCTCCTGCGCGCGCATGTAGGGGAACGCCTCGTTCGACAGGTCGGCGTCGGTGAGCGGCTGCAGGATCTCGCGCGCCGTCGGGCCCCAGAGGCCGAGGCAGGCGAAGCGCGAGGTGACGTCCTCGACCCGCGCGCTTCCGTCCTCGGGGAGATGCCGCCGGATCCACGCGGCGTCATGGTTCCCGAACGCCGTCCCGGTGACGATCCTGAAGCGGTTCTCGGCGAGGCGCGTGACCGTGAAGTCGCATTCGATTCCGCCGCGTGGGTTCAGCATCTGCGTGTACGTGATCGCGCCGACGTCGCGCGCGACCCTGTTGTCGCACAGGCCCTCGAGGAAGTCGGCCGCGCCCTCGCCGACCACGTCGATCTTCGCGAAGGAGGTCTCGTCGAAGAGCGCGGCGCCCTCGCGGCACGCGCGGTGCTCCGCTCCGATCGCCGGCGACCAGATCTCGCCGGCCCAGCCGCGCGGGCGGAGAGACTCGTCCCCGCTAGACGCGTTGGGCTCGAACCAGTTGGCGCGCTCCCAGCCCGACTTCTCCCCGAACGACGCGCCGAGCTCCTCGAGCCGCGCGTAGGTGGGCGAGAGCCTGAGCGGCCGGCCGGCGAGCCGCTCCTGGCCCGGGTACTTGATGTCGTAGTACGTGGAGTAGACCTCGTACGTGCGCGCGAGGGTGTACTCCCGGCTCCTGTAGTGCGGCCCGAAGCGGCGCGAGTCCATCTCCCACACGTCGAGGCTCGGGACTCCGTCCACGATCCACTCGGCGACGAGTCGGCCCATCCCGCCCGCGCCGGCGAGACCGTGCGCGCAGAAGCCGGCCGCGACCCAGAATCCGCGCACGTCGGACTCGCCGAGGATGAACTCACCGTCGGGAGTGAAGGCCTCCGGCCCGTTGACGAGGCTGATCACCTCCGCGTCCTCGAGCTCCGGCACGCGGACGCACGCGTTCGTCATGAGCTCGTGGAAGCGGTCCCAGTCCTCGGGCAGGAGCTTGCCGTTGAAGTCCGCCGGGATCCCGTCGAGCCCCCACGGCGCCGGGTTGCGCTCGTAGCCGCCCATGACGAGCCCGCCCGACTCGCCGCGGAAGTAGACGAGGAGCGAGGGGTCGCGCATCGTCGGGATGTCGAGCGAAATCCCGCTCGGGCGCGTGATGAGGTACTCGTGCGCCATCGGAATGAGCGGAACGTTCACGCCCGCGAGCCGGCCGATCTCGCCGGCGAACATGCCGCCCGCGTTCACGACGACGCTGGTCTCGATCGAGCCCTTGTCCGTCTCGACGCCGACGACGCGGCCGTTCTCGAGGCCGATCCCGGTCACCCGCGTATTCGTGTTGATCTCGGCGCCACGGCGGCGAGCGCCTTCCGCCAGCGCGAAGGTGAGCTGGCTCGGGTCGATGTAGCCGTCAGTCGGCAGATGGGCCGCGCCGAGCACGCCGTCGGTCGACATCGGCGGGAAGAGCTCGGCGGCCCGCTCGGCAGAGACGAGCTCGAGCGGCAGCCCGAAGGTCTTCGCCCAGCCCGCCTGGCGGCGGAGCTCCTGCATCCGCTCCTCCGACGAGGCGAGCCGGAGGGAGCCGACCTCGTGCCAGCCGGTCTCGAGGCCGACCTCCTCCTCGAGCGTCCGGTAGAGCTCGACGGAGTCCATCATCATCTTCGTCAGGCTGATAGAGCCGCGCAGCTGCCCGACCAGCCCGGCCGAGTGAAAGGTCGAGCCGCTCGTCAGGTCGGCGCGCTCGCAGAGGACGACGTCGTCCCAGCCGAGCCGCGCCAGCCAGTAGAGGATCGAAGCGCCGCCGACCCCTCCGCCGATGACGACGGCGCGAACCTTCGACGTCATGCGCGGGCCGCGGCGACCACCGGGCGATACTACGCGGGTGGAGCTCATTCAGCATCCGCCGTCGGTCGTGCTCGTCGTCCACGAAGGCGGAGAGCTCGTCCTCGTGCGGCAGTCGCGGCCCGGCTCCGGGACGCGCACCCTGGAGCTCCCGTCCGGCAAGCTCGAGGACGGTGAGACACCTGCGGATGCCGCGATCCGAGAGCTCGCCGAGGAGTGCGGACTGGCCGCCGGCGAGCTCCACGCGATCGCGACGTTCTGGGCCGCGCCCGGCTACTCGACCGAGCTGGTGCACGTCTTCGAGGCGACCGGGCTCAGCGAAGCCGATCCGGCCGAGCTCGACGAGGACGAGGACATCGAAGTGGAGCGGCTGCCGCTCGCAGGCGCCATCGGCCAGCTCGACGACGGCGCCTCGATCGCCGCGCTCGCCCTCTGGCTCGAGCTGCAGTGAGCACGGCGGTCTGGCTGCTCGGTCTCGAAGGCTCGCTCGCCGACGACGAAACCGGGGACGAGCTCGCCACCGCCCTCGTCGTCCTCGCCTCGGTGGCCGGCCAGGAGGTTCAGATCGACGAGGTCGAGGCGCACGGGGCGAGTCGGCGGGCGCTGCTCCTCCTCGCCGCGGGCGGCGATCCCGACCGCGGACTCGACCTCAACGGACGCGCGGTGACCGCGCTCGCCGAGGAGATGCGCACCGTCGACCGGCAGCTCGCGCTCGAACGCGGGCTGGATGAGCTCAAAGCGCAGGCCAAGGGCCTTCCACACGTCTCCGAGGCCCTCGCAGCGCTGCGCGCCACGCCTGATGTGGCGTGGCGCGCATATGCCTGTTCCTTGCTGGCCGAGGAGCTCGGCTAGCTACTGGCCCGCAGGCGCAGCCCCGCCGGCCGGGCGGTCATACCGCTCCTCGATACGGTCGAGCTCCTCCTCGGTGCCCATCCGGATCGGGCCCTTGAACCATTTGCGTGCCGAGACGAACCACCAGCCGCCGAAGATGAGCCCGATGCCGGCAAACCACAGGATCGTGTAGTTCGTGAACTGCCAGTCGAAGCCCTCTTCCCACGGGAGACCGATCTTGTAGAGCGGGATGAGGAAGATGATCGTGATCAGGGCAACCCACGCGACCGACAGCGGGTCGATCCACTTGTAGTGCTTGCCGAGGCTCCATGCCCTCGACTCGTTCCAGCTGTCGCCCTTGCGCCAGCGCAGCCAGACCGGGATGACGAACGCGATGTAGAGGCCGATGACCGCGATCGCCGTGCCCACCGCGTAGCCGATGAAGTAGTTCCAGACAGCCGGGATCATGAGGATGCCCGCGAAGAGCCAGATCCCGAACACCGACCACCGCGGCACCCGGTTCTTCGCCACCCGCCGCCAGTACTGGTGGCCCGGTACGGCGCCGTCCCGCGAGAACGCGAACATCATGCGCGACGCCGAGGTCACGGAAGCGGTCACGCAGAAGAACTGCGCGACGACGCAGATGAAAAGCAGCGCCTCCGCCCAGTCCTGGCTCATCGAGTTGGCCCAGATCCACGGCACGAGCAACCCGAGGGCGTTGACGGTGTCGAGCGCGCCCTGCGTGCTCGGAATGGCGAACGTCACCGCGAGAAGGAGGATCCAGCCGAAGATCACGGAGACGACGACGGAGGTCCACATTCCCGTCGCGGCCATCCTGGACGCGTTCTTGGTCTCCTCGGCCGTGTGCGCCGACGCGTCGAACCCCGTGATCGTGTACTGCGGAAGCAGCATCCCAAGGCCGAGGACGAGGAGGAACGCGAGCCCGAACTTCGTCGTTCCGTCGCCGAAGCCCGAGTTGTTGACCGTCTCCGTGAACACGTACGAGAGCGACTGGTGCCGGTCGGGGACGATGATCAGGATGCCGACGATCACGACGACGCCGACCATGTGCCACCACGCCGAGATCATGTTCAACCCGGACGTCAGGCGGATGTTCAGGAAGTTGATCAGCGCCGCCGCCGTGAGGAAGATCGCGTAGAGAACGTAGGTCGAGGCATCGAACGACGCGCCGAACCAGTCGTTCATGTGCTCGGTGTAGGAGAACCAGAAGTCGAAGAGAGCCTGGCTGAAAAGCGCGAGCCCGTAGCCGATCGCCGCGGTGACCGCGACCTGGCCGATGAGGTTGAACCAGCCCGTCGCCCAGCCCCAGCCCGGGCTACCGAGCTTCGACGCCCAGTAGTACAACCCGCCGGCGGTCGGATAGGCGGAGGCGATCTCCGCCATGGCCAGCGAGATGATCGTGGCCATGAGGCCGACGAGGAGCCAGCCGAAGGTCACCCACATCGGGCCGCCGTGCTCGAAGCCGATGTTGTACGAGGTCAGACATCCCGCGAGGATCGAGATGATCGTGAACGAGATCGCGAAGTTGCGGAAGCCTCCCATCGCCCGGAAAAGCTCCTGCGCGTAGCCGAGCCGATGCAGAATCGACTCGTCGTCGGAATGCTGGTGCGACGCCTGCTCTTCGGTGCTCATGCTGCTCTCCTTCTCAGGGTGAGACCGCGTATTAGGACGCGACCGGCGGAACGCTGTCAAGCCACCCGGACGTTAGGATCGCCCGCGTGACGCTGAAAGAGCTCACCGCGGAGATCGAGAGCGGCGCTATCGACACGATCGTCGTCGCGTTCACGGACATGCAGGGCCGCCTGATGGGGAAGCGGGTGCAAGGCCAGTTCTTCCTCGAGAGCGACGTGGCCGGGCACGGCGTCGAAGGCTGCAACTACCTCCTCGCGCTCGACATGGAGATGGACCCCATTCCCGGGTATCAGATGGCCAACTGGGAGAAGGGCTACGGTGACTTCGTCCTCCAGCCAGACCTCGCCACGCTGCGCCGGATTCCGTGGCTGGAAGGGAGTGCGCTCGTTCTCTGCGACGTCCTCTGGCACGACGAGACGCCCGTGAGGCCCTCGCCCCGCCAGGTTCTCAAACGCCAGGTGGAGCGCGCCGCGGAGCTCGGCTACACGGCGATGTTCGGCTCCGAGCTCGAGTTCTATCTCCTCAAGGAGACCTACGCCGCGGCGCATGACAAGGGCTACGAGAACCTGACGCCGTCCGTCCCCTACATCCTCGACTACCACATCCTCGCCACGACGTACGACGAGCCCTTCCTCCGGCAGATCCGCAACCACATGCAGGCCGCGGAGATCCCGGTCGAGAGCTCGAAGGGCGAGGCCTGGCCCGGCCAGCAGGAGGTCAACTTCCGCTACGCCGACGCGCTCACCATGGCCGACAACCACACGGTCTACAAGAACGGGGCCAAGGAGATCGCCCACCTGAACGGCTGCTCGATCACGTTCATGGCGAAGCCCGACCAAAGCTGGATCGGCAACTCCTGCCACATCCACGCGAGCCTGTGGCGAGGCGACGAGAGCGCCTTCGCCGGCGAATCCGACGTCTTCAAGCAGTTCCTCGCGGGCCAGATCGCGTGCTTCCGCGAGCTCGCCCTCTTCCTGGCGCCGAACATCAACTCCTACAAGCGCTACGCAGCCGGGAGCTGGGCGCCGACGACGCTCGCCTGGGGGCACGACAACCGCACGTGCGGCTTCCGCATCGTCGGCCACGGAAACGGGCTGCGGGCGGAGACGCGCATCCCGGGCGGGGACGTCAACCCGTACCTCGCCTTTGCCGCGGTGATCGCCGCCGGCCTCCACGGGCTGGAGAACGAGCTCGAGCTGCCGCCGCCGCTCGAGGGCAACGCCTACGAGTCGGACGCCGAGCGCTTCCCCCACTCGCTCCGTGACGCCATCGACGCGCTCGAGAACGGCGGGATGGCGCGGGCCGCCTTCGGCGACGACGTCGTCGACCACTACCTGAACTACGCGCGGACCGAGCAGCGGCTCTTCGACGAGGTGGTCACGAGCTACGAGCGGCAGAGGCTCTTCGAGCGTGGCTAAGCCGCTCATCGGGATCACGACGTACGTCGTGCCCGCGAAGTGGAGCTACTGGGATCAGGAGGCGGCGCTCGTTCCCGCGGCCTACGTGCGGGCCGTTCAGCAGGCCGGCGGGCGTGCGTTCCTCGTGCCGCCTGCAGAGGACGCCGTCGAGGAGACCCTGGACGGCCTCGACGGGCTCGTGTTCTCGGGCGGCTCCGACCTCGACCCCGGGCTCTACGGGCAGGAGGCCCACGAGGAGACCCTCGGGATCGTGCGCGACCGAGACGAGGCAGAGCTGGCGCTGCTCGAGGGAGCGCTCGAGCGGGACATGCCCGTGCTCGCAATCTGCAGGGGAAGCCAGGTGCTGAACGTCGCCCGCGGCGGTGACCTCCTCCAGCACCTTCCCGACGTGGTCGGAGACGAGAAGCACAAGCACACGCCGGGCGTCTTTGCCGATCACGACGTCGACCTCATCGCCGGCACGCGGGTGCAGAGCCTCCTCGGAGACCGCGCCCCGGTGAAGAGCCACCATCACCAGGGCTTCGGGCGCCTGGGCGAAGGGCTCCGCGAATCGGCGCGCGCCGACGACGGCACGGTGGAGGCCGTCGAGGATCCGTCGCAACGTTTCGCCCTCGGCGTGCTCTGGCACCCCGAGGCAGGCGAGGACCTCGCCCTCTTCCAGGGCTTCGTCGACGAGGCTCGCCGCTACGCCGAAGAGCGCCGCTAGCCCCCAGCGGGCTAGTGGAAGTTCGCCGACAGCGTGAAGCTGTCCAGGTTCGAGTCGTCGAAGGCGTTCAGGTTCTTGAACTGGACCTTGATGTTCTGCGCGCCCGCGGACACGTGCTTCGCCCACTCATAGGACGCCGTCGTCGGCCGCGGCTTCGAGATGCCGATCTTCCCGGTGTTGTCGAAGAAGCGCACGACCGGACCGGTCTGGACGCCGTTGACCAGGACGCGCACCAGCGTCGCGGCGTACTTGTGGCCCGAGAAGCCACCCCCGCTGTTCAGATCGCGAACGCTTCCTTCCGCCGAGAAGCGGATGACGAGTGGACTGTCTGCGGTGACGACGACGGACCGGCTCGCTCCGGGGACATCGATGAAGCTGCCGGAAGGGGTACTCACATTCGATCCGGTCGTAAACGCGATCTTGTCCGAGGTGCCGGAGTCGGTAGCACCGATGGCACTAACCACGAGAATTCCTGCGGCGACCGCCAAAACGGCGGAGACCGCGACCAGCCTTGACTTCGTGAACATCGAGGGCTCCTTGTTCGAGGAGTCTCAATCCTCCTCCGTCGAGCCCGGCGACTCAAACGGGCTACGGCCTCCGTTCTGGCGAGGCGTTACTCTCTGGGACGCAGTGAGACGCATCGCCCTGCTCTCGCTCGCGGTCTTCGCCTTCGCCCTCCTGGCGGGGTGCGGCGGCGCGAGTGACAACTCACAGGACCAGACGCTGACGCCTGCCCAGGTCGGGCAGACGTTCCAGCAGGCCACGGGGCGGCCGCTCGAGGAAACACCTGTGAGCGATCCCGCCTGGGACCAGCTCGGCTACGGGCTCGACATGCCGCAGTCTCTCGTCGACCGCTACGGGATTTTCAATGTCTACGTCGGCAAGCCGGGCAAGACCGCCTCGCTCGCCTCCTTCTTCAAGGACAAGGACACGGACAAGCCGCTCGCCCGCGGCACGGACGGCATCTACTGGGAGCTCGACTCGCAGAGCAAGACCTGGGTCGCCTACAAGCGCTACAGCGGCAACGTCGTCCTCGTCTGGTGGAGCGGCTCGAAGAAGCAGGCCGCCGACGAGCGGTTCGGCCGGCTCGACTCGATTCTTTCCGGCCTCCCCGGTTAAGCTCGCCTCCTATGGGTCGTCTGGACGGGAAAGTGGCCGTCATCACCGGTGCCGCCGGCGGCATCGGCCGCGAGGCCGCGATTCTCTTCTCCGCCGAGGGCGCGAGCGTCTGCGTCGCCGACGTCGATCCGGAGAAGGGGGAGGCCACCGCGGCCGAGTGCCGCGAGGCCTTCTTCCAGGAGGTGAACGTCGCCGACGCCGGCAGCGTCCAGGCGCTGTACGCGGCTGCTGCCGAGCACTACGGCGGGATCGACATCCTCTACAACAACGCGGGGATCATGCCCGCCGACGACGCCTCGGTGCTCGAGACGGGGGACGACGCGTGGCAGCGGGTGCAGGACGTGAACACGAAGGGCGTCTTCCTCTGCTGCAGGCACGGGATCCCGTACCTGCTCGAGCGCGGCGGCGGCTCGGTCATCAACGTCGCGTCCTTCGTCGCTCTCGCGGGGGCGGCAACCTCGCAGATCTCCTACACGGCCTCGAAGGGAGCCGTGCTCTCGATGAGCCGGGAGCTCGCGGTCGAGTTCGCGCGCCGCGGGGTGCGCGTCAACGCGCTCTGCCCGGGCCCCGTCGAGACGCCGCTCCTGATGCGCCTCTTCGACGAGACGCCCGGGGCCCTCGAGCGCCGGCTCGTCCATCTGCCGATGGGCCGCCTCGCCCAGGCGAAGGAGATCGCCTACGGAGCGCTCTTCCTCGCAAGCGACGAGTCGTCCTACGTGAACGGCGCGACCTTCCTCGTGGACGGCGGGCTGACCGCAGCCTACGTCACGCCGGAGTAGCTCGAGGATCCGACCTCAGGATCCGAGGACGTTCACTGCCCGGGCCGCGACGAGTAGGACGGCGCCGACCGAGATCAGCGCGTCGAGGCCCATGAGAGCCTTGGCGAGCCGGGTCAGCGGCATGGCGTCGGTCGGGCTGAACGCGATGCCGTTCGTCAAGGCGACGTAGGTGTAGTCGCCGAGCCGCGGATACCAGCGGCTGTGCTTCAGGCGGTCGTTGTCGTCCTGGGGGAACCAGAAGTCGGGCCGCCTCCGGCCATGCCGCACACGCGCGCGAGGGCCTCCCGCGTCGACGCTCCAGAACAGGAGGCCGAAGACGATCACGTTCGTGAGCCAGAGGAGCGCGCCGCTGAGGAGCAGCTGTCCGCCGGAAAGGTTCCCGCTCGTCTCGGTCACCAGCGAGGCGATGAGGAACGCGAGTCCGCAGAGGTTGGCGGCCACGACGACGGTAAGCACACCGGCATCCACGGACCGCGGCGCGTTGAGGACCACCGCGAGGACGATCTCCGGAACGGCGAGGACGAACCAGACCCAGCCTTGCACACCGACGAGTTGCCAGCCCTCCAGCAAACTCACCACGCCGAGGAGGATCAGGAGACCGCTGGCGGCGAGGGCGAACGCCCTCGCCTCGATCAGCTGCTCGTTGCGGGTGCCCTCCGGGTGCGCGGTCGACACGACCCCTGGTTCGGCGGATGCGGAGCTTGCCCTGCTCGAACGCCTAGCGCCGGCCCTCGAAGCGCGCCTGCTCCTCGGCGGTGCGCTCGGCCGTGGGGATCGCCTCCAGCCTCTCGTCCGGGATCGGCTCGCCGCTCTCGACGGAGAGCCCGTACGTCCCGTCGAGGACGCGGGCCTCGGCGCGCTCGACCGCGGCCAGCTCCTTGAGCAACCGCTCGCGGAGCCCGGCCTCGAACTCGTCGGCGTAGAGCTCGCTGCCCTGATCGCCGAGGTGCTGGTCCAGGTTCGTGAGCTCGCCGTTGTCCCCGCCTCCCTGCTCGGCGAGGGCCCGTTCGATTCGCTCTCGCTCGCGGCGAAGAAGCTCGCGTGCCTTCTCTGCTTCCACAGCCGGACTCTACCGATGCCCGCGCTCGACGAGCTTCGACTTGTACTCGCTCCGCTGCAGGGTTCCCCAGGGCACCAGCTCGACCCGCGCCTGCACCACGAGCACGCTCCGCAGCCGCTCGCCGATCTCGCGCTCCAGCTCGTCTTCGGCCGTCACGTCGCGCGCGAGCTCCACGGCCACGGGGAGGGGCGGCTCCTGCTTCACCCCGGGCGCCTCCGGCCGGACGAGGATGTGGCCGCTCACCTTGGGCGCGAACGCGTTCACGACCTCGCGCACCGCCGACGGAAAGACGTTTACGCCGCGGACGATGAGCATGTCGTCGGTACGCCCGATGCACCGCACACGCGGGCTCGTCCGCCCGCACGGGCACTGGCCGGCGTGCAGCACGACGTGATCGCGCGTGCGGAAGCGAAGCAGCGGTGCCGCCCGGTGCTGCAGATGGCTCAGCACGAGCTCGCCGCTCGCGCCGTCATCGATCTCGAGCGCCTTGCC
>Ga0111539_10003441_pt1 | contig 20844 bp, 25 predicted proteins | sample RhiMethybrSRZTD1_FD_79667 | JGI IMG/M metagenome (GOLD analysis project Ga0111539, IMG submission 79667) | Populus rhizosphere microbial communities from Tennessee, USA - Rhizosphere MetaG P. TD hybrid SRZTD1 (version 2) (version 2) | ecosystem: Host-associated > Plants > Roots > Rhizosphere >...
ACCCTTGGGGATCGTGAGGTCCCCGGAGAGCCCAAAAGGCTCTCCAGGAGGCCCGCGCGGGTCTCCTGGGGCCGTGTAGCAACGGCCCCCGGGTTGCCGAGTAGGCACCCGCGTCCCGTCGCAACCCTCGGGGTCTGCCCCGCGGGACGGACGGCGCGTGCCTGAAACGCGCCCTCAATCCGTCTCGATCGGCAATGCTTTGTCCTTCGCCCACTCGCCCATGGAGCCGTCGTAGAGCGCCAGCCCGTCGAAGCCCAGCTGATGCAGCAAGAACAAGTCGATGGTGGCGGAGATGCCGCCGCCGCAGTAGCAGATCACGTCCCTGTCTTTCGTCACCCCGCGCGCCTTGAACTTCGCCTCGGCGTCCGCAAGTGTCGCGAAGGCTTTGGTCGCGGGGTCGACCAGGCTCGCGGCCGGCACGTTGACGCTGCCGGGGACGCGGCCCGGTCGGCCGTAGCGGCTCGGCTCCAGGCCTTTGTGAAACTGGGGTCCCAGCGCGTTGACGATGACGGTGCCGCCATCCTCGAGCCCCGCCAGCACCGCCTCCTTGCCGACGAACAACCCCGCACGTGGATTGGCCTTGAAGGTCGCCGCGGGATAGCCCTTGGCGGGGCCGCTTTCCACCGGCCGGCCCTCGGCCTTCCACTTGTCGAAGCCGCCGTCCAGGACCGCTGCCCGGTCGAAGCCGAGCGCGCGCAGCATCCACCAGAAGCGCGTCGCCCACATCATGCTGCCCATGCTGTAGAGCACCACGCGGGAGCCGGTGCCCAGCCCGTGCCGGCCGAACGCGGCCTCGAGCTGCGCCGTCGGCGGCATCATGAACCGCAGCCGCGTGGTGGCGTCGGAGAACTCGCCTTGCAGGTCGAGGAAGTCGGCGCCGGCGATGTGCGCCTGCTCGAAGGTGCGGCGTCCGGAGACGGCGATGTAGGGGTCGTCGCTGCCGGCCGGCGTCGGCTCCAGATACGTCGTGCAGTCGTAGATCCGCAGATCAGGCTCGGAAAGCGCGCTTGCCAGCCGCTCGGTGCCGATCAAGGCCTGTGCATCGCGCATGTGGTCCTCGCAGGATTTGCATTGCGTGCTCAACAGTCCAGGCCGAGCCGCGACCGCTCCGCCTTGTACCAGTCGAGGATTTGCTCCCCGGTCCAGAACTGCACGGCGCCCGCGCCATGAATGTGGGCGATCGCCTTGCGGAAGTATTTGAGGCGGTGCGGCGCGCCCATGATGTAGGGGTGCACGACCAGCGCCATCACGCGCGCCGAGCCGCGGGCGTCGTGGGAGAGCTGCTCGAACTGATCGATGGCGCGGTCGGCGTATTCGGAGGCCTTGTGATGCTGGATCAGCATCATCGCCACGTCGTTGCACTCTTGCGTGTAGGGCACATTGACGATCGGCCCCGCACGCGTCTTCAGAACCACCGGCTGATCGTCGAGCACCCAGTCGCAGACGTACTCGTAGCCGGCTTCCACCAGCAGATCGGGCGTATCCCAGGTCTCCGTCAGGCCAGGCCCCAGCCAGCCGCGCGGCCGCCGGCCGGTGAAGCCGGCAATCGCCTCGCTGGTGCGGCCGATGTCGGCGGCCTCGTCTTCGACCTTCTGCATGCTCTTCTGCGTGAAGCCGTGGCCCATGAACTCCCAGCCTCGCTCGTGCGCGGCGCGGGCGATCGGCGCGTAGGCGGCGATGGCCGAGCCGTTGATGGCGAGAGCCGCCGGGATGCGGAACTCGTCGAGCACCTCGAGCATGCGCCAGAAGCCCACCCGATTGCCGTATTCGTGCCAGGCCCAATTGGGGACGTCGGGCATCGGCGAGCCGCCGGCCGGCGGCGTCAGCACGGTGCGCGGCATGGGCTGGCGGATGTCCCATTCCTCGACGTTGACGATCACCCACACGGCAAGGCGCGCGCCGTTGGGAAGCGCAAGAGGCGGCCGCTCTCCGATGGCCGAGTAGGCGAGGCGTTCGCTGGGCAGCACGGGCGATCTTCCCAAAGATGCAATCTCGCCGCCAGCATCGCACGAAGTGACGGCCGAGGTGGAGAGCCTTGGGTGCTAGCGCCCCTGATACGCCGGCGTGCGGACGACGAGGCCGTCGAGGTCCTCGGTCACCTTGATCTGGCAGGAGAGGCGCGAGTTGGGCTTGACGTCGAAGGCGAAGTCGAGCTGGTCCTCTTCCTCGTCGTTGCGCTTGCCCACCTTCTCGAGCCAGGCGTCGTCGACATAGACCATGCAGGTCGCGCAGGTGCACGAGCCGCCGCATTCCGCGACGATCCCGGTCACGCCGCCCTTGAGCGCCGTCTCCATGACGGTGGCGCCGATTTCGGCTTCCACTGTGTGCGTGGTTCCGTCGTGCTCGATGTAGGTGATCTTGGGCATCGGCTCGCTATCTATCCTGCGCTATGGCTCATGGCAATGCACTATAATGCCTCCAACGTCCAGAGGATGCTAACCGCAGTTCTTACGGGAAGCCATCTTCAACGGCGAAGCATCCAGAGCATCGCGGGATGGTGGTCCGCTCGCTACGGAACGACCGTCGCGATAGTCTTCGTATCCGTAGCGCCAGTGCCGGCCGCGTCCGGTTACGAGGTTCTTTTAATGACAATCTCCATCCAGGCCGCCGTAGATCGCCTGATCGATGCCCGAACCAACCGCCGCTTGCTGGCGCCCTTCTCGGAGACGGATGGCGATCTTTCGATCGCGCACGCCTATGCGATCCAGGATGCGTTGCGGGCCGAGCTCGATCGCCGAGGGGAGCGCTCGATCGGTTGGAAGCTGGGGGCCACGAGCGCCGCCGGCCAAGCGGTCATGGGCGTGCAGGAGCCGGCCTGCGGCTTCCTTCTCCCCGCCCAGTACTCCAGCGGCGCCGAGGTGGCAGCCGGCAAATCCGTGAGCCTGGCAGTGGAGGCCGAGGTCGCCTTCAGGATGCGCAAGAAGCTGGTGGGACCCGGCGTCACGGCGGCGACTGCGCTGCTTGCCGTGGAAAGCGCGATGCCGGCTCTCGAGCTGCTGGACTTCATATTCTCCGGCAAGCCCCTTGCGGCCGATTACATTGCCAGCAGCATCGTCGCCCACACCATCGCGCTTGGAAGCCCCGTCGCGCCTGAGGGTCTCGATCTTGCGACGGAGTCGGTCGAGTACGAGCACAACGGTGAAGTTGTAGGGACCTACACGGCGGCGGAGGTGATGGGCAGCCCTCTCAATGCGCTGGCCTGGCTCGCCAACCATCTGGGAACTCGCGGCCTCGCCCTGAAGCCCGGAGATATCGTCATGTCCGGCGCAATCTCCAAGCTCGTTCGCCCCAAGGCCGGCGATACGATCGGGGCAAGGTGTGCGCGCCTAGGTTCCGTTAGCGTGAAGGTCGTGGCATGAGGCAGCGTGGCCTGGCGCGCGACCAGAAGCGGCAAGCGCCCCTCATCGCAGCTGCGACGTCAACGCCTCCCACAGCGCCAACAGCTCGCCGTCGGCGATCGGGTCGCTGCCGGTGCGGGCGGCGGTCTGCACGAGCACAAGCTTGGCCTCGGGGTCGACCAGCACGAACTGCCCGCGGTAGCCGCGCAGCGCGAACATCCGGCGCTTTCCCGCGACCAGCCACGTCTGGTAGCCGTAGCCCGACCACGGCGCTCCCAGCCGCAAATGCCCGTCCTGCGGCGCAATGGTGGTGGCGGCCAGCAGCCACTCGCGCGGCACGATGCTCTTTCCCGCCCACATGCCGTCATGCGCCAGCATCAGCCCCAACCGTGCCCAGTCGCGCAGCACCGCGTTGAAGTAAGCGAACGTCACCTCCTGTCCCATCGCGTCCATGTTCCAAGTCGCCTCGGCCTCGGCGCCCAGCGGCTCCCACAGCTTCTCGCGGGCATAGTCGGCGACGGTGCGGCGGGTGGCGTGCGTCAGGACAAGGCCGAGGACCAGCGTCTCGGAGGAAGCGTAGGAAAAGCGTACGTCCGGCGGCGTCAGGCGCGAATTGAACCGTCTGACGGCCGGAAGGCTTCCGCCGGAGTCCTGGCCGAGCGTGAGGCGCGCGAGCGTGGCGATGTCGCTGGCAGGGTCGGTGTACACCTCGCGGAAGGCCACGCCCGACGACATCTGCAACAGCGCTTTGATCGGCGTGCGCCCGTATTCGCTGTCCTTGAGACCTGGCACATAGGCTTCTGCCGTCTCATCGATGGAGCGGATGGCACCCTCCTTGACGGCAATGCCGATGAGCAGCGCGGTAATGGTCTTGGCCATCGAGAAGGATGCCAGGCGCTGCTTGTCGGTTCGCCCGTACTGGTAGCGTTCGACCAGGATCGCGTCTCCCTTGGCGATCAGGAAGCCGGTGACGGGATGGGCCTCGAGGTACTGGTCGAGCGTGAGGCTCTGCCCCGCATAGGTATAGCGAATGCTGGGCTCATCGGCCGCGCGGCCGAGCCGCGCCGTCGCCTTGGGAGCGGCGATGACCCGGGCCGGATAGAGCTTGTCGAAGTCGCTCAGTGCCCCGACCAGGCATCGCTGCTGGCTCAGATATTCCGCAGCCTTGCAGGATGGATACCCTTGCGCTCTGCCGTAGGCATCCGCGTCCCGGCCGTCGGCGCGAAATCGCGGCGTCTGCGCCGTCGACGGATCGTCGAGAACGAACGGCGCACTGGCCGCAATCGCAAGCAGTATGGCGCAACGGATGAGCGCAAGCGCGGACATGCATTACCCCCTACGCCGCAGGCGCTTCAGCGAGCGCGGCTGCCAGTGCGGCAAGGTCGTTGCGTCCGGCCGAGGCGGCCCGCCGCTCGATGCGCCGGTAGCGCGCGACGATATCGCGGCCGAGCCGGGTCAGCACCGCGCCGCCGCCGCCGCTGCCGCCGGTCTGCTTGGCAACCAGCGGCTCTGCGAAGGCGGCGTTTAGGCTGTCCACCAGCAACCAGGCGCGGCGATAGGACATGCCCATGGCGCGGCCCGCCGCCGAGATCGAGCCGGTCTCGGCAATCAGCTCCATCAGCCGCGTCTTGCCGGGTCCCAGGGCGCCATGCGCGCCGAAATCGACGCGCAGATAGAGCTCGGCGGCCGGCGAGTCTCCGATCCTTGCCGTTCGCTTGCCTTGCGTTGGCCTTGCCATCGGTGGTCTCCGCGCCGACGCCACACCGGGCGAGCATAGCGCAGGATCTCACGAGTTGGCTCGGCCTTCGTGCGCCTGCCGGCTGTCTTCAGGCGCCTCCTCGCGCCGTTCGCTCATGCCGTAGTCGCGCAGCACGCCTGCCACCCGCAGCCGGTAGTCGCGGAACACGCCATGGCGGCCGGCGGCCTGGGTGGCGCGATGCTGCTCATGATTGCGCCAGCGCGCCACCGCCGCTTCGTCGCGCCAGAACGACAGCGACAGCATCTTGTCCGGATCGGTCAGGCTCTGGAACCGCTCCACCGAGATGAAGCCGTCGATCTTCTCCAGCTCCGGCCGCAGCCGCGCGGCATGATCGAGATAACTCTCCCGGCGGCCGTCCGCCGGCCACACCTCGAAGATGACGGCGATCATGGTGCTCTCCGATGTCACGGTTGGTGCGGCATGAGACCCTGAGCCTCTTGGCCCCACCGGAAAGCCTGGGCCGGCGTCAGAGGCCGGTCCTGGGGCCCGCAATCGGGTTCACCGGGCCAGCAGCGTGTGGATGCCGGACACAGCCGCGCCGCCCGCGCCATCGCCGCCTCGGCCGAGCCGAACTCGCCGAGCCAGGTCTGCTCGCCGGCGCCATAGGCCGTCTTGAGCCAGCGGACGCGCTGCAGGCGCAACAGCGGATCGCGCCTGCCGAATTCGAGGACGATGAAATTCGGCACGTCGCCGCGCATCACCTTGACGAGCTGTGCGCGCCGGCTGCCGAAGTGCGCGTGCGATATCGCGCAACGGCCCGTCTCTACGGGAGCGGCCTCGACCCAGCGCGCCTCGGGCGGCGAGCGCAGGCCGTCGTCCTTGCGCCGTTGGCTGTAGGCGGCCGCAAGCGTCAGCAGGAGGAGGCCGCCCGCAGCGATAGCGGCAACGGTCAGGGCCTTTGGGCGAGCCATGGGGTGAGAGCCTCTTCGCGCTGTCCCTGACCGAGGCTATGTCGCGGCGCCGGGTCTGCGACCCCGCGTTCAACGCTTGAAGATCTGCGCCGCAGCGGCCTCGTGGGCCTTTTTGGCGCCAAGCTCGGTCTTGACGCGCTCAATTTCCCCTTGCAGCGCGGCGATGCGCGCTTCGAGCTCGGCGACAGAGAGAGTCGTGAGGTCCTCGCCCAGCGTGACGCTAGGCTTCGGCTTTGGTTTGAGGTCATCCCAGTCCATGGCCGTTTCCCGTTCCGCTGCGCACCCGGCCCCGGCGGACCCTGGCACGACTTGGCTCTTGTCTCAACCCTTGCGCTGGGCAAGTGTCCCCGCGACGAGTTCATCGAGACGGAGAGCGACGCCATGGCCAGCGTGCCCGAGACCATGACCGCCATCGAGATCAGCACGCCGGGCGGACCCGACGTGCTGAAGGCCAAGGTGGTGCCCGTGCCGAAGCCGGGAGCAGGACAGATCCTGATCAAGGTGGCGGCCGCGGGCGTCAATCGCCCCGATGTTGCCCAGCGCATGGGCGCCTATCCGCCGCCGGCCGGGCATTCACCACTGCCGGGCCTGGAGGTTGCGGGCGAGGTGGCGGCCGTCGGACAGGGCGTTGATCGGTGGAAGCCTGGCGACAAGGTGTGCGCGCTCGTCAACGGCGGCGGCTACGCCGAGTACTGCCTCGCCGAGGAGCCGATCGCGCTGCCGGTGTCCGCCGGCCTCGACATGGTCCACGCGGCGGCCGTGCCGGAGACGTTCTTCACGGTCTGGAACAACGTGTTCGAGCGTGGCCGGCTCGCCGCGGGCGACTGGCTGCTCGTGCACGGCGGCTCGAGCGGCATCGGCACGACGGCCATCCAGCTCGGCAAGGCGTTCGGCGCCAAGGTCATTGCGACAGCCGGCTCGGCCGAGAAGTGCCAGGCGTGCCTGGAGCTGGGTGCGGACAAGGCCGTCAACTACAGGAGCGAAGACTTCGTGGCCGCTTGCAAGGAGGCGACGGGCGGCAAGGGCATCGACGTGACGCTCGACATGGTGGGTGGCGACTATACCGAGCGCAATATCGCGGCGGCCGCCGAGGACGGGCGCATCGTGCAGATCGCCGTGCTGGGCGGGGCCGAGGTCAAGCTCAACATCGCCCGCCTGATGATGAAGCGCTTGACCTTGACCGGCTCGACGCTCAGGCCGCGCACGCGCGAGGTCAAGGCCGGGTTCGCGCGCGCGCTCGAGGCCAAGGTGTGGCCGCTGCTGGCCGCGGGCAAGATCAAGATGGTGATCGACTCGACCTTCCCGCTCACCAAGGCGGCCGAGGCGCACCGGCGGATGGAGACCAGCGCCCACATCGGCAAGATCGTGCTGGTGGTGTAGGGCGGCGCTACCAGTCTAGCGCCGGCAACGCGGCGATGGGAGCGAAGGGGCGGGCAGCGAATAGGTCGGCGAGCGTGCGCTCGTTGAGCTCGCCCGGCAGGTGCACGGCGCTGGCGATGAAGACCGAGTCGAGACCCGCCGCGTGCGCGCCGGCAAGATCGGTGTCGAGGCCGTCGCCGATGGCGAGAATGCGCGCCTTCGGCACGGGCCGGCCCGCCAGGCGCGCGATCTCGGCAAAGGTGCGCTCGTAGATCGGCAGGTACGGCTTGCCGGCATAGGTGACCTTGCCGCCCTTGGCGGCATAGGCCGCAGCGAGCGAGCCGGCGCAGTAGACGAGGGTGTCGCCGCGCTCCACCACCAGGTCCGGATTGGCGCAGATCATCGGCAGGCCGCGGGCGGCCAGACGATCGAACAGCGCTGCGTAGTCGGCCGGCGTCTCCTTGGTATCGTCGTAGAGGCCGGAGCAGACGATGGCCTCGGCGGCCTCGGCCGGCACGGTGCGGACATCGAGGCCTGCAAACAGCCCGAGGTCGCGCTCGGGGCCGATATGCACCACCCCCCAGCCGCGCCAGGCCTCAATCAGTCCGCGCGTCGCGTCGCCGGAGGTGACGCCGGTGTCATAGGCGGCGGCGTCGACGCCGAGGGAGGCCATATGGCCGACGACGGCCGTGAAGGGCCGCGGTGCGTTGGAGAGGAGCACCACCAACCCGCCGCCGGCACGGAACCTGCGGCAGGCCTCGCCGGCCGCCTCGAAGGCGCGCCGGCCGTTGTGCATCACGCCCCAGATGTCGACGATCCAGGCGTCGTAGCGGGGCGCAAGCTCCGCAATCGAGGGCAGGATAGGGATGGCCGCACGCGTCATGCGGCCTCACCTAGAGCATTTCGGTGCCGAGTGGAACGCGTTCCTTCAGAAGCGCCGGCTATCAAGCCGCGGCGGGAGCGGCGACGACCTCGTCCTTGACAAGGCGCGGGGCGCCGAACAGTGCGCCTTTGCCGAACAGCACGCCGAAGCCCAGGATGCGCGCCAGCAGCCAGTCGTCCTCGATGCGCCCGACAATCAGGGTCAAGCCAAAGTCGGCGAGGTGGCGGCAGATGTCGGAGGCCGGGACGCGGCCGGTGGCAGCCGGCAGGCCGTCCAGGAACACCGGCGCATCGAGCTCCACGAAGGCAAAGCCCATCTCCTTCAGTGCAGCAAAGTCCATGTCGAGGTCCGTCACCTCCTCGAGCGCGAAGCGGAAGCCCACAGTCGACAAGGCGGCCAGCGCCTGGGTGTGGGCCGGGGTGAGCGTGCGCATCTCGCTTTGCGCGAAGGAGAGCACGAGGCTCATGTTGCCGCCGATGGCGGGTTCCTCGACCGCCGCAAACACGAAGTCGTCGTGGGTGATCGACTCTCCGGCCACGCTGGCCAGCACGGAGCCTTGCCGGCCGCGCTCGCCCAGACGCCGCGCCACGCGCGCGGCGCGGATCATCCTGGCGGCATCGATGCGCGGCATCAGGCCGGAGCCTTGTGCCGCACGCGCCACCTCGCCCTGCTCGATTGCGCTGCCGTCCGCCGTGAGCAACCGCACGCTCACCTCGAAATGGCGCGGCCGACCCTCGGCAAGCTGGTGGATGGGCTCGAGCAGCACTTCCATGCGCCCTGCCGCCACGGCTTCGGCAATGCGTGCGAGCTGGGGATTGAGTGGCGGCGGCTCGCTCGGCGCGCGAGCGCCTGGCCGTGCACTGGACGCGGGCTCGACTGCCGGCCACCACGACGGTGCCCCGCCGATGGCAGGTCCCCGAGACCCCTCGCCAGGTGCGGCGGCACGCAAGTCGGCATGCGGCCCCGGCATGGTACGTGCGGTGGCCTGCAAGGCCGCGACCGAGCGCCCGATCATGGCCTCGGTCGTGCCCGGCGCTATGGGCTTGTCGGCGCGCTCGGCGGCGGTCGTGCTGTTGAGCTCATCGGCCAGCTTCTTGATGAGGTCCTGGACAAGCTCGACGCTCATCTCGGGCTGCACCGGGCCCGGGGCGCGCGGCTCCGCGGCCTTGAGCTCTCTCGCCGAGAGCGAGGCAAGACCGCCCGCCGCGGGCGCGTTGGGGAGGGAGGGTTCCTGCTTCGGCCGAAAATCGAAGGGATCGGCAGAACGGGGGCGTGGCAACACTTCGGGCGAGCTCTTCTCGCCAGCCCGTGCCGTCTGGGTCCAGCGCGCGATCTCCTCGTCCGGCGAGTGCGGCGCCTTGGAGCCGCCCGGCACGTCGGCGTCATGCCGCGGCTCAACGGATGCACTGGGGTCCTGCGTCCAGATGTCTCCGGCTTCGCGTTCGACAGAAGCATCCTCGACCGCGATCAGCGATCGCCGCACGCCCAAATGCACCAAGAGCAAGACCGCGTAGACGGCAAGCGCGGCGACCGTTCCCATCCACAGGGTAAGGCCAAGCCGGAGCATGCACCAAACGCCGATTGCCAGGGACAGTACCGTTACCGAGAACACGACGAAGGCGTCGGCGTAACGGGGGTTGTAGGCCGGGGTATCGTGGGTAAGTGCAAATTGCTGTGCCATTGGCTGCCGGGCTCGCCTGAGGTTGCCGCGAATCGCGAGACCCAGCATTTGCGATGGCGTCCTGCAGGCGCAACCCGCAGTTGCCGGCTATCACCAGCTTTCCGCACCCATGGACGCCGATTCTTCGTGGCAGCGCCGCTGCTTGCGGCTCACGCCGGGCCTCGCCCCTCGGCGCCGGGACGGTTTGCCGGACCGAGTTCGAGCACCGACGCTGGTTGGTGGCGCAACCCCGGTCGCAACCGATCAGGATTTGACCTTCTCCTCCTCGATGATGCGGCGCACCGCCGGACGCTGCAGCATGCGGTCCCTGAAGGCCGTGTAGTTCGCGAGCTCGGTCACTGGCAGCTCACGGCGCACGCCCCAGGTGTAGAAAAGGAAGCCATAGGGGTCGAGCACCGAATACTGGTCGGAGAACCACTGCCGGCCCGCGAGCATGCCGTCGATCTGCTTCAGGAACCCGTAGAAGGTCTTGCGCCCCTGCTCCTGAATGTTGGGGAATATGGCGCTGTCGGTGGCGTAGCGCTCCGGGCGCGAGATGTGGGCGTGCGCGGGATGCACGCTGGAGGCGAAGTAGCCGATCAGCGACAGCGCGCGCGCCTCGGCGAGGGCATCCTTCGGCCACAAGCCGAAGCGCTTGCCGAGGTAGGGCAGGATCGCCGTGTTCTCCGTGAGCGGCTCGCCATTGTCGAGCATCAGCGCCGGCACGCGGCCCAAGGGGTGGATCTTCAGATAGGCATCGGTGCGCTGCTCGCCCTTGGCGAGGTCGACGCGCTTGGCCTCGTACTTCTCGCCGCTCTCCTCGAGCACGATGTGCGAAGCCAGCGAGCACGCGCCCGGAGCATAGTAAAGTGTCAGCATGATCGGCTCCTCCCAAGTGTGAGCCGGACATTACATCACAGCCGGCCCCTTGTGCATCGATTCATTCCATTGATGCCGCGCGATCCGCCGCAACGGGATTAGCCGTTGCAAAGCGTGCCCGGAGCCCGCAAACACGCGTCCATGTCCGCCACCGCAACGCCACCTGCACCGATCCGTACGTCGCCACGCCCACGTTTCGTGACGGGCTCAATTGCCCGCCACATCCTGGTGATGACCGGCACCGGGGCCGTCGGCCTGATGGCCATCTTCGTCAGCGACTTCGCCACCATCTTTTTCCTCGGGCTCCTCGAGGATTTGCAGCTGCTGGCGGCTGCAGGTTACGCCGGCGCCATCATGTTCTTCATGATCTCGGCTGGCATCGGCATGTCGATTGCGGTGACCTCGCTGGTATCCCCGGCGCTGGGTGCGGGCGACGTTGCGCGTGCGCGCCGGCTGTCGACGCACGCGGCGCTGTTCACGGGCGGCAGCATGACGCTGATCGTCGCCGTGCTGTGGCCGTTGCTGCCGCTGCTGCTCGGCTGGCTGGGCGCCAGAGGGCGCTCGCTGGCGCTGGCCGGCGACTACCTGCGCATCGTGCTGCCGTCGCTGCCGCCGCTGGCGCTCGGCATGTGCGCCTCGGCCGTGCTGCGCTCTGCCGGCGATCCGCGCCGCGCCATGTACGTGACCCTGACCGGCGCGGTGATCGCGGCCGTCCTCGATGCGACGCTGATCTATGGGCTCGGCTTCGGCATCCACGGGGCCGCCATCGCCGCGTTCGTCTCACATGTGGCGATGGCGGCGGTCGGCGCCTGGGCCGTCATTGGCGTGCACGGGTTGCTGGGGATGCCCGAATGGCGCGTCCTCGAGTACGACGCGCGCCTGATCGCGCGCTTTGCGGTTCCCGCGGTGCTCGCCAATGTCGCCACACCGGCAGGCGGTGCCTATGTGACGATCGCCATGTCGCAGTTCAGCGATAGTGCGGTGGCGGGCTGGGCGGTGATCGGCCGCATCATCCCCATCGCCTTCGGGGCGATCTTTGCGCTGTCCGGCGCCATTGGACCGATCGTCGGCCAGAACCTGGGCGCGCGCCAGTTCGAGCGCGTCCGCAGCGCCCTCTACGGCGGGCTCGCGTTCGCAGCTTCGATCACGGCCCTTGCGTGGCTGGTCCTGGCGCTTGCGGCGCCGGCGCTGGTCCAGCTCTTCAATGCAAGCGGCGAGGCAGCGGCGCTGATCGTGTTCTTTTGCCGGGGGCTGGCGCCGCTGTTCGTGTTCTTCGGCACGCTGTTCGTGTGCAACGCGGCCTGCAACACCTTGGGTTGGCCGCATTACGCCACCGCGCTGAACTGGGGGCGCGCCACTCTGGGCACCGTACCGTTCGTCATGCTGGGCGCACACTGGGGCCCCAAGGGCGTGCTCGCCGGTCACATGGCCGGCGGCGTCGCCTTCGGGGCCATGGCGGTCCTCGTCGTGCTGCGCCTGATCGTCAGGCTCGAGCGCGACATCGGGCCAATGGGGCGCTTGCCGCAAGAAGGCCCGGGGCGGGGCGGCTAGCGCAAGTCCCGGCTATCTTGATTGCGCGCGCATGGCGACGAGCGCATCGAAGACCAGGCGATCGATCTCCAGCCCCTCGCGGACCGCGCGGTCGCGGGAGCGAAAGGCACGCTCCGAGGGAATGCGAATCTCCTCGATGCCGGGCGCCCGCGGCGTCGCCTTGATGCGCTCGATGAACTGCGTCACTTGGCCCTCGAAGACATCGGCCGGGCCGAGGAGGTCGGGACGGAAGGCAACGAACAGATAGCCGTAGTCGCTCTCGGCGCCCGAGCCGGAGCCTGCCAGGAGGCCCAGCGCCTGCATCATCAGCGCCAGGCCGAAGCCCTTGTAGCCGCCGAACGGCAAGAGCGCGCCGCGTCGGGCCAACGCCGGGTCGCGGGTCGGCGCGCCGTCAGGCCCCAGTGCCACGCCTTCGGGAAGCGGCTCGCCGAGCCGCTCGCGCAGCAGCACCTCCGTCATCATGAAGGCCGAGGTTCCCATGTCGAGCACAATGGGCCCGCGCGACGTGGGGACCGCAATGGCAATCGGGTTGGTGCCGAGCATAGGGCGGATGCCGCCGGGTGGGGCCACGAGCTTGGAGCTGGCCGCAGTGTGGATGGCGACGAGACCGGCCTTGGCGATCATCTCGACATAGTAGGCGCTGCGCCCGCTCATCCAGGCGTCCGTCACCGACACGAGCGCAATGCCGTGCGCGGCGGTCTTCTCGATCGTGGCTCGCGCCGCGTGGTGGAGAACGAGCATGCCGACGTTGTTGCCGCCGTCGATGGCAAGCGAGACCTCGGTCTCGCGCAAGACGCTCATGGGCCGGCGCGGCAGCCGGAAGTGCTCGCTTTCCGGCAAATTCAGGATCTTGGCGAGGCCCGAGTATTCGTAGCCGCACAGCGCCGCATCGACCACGTGGTCGGCGACGATGCGCGCCTCATCGTCGGCGTAGCCGATGCCGCGCAACGCCCCTTCCGCCAGATCGCGGGAGTCCGCAACGCTCAGGCGCACACGTGCCGATGCCATGACGAGTGCTCCCTATGCGCGGCTAAGCGAGGCCTTGTAGATCGCCTCGACGTGGACGTCCGCGCTATCGAGCACCGGAAACCCGCAGTCGCGCCCCTGGAAGGCGAGAAAGAGGTCCGTGCCGCCGAGCAGCACGACATCGGCGCCCCGCTTCCGGCACAGCTTCTCGCCTTCCGTGAAGAATACGCGCCGTTGCGCATCGGTGACGCGACCCACGCTCGCCATCTCTGCGTAATTCCTATGCACCTCGTCGAGAGCATCACCTTCGGGAACGACGACGCCGGCCGAAGCGATGGCGCCATAGAGGCGCGTCTCCATGACCATGCGGGTGCCGAGGATTCCGACCGTCTTGAAGCCTTTGCGTGCGATCTCTGCCGCGACCGCCGGGATGCCGTTCAGCATCGGCAGCGGCGAGATCGCCTCGAGCTCGCGGATGCAGAAATGTCCGCCCATGGACGTGACGGCGGCGGCCTGCGCCCCGGCGCCCGCCAGGCGGCGGATCAAGCCTGCGAAGACATCGGCCTGCTTGCGCGCGTCGGCGTTGGCCAGATTTCGCGCCATCTCGCGCACGTCGGCGTGCGCGATCGTGACATCCAAAGCCGTGTTGGAGCGCGCATGTCGATCGATCAGGCCCCGATAGTAGAATTCTGTTGCGGCCGGCCCGATGCCGCCGATCAGTCCGATATGCATCGCTAACCCCTCGCTGGACATTCGCTCGATAAGCTGGAGCAATACCTTCGGCCGCGTCAACCGCGGTGCATCTAGCGCCTCGGCACCGCCCCGTAGAGCTTGTAGCGCAGGCGCGGCTGGCGGAAGGAGGCCGCGGGGTCGACCAGCACGCCGCCGCCGATCGCCTGCCGGCCCAGCAGCATGCGGTACGACATGGCATCGCGGTTGGTGAGCGTGACTTCTATGGGCCACTCGCGGTCGCCAATGCGGATCGGGGTTGAGATGACGTAGCGCGTCTCGCGCTCGCCGTTGGAGCTTGTGACGCTGCGCCGATCGACCACGCGGGCGGTGCAGACGATCTCGACATCGTCGCGGCGCGGGATGGGATGCACACCGAAGCGCACTTTCGGCGCCCGGCCGGTGCCGAACGGCTCGACGAAGAAGGCGTGCAACGCCGAAGTGCGCGCACCCGTGTCGACCTTGGCCTTGATGGCCAGCAAGCCGAGCTCGGGCAGCGCCACCCACTCTTCCCAACCAAGAATGAACGGCGCGGCCAGGGGCGGCATGCATGTCGGTCCAGCGAGATGTTGCCCCATAGTATCACAGCGACGCGCGGGGCGCTGGTCGGCTCGATCGGCCGGGAGAACCGGCGGACATGCAGCTGCAAGCCGACTCTGGCCCGTCCGCTTGCTAAGGACCGCCGGCGCACCGACGCCCGTACGATCGACTCGGGAGCAGTGCGCACGCGCAGCTTGGCTCGTCGTCGCGAGGTCCCGGCTCGCCTTTTTTTGTGTGCCGCGTTATCGCAGCCGCACCATAAGCCGGCGGCAGAGGCGGAACAGGATGCTTGGAGTCTAGTTGTCTTGCACAAGCAGGAGGACTCACTAATCAGGAGACGTCAGATGTTGAAGATTCTCGCTACGCTTTGTGCACTGGGCGTAGGCTCCGCCGCCGCTCTCGCTCAGCAGCAAACGCCGCCGGTGCCGCCCACCGGCCCCACCGCGGTCGATTGCCAGCAGGGTTGGAAGGCCGACTCCAAGTGGACGCAGGAGCAGTTTACGGCTGCTTGTGCGAAGCTCCGCGAAGGCCAGAAGAACTAACGCCAGCCGATCGGAAGGCCGTCGCACCGACGGCCTTCCTTCCGGTCCGGCTAGGGGAAGAGGGGATCCTAACAATCGAAATCCGGCGCCGACCAATGGCCGTTCGTGCTCGCGGAGCGGCCGGACGTGCTCAGCGGCTTGGATCGACAGCCGCCAGATAAAACGCTGCGCTGCCTCCGACGTTCCGCTGCACCGACCTTGATCAGCCTTGGAACACGAGAGGCGTCTGAAGAGTTTCGGCAAGGCCATGTTGGACCTTCTCGATCTCTTCCTTCTGCGACGCGGGATACCATCCGACGATCGGACGCTCGCATTCCGCCGCATCGACGGAGAGGCGAGCTCGAAGGTGATCTACTTCCTTCCCTGGCACACTCCATTCTCCGTTGCGCGGCGCATCGGTTTCACGCCTCTCGAGTTCCTCGCCTGCTATGAGATGCCTCCGGCGATCGTCAGCTCCACGCCCGAGCTCAGCGTCGAGGCCATGCACCGTCTGGTTGCCGATGCGGAGAATCTCCTCGCCGCTTGCGGCATTCGCGAGGATGCGATCATCGTCGGGCTGAGCGTCGGGACCTATCCCGCAACCTTTCTCGCCAATCGCATCGGCGCTCGGCTATGCGCCGTGGCCGCCGCCGACCGAGCCGACCTCATGCTCTGGCAGAGCCCGGCTGCACGGCTGGTCAAACGGCGCTGCGTCCTGCGTGGCCTGCAGCTCTCCGACTGCTCGAAGGCGATGTCCGGCTATCATCCGGCGCAAAACCTTGCGGGCATCGCGCCCGACAGCGTCTTCATCATGGGAAAGCGCGATCCCTTCATACCCCCGCGCCGCAGCAAGGGCCTTCTGCGCGCGATCCGCAGGCATCAACCAAATGCCGGCGTCTTCAAGCTGGATGCAGGCCACGTGAAGACCATGCTCGCCAGCGCTCGCTATCAGCGCGCCCTGGTGAGCGATGAGCTGGAGTGCGGGACCCGCTATATGGAGGCATCGAGTTCTCTTGCGCAGTTGCAACTCGCAAAGCCGGGCGACCCGCAATAGCCCGAGCGTCAGCGTTCTTCTTCGCGCTTGAGAGCCTCGATCAGCTCCCCATCGGCGCTCGCCGGCTCGGTCGCCTCCGGCAGGGGGCCGGTCAGGTAGGTGTCTCCGACGCGGAAGCAATGCACCTGCAGGTCTTGAGAGCGTTGCGTCTTCAACTGCGCAAGGGCCTGCGCTTCCGCGCTCGCCGGACCTTTCTCCTCGGCAATCCGCTGAAGCTCGTCGTCTCGGACGAGAACCATTTCGGGCTGTGCAACGCTCATCTTCGTGTGAAACGCATGACCGGCATGCGGGTTTCATCGTGCTAGCGTGGGCATTGGCCCGCGCGGATCGGAACCGGGATCGGCAATCCTGCAACAATTCGAGAACAGCCGCGTTTCCTGCAACACGTCATTGAGGCAATACGCGATGACTGAGCGTTCGAGCATCGAAGGCTACGCCATCGTTTCCACCGACGGCATGATTGCGGATCGCAACCGCCAGATGCCGGACGGTCTCAAGATCGATGCCGACGTACGCCACTTCAACGACGGTCTCGACCGCGCGGCACTGATCGTGCATGGGCGCCACTCGCATGAGCAGCAAGCGGTTTCCGACCGCCGTCGACGGCTTGTCGTCACCCGCGCAATTCCGGCACTGGGAAGGCACCCGTCGATCCCCAATGCCTGGCAGTGGAATCCGGCAGGACTGTCGTTCGCAAAGGCGCGCGAGGCAATCGGGATCTTGGACGGCATGGTCGCCGTAACCGGCGGGGCCCAGGTGTTCGGCCTGTTCCTCGACATCGGTTTCGACGCATTCCATCTTTCGCGCGCCGGCAAGGTTGCAATCCCGGGCGGACGTCCCGTGTTCCCGCAAGTCCCTGGGCAAACGCCCGAGCAGGTGTTGAGCAGCTATGGAATGGTAGCGGGGCCGCCGCGGGTGCTCGATGCGCAGGCCGACGCTACGCTTGTGATCTGGCATGGGCCTGGAAGCTTGCGGCGCCGATAGCAGCCTGTGCTCTCAATCGGCCTTGGACGGGGCGGTGTATCGACGATCGATCATTTCCTTGATGCGCCCGCGGCTGTCGCGCGCCGACAATGAGCTGTCGCTTTCGATGGCCTGCGCCTCCGAGGCCAGGTCGTCATCCTTGATGGCCTGGCGAAACCACCTCGAGTACTCTCCGGCCCGCAAGTGGTGCAGCCAGGTCTTGTCATCCACGCCGGCCGCCATCTGCAGGAAGGTCGAAAGGTTCTGGGCGCGCAGGTTGAGCGCCGCCTCGGGCCCGCGGAAATAGAAGCTCCTGTCCTCCCCCAGCTCGCCTTCGGCATATTTGCGAGCATGCCGCTTCTGCCGCTCCTTCGGCTTGGTGACGGTGACGACTTCGATGCCACCGCCGCGGGTCCAGACATGGACCTGATTCTGCTCGAGGTCGGGAAAGGTTGTCTTGGGGGGATCGCGCCCCGTCGCGCGACAGAACTTGCCAATGGCGGCGAGCGAACCGTCGCCGACGCCGACCACCGTCGACACCGCCTCCAGAAAATCGCGGGAGATTTCCTCCGGATGGACCGTCACGGCAATCGCGGCGGGCAGGTGCCTGGGCAGTGTGATGGGAGCTGGGTCCCATTTGGCGGGCAAGCAGTGGTGGGTCTCGTCGATCACGATCCAATGCGGTCGCCCCGTTTCTGCGCGCAGTTTGGCGATCTCGGGCAGGAACCTGGCGAGAAAGCGGGGACGTTCGGCAGGATCGATGGCCAGCAGGTTGACCACCGCGCTGACATCCGGCTTGGCGAGCAGGCCCTTCACCTCGGACATGCGCGGCTCCTGCCTGGCATCGCCAGCCACCACGGCCTCGGGCAGCTCCGAATAGTCGCCTTCCGGATCGACGACGCAGAACTGGAAGGAAAGGTCGCGCATCCGCTCCAGAAGCGCGGTGACGATGGTCGACTTGCCGGCACCCGACGATCCAGTGATCAGCGTGGTTTCGAAAGGACTGAGGTTGAGCGCGGACCCATCGGACCTGACGCCGAGCAAGGGCTGGCGCCTGGGGATACGGGCCTCTGGTAAGCGCAGGTCGGTTTCCGTAAGAAGGTGCGCCAGCTCGACAACGCCGGCGCCGTGGTCGGCGACGACAAGATCGGCCTTGGCCTTGACCGAGGGGAGCGCGTTCTCGACGGCGACGGCGCAGCCGCATGCGCTGAGGAATGCCTGGTCGTTCTCTGCGTCGCCGATGCCGACCACGTTGTGCGGCGACAAGCAGAGGCGCTTGAGCGCACGCTTGAGGCCCCACGCCTTGTTGACGTTGCTGGGCAACACCATCACCGCGCCCTTGTTGAAGATGATGTGCAGCTCGAGCGCAAGGTCGTGGATGGCCTGCAGGACGGCCGTCTGGTTCGGTTCCCATGTCGCGACGATGGTGCGGCCGACCGCGAGAGGCGACACGCCGAGATCCCGCAGACGCTGCACGAAGGCCGCCGACGGCGGCTCGGCGAGCGCGGTTTCCTCCTTCTTTGCGGGGTTGAAGAGAAGGGCCCCGTTCTCGGCAACGACGAGGTCGAACAGCTCCAACTCGGGGAAGACCCGCTGCAGGTCGGGGAGGTCCCTGCCGGTGACGAGGATCAGCTTTCGGCCGGAGCGCTTGACCTCCTTCAGACTTTCGACGGTCGCCGCATCGACGCGGCCATGGTGGGCCAAGGTGCCGTCGTAGTCGGTCGCAAGGGCAACGAAGAACACGTCGCTCCACCCTCTGCGAGTCTCAGCGCAGGAAGAAGTAGGCCAGCAGGGCTGCGCCTGCCAGCCCCGCCATGACGAGGGAGACGAACAGGACGGATACCGTCGCGCGCGGCCCGGTGCCCTGCCGGACTTCTACGGTTTCGCGGTCGGGATGGTCGACGGGCTTGCTGCTGTCCATGAGATCGTCCCCGGTTCTGGAGCAAGGCTCGAGCTGAAAGCTTCAGCTTGAGAACACGCATCGGCTGGCGACGGTTCCCGATAAGAAAGAAGCGGCGCGGAGGCCCGCGCCGCTCTGCCTGTTCAGCCGAGAGGTTATTCCCTCTCTCGCACTGAGATGCGCGAAACTCTTTGCCGCGGTTCCGCGCGTTGCTTGCAGGGAGAACGTTGCGCGAGGCCGGCGGTTCCAATCTCCCTAGCGCACGCGGCCAAGGTGCTCGAGGAGCGCCGCGTTGAACCGCGCGGGGTCCTGCACTTGCGGCGAGTGGCCGAGGTCCGCAAACGGCACGAGGACCGAGTCCTTGATGCGCTGGTGCGCCATACGGCCAAGCTCGGGATAGTTTCCCAACGATTTGGCGACCTCCGGCGGTGCCCGGTCTTTGCCGATGGCGGTCGTGTCCTTCTCGCCGATGATCAGTATGGTCGGCACCGAGATCCGCTCGAGCTCGTGAACCACCGGCTGGCTCAGGATCATGTCCGAGGTCAGCGCCTGGTTCCAGGCGACGAGCCTGCCGCCTTCGCCGGCATACATGTCCGCCAGCATTTTCACCCAGCGGTCGTAGTGGGGCTTCCATTCGCCGCCATAGTAGGTCGCCTGCTGATAACTCTTGATGCTGTCGAACGAGGTCTTGAGCTCTCGCTCGTAGAGCTGGTCCACAGTGGCGAACGGCACGCCCTTGGCTTTCCAATCCTCGAGGCCAATCGGGTTGACGACCACCAATGCCGCCGTCTCACGCGGGTACATCAAGGCGTAGCGCAGCGCCAGCATCCCGCCCATCGAGTGCCCGAGCACGATCGGGCGTTCGGCCCCGATGCTGCCGAGGAGTGCGCGGGTGTTGGTGGCGAGCTGGTGAAGTCCGAACTGATAGGCCTCCGGCTTGCTCGACTTGCAGAAGCCGATCTGGTCGGGGACCACCACGCGGTAACCGGCCTCGCGCAGAGGCCCGATGGTCTCCTCCCATGTTGCGCCGCAGAAATTCTTGCCGTGGAGCAGGACGACCGTCTTGCCGTTCGCCTGTGCGGGCCGCACGTCCATGTACGCCATGACAATGGACTGTCCCTGCGATTTGAACTCGAAGCGCTGAACGGGATGGGGATAGGCGAAGTCGGCAAGGTTCGGATCGGCATTGGCAAGCGGTACCGTCGAGCAGACAAGGAGCAGGAACAGCCGCCCGGTCCTGAGGACAGTCATGGCCGATCCTTCCGGTTGTTGCGGCGCTTCGCCTGGCGCTCTTTGTCAGCCGGTCGATGGGGCGGCCCGGCGGGATCGACGATGACGGGTTTGCCGACCATGGGTCGCTCCTTGGCCGGATTGTCCCGCCTGATGGCGCGTTGCACGGCTCGTGCGGACTTGACGGTGGAAGGATCGGACGTGGCTTGCCGTCGGGGTTGTTTTGCCATGGATTGACGTCCCGTCATCTGCCATCGATGCGCCGCTCAGCCTCGACCGCCGCGGCCTCGAAGCGGGCGGCAAACTCGGGTGCGGCGTCGCGCAGGCCGGCCACCACCTCGCGTCCCCACTGCACGTATTGCCGCTGCCGCTCGATGGACCAATCGGGCGGCGGATCTCGGCCGATGGCGGCGACGTTGCTGATCTTGTCGGCGAGCTTCAGGATCTTCGCGCGCTTCGATTTTCTCGGCGCCTCCTCGACCTGCAACCGCTTGCGCACGGCCTGCGGCAAGGACTTGTCGTCGCTGACCTCCTGCACGAGCGAGGCAACATCCTCGCCGAATTTCTCGGAGATGGCGGCGCGGGTGATGCCCCGGTCTTC
>Ga0111539_10003443_pt1 | contig 20844 bp, 18 predicted proteins | sample RhiMethybrSRZTD1_FD_79667 | JGI IMG/M metagenome (GOLD analysis project Ga0111539, IMG submission 79667) | Populus rhizosphere microbial communities from Tennessee, USA - Rhizosphere MetaG P. TD hybrid SRZTD1 (version 2) (version 2) | ecosystem: Host-associated > Plants > Roots > Rhizosphere >...
CCAGCTTCAGGCCCACCGTGTCGCTGATGACCTCGCCGCCGGTCAGGATGGCGATGTCCGCGAGCATGGCCTTGCGGCGGTCACCGAAACCGGGCGCCTTGATGGCCACAGACTTGAACGTGCCCCGGATCTTGTTGACGACCAGGGTGGCGAGCGCTTCGCCCTCCACGTCCTCGGCGATGATCACAAGCGGCTTGCCGGTCTGCATGACCTTCTCCAGCAGCGGCAACAGATCCTTGACGTTACTGATCTTGCCTTCGTGGATCAGCAGGTACGGGTCGTCGAGTACCGTCTCCAGACGCTCCGCGTCGGTCACGAAGTACTGCGACAGGTGTCCCTTGTCGAAGCGCATGCCCTCGGTGAGCTCCAGCTCCAGACCGAAGGTGTTGCTCTCCTCGACGGTGATGACGCCTTCCTTGCCGACCTTGTCCATCGCCTCGGCGATGATCTCGCCGACCGACGGGTCGGCGGCCGAGATCGAGGCCACGGACGCGATCTGCTCCTTGGTCTCGACCTCCTTGGACAGCTGGGCGAGGTGCTCCGCGACGGCGGCCACGGCGGCCTCGATGCCCCGCTTCAGGGCCATCGGGTTGGCACCGGCGGCCACGTTACGCAGACCCTCGCGGACGAGCGCCTGGGCGAGGACGGTCGCCGTCGTCGTGCCGTCACCGGCCACGTCGTCGGTCTTCTTGGCGACCTCCTTGACCAGCTCGGCGCCGATCTTCTCGTACGGGTCCTCGAGTTCGATCTCCTTGGCGATGCTCACACCATCGTTGGTGATGGTCGGAGCGCCCCACTTCTTCTCGAGTACGACATTGCGGCCCTTGGGGCCGAGCGTCACCTTCACGGCGTCGGCGAGGACGTTCATGCCCCGCTCGAGGCCGCGGCGCGCCTCTTCGTCGAACGCGATCATCTTGGCCATTCGGCGTTGTCCTCCTGGACAGATTCGCGGCCGCCCGGAGTGTTTCCGGCGCACCGCCTCAGGTATTCACCTAATGGCCGGGGCGGACAGCCCGCGACGACCGGCCGCCGAACGCCGGCCCGAAGCCGACGACCGGTGGCCCTAACCGCACCGACCTTTGGCACTCAACAGTACCGAGTGCCAAGGTCTTGTTTAGCACTCTAGGCCCGCGAGTGCAAGCAAACGAACGCCTGCGGCCGGCTTCCACAGGCACAAGATAAGAGCGGGGCACCGCCGAACGCCTGCGAAGGCGATGCGGTGCCCCGTCAGTGGGTGCGAGCAGGGTTCAGGCGAGGACGCGTACCTTCTCCGCCTGCGGGCCCTTCTGGCCCTGCGCGATCTCGAACTCGACGCGCTGTCCGTCTTCAAGCAGCTTGTAGCCGTCCATCTGGATCGCGGAGAAGTGGACAAAGACGTCCGGCCCTCCGTCGACCGCGATGAAACCGTAGCCCTTCTCGCTGTTGAACCACTTGACGGTGCCCTGTGCCACGGTGCACTTCCTCACTTCGGTGGTGCTGGCGCCGCGCCCATTCCCGGCTCGCCGCCCGGCGCAGCGGTCGCAGCGCCGAAACGCACGGTACACGAGGCGCCGTAACCCCGCACTCCCCTGATTCGGACACATTGGCGTTGCAATCGACATGCCGCCGACGTAGGAAAGCGGGGTGCGTATCAGGCAGGCTGACATTGATGATGGTCCCCGGCTGTGGGCATTGCGGCTGGAAATGCTGGCCGACGCCCCACTGGCTTATCTGGACACCATCGACCGGGCCGTCTCGCGCGGCTGGCGTGAATACCGGCACCGGGTGCACGCCTGGGTCACCGCGCCGGATCGCATGCTGTTCGTCGCGGAACGCGACGGTGCCCTCGTCGGTCACCTGGGCGCGGTCGATGAGCGCGGCTACACCGGGTTGGTGATGGTGTACATCACGCCGTCGGCCCGCGGCCTTGGTGGCCTGAAAGGTCTCGTCGACGCCGCCGGGGAATGGTCGCGCGCCGGTGGCCGGCGCGAGTTGCTGCTGGAAGTGATGGAACGAAATCACCGCGCAATCCGCGCCTATGAAAAGCTCGGTTTCGAGGCGACGGGCGCGCGCCATCCACACCCCTACCTCGCTCCGTTCACGGAGTTGGAGATGACTCGGCCCGCGTAGCCGCTTCCTCGTGCTGCGGAAGTTCGCGCATGGTGCGAAGCGGCGAGAAGAACACGGGAAGGAAGGACAGGCAGCAGCCGGCCATTCCGATCCAGACCGTCTCACGCACGCCTATGTTCTGGCCGAGCGCGCCGCCGATGAGGCCGCCGATCGGCATCGTGCCCCACACCAGGAACCGCATGGTGGCGTTCATCCGGCCCAGCAGGCGCTCCGGCGTCAGTCCCTGCCGGAAGCTCACCTGGGCGATGTTGTACACAACGCCGCCCCACAGGCTCACGCCGAAGCCGACCGCGCCGAGCCACAGCAGCAAGCCGGGCTGTACGAGCGCGGTCAGCAGGCCGAACGGCGCGGTGAACGCGGGCGCCATCCAGATCGTCGGACCCTGGCCGAGCCGCTTCGCGACCCGCATCGCGGTGAACGCGCCGATCAGCCCGCCGATCGACCCGACCGACATGACCAGCCCGATCGCACCCGGCGGGATCTTCAGCACGTCGGCGAGCAGCACCAGCAGCATCGTGAACCCGATCGCGCTGAACAGGTTGTACGTGCCCGTGCACATCGCGATCGAGCGCAGCAGCCGGTTGCCCAGCACGAAGCGCAGGCCCTCGGCGATCTCGCGGCCCAGATGTGCGTCGGGCGCGCGCTGCGGGATCGGCTCGCGCTTGCGGATCAGGCCGACGTACACCGCCGACGCGAGGAAGCTGACCGCGTCGACGACGATGGCGACCGGCGCGGTGAGCCACTGGATCAGCCAGCCGGCCAGGGTCGGGCCGCCGATCTGGCTCACCCCGCGCACCGCTTCGAGCTTCGAGTTCCCCTCGACCAGGTTCTCGCGGCCCACGAGGTGCGGTAGGTAGCTCTGGTACGCCACGTCGAAGAACACGGTGCAGACGCCGGTGAGCAGCGCGACGACGTACAGCTGCGGCATGGTCAGCATGTCGGCCCACCACGCCAGCGGCACCGAGCCCAGCAGGAGGGCGCGGGCCACGTCGCCGAAGATCAGCACGTTGCGCCGGCGCAGGCGATCGACCCAGGCGCCCGCCGGCAGCCCGATGAGGATGAACGCCGCGGTCTCGCAGGCCGCCAGCACGCCGACCTCGAACGGCGTCGCCGACAGCGCGAGGATCGCGACGAGCGGCAGCGCGAGCAGGGTGACCTGCGTGCCGACCTGACTGATGACGTCGGCGAGGAAGAGCTGACGGAAGTCGTGCTCCCGTAGCAGACCGAGGCGGACCTTCACGGTGCTAGGCTCGCCAACTGATTGGGAAAAGTCAACCAGTTACTCTGTTGGCGATGACTGGAGAGGATCCGCGACCCACCACCAAGGCGCGGCGCCCGGCGACCGAGGCGGAGGCCAAGGCGCTGGCGTCGGTGGTCCGGCTGCGGATCCTGCGGCTGTGCCTGGACCGGCCGATGACCAACCAGGAGATCGCGCAGCGGCTCGAGGCGAATCCGGCGACGGTGCTGCACCACGTGCGCACGCTCGTCGACACCGGGTTCCTCGCCGCGCAGCCGGTGCGCCGCGGCGTGCGCGGCTCGCGCGAGGTGCCGTATCTGGCCACCCGCGAGTCGTGGCGGCTCGACCTCAACGGCAAGACCGACGGCTCGGCGATGGTGGGCGCCTTCCTCGACGAGATCCGGCACATCGACCTCGGGCAGAGCCGCTTGAGCCGGCTCGGGCTGCGCCTGACGCCGGAGGAGTTCGACGAGCTGAACGCGCGGCTGTTCGCGATCCTCAGCGAGTACGAGGCCCGCCCGCCCTCGCCGGGCGGACGGGCCTACTCGCTGTTCGTGGCGCTGCACGAGGACGTGACGCGCGAAGACTAGATCTCCATCTGCCAGTTGGGCCAGGCGTCGACGGCGCGGAAGCCCATCCGCTCGTTGATCGCGATCATGTGGTCGTTGACCGCCGCGTTCCACGTGTCGATGTAGCGCATGCCGGGCAGCTCGGCCATCGCGTAGCGGAGGTTCTCGATCTTCGTGAGCAGGCCGAGCCGGTGCCCGCGGTGCGCCGGGTCGACGAGCGTGATGCCCTGCCCCACGTGCTCCACGTGATCGGCCTGCCGGGCGAGGTCGGACATCGCCACCACCCGGCCGGTGGCGTCGTGCACCGCGACGGTGGAGATCAACGTCCGGCCGAGCTTGACCCGGGCCGCCTCGGCGGCGCGGATGCGGGCCGGGTCGACGTTCTCCGCCTCGAGGACGAGATCGCCCATCGGCGCCTCGTTCATGAAGTCGCTGTCCAGCCGCGCGACGTCGACGATGTACCGCTCCGGGACGATGTTGCGCCAGCGCGCGAGCGAGTACCCGGCGGAGGCCGCTCTCGCCTCGGCGAGCATCGCGTCGATCTCCCCCCAGTTCACGGTCTCGAGGTCGAGCCGGCGGCGCACGTCGTCGAGGGCGTTCTGCATGCCCATGACAGCGGCGAACGCGCTGGGGCCGGGGTCGCGCGGCGGGCCGCCGGGCAGCGTCGTGGGTGTCATGCCCATCAGCCGCTTGCGGCCGCATTCGCGCAGGAACGCGACGGTGTGCTCGAACAGCGCCCGGCCGATGCCCCGCCGGCGGTGCTCGGGCCGCACCGTCATTTCGACGAATGACGTCTCGACGTTGTCGAGAGTCGGTAATTCGATCTTGAGGTAGCCGACGACGTCGTCGCCGTCGCGGGCGATCCAGTGATGGTCGTCCGCGCCCGGCCACGGCACCCGCAGGCCGGCCTCGAACTGGGTCCAGGAAGGTGTCGGGAAGTCCGGAATGTCATTGGCGACCGCGGCCGCCCGTACGAGGTACGCACCCTCGACGGCCGCCGGGTCGGCGGAGTCGAGGGGGGTGATCGTGAGCGTGGTGGTCGCCATGCCACCGAGGGTGCCCGGCGGACCACGGCCCGGTCGACCGATTTTCGGGGCCTCACAAATTGGTCGAGAGGACGCTCGCACAACGCCTCCGGCGTTGCTCGCGCTCGATCCCGTAAGGGATCGGGCGGCGATACGTCCTCCCGCACGCAGCATCCTGCGCGCCTCAAAGGGCAGCGTCAAGTCCACCCCACGGGCGCTTTTCCCACCGTCGGCCCCGCCATGGTCACCGTGGGCTATCTCCGCTCCGCCGTTCGGGCATCGACATCTGACAGAAAGCTGACCCACCAGGAGGGACAGCGAATCAAATTCGCGTGCCCGGACAACAAATCCCTCACCAACCGTGAGCCGGGCCGGTCGAAAAAATCAATCGAGCAGTCCCGCTTCGCGGGCGGCTTTGAGCGTCGGGCGCACCCGGTGAGTGGGTCCGACCAGGCCCGCGACGGCGTCGAGCGTCTTCAGCCCCTCGCCTGTGTTGAATACGACGGTCTCGGCGTCGGGGTCGAGACGGCCCGCGTCGACGAGCTTGCGCAGCACCGCGACGGTGACGCCGCCCGCGGTCTCGGCGAAGATCCCGGTCGTGCGGGCGAGCAGCCGGATGGCGTCGCGGATCTCGTCGTCATCGGCGTAGTCCATCCAGCCGCCGGTGCGGCGCACGGCATCCAGCGCGTACAGCCCCGCCGCCGGGTCGCCGATGTTGAGCGACTTCGCGATGCCGGTGGGCTTGACCGGCGTGATCACGTCGGCGCCGGCGTGCAGCGCGACCGCGATCGGGTTGCAGCCGGCCGACTGCGCGCCGAACACCCGCCAGCCGCCGGCCGGCGCCTCGGCCAGCCCGGTCTCGACCAGCTCGGTGAACGCCTTGTCGACCTTTGTCAACAGCTCGCCGGACGCCATCGGGATCACCACCTGCGCCGGGATGCGCCAGCCGAGCTGCTCGGCCACCTCGTAGCCGAGCGTCTTGGAGCCCTCGGCGTAGAACGGGCGGACGTTGACGTTGACGAACGCCGTCTTCTCGAACTCGTCGGTCTCGGTGAGCTCCGAGCACAGCCGGTTGACGTCGTCGTACGAGCCGTCGATGGCGACCAGGTCCCGCCCGTACACGGCGGTGGTGACGATCTTGCCGGGCTCGAGGTCGGCCGGGATGAACACCACGGACGGGACGCCGGCCCGGGCCGCGTGCGCGGCGACCGAGTTGGCCAGGTTCCCCGTCGAGGCGCACGCGTAACGCTCGAAGCCCAGCGCCCGCGCGGCTGTCAGGGCCACCGACACCACGCGGTCCTTGAACGAGTGCGTCGGGTTGGCCGAGTCGTCCTTCACGTGCAGCGGCGCGTTGATGCCGACGGCGGCGGCCAGCGCGTCGGCGCGCACGAGCGGAGTGAGGCCCGGGTCGAGGGTCACGCGCGACGCCGGGTCGAGGCCGACGGGCAGCAGCGGGGCGTACCGCCAGATGTTCTGCGGACCGCTCTGGATGCGCTCGCGGGTGACGGCGCGCAGCTGCTCGTCGTCGTAGCCGACCTCGAGGGGGCCGAAGCACTCGAAGCAGGCATGCTGGGCGGCGAGCGGGAACCGGGCGCCGCAGCCGCGACAGACAAGGTCGCGCGCGGGCGAGTCGGTAAAGACCGTTGACACGATGAGGCCTTCCTCTCATCTTTCCCAGGCACTCGCGTGCCGGGCCGGAATTGGCACCTGCCTCGCGCTGGCCTCGACGATGAGGTGGATGCGCGGCGGTTGCCGGGGCGTCAACGGGCCGGTCCCTCAGCCCCTCTGGATGAGGTATGCAGTTGTGGCGGTAAGTCTAGCCTGAGCCGCTGACCGTTACGAGCGGCGGATCCCGCCGTCTCGACGGGCGAGAAACAGCACTGTGCCGCCGGCGAACTCGACGGTGTCCGGCAGCACCGGTCCGAGCGCCTCGAACAGGCGGTTGCGAGTCGCGTCGGCCAGCATCCGGTACTCCGAGTGGGTGCTGAGCAGCGTCAGCGTGTCGTCCCTTGTCAGCTGCCGGGTCCAGCGGTAGATCCGCTGTTCGACGTCGGTGAATGCCGGATGCACGGCCAGATCGGGCAGTTCCGGATACTCGCGCTCGGCCACCGGCCCGAGGCTCGGGTCCATCTCCGGCGCGATCTCGCGGTGCACCGCGAGATGCGCTTCGATCAGGTCCGGGTCCGCGAGCCAGTCGCGGTTCCAGAACAGGGCGAGAGCGCCTTCCCGACGAAGTAAGGCGGCGACCTTCTCGTGTCGCGTCGCCGGGTCGGTCCAGTGCCAGGACTGGGCGGCGGTGGCGAGCCCGAACTGGTTGGCCGCGGGTGCGAAGCTCTCCAGCGTCGCGACCTCGACGCTGATGTCCGCTTTGGCGCTGAGGACGGCCGCCATCGCCGGATCGGGCTCCAGCGCGGTGACGGCGGCGCCGCGCGCCGCGAGGGCCAGCGCCGCGCGGCCGGTGCCGGCGCCGATGTCCAGTACCGGGCCGCCGTCTTCGAGACGGGCGAAGGCGAGCACGTCGTCGAACAGTTGGGCCGGATATCCGGGCCGCACACGGTCGTAGTCGTGGGCAACCTCACCGAATACGAGCGCACGCACCTTCTCCACCGCTCGAGGCTATCCGGCACGCGTGGACGGCGACGCGCACGCCGGCGTGACGGTGAAGCACCGGTCCCGGGTCAGGCGCGACCCGAGCCAGCCGAACCTGCGACAGGTCCACCTCGTGCACGCCATCCAGCTGGACGCGTTCCAGGACGGTCTGATGGCGGCGGTGCTCGGGCGGGCCGCGGACGGATCGGTGATCCGCAAGGCCGGCGTGATGGCCGTTGTACTGGCGGACGGCGAGGTGCATCCCGGTGACCGGGTCGAGGTGGAGCTCCCCGCCCAGCCGTACGTCCCCCTGGCACCGGTGTAGGTCTAGCTGACCACGTCCTTTTTCAGGAAGCGCCACCAGGCCAGCGCCAGCAGGACGGTCGAATAGGCGACCGCGGACACCAGGCCGCGCACGACGTCGTCGGTCTGGATCGGGGTCGACAGCAGGCCGAGCCAGGCCTCGTTGTAGTGCGTCGGGAGGAACGTGCGGATGCTGCCCAGCGCGGTGATCTGGTCGAGGATGTTCGACACGATGTACAGCAGCACCGCGCCGCCGACCGCGCCCAGCGGGGCGTCCGTCGACACCGACAGGAAGAACGCCAGCGCGCCCACCACGAGGAACGAGGCCGCGAGGTAGCCGAGCACGGCGAGCAGCCTCACCACCCCGTCCTCGGGCGACAGCGTGCCGCCCACGGGCGCCCGCAACGGATTCCAGCCGTAGAACAGGGTGCCGGCCAGCAGCGCGGTACCGGCCAGCAGCAGCATCGCCACCGCGCTGTACGCGAGCGCGACCAGCAGCTTGATGGCCAGCAGCCGGGCCCGCGGCACCGGGACGGCGAGCAGGTAGCGCAGGCTCCCCCAGCTCGCCTCGCTGGCGACCGCGTCGCCGCAGAACAGCGCCACCACCACGATCAGCAGGAAGCCCGACGACACGAACAGCGTGAACATGGTGAAGTTCGGGCCGCCGGAGGTGGCGACGTCGACGAGCGCGCTGAACCCGCCGTTGCCGTCGCCGCGGTCGTCGTCTCCCCCGCCGGGGTTCCACTCGAAGGCAGCGAGCACGATCAACGGCAGCAGGATCATGAAGCCGAGCGCGAACTGGGTGCGGCGGCGGGCCGCCTGCCGGCGCACCTCGGTCCAGAAGCTCAGCGTGCGGCCCGGCCGGTAGCCGGCCGCACGATCGGTGACAGCAGTCATCGCTCCCCACTCGCCTTCGTGTCGCCGCCCACCAGGGCCAGGAACGCGTCTTCGAGCCGCCGGCGCGGCACCACCCGGTCGACTCCCACACCGGCGTTGACGAGGGCCGCCACCACCTCGGCGCGCGGCGTGCCGTTCATGTCGACCACCAGTCCGTTGCCGTCCGCGGTCACGGCGCGCACGCCACCGAGCCGGTCCAGCACGGCGGTCGCACTGTCCACATCGGACACGTCGAGGTGGACGGTGGGCGAATCGCCCACGATCTCGTCGACGAGCCCGGAGGCGACCACCTCGCCCTTGTGCATGACGACGACGTCGGTGCACGTCTGCTCAACCTCGGCGAGCAGGTGGCTGGAGACCAGCACGGCCCGCCCGTCGGTGGCGTAGCGGTGCAGCACCCGCCGCATCTCGGCGATCTGCGGCGGGTCGAGGCCGTCGGTGGGCTCGTCGAGGACGAGCAGTTCCGGCAGGCCGAGCATGGCCTGCGCGATCGCGAGACGCTGCTTCATGCCGTGGCTGTATGTCTTTACCCGCCTGTCGATGCCCGAGCCGAGGCCGGCGATGTCCAGCGCCTCGTCCATCCTGGCGTCGCCGGCCGGGCGGCCTGTCGACTTCCAGAACAGTTCGAGGTTCGCCCGCCCGGACAGGTGCGGCAGGAAGCCCGGACCCTCGACCAACGCACCGAGGCGGGACAGCACCGCCGCACCGGGCACCAGCCGGTGCCCGAAGATGAGCACCTCGCCGGCGGTGGCCCGGGTCAGCCCCATGAACACCCGCAGGCTGGTCGTCTTTCCGGCGCCGTTCGGTCCGAGCAGCCCCACGACCTGTCCACGCCGGACGGTGAAGTCCACAGAGGACACCGCCACGAACCCGTCGGCGTACTCCTTGCGCAGCCCGCGCACGACGAGCGGTGTGTCGGCGTGCTCCTCGACCACCGCCTGCCGCTTGCGCCTGCTGCGCAGGCGCCCGATCAGCACGGCGGCCACCACACCGAGCACGATCACGCCGAGCAGGACCGCCAGACCGATCCACCAGACGATGTTCGGGTTGCGGATCGGCGTTCCGTCCACAGTGGGCAGTGTGACCGCACCGTCGACGGCTACCTGGTACACAGCCGGCTCGGCCGGCGTCGCGTATGCCTGGTCGGACGTCGAGACGACGATCTCGAGGCGCTGCCCGGCCTCGAACCGGTGCACGATCGCCGGCAGCGTCACGCTGACCGGCTCGGCCTGGTCGAGCGAAGAAGGCAGACCGGTGAGCCGCACCGGCGCGACCTGGCCGCCGGGCAGGCTGCCCGCACCGTCCGCCCCGACGGCGTACAGCTTGACGAACAGCACCGCCTCGCCGGTGGCCGACGCGGCCCGGATCCGCACCGTTGGCGCGCCCACAACATCCACAGTGGACTCGAACGGCCGGCTGCCGAACAGCGCGAACTGGCCGGGGATGTCGAGCCCTGCCCCGCCGACGAACGACGACAGCCCGCCGGGCAGCGTCGAGACGGCGGCCGGCGTGCCGTTCGGCGGATTGGCGATCGGCTGCGGCGGACCCACGACGCCGACGGCGACCCCCGCGCTGGACAGTCCCGGATAGTCGGTGACGCTGTACCCGGACGCCACCAGGTCCCGGTTGGTCGCGTCGATGCCGGTGATCCGGGAGTAGGTGAAACTCCGCGACGGCGCCGCACCCTCGCCGCGCAGGTAGTGGCCCAACCACTGGGCGGTGAGGAAGTTCAGCCGGTCCCGGTCGGTGCGTGGGCCGGTGCCGCCGTCGTGGCCGCCGGTGAACCAGGCCACCCGCACCGGCGTCCCGTTCGCGGCGATGGCACGCGCGTTCGCGTCGCCCTCGGACAGCGGGAACAGCGAGTCTGCCTCGCCCTGGATCAGCAGGGTCGGCGCCTTGATTCGGTCCACAATGGACGCCGGGCTGCTGCGGCGCAGCAGGGCCAGGCTCTCCGGCGTCGGCCGGCCGGTGGTCGCGACGGCGAGGTACGCCGCGCAGACGTCGGCGGCGAAGCGGCCGCAGCGCGGATCGCCCCGCCCGGCGAACGCAGCGGCCGCATCGTCGCGGCCGCCCCCGACCAGCGCGCCCAGTTCCCCACCGCTCAACCCACCGGAGCCGGATCCGAAGAACAGTCCGGCCCACTGCTTCTTGAACACGCCGTCGGCCGGGTCGCGTCCGGTGGCCTCCGGCAGGAACGCGCGCGACAGGTCGTTCCAGGTGATCATCGGCACGATCGCGTCGACGCGCTGGTCCTGGCCGGCGAGCATGAGTGCCAGCCCGCCGCCGTAGGAGCCGCCGACCACGCCCACCCGCGGATCACCGGGACCGTCGAGCCGCACCTCGGGCCGGACGGCCAGCCAGTCCAGCAGCCGCTGGGCGTCGCGCACCTCCCAGTCCGGGCTGTCCAGGTGGATCTCGCCGGTGGACCGGCCGAATCCCTGCGCGGTCCAGGTGAGTACCGCGTACCCGAGGTCGGCCAGATCCTTGGCGTCAGCCGCGACCGAGGTCTTCGTCCCGCCGAAGCCGTGTGCCAGCAGGATCGCCGGCACCCGCGCCGACGACGTCGCCGATCGTGGCTGGTAGTAGGTGGCGTCCAGGGTCACCGGTTGGTCGCCGGCCGGGCCGGTGCGCACGTCGATGCGCAGTTCCTCGGTGCGGTAGCTCGCCCGGTCCGGCCACGCGGCGACGCCGACCAGCCCGCCCAGCAGCACGACCACCACGGCCGCCGAGATCAGCCGCCGCCGCGTCCACCTGATCCTGGGCAGCATGCGACGCCACCACGGGTTCCTGGCCATTGCCCTACGCTATGTCGGAAAACCTGAGACCGGCCTGAGGACCACGAAACCTACACGGAACGGCGGGACCGCGAGGCACGAAGCCGCCGCAGCCGGCCGACCAGCACCGGATCCCGCTCGAGCGCCGCCGGATCGTCGAGCAGCCCGTTGAGCACCTGGTAGTAGCGCGTCGCCGAGAGGCCGAACGTGTCGCGGATCGCCTGCTCCTTGGCGCCCGCGTGCTTCCACCACCGGCGCTCGAAGGCCAGGATCTCTTCCGCACGCTCGTCGAGTCCCGGCTCACCGGAGACGGGCACGGGCACGTCGGTATCGAGATCGTCGTCTTCGACGAGATCGGCTTCCGGCGCCGGACGCGCCTCAGGAACGTGTGCCTCCTCGGCACGACGGCCTTTCACCCGGTGACTCCCCGCAGATTAGGTGAACGACATTGCCGCCTCAGAGTAGAAGATTTCTATGCGCAGATGACGTGAACGCCGGCCGCCTCGAACGCCTCCATCTGCAGCGGCGTGGCGCTCGAGTCGGTCACGAGCGTGTCGACCCGCTCGATCGGGCAGATCCGCGCGAACGCGTGGCCGCCGAGCTTGGACGAGTCGGCGATGATGACCACCCGCTTCGCCCTGGCCACCATCTGGGCGTTGATCCCGGCCTCGCCCTCGTTGTGCGCCGCGGCCCCCAGCTCCACGTCGATCGCGTCGGCGCCGAGGAGCGCCACGTCGAACGTCACCTCGTTGAGGATCGCCCCGCCGAGCGGCCCGACCAGCTCGAAGGACTGCGGCCGCACGATACCGCCGGTCACCACGATCTTCATGCGCGAGCGGACCAGCAGCTCGTTCGCGATGTTCAACGCGTTCGTGACGACGGTGAGCTGCGCGTCGTCGACGCCGCCGGTCAGCTCGGGCCGCACCGCCAGCGCCCGGGCCACCTCCGTGGTGGTGGTGCCGCCGTTGAGCGCCACCACCATGCCCGGCGTCACCAGCGCGGCCGCCGCCGCCCCGATGCGCTGCTTCTCCGCCGAGTGCTTCGCCGTCTTGTAGCGCAACGGCAGGTCGTAGGAGACGCCACTCGCGACCGCGCCGCCGCGCGTCCGGGTGATCATCTGCTGCTGGGCGAGCTGGTCGAAATCGCGCCGGATGGTCGCGTGCGAGACCGAGAGCCGCTCGGCCGCCTCCTCCACGCTCACCCGGCCGTCTTCGGTGAGCATCTCCAGCAGCGCGTTCCAGCGCGCGTACCGGTCCACGCGGGCCCTCCAGACGTTCGGTAATGCCGAACCCTAGCGCAGAGCCAGGTCAGGAACCTTGCCTAACCATCCGCGTTGCGCGAGCCGGCGGGTGCCGGGAAGCCGGTGCAGCGGCAGGTCGTCCCATGGGACGCGGCGCAGGAGGCGGTAGAGAAGGAGTCCCGCGATCAACCCGGCCACGGTGTCGGTGATCCAGTGGAACCCCAGGTACGTCGTCACCACGGCGACGAGCACGGGCGGCGCGAGTCGCAATGCGAGCCGCGCGGCCGGCCGCATGGCCGTCGTCAGCAGGGCGGCGAGCAGCATGACGAGGACGCCGTACCAGACGACGGTGTTGGCGGTATGACCCGACGGGTACGACATGCCGCCGCTGAAGAACTCCTCCCGGTGCGGCGTCGCCTCCGGCTTGTGCGGCGCGGCCCGGTCGGTGAACACCTTCACCGGGCCGACCACCGCCATCAGCAGCAGGTAAGCGGCGACGACCGGCAGCAGCGGCCGCACGCTGCGGGTCCGCCAGGCGAGCAGGCCGGCCAGCATGGCCGCGACGATCGCGAGTGGGCTGCCCTGGCCGAGCAGGTTGAGGCCGCGGGCGATCACGTACGCGGGCGTGGGCCGGTGGCTGTCCGACCAGTCCCGGACGGCCAGGTCCAGGCCGTGCGTCCAGCCCGTGGCCACCGCCGCGGTCACCGCCGCGAACAACGCGACGAGGACGGCGTCGGCCAGCCACCCGCGTCTCATACAGCCATTTCTACAGCAGCGCTACAGCAGCGGCCCGATCTCGCGGTTGATGAGGTCGATCCGGACGCCCGAGTTGGGGCAGCCGCCGAAGTGGTGCAGCGCGACCACCTTGTGGGTGGTGGACGAGAGCACCGGCGAGCCGGACGAGCCGCCGTCGGTGTCGCAGAAGTACGAGACGTCGGTGCCCTCGTCGTAGCCGTAGTAGGTGGGATCGTCGACGGCGCAGTTGCCGTTGCGCTCGCCCGGGTCGTTCATCGCGATCATCGTGGGCAGGCCGCGCGGGTGCTGCGGAATGTACAGCTCCTGGCCGCTGTGCAACTCGCCGAGGTCCATCTCCAGGTAGCCGAACTTGCTGATCGAGTCGAAGCCGCGGACGGTGAACAGCGCGTAGTCGAGCGTGCGGTCGGTGGCCAGCAACTGGTCGCCCCAGACCTTGGTGGTGCGCAGCACGTCGTACCCGTCGCACCGGGCGCACTCGTAGTTGAACCAGACCTCGCTGCGGCGCACGTCGGATCCGCTGGAAATGCAGTGGTTGTTGGTGATCAGCCGGTTGTTCGGGCCGATCCGCCACGTGGTGCACAGCTCCACGCCGTTGATGAGAATCCGCCCCACGGCCTTGGCCTTCTGGTACTCCACCGGGTGCGCGGCCTTGTAGCAGATCGCATCGCGCTTCTCGTCGGAGCCGCGGCAGACGCTCTCGGCCCGGTCGCGCTGCTGGGTCGGGCCCTCGGGTGCGGCGTCGCCGGTGGCCTCCCGGAAGCCGCGGGCCACCTGGTCCACGTCGACGCCCAGGCCGGCGAGGCGGGTGCGCAGGCCGAGCGGGTCGTAGCTGCCCTGCTCGAGCCGCACGTTTGCGGTGTCGCCGCTGATCGACATGGCCCACGGGTCGGCCTGCAGGTCCTCGGCGGTGTACCGGTACGACTCGGTGCCCGTCGGGTCGGAAACGACAACGGTGTCGCCCGGGCGCAGCGAGGCGCGGCTGAAGTGCAGCTTGACGTACGAGGCGCCCGGGTAGTGGTAGGTCAACGTGCGGGCGGTCGGGACGTACTTCCCGCGGCGCACCAGCTGGCCGGTGACGCTCTCGAGGGCGCCGATCCGGGCGTTCGGGCGCTCGTTCGCGGCCGTCGCGGCGGGCTTGGCTGCCGTCGCCGCGGTCGCCTCGCGTGCGGGTCGGGTGTCGGCGAGCGAGACGCCGGCGATGCCGGCAGCACCCACCAACGCGCAGACCGCGACCGCAATCCCGAACGTACGCCGCATCGAGGCTCCTTCGCCGATATGTCCGAATCCGGGTGTTCAACGACCGGCGGAGAGCGGCGACGCGGCGCAGACCGCACCCATGCCGCCCAAGATCGAGTTGATCTTGCAGTTGTGTATGAAGTTCCGTCCCTTGTGCGGCGATTTATTCCGCCACAACTGCAAGATCAACTCGGTCTTGGGGTAGGGCGGGCGGGCGGGGCGCGGGCGGGCGGGGCGCGGGCGGCGGCGGCTATGCGGAGGTTGCTGCTACCACGCGGCCGAGGCCGTCCCTTGTGGCGACGACAGTCAGGCGGGCGTCGGCGGCCAGCACCTCGTCGGGTTGCGGGGACCAGCGGGTCCGGCCGCGGGTCGTCACCGCAATCACCCGGACGCCGTCGAGCGCATGCAGATCGGCGACGCTTACCCCGTCGGCGAACGACCCCGCACAGACCGGAACATCCGCGATCAGCAGGACCCGGCGGTTGACCGGGATAGCACCGATCACGTCGCGTTGCAGCATCGCGGCCGCGAAAGCGGGCGCGGCCAGGTACGACACGCTGCGCGAGACGTCGATGTGGAAGGCCCGCTCGACCCGGTCGGCGAAGTCGCCGTCGAAGAGACGCAGCACCACCCGCAGGCCGGGGTTCAGCACCCGCGCGCTGATCGCGGCCTCGAGGTTGACCACGTCGTCGGTGGACAGCACCACGAGCGCCCGGCACGTCTGCACCGACGCCGCTCGCAGCGTCTCCTCGCGGCTCGCATCCCCGATGATCACCGGCACGTCCAGCTCGCGGGCCAGTTGCGCACCCCGCGCGGTGTCGGTCTTGTCGATCGCCACCACCTGCAGGCCGCGCTGGTGCAGCTGCCGGATCACCCGGGTGCCGACGTTACCCAGGCCGACCACCACGATGTGGTCGCTCACCGGCTCGCGGAGTCGACCGAGCGCAAGCGCGAGCCGCGCGTTCACGACGGCCTCGACCGCGGCGGCGGTCACGACCGGGATGAGCGCGATGCTGACGACGGTGAGCACGGTCTGGGTGATCTTCTCGATCGTGCTCGCCTGTACGTCGGCGTCGGCACCACCGAGCGCCGACAGCAGCGTGAGGTAGGCGGCGTCCCACCAGTTCAGGTCCTCGCGGACGGCCGCGAGCACGGCGGTGCCGACGATCAGCAGGACGACGAGCACCGCGGCGGCCTGCACCAGCCGTCGGTTGGCGAACAGCCGGGCGGCCCGCAGCGGATCGCGGCGCTGGTGGGCCAGCCACCGCCGGAACCGGCCCGGCCGACGCGGGGTCGCCAGATCCTCCGCGTACGGGTTGCTCGCGGCTACCGCCAGCACAAGGTCGGTGGAGTCGGCGGAGTCCGCGTCGCGCGGCAGCAGGACCGTGCGCTCGCCCGCGGGCTGGTTCGCCTGGCTCGCCTGGCTCGCCTGGCTCGCCTGGCTCGCCTGGCTCGCCTGGCTCGTCGCGGCGAGCGCGCACACGACGCTGGCCGGCGGCACCGCGTCGCGCTGCGCGACGTACAGGGTGCGGCCCGGCAGGCGCACCTGCACCGGGGCCGCCTCGCCGAGCGCGGCCGCCACGAACGCCGGCGCGGCCATCGCGGCGTCGGAGATCACCGCGCAGTCGCCGAACAGCGTGCGGATGCCCAGCCCCAGGCTCAGGTTGAACATCCGGATCACCAGGTGGACGCGCGGGTTCAGCTCGTGGGCCTGCAATGCGGCATGGATGTTGCCGACGTCGTCCTGGCGCACCAGCGCGACTGCGTCCGCGGCCGCGACGCGGGCGTGGCGGAAGGCTGCGGCGTCGAGGTGTTCGGACTCGATGATGCGCACCGGCAGCCGGGCGATCTGCGGACCGTGGTTGTGCCGGCGGCTGGGCAGGATCACCGTGACCTGACGGCCGTACTGGCGGACCAGTTCGCTGGCCAGCCGGTGGGTCAGCGGGTCGTCGCCGCACACGATCAGGTGACCGGCGGCCGGCTGCGGCGGTGGGGTTCCGGCGTGGTCCGCAGGGCGGCGCGTGGGCACGCCCGCCCGCAGCCGACGGGTGAGCCAGGTCTCGCGCGCCATCGGCGGTGATCTTAGCGTTCGTCGATGCCCTACCTCGCCAGCAGAACGTTTTGCCCGACTTGGTCGTTTACTGCAGAGGTGGCGCTGCCCGGCGCTTCCGCGATTTCGCGATCTTGGACTCTTGCTGTCGCTGGGGCGGCGGCAAACGTCCAAGATCGCGGGACACGCACGCGACTGATGGAACGCGACGGATGGAACACGAATGAACAAGTGGATTCGTCGGACGGCCGGCACCGTCGGCATCGCCGGTGGGGCGTTGCTGCTCGGCTCGGCCGCCCACGCCGACACGCCCGTGCTCGCGGACCCGCAGGCGCTGACGAACGTGGCGGACGCCGCGAACGTCGACGGCGGGGTCAGCGGACTGGGCGTCTCGGTCGACACGCCCGGCCAGCGCGACACGGTCGGCCTGCTACCGGGCGGCGGCGGGCCGGTGCGCAGCGGAACCAACAACGGTGAGCTGGGCGCGACGGTCCACGCCCCGACCCAGGACGGCCAGCCGCGCGACGTCTTCGCGAACACCGGACGCACGCCGGACCTGTTCCAGTCGCTGCCGATCACCGACGTCGTACCGATGGACGGGCTCGGCCTGCCGACGGGTGGGTCGGGCGGTCTGGCGGCTTCGCCTTCCCGCAAGCCGTCGCCGGGGCGGCCGGCGGCGAACCGCATCCTGCCGGCGCCGGCGTCGGAGTCTTCTCGTCCGGAGACCGGCCCGCTCGGGCAGACCGGGATTCCGGTGCGCAACGTCCCGCTGGGCACCGACGTTGCCGGCGACACGCTGAACGGCGGCGACGCGCTCGCGCACGACGGGCTGGCCGGCAACGGCCTGGGCGTCCCGATGGGCGACCGGCTGCCGGTGGGCACGGTGCAGGGCCTGGCCACGCAGGGAACCTCGGCGCTCGGTGGCGGGTCCGCGCTCGGTGGCGGGTCCGCGCTGGGCGGCGGCGCGTTGGGCGGCGGAGCGTTGGGCGGCGGCTCGGCGCTGGGTGGGCTGCCCCTCGGCGGGCTGCCGCTCGGTGGTGCCGACACCGATCTGGAGCGGCCCGTCGGAGAGTCGTTCGTCCGCGAGGCCGGCGAGCTGCCGGCCGCCGACCAGCTGCCGGCCGCCGACCAGCTGCCGGTGTTCGGCAGCATGCTGAACGGCGGCACCCTGCCGACCCGGGCGAACCTCAACACGCTCCCCGGCGCGGCTCCCATCCCGGTGCACCAACTGCTGGCGCCCGGCACCTCGGCGACCGGCGCCTCGACGGGCGCCGCGTACAACAACGCGTCGGGCACCGTGAACGGCCTGATGAGCTCCGCCGGCGGCGCGACGTCCGGCGCGACGTCCGGCGCCTCCGTCGGTGGCACCGAGGCCGAGATGCTCCCGCTCGGTGGCACCGACAGCCTGCCCGTGGTGGGCGGCCTGACCGGTCCGCAGGGCACGAGCGGGATCCCGCTGGACGGCTTCGGCGACCTGCCCCTGGTGGGCGGCTTCGGTGGCGTCGGCGATGTCGGCGGCCTTGGTGGAGGCAAGCACCGTGCCGACTACGAGCCGAGGCACTCCGTCGACGGCTGACCATTCGTCAACGGGGAAATTCTTCCAGGCTGACGCCTGGAAGAATTTCCCCGTCGTCGCATCCCGGTCCGCAGCGCCTCGTCCGGCCGCGCCATCCGGCATCTCGCAGCACCGTCGCCACCTCCCGGGCGACAGTGCACGGGCGCTCGACGACGTCGGCGTAGCCGTACCGGAGCACCCGCTCTCCGGCGACGACAGCCGCGTTGTCCCGCCGGTGGTCGCGGAACCGGGCGGACTCAGGATGGGCCCGCCGACCGTCCAGCTCGACGTTGACGCCGTACTCGTCGTACGCCACGTCGTCGTACCAGTTCTCGCGGCGCCGTTGGCGCGTCCCGGCGGGCAGCCCGTGCGAGCGCTCCACGTTCCGGCGGTATCTCAGCTCGAGCAGGCTGTGGCAGCCGGCCGCCACGTCACGCAGCGCCGACGCCAACTCCCGCCGCCAGCGCAACCGGCGCCGCCCGGTCATCGCGGCGCGCAACCGGTCCGGTGTCGTGAACCGGCCACCCACTGCACGGGTCAGCCAGCCGATCGCATCGTCGACCGTGCGAGCGGACTGCGCGAGGTCGAGCACCGTTTCCTCGACGCACGTCCGGGGCGGAACGGCGGCCGGGTGCCTCATCCGCCGCACGTCGACCACTCGGTGCACGGCGACGCCGGGCCGGGACCTCACCCGCCGCGCGTGCGGGACAGCTACCTGCACCGGGCCGGACGCCGGCTCGACGAGGCCGATCAACTCGGCGGCCGTGCGGTTGCACGCGATGGCGTCCGGGCCGGCGAACAGGATCGCGGCCCAGATCGACGCGATCCGCGGCAGCGGGCCGCTGAACGTCGCGAACACGCCCAGATAGATCCGTTGCCACCGCCCGGAAGCCACCCGCGCCGAGATCGCGGCGTCGGACAATCCGCAGCGCATGGCCTGCGCGCGGGTGACCATGCCGGCCTGGGCACGGGTGAGTTCGTCGAGCACCGGGGCACGATCCCGGAATCCGCAAGCGCGCCGCAGCCCCGTCGCAAGATCTGTGGATAACGGGCGCCGCCTTGTCCACAGGGTCAGTAGCGGGTGCCGTAGCCGGGGAGCCGGCCGCGGGCGAACGCCGTCAACCGGTCCACCGCCCTGGCGCGCGGGCGCAGCGCCGGGCTGCGAGTGCCGGCGCCGGCGGCCATCCCGTCCACCAGGTCGGTCAGCGCGGTCAGCGAGTCGTACCGCGGCGTCCAGCCCAGTTCCGTCCGCGCCCGGCCGGAGTCGAGCAGCGGGCAGCGCATGGCGAGCCAGATCCAGCCCGGGTCCGTGGGTTGCAGCCTGGCCATCCAGGTCGCGGCCGCGGCCCAGCTCAGCGCCGCCGACGGGACGGGAACCGCCCGGCCGTGCAGCGCCCGCGCGAGCGTGTGCGGGTCCAGCACCGGCTCGGTAGCGATGTTGAACGCGCCCCGTACGTCGGAGCACACGGCGCGGGCGTACGCGTCGGCGACGTCGGCGGCATGCACGCACTGCACGCGCAACGACCGCGGCAGCGGCAGCACCGGAACCCGGCGCCAGCGCAGGAGCGACACCGGCGCAAGCGGTCCCACGAAGTACCGGGCGATCTGGCCGCCCGCGTCGTGCTGGAAGATCAGGCCGGGTCGTAGCCGCACCACCCGCAGGCCCGGATTGTCCGCCTCGACCGCGTCGAGAAGGCGCTCGACCGCCGCCTTCTGCCTGCTGTACAGCGAACCGGACACGCCGTCGCGCGGATAGCTCTCGTCGACGCGTGCGGCCTTGGACCGCGCCGGCGAGTACACCCCCACCGACGACGCGAACACCAGCGCCGGCACCCCGGCCCGCACCACGGCGTCGGCCACGTTGCGCGAGCCGATCACGTTGCTGCGCCGCAGCGTCCGCGGCTGCTGGCTGGGCTGGATCTGCCAGGCGAGGTGCACCACCGCGTCGGCGCCGCGGAACGCGTCGACCAGGTCGGCGGTACCGGCACCGACGTCGCAGGACACCCAGCGCGCGGTGTCGTACGGCGCGCAGGAAGGTGGCGGCCGGCGCGACACGCCGACGATCTCGTCCACCTCGGGCGCCTCGGCCAGCCGCCGCAGCAGCGCCGTGCCCACGTTCCCGCTCGCTCCCACCACAACGACCCGCACCACCGTCGCCTACCCACGGCCGGGCTCGTTAGTCGCGCAGCCATCGGGGTAGGCGACCACGAAATCCCCTCGAACATCAGGAGACGGCAATGGTCGACAAGATTTCCGAGGTCATGACCCGTGACGCGGTCACCCTGTCCAGCACCGAGACGCTGGCGCAGGCCGCCAAGCAGATGCGCGACGCCGACGTCGGCGACGTGATCGTCGTCGACGGAGACCGCGTCGTCGGCCTGGTGACCGACAGGGACATCGTCGTGCGCGGAATCGCCGAGGATCTGGACCCGTTCACCACCGCGCTGACCAGCGTCTGCACCCACGACCTGGTGACCGTAGGCCCGGACGACTCCATCGACAGC
>Ga0111539_10003444_pt1 | contig 20841 bp, 20 predicted proteins | sample RhiMethybrSRZTD1_FD_79667 | JGI IMG/M metagenome (GOLD analysis project Ga0111539, IMG submission 79667) | Populus rhizosphere microbial communities from Tennessee, USA - Rhizosphere MetaG P. TD hybrid SRZTD1 (version 2) (version 2) | ecosystem: Host-associated > Plants > Roots > Rhizosphere >...
CAGGATTCGTTGCGACCGGCTTCACCAACAACGTGCCGCTCGCGGCAATGACCGACGAGACGCGCCGCTTCTATGGCGTGCAGTTCCATCCTGAAGTCACCCACACGCTGCAGGGTCTGAAGATCCTCGAACGTTTCGTGCGCGAGATCTGCGGCTGCGAGGCGCGCTGGCAGTCGGGCAACATCATCAGCGATTCCAGCGCGCGCGTGCGCGAGCAGGTGGGGCGCGACAAAGTGCTGCTCGGCCTGTCCGGCGGCGTCGATTCCTCCGTCGTCGGCGCGCTGCTGCATCGGGCGATCGGCGACCAGCTGGTGTGCGTGTTCGTCGACCACGGCCTGCTGCGCCTCGGCGAGGGCGACCAGGTCATGGAGACGTTCGCGAAGCACATGGGCGTAAAGGTGATCCGCGTCAACGCGGAAGCGCGCTTCCTCGATGCGCTCAAGGGCGAGGCCGATCCGGAGCGCAAGCGCAAGATCATCGGCCGGCTGTTCGTCGAAGTCTTCGAAGAGGAAGCCGCGAAGCTGCCCGGCATCCGCTGGCTCGCGCAGGGCACCATCTACCCGGACGTGATCGAGTCGGCCGGCGCAAAGACCGGCAAGGCGCACGTCATCAAGAGCCACCACAACGTCGGTGGCCTGCCAGAGAAGATGAACCTGAAGCTGCTCGAGCCCCTGCACGAGCTGTTCAAGGACGAGGTACGCCGACTCGACGTCGAACTCGGCCTGCCGCGCGAGATGGTCTATCGGCATCCGTTCCCGGGCCCTGGGCTCGGTGTGCGCATCCTCGGCGAAGTGACCAAGCAGTACGCCGACCTGCTGCGCCAGGCGGATGCGATCTATATCGACGAGCTGCGCAAGCACGACCTCTACGATCGCACGAGCCAGGCGTTCGCGGTGTTTCTGCCGGTGCGTTCGGTTGCCGTGCAGGGCGATGGTCGCCGCTACGAGTACGTGATCGCCCTGCGCGCGGTCGAGACGATCGACTTCATGACGGCCCGCTGGTCGCGGTTGCCGTACGAATTCCTGGACCTCGTGTCCCGCCGCATCTGTAACGAGGTGAGCGGCATCTCGCGCGTCACCTACGATATTTCGAGCAAGCCGCCCGCGACGATCGAGTGGGAGTGAGGGCGGCCCCCCCATCCAGTTTCGACCCGCCGCAAAAGGTGGGCTAGACTGGGGCACCAGCCAATCTGGCCATTGGCTAGTCAACGGGTCGAAATTCGAGAATTCGAATATGGGGGTTCCATGATTGTGAGCATCATTCGCTCGCCGATCGAGCACCTTTCGGCGAAGCGCTTCGTGACGGTGCTTCTCGCGTTTGGAGCGGTTTCGACGGGTCCGGCGCACGCGCAGAACGCGCCGCCCGGCGCCGGCAGGTCCGGCGTGCTCGAAGAGGTTGTGATTACAGGCACTCGCCGAGTCGATCGCAGCGCGACCGACTCCGCTTCGCCGGTCGACGTCATCAGCGGCTCCGACATCAGCGCGCAGCCGTCTGCCAACATGCTCGACTCGGTACGCAACATCGTCCCGTCGTTCTTTGTCGGACAAAACACCATTTCGGACGCGTCGACGTTCGTCCGCGCCCCCTCGCTGCGTGGCCTGCCATCCGACCAGGTGCTGGTCATGCTCAACGGCAAGCGATTCAATCGATCGGCCCTGGTCCAGGTCTACAACGGCGGCGACACGGGCCTATCGTTCGGGTCCCACGGATCGGACATCTCGTCCATTCCGTCGATCGCGATCAAGCGGCTCGAAGTGCTGCGCGACGGTGCGACGGCGCAATACGGGTCGGATGCGATCGCAGGCGTGCTGAACTACGGCTTGCGCGACGACGAGGGCTTCGAAGTGCTCGCGCGCTACGGCCAGTACAAGGAGGACAGCGACGGCGAGAGCCAGCAGATCGCCGCCAATTTCGGCATGAAGTTTGGCGATCAAGGCTTCGTCAACCTTTCGGCCGAGTACGACGATGACGGGCAGACCAGCCGCGGCGTCACCCGTCCGACCGCCTTTGCTTTTGCGCAGGAGAATCCTGGCCTGGCGAGCGACCTGCCGCACTACCCGTTGCCGGCGCAGATCTGGGGCAATTCGCCGAGCCATGGTTTCAAGGTCCTGCTCAACTCGGCGCTGGATGTGGGCGACCAGGGCAAGGTCTACCTGTTCGGCAACTATGCGGAAAACCACGCGGATCAGAGCTTCAACTTCCGCTCGTCGCTCGTGGGCACCCGGACGTTTCAGGACGCCGCTGGCAACGACGTCGAACTGGGCGGCCGTGAATTCTTCCAGCATCCCTACTATCAGACCCAATGCCCCGCGGGCAATCCCACCTGCCCGGCGGACGGCTATGTGGTCGACGACAACGTCTTCCTGTTCTCCTCGATCTATCCCGGCGGCTTCACGCCGCGATTCGTCGGCGATACCAAGCAGACCTACGCCACGCTCGGCTACAAAGGAGTCGTGGGTTCAGGCCTGCGCTACGACGTGTCGGTGTCCAACAGCCGCAACTCGCTCGACCTGTCGATGTACAACTCGATCAGCCCTTCCTACGGAGCGGAGTCGCAGACCACGTTCCAGTTCGGTGAGCTGATCCAGAAGGAGATGGACGTCAATGTCGATCTCTCCTACGAGATCGACGCCGGTCTGGCGAGCGCGTTGACCCTCTCGGGCGGCGCGGAGTATCGCGACGAGAAGTACGAGGCGACGCAGGGCGAGCCGCAGTCCTATGGCGCGGGGCCCTACGCTACACCACACCCGCTCTTTGTCGAGACGGCGCCGGGTTCGGGCGTGTTCACCGATACCGGCACCTTCACGGAGGTCGACTCTCCGTCGGCGAGTGGCTATGGCGGCACGAGCCCGACCTATGCGGGCACCGACAGCGAGACCAGCTATGGCGTTTACGTCGGCCTCGAAGGCGACCTGACGAAGCGCTTCAGCGCCGGCGCCGCCGTGCGGTACGAAGACTACGAGAATTCCGGCAACGCAACGGTCTTCAAGCTGAACGGAATTTTCAAGGTGACCGACGGTTTTGCCGTTCGCGCCACGGTGGGTACCGGGTTCCATGCGCCTTCGCCCGGCCAGAACAACGTCCAGGTCCTGACGACGAATTTCATCGCAGGCGTGTCGGTGCAGACGGGAACCTACCCGGTCACGAGCACGATCGCTCAATTTTACGGCGCCCGGGCGCTGAAGCCGGAGAAGTCGGACAACTATGGCATCGGCGTGGTGATCAATCCGACGGACGATCTCACGCTGACGGCGGATTTGTACCGGATCGACGTGAGCGACCGCATCTACATCTCGCAGACCTTCCATGTGACGGCTGCGGACATCCTCGCTCTTCCCGAACTCGCGAGCGTCGGCGAAGGCGGCGACGTGCAGTACTTCACCAATTCGCTGGACACCAAGACGACCGGCGTCGACCTCATCGGCACCTGGCGCAGCGATCTCGGCGTGGGCAACCTCAACCTGACGCTCGCCTATAACTACAACAAGAACGAGGTCACGAAGTTCGACCCGGCGGCGATCGGGCCGGCGCAGATCCTGACTGCCGAGCGCCTGGCGCCCAATCACCGGGCGAACCTGCAGGCAGGCTGGACGTATGGCGATTGGGGCGTCAACGTGGTCGAGCGCTACTACGGCACCTGGAGCGCCGAGGCCGACTACCCCGGCCAGGAGTTCGGCGCGAAGTTCACGACGGACTTGGACGTGCGCTACACGTTCGCAGGTAAATACACACTGACCGCGGGCGCCAGCAACCTGTTCGATGAGCGCCCGGACAAGATCAAGCAGTCCGACACCAATCCGGTGTTCCCGATCGTGGGCGGCCTGGCGGACGGTCAGGTGTATCCGCGCAACGGGGGTCCCTTCGGGTTCAACGGGACCTTCTGGTACGCGTCGCTCAGGATCAACTTCGATTGAGCGGTTGAGTTGAGAAACACAGGGCGGGAAGGCAGCGGCTTTCCCGCCCGTTTCTTGCACCGGTGAAGCACCTCATGCGCGCACGCCATGTGAATTTCGCGGCGGGCGTGTTGCTGCTGCTGACGGTTGCCTCGGGTCAAGCCGCCGAGCCTGCCAGCGGGCGCGCTGATCGTGTGTATCTCAACGGCATCATCTTCACCGCCGACACCGGCAATTCCAGCGCCACTGCGCTCGCGATCCGCGACGGACGGATTCTCTACGTCGGCAGCGATGCGGCTCTAGCGCGCTATATCGGTCCAGCGACCGTCAAGGTCGATCTCCAGCATCGTTTCCTGATGCCCGGCCTCGTCGACGGCCACATGCATCCACTCGAAGCGGGAGCGACATTGCTCAAATGCAATCTCAACTACGCGTCGCTGACCGTGGCGGAGCTGCAGCAAGGAGTGCAGGCGTGTGTCGAGCAGACGAGAACCGCGGAACCGGACGGCTGGCTCGAGGTCGTCGGCTGGTTTCAGGAGAGCATGCTCCCGGCAGGCGTGAAAACCAGCCGCGCGACGCTCGATGCGCTCCACACGAAGCGACCGATCATCGTGCGTTCGTCATTCGGTCACACTGTGCTCGCGAACTCCCGCGCGCTGACGCTCGCCAGGATTACAGCTGCGACGCCGGATCCGGTGGGTGGCAAGATCTGGCGTGACGCTGCGGGCGAGCCGACCGGACTGCTCGAAGACGCCGCTCACCACGAGTTCGATTCGCTCCTGCCCCAGCCGACGGCAGCTCAGAACGTCGAGGCCGCGGCGAAAGCGTTGGATGCCATGAAGCGGCAGGGGGTCACGAGTTTTCTGGATGCCAGTGCAGAGCCCGAGAATCTGGTTGCCTTCGCGACCCTGCGAAAGTCGCGCAGACTCACGGCGCGTGCGCACTTCGCGCCCGTCATTGCGCCGAGCGAGGTGGGCAATCTGACGGCAGCAGTGGCGCGCGTGGTCGCGACTCGCAAGGAGTACGACGAAGGCCCGATCGCGCGAGCGCCGGGCATCACGGTGCGCAACGCCAAGTTGTTTCTCGACGGTGTGATCTCCGCGCCCGCGTTCACGGGCACGATGCTGGAGCCTTATCGTCGCAATGCTGGTACGGCTGATCAGCCGCAATGGGTGGCAGGCACGAGTCGCGGCCCGGACGTGTATTTTCCCGCCGACGCTCTCGCAACAGTCCTCACCGCACTCGGGCGGGCGGGCATCGACCCGCATATGCACGCCGATGGCGACGGCGCCGTTCGCGCGGGGCTCGACGGCGTAGCGGCGCTTCGGAAAGCATTGCCCGCTGCGGACATTCGCCCGGCGATCGCGCACAACGAGATCGTCGCGCCGGCTGACTTCAAGCGCTACAAGGCGCTGAACGTCATTCCTGTTCTGTCGTTTCAATGGGAGAAGCCGGCGGGCGACACCCTCGGCGTCAAGGATTACTTTGGCCCCGAGCGGATGAAGATTCTCGAACCTGCGGGTTTCCTGGCAGAGGCGGGCGCCCGGATAGCATTCGGCAGCGACTGGCCCGTGGATGCGCTGGATCAGTGGTTCGCTTTCAAAGTCGGCGTGACGCGCACGAATGCCCCCGAAGCCCCGGCGGAATATCGCGGCAGACTCGGCGACGATCCCGGGCTCTCGCGCGAAACCGTGCTGCGCGCGGCGACGATCAACGCAGCCTATGCGCTGCATCAGGATGATGCGATCGGCTCGCTCGAAGCCGGCAAGCTGGCCGATCTCATCGTGCTGGATCGCAATCCGCTCACCGTCTCGGCCGAAGAGATCGCCCAGATCAAAGTGCTCGAGACCGTCGTCGGCGGAGCGGTCGTCTACACGACCCTCATCAAGCCTTGAGTTTCGGCAACGCCGGCCGGAATCGCACGATCAACAGCAGCAGCGCGAGCGCCGCCGCCAGCCATGAGAGATCCGTGGGAACCTGTCGGCGTCGCCCAAAGCGATCGTCGGTCATCGCTGCGCTGAGCGCCTTCGCGTCGGTGAGGCGCGCATAGTCGAGATTGAGAGAATGCGCGAGCGTCGTCAGATGCTGCTCGCGCAATGCCGAGTAGTGCTCCAGTCCTGGCGTTGCACCATCCGCAGTCGACTCCGACTGGATGACTTCGTCGGGCCGCCAGAATCCGTGGTGGTTGCCTTCGGTATCGATCTTCGGAATGGGGCTGGGCTCGTCGCCGCCGGCGCCGATGATCCAGCCATGGACCGAATGATCCTTCACCTTCTCCAGCACGCTCTGCAGATCCAGGCCGTCCAGCGGCGGCGCTTCCTGGCCATCACTGACGAACACGAGGTTCGGTGTGGCCGGCGTGGACTGCGCGGCCTCGATCGCCCAGCGCAGTCCTTTGACGATTTCGCTGGCCTCGGCCCAGCGCATGCGGCCATCTATTTGCGCCAGCGATGCGAGCAGATCGTTGTAGCTGGCGCAGACTTCGACGGGGGAGAGCAGCAGCAATGTTCTGTTGCCGGTGAACGCGCCCCAGCCGACGTGTGAGCCACACGGGAGCTTCCGCAACACCTGCCGGGCCGCATCGCGTGTGTAGTCGAGGCGGCCGATGCGCGCGCCGTCGAGCTGATAGTCCTCGACGTTCATGCTTTGGCTGATGTCGAAGACTACGATGTAGTCGTACACCGTGCGCGGCAACGGCACTGTCGGCATCGCCAACCCCAGCAACAGGATGCCGACGGCGAGCACGAACGCCTTCATGGCAGGTTGATGGACTCGCCGCGGATCGTGCTCATGACGTGCTGTTCCTTCATCGGCGCGTCGCTCTCGTCGCCTTCCTGCTCCACCTCCGGCGCGAGCCGCAGCGCTCGCTCGAGGTTGTAGCGCGCGTCCCAATCGTCGGGCCGCTGGCGCAGCACTTCGCGATACGCTTGCTTCGCCAGCTCGACGAGCGGCAGCGACTCGAAGCCTTCGTCCGAATTGCGTCGCTCGGCGTCGCGCATGTACACGTTGCCGGTGTTGTAGAGCGCATCGCGTCGGATGTCGGCGCGCGTGCCGTGGCCGAGCGCCTGGTAGATCTTCAACGCCGGATCGGATTTACCCGCTTGCGCCAGCGCCAGGGCTTTCGCGAACTGCGCCTCGGGCACGTCCGAGTCGAGCCCGGTCGCCTGCGTGCTCGCGATGGCAGAGTTGATGCGATCGCTGCGCACCAGCCGCACGGTGTGGCCGATAGCGAACGCAGCGCAAACGACTGCGACCGCTCCAAACGCGCAATGCACGACACGTCGTCTCACTGCCATCTCCGCAGCGACAGGGCCTTGTATAGCGACAACATCAGACAGCAGAACGTGGCCGCCCAGAGGAACCAGGGCGCGTAGCTGACGCGGGGCACCAGCTCGGTGAAGTCGAGCGGGGCGTTCTGCTCGCGCCCGACGTCGGCCACGGCTTTCGCCAGATCCTCCGGCTCGTCTGCCTGATAGGCGCGGTAGGGCGTGCGCAAGGTCTGAAAAAAACGATGCAGGGTGATTTCGGGCGCACCGGCCTGGGCAGCCGCCGGGTCGTCGAGCCTGGGGCTGCTGAAGCGACGCAGATAGATCCAATACAGCGCGACGCGATTGCGAGCAAGCCCGTTGCTGATGCGCTGTCGTGTCTCCTCGCTCAGGTCCGATCCGCCGTCCGAGACCAGCAGGATGATGCGGCTGCCGGAATACTCGCGATGATCGAACTCGCCGATGGCCGCGAGCAAGGCGGCGCCGACCTCGGTGTCAGAGAGCCCTGGACCGACGCCGCCGGCGGCGATTCCAGCCTGCACGACTGCATCGTGCTGCGTGAACGGTACGACGCTCAGCGGTCGTGTGCTGAAGAACATCAGCGAGAAGCGATCGTCGGCGCGCTGCGCTACGAATTTCGACAGCAGGTCGCGCGCCATCTGTGCTTTGGGCGGGCCGCTGTCCAGGTTCGTCATGCGATCGTTCGGATCGAGCTTGTGCCAGTTACTCGGCAGCATGTGGTCATCCATGCTGCGGCTTCGATCCATGAGCACGGCGATCTCCGCGCCGCGGCCCGTGCGTTCGACCAGGCTCTGCGGGCGACCTGGCTCGGCCAGAGCGATGACGAGCGTTGCCATCGCGAGAATGGCAAACGCAGTCCACAACGCGTGCGCCAGTCGGCCGGCGGTATCGGCAGGCAACCACGCAGTCGATGCGAACGACAACGCATCGCGTCCATTGGGCCAGAGCGGCAGCAATGCCAGCGGCAGCAATAGGAGCAACCAGGGGCGCTCGAAGGCGAGGCTGGCGCTCATCGCTCGTGCCGCCTCTCTATGCGCTGCAGTTCGTCGCAGAGAGCATGGATCGACACGGTCGTGCTTTGCGTTCCGGCGCCGAAGAAGCGCTCGCTGGAGGCAGCAAAGAATTCCTCGATCCGCGCGCGCAGCGGTTGCAGATGCGGGGCTTCGTCGAACAACAGCGGCAAAGTTTCCGCGTGCATCACCCGGCCGGCGGTTCGATCGAAGGCGCGATGCAATGTTTGCCAGGCCTGCGGGCTCGCGCTGTCGAGCCGACGCATTTCGTGCCACGCGTGCGCGAAGGGCTGATTCAAGGCTGCAAGGCGATTGCGCCACATCGTCCAGCCGGCCCACGCTGCCAGGGTCGCCGCCAGCGCGAGGAACCCGATCCAGACCTGTCGTTTGATCGGTGCGGTTTCGATGAGCGCCGCCGGCCGGTCCGGCCTGAGCTCGCCCATTCCCGCGGTGTCGAAGGCCGCCGACTGCGGCGTCAAGGGATTCACACTGACAGACCACTCGGGCACGAGCAGCTTGGCGTTGCTCGACGACTCGAGCAGCAGCGGCGGCACCGTGACCGTCGTCAGGATCCGCGGCGCGTTGATCAGTTGATACTCGACCATCAGCCAGTGCTTGCCGTCAGCAGCAGATTCGACGCGGACCCCGCGTCGCTCCAGCCAGATCCCAACGCGTTGCGTCCCGGGTAGCTTTGCAAGCTGGAATGGCGCACCTGCGGATTCCAGCAGTACTCGCTGCGTAATCAGGTCGCCGAGCACATAGCCGAACGCGCGCGGCTGCTGCACCTTCGCTTCAGGCAGCGCCGGCTCTTCCGTCGACGAAGCGATTCCCGGTCCGTACAGGACGAGCGCCACCAATGCCGCAGCCCACACCTTCGCGCGAGTCACGCCGCGACCTCGAAGAAGTAGCGCGACAAAGCATCGCTGTCGAAGCTGCCGCAGACGAAGAACGGATGCGTTCCGTGAGGCTCGCACGCATCTATAAGCTGCTTGCGGCGCTCTTCGACGGCTGCGGCCCAGCGCGCTCGCAATCGCGGCCGCATCCACAACGTGCGCTGTGAGCCGGACTCCATATCCCGCAGCGCCAGCAGCGCGTCTTTGGCCGGCGGTTGCAGTTCGGCGGGGTCCCAGATCACCATCGGCACGACGTGCGAGGCGCCGAGCATCTCCAGCACCTGGGCCAGTCGAGTCAGTGGCCAGTGAAAATCCGAAAGCAGGAAGATCAGGCTCTGGCGACCTGCCACGTTGAGCGCCACTTCTTCCAGACCTTCGCTGCCTGCTGCCGAGGTCTGGCAGTGGGTCAGCATGGAAGCCATCAGGTTGCCCATGCCGCGGCTCCGGAGCACCGGGACGAAAAGGTCCTCGCGCGCATGTCGATCGAAGGCAAACATGCCCACTGCGTCGCCGACGCGGAAAGCGCTTTGTCCCAAAGCCTCGATGAAATCCGCCGCCACGTGCAGCTTGCGGCCTTGCGAGCCGAAGCCCATCGAAGCGGAGACGTCGACGATGACGTACACAGGTACGCTGACGCGCTGCCGGTTCACGCGCACCAGCCAGTCCGAGCGCACATCGCGCAGGCTGGCGCGCAGGTCGAGCCGGCGCGGATCCGGCCAGTCGTACAAGCGACGATGCGAGACGAATTCCTGGCCGAGCCCGAGGCTCGAGCCGCGATGCGATCCCTGCCGCCAGCCGCTGCCGCGGCGGGGAAAGCGGTAGTGGAACTCCTGCGGCTCGCCCGTCTTCATCGCGGCGTGGCAACTCGCTCGAGAATCTGCGCGATCAGCTCGTCGGAGATCTGCGCGCGTCGCAGCTCGTAGACCGGCGTGAAGAAGATGCGATGGCCGAGCGCCTCACGCGCTACCGCATGCATGTCGGTCGGGATCAGATGGGTGCGTCCGGCCAGCCAGGCAACGACGCGCGCGGCCCGGATCAGCGCCATCATGCCGCGGGGGCTGACGCCCGCCAGGATCAGCTTGCGCATGTCGACGCCTTCGATCGTCACGCCGAAGCGCTCAGGCGTGTGCGTCGCTTGCCACAGGTCCAGCGCGTAACGCTCCAGCGCTTCGCTTACCTGGACGGAGCGCTGAATCGCAGCACCGATGCTGTTCAGTTCCTGCCAAGGCAGCACCGCTGGTGTAACGCGTTCCAACAGCGCATCTACGTCATGAAAGTCCGGATTGAAGACCAGCGAGCGGCGCACCGGCTCCTCGGCGGGCGTGGGCATGCGCAGCTCAAGCATGAAGCGGTCGCGGGCGGCCGAGGCGAGCTCGAAGGTTTCTTCCTTCTCGACGCGGTTGCGGTCCGCGAAGACGGTCATGTGCGGAAAGCGGAACTCCTGATTGAACGCGGATACGGTGCGTTCCGCCATGGCGCGCAGGAGCAACGATTGCACCTGCGGGCGCGCGCGATTGATCTCGTTGAAGAAGAACGTGACGAGCTGCTCCCCGTGGCGCAGCAGCGGTCCCGGGTCGATGCGTGGCCGGCCTTCGGCATCGACATAGGTGTGATACACGAGGTCGCCGGGCATCAGGTCGACTGTGCCTTCGACACGCTCGAACGCGCCGCCGACCGCGCGCGAGAAGGCGCGCAGGATCGTGGTCTTACCGACGCCGACGTCGCCTTCCAGCAGCACGTGGCCGCGAGCGAAGAGGGCGATGTTGATGTGCCGGATCGTGTCCCGCTGACCGATGATGACCTTGCCGACTTCCTCTTCCACCGACAGCGCGCGCTCACGCCACTGCCCCAATTGCTCGTCAGACGCCACGCGGATTACCTTTGCCTGCACTGCCCGGGACGCACGCTACCTAAGTTTTCTGCGGGCCGCAATCGTTTGCATAACTTGTAACATGCAGGTACCCCAATCCTTGCAGGGATCACCGGCGAGTCTCCTGCCGCAGGGGGATGTTCAAGCCGCGCTTGATCGGCTCGAAGATGAACAGCGTCTCGTAGCGCTTCACGTTCGGCGCGTCCAGAAAGAGATCGTCGATCACGGTGCGACAGTGCGGCATACTGGTCGCCGCGACCATCACCAGGTAATCCCACGCACCCGCGAGGTCGTAGCACTGCTGCACTTCTGCCGCAGCCAGCAGGCGCTGGCGAAAGGCAGAGTGCAGCTTTTTGGTCTCGCGCTCGAGCGTCACCAGTACGCAAGCGAGCACGGTGCCGCGGACGACGTCGGGATCGAGCACGGCGACCTGCCTGGCGATCACACCGCTCGAGCGATAGCGGGCCAGGCGACGCTGCACGGCGCTGGCCGAGAGGCCGACCTGGTCGCCCAGCTCATAGAGCGGACGCGCCGCATCGCTCTGCAGGAGATCGAGGAGCTTGCGATCGAGCTCATCCAGCTGAAAGGCGGGTTTGCGCGGCACGCAATATTGTTGCGTTGGCGCGCGTCAAGAATCAATCGCGTCGCGGAGCGGCGCCGTAGACTTCCCGCATGAAGCATCGCCTCTCGATCCAGCACATCGTCGCCGCGTCGGAAGCCATCGATCCGGTGTTTCGCGACACGCCGCAGTACGAAGCGGAGACGCTGCGCGAGCAGCTCGGCTTTCGCGTCGTCGTCAAAGTGGAGACGCTGAACCCGATTCGCTCGTTCAAGGCGCGCGGCGCGCAGTTCCTCTTGTCGCAGCTTTCGGGGTCGCCACACCTGGTTTGCGCGACGGCCGGCAACTTTGGTCAGGGGATGGCGTACGCGGCGCGCAAGCGCGGCTGGCCGATCACGATCTTCGTGGGTGCGAACGCCAATCCGATGAAGGTCGAACGCATGCGACAGCTGGGCGCGACGATACGCACCGGCAGCGACGATCCGGATCAGCTGCACGCGCAAGCCGCAGCATTCGCTCGGGAGCAGGGTGCACATCTCGTTGAGGACGGGCGCGAGGCGGCGATTGCCGAAGGCGCCGGCACGATCGCAGTCGAGCTGCTGCGCTGGCCGAAATGCTTCGACGATATCGTCGTGCCGCTCGGCGACGGCGCCTTGCTGGGCGGCATGGCGCGCTGGGTGAAAGCACAATGTCCGACCACGCGAATAATCGGCGTGTGCGCGACCGAATCGCCGGCAATGGAACGCTCCTGGCGCAGCCGCCGCGTCGTGAGCGCGCCGTGTAACGGCACGATTGCGGCGGGCATCGCAGTCGGAACGCCATTCGAGGAAGCAGTGAACGATCTGATGGATCTGATCGACGATGTGCTGCTCGTCCCCGACAGCTCACTCATCACGGCGATGCGCCTGGCGCACAAAGAGCTCGGCGTGGTGCTGGAACCCGCTGGAGCAGCGGGACTTGCCGCGCTGCTCGATCATCGTGGGCAATTCAAAGGACGCCTGGTCGCGACTGTGCTGACAGGCGGCAACGTCAGCCCGGCCAACATGCAGGAGTGGTTAGTGGCCTGAGCCGGCCGTCGTAAATGGCTCTTCTCGCTCCGGGCCATCGGGGGCACTTTGCGCTCGTCGTTTCCATTTGAGCGCCACCATGACCTCGATCACACGCAGGGACGTCCTGCTCGATGCGCTCGCCGGCGCTGTTGCCGCCGGCCTGATTTCGACGACTGCAAGCGCCTTTCCCGCCAGTGTGCCGGGCAAGCTGCCGACGGGCGACATCCACGACTTCGATTTCTTCGTCGGCAGCTGGGAGTCGACCAACCGCCGGCTGCGCAAGCGCTGGGTCGGCAGCGACGACTGGGAAACCTTCCCCTGCACGATCCGCTGCGAGAGCCGGATGGGCGGCGGGGTCAACATCGACGAAGGCGTGTTTCCGACCAAGGGCTGGTCGGGGATGACGCTGCGCCTCTTCAATCAGAAGACCCATCAGTGGGCGCTCTACTGGATCAACAGCAGCACCGGTGAGCTGTTCCCACCGGTGATCGGCGGTTTCAACGGCGGCGACGTCGGCGAGTTCTGGGGCGACGACACCGACGAAGGCCGGCCGATCAAGGTCGTATTCCGTTGGACGCGCCTCGGGCCCGATGCCGCGCGCTGGCAGCAGGCGTTCTCGCTCGACGGCAAGGAATGGGAGACGAACTGGATCATCGAGCATCGGCGCGTCAAGGAGAAACGCTCATGAAACGCTTCAGCATCATGTTTGCAGCCGCGGCAGCGCTCGCGGCCACCGTCGGCATCGTCATTCCGGCCGACGCGTCGCAGGACAACCCGCAGCAGATCGAGAAGCCCGACCTCAGCGGGCTGCGCGATTTCGATTTCCTCGTTGGCGACTGGCGCGTCCAGCACCGCCGCCTCAAGGAGCGGCTGACGAATAGCAAGGAGTGGCAGGAGTTCGACGGCTCGTGCAGCAACCGCCGCCTGATGGACGGCTGGGGTAACGTCGACGACAACGTGATCAACCTCCCGGGCGATCACTATCGCGGCATAGGCCTGCGCTCGTACGACCCGAAGACGGGGCTGTGGGCGATCTGGTGGGTGGACTCGCGCACGCCGCACGGCGCGGTCGACCCGCCGGTGAAGGGCAAGTTCGTCAACGGCGTCGGCACGTTCTACGCGGACGACACGCTGCGCGGAAAACCGATCCGCGTCCGCTTCACGTGGTCGAAGATCACGCCGACGACCGCGCACTGGGAGCAGGCGTTCTCGCCGGACGGCGGCACGACCTGGGAAGTCAACTGGACGATGGAGTTCGAGCGCGTGAGCTGACGGTGAGCGCGCTACCATAGGAGACGATGACCAAGCATGCGCGCTCCGTGTTCTCCGTCGACGTGACCGGTCTGGAGTCGGGGCAGGATCAACCGGCCTACATGCGGATCTGCGATCGCCTGCGCGGGGCGATCGTCAGCGGCGCGCTGGCGCCGAACGCGCGCTTGCCGTCGAGCCGCACGCTCGCCAAGGATCTCGGGGTCGCGCGCAACACCGTGGATTGGGCGCTCGGCCAGCTCGTCGCCGACGGCTATATCGTCCGCCGTCGCGGCGCGGGCACGTACGTCGTGCCGCAACTTCCCGAGCGGGATGCACCGCCGCTGGCTCCGGCACGTGCCGCCAAATTGCAGCCGCGCGGTGCGCCACTGCGGCTCTCTGAGCGCGCCGAGGCGCTGCGCAGCTATCCGGGCAACTATCGGCCGGAGACGACTGCTCCGTTCAAGCCCTCGCTGCCGCCCGGCGATTTGTTTCCGCGCAAGGTGTGGAATCGCCTGATGAGTCGCGAAGCTGGCCGCGCCGGCAACGACTACTGGGGCTACGGCGCGAGCAACGGTTTGCCGGAATTGCGCGAAGCGATTGCCGAGCACGCGTCTGCGATGCGCGCCACGCGGTGCTCGCCGGATCAGGTGATCGTCGTCACGAGCACCCAGCAGGCTGTCGAGCTCGCGGGCAAAGTGCTCGCCGATCCGGGCGATCGTGCCTGGGCGGAGATGCCCGGCTATCAACCCGTGCAACATTGCCTGCGTGCGGTGGGTCTGCGCATCGTGCAGGTGCCAGTGGACGAGCAGGGCCTCGACGTAGGCGCGGGCCGGCTTCTCGAACCGCAGGCGCGCGTCGCATATGTGACGCCTGCGCATCAGTATCCGCTCGGTTACGAGATGTCGCTCGAACGCAGGAAGGCGCTGCTCGATTGGGCGGTGGAGCAGGAGTCGTTCGTCCTCGAAGACGACTACGACGGTGACTATCGTTACGAGGGTCGCCCGATCGCCTCGCTGCAGGGCATGGACGCGAACGGGCGTGTGATCTACATCGGCAGTTTCAACAAGATCCTGTTTCCGGCCTTGCGCATTGCGTACGCGATCGTGCCCGAGTCGCTCGTCGGTGCGTTCATCGATGCGAAGCACGTTGCCGATGGCCACACGGCGTTGCTGATGCAAGGTGTGCTGGCGGCGTTCATTCGCGATGGCCATCTGGCGCGCCACATCCGCAAGACGCGGACGATCTACGACGAGCGGCGTCGCGCATTCCTCGAGGAGGCGAAGATCCTCGAGGACTTCATGGACATTGGTCCGGCCCGCGCCGGCATGCACGTCACCAGCATCTTCAAGGACACGCGCGCGCTGCGCATCGACGATCGCGCAGTCGCGGCGGAATGCGCGCGCTCGGGCATCGAGGTGCACCCTCTTTCCAAGTACGGTGCGACCGGCCGCGGTGGCCTCGTGTTCGGCTTCGCTGTAGCATCGCGCGCCGCGGCGCGCTCGGGCCTCAGGATCGTGCGGCGTGCAATCGTCGCGATCGGTGGTCTGGAAGCATGAGCGATTCGGAATTCATGACGCGCGCGCTGGAGCTGGCGCGCGAGGCGGAGCGAGCCGGCGAAGTGCCGGTCGGCGCGGTGATCGTCAAGGACGGCGTGATCGTCGGCGAAGGCTGGAATCGCCCGATCAGCACCAACGATCCGACTGCGCATGCAGAGGTCGTCGCGATGCGGGCTGCGGCTCAGAATCTGCAGACGTATCGCCTGCTCGACACGACGTTGTATGTGACGCTCGAACCGTGTCCGATGTGCGCCGGCGCGATGGTGCACGCGCGCGTGAAGCGGCTCGTGTACGCCGCGGCCGACCCGCGCGCGGGCGCCGCCGGCACGATCTTCAACATCGTGCAGCATCCCTCGCTGAATCACCGCATCGAATGCGATGCCGGTTTGATGGGCGAGGAGTGCGGCACGCTGTTGCGCGCGTTCTTCCAGGGCCGGCGGTAGGTGGCTCAGGACTGAGCTCCAGAATGGTTCTAGGAATGAACCTCCCTCCCTCGCATAGTGACCGCGACGAAGGAGGCAGCGATGAATGCGCTCAAACTCACCCTGATCGGTCTGCTGGCGCCCGCGCTCGCCTGCGCCGCCGATGCGCCCGCGAAGCATGATGGCCAGCACGATTTCGACTGGGAAATCGGCACCTGGAAGACGCAGCTCAAGCGCCTGAAAGGTCCGCTGACCGGCTCGACCACCTGGCTCGAGTACGAAGGCACGACGGTCGTGACCAAGGTGTGGGACGGGCGCGCGAATCTCGTCGAGCTGCAGGTGAAGGGTCCGGCGGGTGCGATCGAGGCGTTGTCGCTGCGGCTCTACAACCCTGACTCGCAGCAATGGAGCCTGAACTTCTCGAACAGCCGTGCGGGCACCATGGCGATTCCGGCGATCGGCGAGTTCAGGAACGGCCGCGGCGAGTTCTACAACCAGGACACGCTCGACGGTCGCTCGATCTTCGTGAAGTTCATCATTCAGTGCGAGTCGCGCGACGTCTGCAAATTCGAGCAGTCGTTTTCCGGCGACGGCGGTCAGACCTGGGAACCGAACTGGATCGCGACGGATACGCGGATGAAGTGACGCATTCTTCACGGCGCAGGCGCGCGGACACCGGTACCATCGAGTCGCGTTCGAGTACCGCAAGGGCAGTTCAGCCTTGGTCACGTCCGTCAACCAGCGCTACGTTGAAGGAAATATCTGGCGGTACAACCCGACCGCCGACGGCGCGGCGGACGACACCACTGCGTTCGCGGCGATGATCGCCAGCGGTGCGCCAGACCTGATCCTCGAGAACGGCACTTTCTCGATTGCGGGCACGCACGTCCTGGCGGCGGATCGGACCCGCTTGTCGACGCGCAACGCCGTGATCAAAGTTCGCGACGAGACGGGCGCGGGCTACGGCGTCATCAAGCTGACCGGCAACGATTGTCACGTCGACGTCGTGATCGACCACAATAGCCTTGGCGCCGGCGGCGTCGGCGTGACCGGCGATCGCAACTACGTGAAGGCGATCGGCTCGAACCTCGTCGGCTCCGCCGCCTCGAGCTCCTCCGAAAGCGTGGTGAGGAACGAAGGCCACGACACCGTCATCTGGGCGGAAGGTTACAACCTGAGCCCACGAGCGGGCCACGGTGCGGTGCCGCGGCTCGTCACCTGTCAGGGGCACGGGTCCGGAACCCGAATCGAAATGCTGAAGGGCCGGAACATTTACGACGGGCTCGTGATGAGCGCGCACTCGGATGTAACGGTGGCCGCCGTTGACATAGATGGCTGCGGCGACAACCCCTTCTACATCTTGTCCACCGCGAGCGGGCTCAAAGTCCTGGGCGGCAGGTGCCGCAATTTTGGTGAGATCTGTTTCAAGGGCAACGACCACGAGCTGAGCAATGTGTCGTTCGAAGACTTCCTGATCTCGACCATCGAGAACGTCAATCGACTGGTGTTCCGCAATTGCAGGTTTCGACACACCGACGCGACGCGGGCAACCTCCGTGATTGCAACGCGCGCAACGAATACCGAGTCCAGCGATATCACGCTCGAGAACTGTCAGGCCGAGGTCAATGTTGGCAACAGCGGGCTCGCGCACTTCTCCGTTGGCGCGGTGAACGGCTTCAAGGTGATCGGCGGCCGCTACAAGCTCACGTGGACTGATCGGACCAGCGCGAAGGCGCGCATCGTCACGCACGCGAATGCCGCCACGTCGCTGACCTACAAGGACGCTACGATCCAGCTCGAGGATGCAAGAACCCCGCGGCTGACGGGTGCGAACATTCTCAACTGGGACATTCCGACACTTTCGCAGACGTCGCTCTGGGACGGCTGTCAGGTGATCAACAACACCGCAGCGATCGTGCGCGTAGGGTCGGTCGGCGGAATCATTCAGCCGCACCTGCAGGTTCAGGGCGACAGCCTGCGTGTACGCTGGTCGACCGCTGCACCCAGCACCGGCACGTGGACGGTCTGAGATGTCGTGTTCAACAGCGCAGCGTCGCCTGGCGAGCCTCGCAGCTGGGTTTGTACGCGGGCCGGCCGGCCGGGCACCTGGATGCCGGTCAGCCAAAGCGGCGTGCGCTCAGGGCCCCGCTCGCCCGTCGGCATTGTCGTGCCGGTCGCGATCGGAGAGATCTACGTGCGCACGGCCGGACCTACGTTGTGGATGTCGACGGGCCTCGGAAGACGCGACTGGCTGCAGGTCGGCTAGGTGAAGTGAAGCGCGTCACAGGCGCAGTTCAGCGGACATCGGTAGTATCGCCCCCGCAAACGGAACCAGCAGGGAGCCCTACGATGAAACTGTCCGTCACTGAAATCCGCTTTCTTTCCAGCGGCGCTGTCTCCATCGAAGTGGGCGCGAGCTCATCGATGGATCGCCCGACCACGACCAGCGTCGATGCCGTGCGCTTCCAGGTCTACATCCCGAAGAATGAAGTGCAGAACGATCTGGAGGCGTTGAAGGCGCTGGCGTTGAAGGCGGTGAATGGGTTCAAGGTGGAGTAAGAGCTCATCCTCATGCCGGAAAAAACAAAGCCCCGCATTGCGGGGCTTTTGTCTTTATTCTGGCGGAGAGGGTGGGATTCGAACCCACGTACACCGGTGAAGATGTAACTGGAATTCCAGTCCAGCGCCTTCGACCACTCGGCCACCTCTCCGGCGCACTGACTTGTAAATCAGGGCGCGCAGGTTACAGGCCCGCAGCCCGTCAGGCAAACCCGATACCCGCGGCCTGGATCGCCTCCATCACCGGCCCGTGGAACTGCTTCGACAGCGGCACCAGTGGCAGGCGGATGCTATCCTGAATCAAACCCAGGCGGGCGACCGCCCACTTGACGGGAATCGGGTTCGTTTCGAAGAACATCGCCTTGTGCAGCCGCTGCAACTCCGCATCGAGCTTGCGCGCCAGCTCGCGGTTGCCGGCAAGTGCAGCATCGATGGCGTTGCGAACCTGGCGCGGCGCGACGTTCGCGCTCACCGACACGACGCCCTGGTAGCCGGCCAGCACGCATTCGCACGCCAGGTCGTCATCGCCGCTCAGCAGCGCCAGTCGCCCACCGACGCGCGCGAACAGCTCGCGATTCCGCTCCAGCGAGCCGGCTTCCTTGATACCCACGATGTTCGGCAACGCCATGGCCAGCCGCTCGACGGTCTCCGGCTTCAGGTCGCAGCCGGTGCGGCTCGGCACGTTGTACAGAATGATCGGAATCGAGACGCGCTGGGCGATGGCCTTGTAGTGCTGAAACAGGCCTTCCTGTGTCGGCCTGTTGTAGTACGGCGTCACCATCAGGCATGCGTCCGCGCCCACGTCCTTGGCGAGCTGCGTCGTCTCGATGGCGTCCCGCGTGCAGTTCGAGCCGGTGCCGGCGATCACGGGGATCCGCTTGGCAGCGCGCTGTACCACTGTGCGCACGACGCCGATGTGCTCCTCGAGGTTCAGCGTCGGCGATTCGCCGGTCGTGCCGACCGCAACGATGGCATGGGTGCCGTTGGCGACGTGGAATTCGACCAGCCGGCCCAGGGCCTCGTGATCAACTGAGCCGTCCGCCTGCATGGGCGTGACGAGCGCCACGATACTGCCGCTGAACATGGAGATCCTCTGGGTGAAACTTGGGAAAAACCCGCGTTCCGGGGGTCCAAAGGATCGTACTGGCCGGGAGCGGCGCGCTGCAAGGCGCGAAGGGCGCAAATCGGCGTCGCCAGCACGTTTTCACTGCGGAGCCGAGCCTGTAAACTTGCGCCCCCGCTTACCTTGCCCCTCCCCATTCGATGCAATTTATCGTTATCAGCGCTCTCGGCAGCGATCGGACCGGCCTCGTCTACGATCTCACCCGCATCGTGCTCGACTGTAACGGCAACATCGTCGACAGCCGCATGACAGCGTTGGGCAACGAGTTCGCGATGCTGTTATTGGTTTCCGGCAACTGGCACACGCTGGCCAAGCTCGAAACCGAGCTGAAGAAACTGAGCGACGCCGGCGGCGTGACGATCAGCGTGCGCCGCACCGAGCCGCGGGCAGCGCGCCGCGAGGTGGTGACGTACTCGGTCGACGTCGTGAGCCTCGACCAGCCGGGCATCGTGCACAACCTGGCAGGATTCTTCAGCTCGCGCGGCATCGATATCGCGGAGCTCAGCACGCGCAGCTATTCCGCTGCGCACACCGGCGCGCCGATGTTCTCGGTGCAGATGGTGGTGCACATCCCCGGCAAGATCCACATCGCGGCGCTGCGCGAGGAATTCATGGATCTCTGCGACCAGCTGAATCTCGACGCAATCCTCGAACCGGTGAAGGCATGACCGTTTCCCTGAACAAGAAAGTCCCGGCGTTCAGCCGGCCCGCGACCGGCGGCAAGAGCTGGAAGCTGTCAGACGCGGCCGGCAAGAAGCTGGTGCTCTATTTCTATCCCAAGGACAACACCACCGGCTGCACGCTGGAGGGCAAGGCGTTCAGCGATCTGCACGCGGCGTTCAAGAAGGCCGACACGCTGGTGTTCGGCGTGTCGCCGGACAGCGTCGCCTCGCACGAGAAGTTCAAGGAGAAGATGGCATTCCCGTTCGACCTGCTGTCCGACGAGGACAAGAAGGTGTCGGAGCTGTTCGAGGTGTGGAAAGAGAAGAGCATGTACGGCCGCAAGTACATGGGCGTCGAGCGCAGCACGTTTCTGATCGACGCCGGCGGTGTCCTGCGGCAGGAGTGGCGCAAGGTGAAAGTGCCGGGCCACGCCGACGAAGTGCTCACCGCGGCGAAGGCTCTGTAACGCCATGCCAAGAGGAGAACTACCCGAGACCCGTCGGGGACGTGCCGCTTCGCGCGAGCGCCAGCAGCGACGCATCTTCGTGCTCGACACCAATGTGCTGATGCACGATCCGACGGCGATCTTCCGTTTCGACGAGCACGACATCTACATCCCGATGATCGTGCTGGAGGAGCTGGACGCCGGCAAGAAAGGCCTGTCGGAGGCCGCGCGCAACGTGCGCCAGGTGAGCCGCTTCCTCGA
>Ga0111539_10003445_pt1 | contig 20836 bp, 18 predicted proteins | sample RhiMethybrSRZTD1_FD_79667 | JGI IMG/M metagenome (GOLD analysis project Ga0111539, IMG submission 79667) | Populus rhizosphere microbial communities from Tennessee, USA - Rhizosphere MetaG P. TD hybrid SRZTD1 (version 2) (version 2) | ecosystem: Host-associated > Plants > Roots > Rhizosphere >...
CAGCACTAATCATCGTGACCGGCCCGCCGTAGCCTTCACGACGCAGCATGTCCGCGGCAGCGAACCCTGCCGCCCCGGCGCCGACGATCACCACCGACTCGGGATGGCGGGCGGCCTCGAGACGCGGGCGGGGCTTCGATTCGGGAAGCTTCTCCTTCACGACAACGCGGTCCCCATCGCGTTCGACCCGCCAGCAGGCGACCGCATCGAAAGCCGGCGCGCGCACCGGCTCGCCGGTCCTCAGGCTGAAACAGGCATGATGCCAGGGACAGCGGACCGTCTCGCCCACCACCAGCCCGTCAGCCAGCGGCCCGTGATAGTGCGTGCAGAGTGCGCCGACGGCGAACAGCTCATCGGCCCTTCGTACAAGGAGCACCGGCTCGTCGCCGACATGTCCTAGAAGCTTGTCCTCGGAGCCAAGGTCGGCAGTGCGCACGCCCCGAGTGAAGTCCGGACCGGTCGGTGCCTGCTTCTGTTCGGCCATTCTTGCAGGTTTAGCAACCCGTGTACCCGTGCGCGAACCACCGCGAATCAATGACCAGCTGGCTTGCGGGTGTGCTCGCGTCTGTCGATAGACGACAGACGGCACAAGTCGTACGCCAGAGAATGGCGGCGAAAGGCCACTATGCGCGGCAGCCCGTTGACGGCCGGGACCATTTCTGCGCAGACGACAGCCGACGGCTCGACCTGGCTCGACCGGCGCGCGCTGGCCCTCATCAAGCGCAATGTCGAGTCGGCTCCCATTCGATTCGCGCTCTGGGACGGCTTCGAGCTCGAGGCTGGCTCGGAGCAACCGGTTGCCACGATCCTCTTCAAGAACCGGCGCGCCCTTCTCAGCTGGGTGTGGAATCCCGATCTCCACTTCGGTGAAACCTACGTGTCGGGCGCCGTCCAGATCTCAGGCGATCTCATCGGCCTGCTCGAGGCCATCTATCGTGCTCTACCAGTCACAGGACGACGGCGGCCGAGATTTGTCCCCGCCAACGATCCCCACGCCGCCAGGAGCAACGTTCACCATCACTACGATCTCGGCAACGAGTTCTACCGGCTCTGGCTCGATCGCGAGCTGATCTACACCTGCGCCTACTTTCCAACTCCCGATGCGACGCTCGACGAGGCGCAGGTGGCCAAGATGCATCTCGTCTGTCGCAAGCTGCATCTGGCCCGCGGCGAGCGGGTCATCGAAGCGGGGTGCGGGTGGGGCGCGCTGGCGCTGTTCATGGCGCGGCACTACGGCGTCACGGTGACCGCATTCAACCTATCAACCGAGCAGATTGCGTATGCCCGCGATCAGGCTCGACGCCTGGACTTGTCGAGCCGCGTCCTGTTCGTCGACGATGACTATCGCAATGCGTCGGGTCGCTTCGACGCGTTCGTCTCGATTGGCATGCTTGAACACGTGGGACTGCAGGAGTACCCGGCTCTCGGCCGAGTGATCGACCGCACCCTCACCTCGACCGGGCGGGGGTTGCTGCACTTTATCGGCCGCGATCGTCCCGCGCCGCTCAATCCCTGGATCAGCCGGCGAATTTTTCCCGGAGCGTATCCTCCGGCGCTGCGGGAAGTGTTCGAGCGAGTCCTTGAACCGGCGGACCTGTCGGTGCTCGACGTCGAAAACCTCCGGCTGCACTACGCGGCGACGCTGGAGCACTGGCTGGAGCGGTTCGAGCATTCATCGACGACGGTCGCGTGCATGTTCGACTTTGCCTTCGTGCGCGCCTGGCGGTTGTACCTTGCCGGGTCGCACGTCGCCTTCAGGACCGGCACGATGCAGCTGTTTCAACTGCTCTTTGCGCGGACCGGGAACAACACCATTCCGTGGCTTCGCGCGAGCGGGTTGTGAGCCCGCAGGCGGATCGGGCATGGAGGACTGCGACGTTCTAATCGTTGGAGGCGGGCCAGCCGGTTCGACCTGTGCGTGGCGGCTTCGAGAGGCGGGCCTTCACGTGATTGTGATCGACAAGGCCGTGTTCCCTCGCGACAAGCCCTGCGCCGGCTGGATCACGCCGCAGGTGGTGCACGCCCTCCAACTCGATCTCGCTGCATACGCGCGAGGCCGCACGCTGCAACCGATTACCGGGTTCCGCATCAGCGTCATGGGCCGACGCTCCGTAGTGGAAGTGCGATACGGCGGGCCCGTCAGCTTCGGCATCCGACGCTGCGAATTCGACCAGTACCTCCTGGAGCGCTCAGGGGCCACGCTGCGGACGAACATGCCGGTCAAGGACGTGCGGAGAGACCAGGGCCGATGGATTGTCAACGAAACGATGCGCGCACCGATACTCATCGGAGCGGGAGGCCATTGGTGTCCGGTTGCGCGCGTGCTGAACGTCAGTCACAGGGAGCAGAGGGGCCAGGGCGGCGGCCCGATCGTCGCCGCACAGGAAGCTGAGTTCCCGATCGAAGCGAGCCCATGGACCAACTTCATCACAGCGGCCGACACGCCCGAATTCTATTTCTGCCCTGACCTCAAGGGATACGGCTGGTGTTTTCGCAAGCAGAGGTATCTCAATGTCGGATTGGGGCGGATCGACCCTCATGGTGTGTCGAGAGCGACGGCGGATTTTGCCTCATCGTTGAAGGCCGACGGGCGGCTGCCTCCGGATGTCGAGTGCGACTGGCGCGGGCATGCGTATCTCGTGGGGCAACCACGCCTGCGTCGCATTGCGGGCGAGAACGTGCTGCTGGTCGGCGATGCGGCTGGCCTCGCGCACGCCCGGAGCGGAGAAGGCATTCGGGCTGGTATCGAGTCTGGCCTGATCGCGGCGTCCATGGTCGCCCGGCGGGAGCGCTTCTCCGGCTACGAGACCCGGCTCCGACAGCAGGGCATTATCGGATCGTCGCCAGCGACCTCGGTCGTCTCCGCCAATCTTTCTTCCAATCTTTCCGCCATGCTCGGCGGACGACTCCTTCAATGGCCATGGTTCGTGCAGCGTGTCGTGCTCGATCGCTGGTTCCTGCGACGAAAAGCACCGGCGTTGGGTATCCTTCGTCCTGATGCCGCGTGACACGACCCATGAGCTGCTGACCGTCGACGGCCGCGAGGTGGCGGTCTCGAACCCGCAGAAAGTGCTCTTCCCGCAGGCAGGCGTCACCAAGCTCGATCTGGTTCGCTACTACCTCTCGGTCTCGGACGGTGCCCTCAGAGGCGCTGGCAATCGCCCGAACGTGCTGGTGCGGTATCCCAACGGCGTTGACGGCGAGTTCTTCTACCAGAAGCGGGCCCCGCATTCGCGGCCCGACTGGATCGATGTGGTGACGCTCCGGTTTCCCTCCGGCCGGACGGCTGAAGAAGTGGTGCCGCGCGACCGGGCGGCGCTCGCCTGGATGGCCAATCTCGCATGCCTGGAACTCCACCCGCATCCGGTCCGTGCTGATGATCTGGATCATCCCGACGAGCTGCGCGTCGATTTGGATCCGGTGCCGGGCGTCCCGTGGTCTCAGGTGCGCGAGGTGGCACTCGTGGTCCGACAAGCCCTGCAGGACTTCGGTTTGACCGGCTGGCCGAAAACATCGGGCTCGCGCGGCATGCACATCTATGTGCGGATCGATCGAGAGTGGGGATTCGACGAGGTGCGCCGGGCGGCCCTGGCGCTGGCGCGAGAAGTCGAGCGTCGGGTGCCAGCGCTGGCGACCAGCAAGTGGTGGAAAGAGGAGCGGCACGGCGTCTTTCTTGACTACAACCAGAACGCCAAGGATCGCACGATCGCCGCGGCCTACTCGGTCCGACGCACGCCAGACGCGCGGGTGTCGGCGCCGTTGGCATGGGAGGAAGTGGCAGACTGCCGGCCCGAGGATTTCACGCTGGCGACCATGCCCGCGCGCGTGGCTGCGATCGGCGATCGGCACGCCGGGATTGATGAGCAGCGCGCATCCCTTCTGAGCTTGCTCGAGCTGGCCGCGCGCGACGAGCGTGGCGGGATGGGTGACGCGCCGTGGCCGCCGCACTACAAGAAACAGGCGAAGGAACCGCCGCGCGTGCAGCCGTCACGGCGGCGGCGGGTGGACGAGCCGTCGCGACAGGCTCGTCGACGGCCTAGACGGCGGCAGGAGTAACGGACACAGGCAGGACTAAAGTCCTGCGCTACGAGTACCGTCTCCAAAGACATTCTCGAGCTCGAATGGCTGGACGACCTCGAGTTGATCGTAGCGGCAATCGTCCGGTTGTCTGTCAGGGCGCCATCGTACAAACACGGCCGCGTGCCGGAAACGATCGCCTTGCAGGTGGTCGTACTTGACCTCGCACACGCGCTCGATTCTCAGCGGCTCCCAGGATAGATCCTTGCCGGCGCTCCAGCGGCTCTGCCCACCTGGCATGCGCGTGGCCTCGGAGTGCGCGGCCCACTCTCGCCATGGATGGTTGGCGATCGCATCCTTCCGCAGCGGCTCCAGTTCCTGGGCGAGCTGCTGTCGCTTCGCCATCGTGAATGAGGAAGTGACCCCGACGTGATGCAGCGATCCCTTGGCATCGAACAGGCCCAGCAGCAGCGAACCGACGACCCCGCCGTCCGCCGCCTTCGGGCCGCTCTTGTGCCACCGGAATCCTGCCACGACGCAATCCGCCGTGCGCGCATGCTTCACTTTGATCATGGCGCGCTTGCCGGGCTCGTACTTCCCATTCACCGGTTTGACGACCACCCCGTCGAGACCGGCCCCTTCGAAGCGGGCGAGCCAGTCGGCGGCGACCTCTTGCGCACGGGTCATTGGGGTCAGATGGATCGGCGGCGTTGCGGCGCCGAGCACGGCTTCGAGCAAGGCGCGCCGTTCATGTTGCGGCGTCGATCGGACATCGCGCCCTTCGACGGCGAGCAGATCGAATCCGACGAACGAGGCCGGGCACTCCGCGGCCAGCCGCGCCACGCGCGACGCCGCCGGATGAAGCCTGAGCTGGAGCGCATCGAAGTCGAGGCCGTGAGCGCCCGCAATCACGATCTCGCCGTCAACCACGGACCCCAGCGGGAACTGGTCCAGGAACACCTGGTGCAGCTCGGGGAAGTATCGATCCAGCGGTTTGAGATCCCGGCTCTGGATGAAGACGTCGGACAGTCCTCGGAAGACGATGGCGCGAAACCCGTCCCACTTAGGCTCGTATAGAAAGCCGTCACCCGAGGGCAGGCTATCGGCGAGTTTGGCGAGCATGGGCTCGATTGGCGGCGGAATCGCGAATTCGTTTGCGCTGTGATCAGGCATGCAGGGAACTGACGTGGGATTGTAGACTCACGCCGACTTCTCGCGCATCCTTCCGTAGCCGCCGTTGCAGTCGACGCGATGATGATCGGGTCAGACGGCACGTTCATTCAAGAGGTTGACAGTGACTGGAAGGCGTCGGCAAGCGCGGTCGCAAGATCGCGTGTGTTGTAGGGCTTGGCCATGTGGATCTGGAATCCGGAGGCGAGACTGCGGGCTCGGTAGTCATTGGACGCGTAGGCCGTGAGCGCCACGGCCACCGGCACGCGCGCGAATCGCCGCTCGAGGTCGAGGATCCGCTCGAGCACCTGGAAGCCGTCCATCTCGGGCATCGCCAGATCGCAGACCAGCGCATCGAACGGGCCTGCGCTCTGCCACCGTTCGATGGCCTCGAGTCCCGAGCTGGCGCGGTCGACGGTGGCACCAGCCGCTTTGAGAGCCGTGGCGGCGATGTCGAGACTATCGGGTTCGTCGTCCACGACCAGGACGCGGATGCCTTGAAGTGGCGTCGGCGTTGCCGGCGGCAGCAGCCGTAGCCGCCCGCGTCCGTCAACCGCGTCGGCTTCGAGGAGCTGCGGAATCCGAAGAGTGAAGGTGGCGCCTTTTCCGAGCCCGGGGCTGACCGCGAGTGCATTCCCGCCGTGAAGGTCGGCAACTTCCTTGACGATCGCAAGGCCGAGGCCGAGCCCGCCGTGTTGACGAGTCAGAGAGCCGTCGGCCTGACGGAATCGCTCGAACACTTTCGGCAGGAAGTCCGGGGCGATGCCGATGCCGTTGTCTTGCACGGAAATCAGATACTCCTTTGTGGCGTCGTCAACAGACAGCTGGAGTGAGACCGGGCCTTCCTCGCTGAATTTGATGGCATTCGACAGAAGGTTGACGACGGCCTGTTGCAGACGATCGCCGTCGCCGCTGACCAGACAGGGTATCTGCAGTGAGGAGACGGTGACCCGGACCGACTTGGCCGCTGCCTGCGGCAGCACCGCATCCATGGCGCGCGCCAGCACCTTGCGAAGGTCGACGACTTCGAACTTCATCTGGAACTTGCCGCTGACGATGCGTGAGACGTCGAGCAAGTCTTCGACGAGCCGGGCCTGAGATTGCGCGTTGCGCTCCAGGCTGTCGAGCGCTCGGCTCAGGCGTTCCTGAGTCGGCTCGAGATGGCGAAGCAACTGGACACGTCCGAGAATGGCGTTGAGCGGCGTCCGCAGTTCGTGCGACACGGCAGCGAGAAATGCGTCCTTGAGCTCTTCCGCGTGCTTGCGCTCGGCGATCTCCACGTTCAGCCTCTGATCCTGCCGCTGAATCTGGTCGAGCATGCTGTTGAAAGATTGGACCAGCCCTCCGACCTCGTCGCCCGTACTTTTGACGGCCCGAAGCGAATAGTCGCGGCTCGCCGAGACGGCGTCAGCGGTCGCCGCCAGATCGAGAATGGGTTCGGAGATCACTCGTTGAAGTCGGCGCGTCAACCCGAATGCAATGATCGTCCCGAGCAGCAGAGCGATGAGAATCGCGGCCACTTGAGCCCGCAACCACTCGTAGTAGCGGCCCAGATTACCAACGACGCGGACGGTGCCAATTTGGCGGTCACCGGCCAGAATCACATGGTCCCGCACCATCGGCGAACTGCCGGCGGCGGACTGTTCGCCGAGGACCGGGTCGCAGTGAAGATCGGACCTGTAATACGAGGCGAACAACTGGCGGTCGGCGCCGTATGCACACACCGCGTCGATGTTCGAACGAACGCGCAGCGCGCCGAGCCTCGACGCGGCGGATGCGCGGTCGTTCAGTTCCACGGCGGAGCTGAGGTTGTCGGCGAGGACTGCCGCTTGCACCTCGAGGTCGATTGGCAGGTTGCGTTGCGCTCGGTAGTAGGTCGCCCACATGGAGGCGACTGCCAGCAGCGTGACAGCGCAGACGCTTGGAACGATGCCCAGCGTCAGGGCTTTTCGCGCGAGCGGCTGATCTTTGAATGGTCTCATGGCGTCACTCTGGGAGGGCCGTGAAACGGATGTGTAGTGGAACTGAACGGGAGCCGTAGTGGTACACGACGGCTAAGTCAGATAACCCCTGTAGTAGCTTCATTTGCGGGCTATGAATCGCAGTCGATCGACCTCATCAGGATGCGCTGGCTCGAGCGCTGCAACTCATGCGCCAGGGCCCGAGCAGAGCGCTTTCTTCCGTGCACGGCTCCATCGTTTGACCTGATACTCGCGCCTCAGTGCGGCGCCGCGCGTCACGAACGCCTCGGCGTAGACGAGGGCGACCGGCCGTCGGCCCCGCGTGTAGCGCGCGCCGCGGCCGTCGTTGTGGACCTTCTCGCGTGCGTGGGGGTCCCGCGCATACCCCGTGTAGAGCGTACCGTCCGCGCACCGCACGATGTAGACAAAGTGCATTTTTCGCGAGTCTACATCAGCCCTGCCTTCCACTAGAATTGGCGTCATGTCACAGGATTCTCGTTCGTCAGGCTGGACACGCAGGGAAGCGCTCGGACTACTGGGAGCAGGGGCTGCCGCAGCGGCATTTCCGAACGTCGCGTTTGGCGCAGTGCCAACCTTTCCAAAGGGCGCTGTCATCAGGACGATTCTCAAGGACTATGCGCCCGAGGAGCTTGCCGGCAGCGCCACCCTCTTTCACGAACACTTGTCCTTCGCGACCGACTTCATGACGAGGTGGACTGGGTACGCGGCCGAAACCCGAGCGGCCAATGCACCGCCTCCTTCAGCTGCAGGCGGTGCCGGGCGTGCGGCGGGTGGTGGACGGGCCGGCGGCGCGGGAGCCGCGGGAGGTGCGGGCCGTGCCGGAGCCGGGCGCGCCGATGGGGCCGCTCCCGCAGCGCCGTCGACGTTCTTCATGCAGGATGTCGACCTGATGACCGAGGAGCTGCGCATCGCGAAGAGCGAAGGCATCGGCTGCATTGTCGACGGTGGCCATTCCGATATGGGGCGCGACATCAATTTTCTGCGCCAGATCGCGACCAGGTCCGGCATGCCGATTGTGGTTGGCGGTGGTTTCTACACGCAGCCGTTCTACCCCAAAGAGATCGCGACGATGAGCGAGGAGCAGGTGGTTCAGGCGCTCATCAAGCAGGTGGACACCGATCCGATTGGCGTCTTCGGGGAGATCGGGTCATGGGACGACATGACCAAGGACGAGCGGAAGGTGTTCCGGGCGATTGGGAAGGCGCACGTGGCGACCAACATCCCAATCTTCACGCATACCGGAATCCCCGGGAAGGCCGCGCTGGAACAACTCGACCTGTTGGAGGATGCCGGCGTCAAGCCGGATCGTATCGTCGTCGGACATGTCGGCAACCTGGTTGATGCGAACGTGCAGGTGCACAAGGCGCTCTGCCGGAGAGGCGCCTTCATCGGGTTCGATCGTCAGGGAGGGGCCGGCGACGCGCAGCAGGTGCCGATGGTCATGGCCCTGATAGAGGCGGGTTTTGCCGACAACCTGATGTTCTCGGCCGACATCTCCAGCGCGGCGCAGATGAAGCGCAATGGCGGCCAGGGCTACGCGAAGACGCTGACGGTGTTTGTGCCGAAGCTGAAGGCGGCCGGCGCGAGCGACGAGGTGCTGCGCGGAATCATGCAAGACAATTCGCGCCGATTCCTGGCGTTTGTGCCGAAGAAACGTAGGCCCGAGCTTTAGCCCGGGCGCCGGGCACGTAGGCCAGAGCTTTAGCTCGGGCGAGACACAAAGAGCGCGGGCGACGCCAGGGCGGGTTATGGCGTCGCCCCCCACTACGAACCATTCAGTTCAGTAGCAGTAGACGCCCTCGCATGGCGGTGGTGCTCCGCCGCCCTGAGCTTCCACAGCGCCCCCCATGTTCTGGTGGAGGGAGCAGTGATAGTTCGTCCCGCTGTTCGGCATCGTGACCGTCCTGCTCGTCGCTCCCGGCGCGATGTCGCCAGTGTCAATCGAGTTGTCGTTGAGAACGACACGATGGGTCTCAGCCGTGTTGTTCTTGTAGACGACCGACTTCCCGCCCGCCTCCGCGGGATTGGGTGAGAACGAGAAGTTGTCTTTCGTGCCGTTGATGTTGATCGTCAAGGGGGTGGTGTTCCCCGGCGATGGGTTCCCCGAACTGTCGCCGCCGCCGCAACCCGAGACGACGATGGCTGAGAGAAGAACGGCAGACGTCCAGAATAGTGCCTTCATATTGACTTGCTCCTCCGACGGTTTCACCTGTGGAACGGCGCGAACCCCGCGCCTGAGCCAGTTGGAGCAAACGACAGACCATCCAGGTTGGATTGAAAAGATGAGGAAATAGCCCGAAATTGCCCTGACCTGGGCCGGGTCTGCTTACGCTGCACGGAAGCCCTTACGAGTGGCGTAAACCGACCGCGATAAACCTGTTCGTCAGTCGATGCGGTATTTCGCGAGGTAGTAGGAGAGGGCGCGCTGACTGATGCCCATCAGTTCCGCGGCATCCTTCTTGACCCCGAGCGCTGTCTCGAGGGCCCGCCGGATCGTCTCGGACTCGACCCACTCGATGTTCCGGCGCAGCTTCAGTGAGGGAAGCGCGGACGTCTGAGACGTCAACGCGCCGAGGACTGAAACCGCCTGAGCCGTGACCACCGGCCCGACAGACAGCACGACGGCGCGTTCGATCGTATTCTCGAGCTCCCGAACGTTGCCGGGCCAGTCGTACCGCTGGAGGGCGGTGAGCACCCCCTCGTCGATTCGTTCGATGACCCGGCCAGTGCGCTGGGCGTGCTTGTGGACGAAGTGCTCGACGAGCGCCGGGAGATCCTCGAGCCGTTCGCGCAACGGGGGCAGCGCGATCGGGATGACGTTCAGCCGGTAAAACAGATCCTCCTGAAAGCGTCCGTCGGCCACCATCTGCCGCAGATCGCGGTTGGTGGCGGCCATCACGCGAACGTCCACCTTCTCGGTGCGCTCAGCGCCGAGCGGCTCGAATTCGCGCTCCTGCAGCACGCGGAGGAGCTTGGACTGCAGCGCCGGCGTCATGGTGCCGATTTCGTCGAGGAAGATGCTGCCGCCGTCGGCGAGCGCGAACTTGCCCTTCTTGGTGGCGGTGGCGCCGGTGAAGGCGCCGCGCAGGTGGCCGAAGAGCTCGGATTCGAGCAGCGTCTCGGGAATGGCGGCGCAATTGACCTTGATGAGGGGCATGTCGCGCTGCGCGCTGAGATTGTGGATGGCGCGCGCGATCAGTTCCTTGCCGGTGCCGGTCTCACCGGTGATCAGGATCGTGCTCTTGGTCTCGGCAACCCGCTCGGCGCGGCTGATGATGTCCTGGATCGCCTTGCTTCGGCCGATGATGCCGTAATGATCGAACTGCTCATCCCGCTCGCTGCGCAGGTAGCGGTGCTCGGTCCGCAGGCGCTGGTGATCGATGGCCCGCCGCACCACGACGAGGAGCTCGTCGATTTCGAAGGGCTTCTGCAGATAGTCGAGCGCGCCGAACTTCATCGCCTCGATAGCGCTGTCGACAGTGGCGTGCGCGGTCATCATCAGGACCTGCGCGCGCTCGTTCTCGGGCACCTGGGCCACGTACTCGCGAATCAGGTCAAGGCCGCTCAGTTCCGGCATGACGTTGTCGACAATGAACAGGTCGAATGATCGGGCAGCGAGCAGCCGCTGTGCCTCTCGCGGACTCGTCGTCTCGATCACGGCGTGCCCGGCGTTGCGGAGCGCGCGGCTGAGCGCCTTGAGGATCTTCTCCTCGTCGTCCACGAGCAGAATCGAGCCGGGATGTGTCATGAGACGTTGGACCTCGCGTGCGCGGCGTCGTGCGATGACAACGACTCGGAGTCGCGGGTCTGGGCTGGCACGTAGTCGAACGTAATGCGGACCTCGGTCCCACTATTGGGCACGGTCACGACGGTAATTGTCCCGCCGAGCCCCTCCACCACGTGCTTCGCGATCGGAAGGCCGAGACCCGTGCCGCCGCGCTTGGTGGTGAAGTACGGGTCGAAGACCCGGGGGAGATCGTCCTGGCCGATGCCCCCGCCGTTGTCGGCGATGGTAATCACGACGTGGTCTGAGGTTCCCCGGGTCGAGACGATCACGCGTGGATCGCCGCGCGGTGGCAGCGTTTGCTGAGCGATCGGCCCACTGGCCTGTCCCGCCGCCCTGGGGCGGTTGACCACCTGCGCCTCGAACGACTGGCGGGCGTTGGCAATGAGATTCACGAGCGCCAGGCGCAGCCGTTCGACGTCGGTTGCGATCGGGCGCACGGCGGGGTCCAGATCGATGGCGACCGGTGGGCCGGCACCGGCTGAGGCCGCCGCGGCCGAATCGCGGCAGAGCGCGTTCAGATCGGCTGGCGCGAGCTCGAACTGAATCGGCCGGGCAAAGTCGAGCACCTCGTTGACGATGCGGTTCAAGCGGATGATTTCTTCGTCGATGTCGGCGATGGCTTCACGGAGAGTCGTGGAGGAGAGATCGGGCTGCCGCAGCGTGTGGAGCGCGGCCTTGATGATCATGAGCGGGTTGCGCACTTCGTGTGCGATCACGGTGGAGAGCCGGCCCAGCGATGAGAGCCGCTCCTTCTGCGACATCTCCCGCTGAAAGCGCGCAATCGAGTCGGTCAGCGTGTTGAATGTCGTGGCGAGGAGCCGCGCGTCGGCATCGTCCCAACGCTGGCTGCTGCGAAGGACGATCTTGCGCGTGAGATCACCAGTGGCGGCGACTTCGCGCATCGTGCCCGTGATCGCGGCGAGCGGCTGTGTGATGGTGCGGGCGACCGCGAAGCTGAGCAGGGTCGCGAGCAAAACGGCCAGGACGGCGGCGCCGGCCAGCTCGGCGCGGATCGACCTGAGCACGTTCAGCTGATCGTCGCGTGAACGGAGCACCAGGGCGATCGGCCCCTGTGCGTTGGCAGATTCTTCGGGTCCGAGCGGCAGCCGAAGCGCCACGAAGCTCCCCGTCGCCAGGGTGACGTTGTTGGATTCCTCAGGGTCTTGAAGCAGCCGAGTCAAGGCTTCCCGGTTTTCCGCCGGCAGTGTCGTCGCGAGGATGGCGCCGCGCATGCCGAACGCGACGTCGCTTCCCATGGTCTCCTTCAGCTTTGCCGCAAGGGCATCGTCGAAGAGGAATCCCACGCTGAGGGTCCCCAGAATGTCGGGGTTCGTGAGACCCACGGCAATCGGGACCGTGACCAGCTGCAGCACACCATTGGCCTGTGGCAGCAGTTCGCTGCTCTCGTGGCCGGCCAGCGCGCGGCGGATGGAGGGCAGCGATGAGATGACAGCGGCGACGTCCGATCCGCCGCCCACGAACGCGAGTACGCGTCCGGTGTTATTGGTGACGAGGAGCAGATTGGAGCTCAGTTCCGTCGGAAAGCTACTCAGTCGTTCCTGAACGGTCGGAGGATCGTCGGTATCCACCGCCGCCTTGAGCGTCGGCGCGTCGGCGATGAGCCGGGCCATCGTCGTGAAGTTCTGCGTCTGGATGCCGCGAAGCTGTTCAACCAGGCCACGGGTCGCCACCATCTCACGCTGCATCTGCTGCTCGAGCTCGCGGGTGACGCGAAGATTGACGCGGTAGATCGCGACGCTGATCGACAGGACGGCGAGGAGTGCGCTCGTCAGGAAGATCCGGTTTCTCAGCGAAGCGAAGATATTCATCGATCTCTTACCGGGGCGCTCAACGGGGCGCGAAATCGAGTTGGGCCGCCGCGCCTTCGGCCACGGTTACCGTGCGGGTATCGAACGAAGCGCGGTCATTCCAGGCGGCGACGTTGTATGTGCCCGGGGGCACCCCGTCGATGCGATAGCGCCCTTCCTCGTCCGTGACCGCGAAAAACGGATGGCTGAAGACCAGGATGAAGGCGCTCATGTGCGAATGAATGTCACAGAAGACGCGGACGATACCCGCCTTGTCGAAGCGAACCGCCTTGGAGCGTCCGGCCGCATAGCGGCCCAGGTCGAAGCGTGCCGTTTTCGAATAGGACAGAACGTTGTGGTAGATGCGATCCGAGTTCGGGAAGTCGACGATCGTGCCGGTGGTGACGGCCAGGACATGGGGGACGAATGTTTCGTTGCGCTGATCCAGCCTGGCGCGGCCCGGCTCCGGCTGCTCGAAGGCCCCGCGCGGTGCGGTTTCGAGGTACAGCACCGACTGCGGTCGCTCGACTTCACGGCGATCGGGTCCGCCGAGATCCGACACGTTGGGCCGTTGAACCGGGGGCGGGGCGACAGATCGCAGCTCGACGCGGCCGCGAATGGCGCCGGCACGCGGGCCTCCAGGCCGTTGGGGCGCGAGTGCCCCATCGGTGGGTGCTTCGAGCACCGCCAGCACCGCCACAAGGCAGACGAAGGCGCTGGCCAGACCACGCCTCGGAGAAGAAAGCATCAGAACCAGAACACGACCTCCGCGCCCGCAAGGTGGCTCCTCGGGACGCGATTCGTATCGCGTCGATCGAACTGGTAGGAGCCTTTCAGAAGCACGTTCCGCTGCACGTAATAGCCAGCCCCCGTTTCGAGCCGATCGACTGGAGCATCCCACGTCCGGGGACCTGCCGTCCCGGTGATGGTGCTGAAGCCGAGGTGATCCACGCGCGCGGCCGCGTACAGACCGGGCAGGATTTTGTAGCGGCCTTCGACCGACACCGACGTGGCGCGCACCGGCCCGTCGATGAACGGCGCCCTCACCGCCGGTAGCGTCCAGCGGCTGACGATTGCCTCAGCGCGAAGCAGATAGTAGCCGCGTGAGTACTCCGCGTCGGCGCCCCAGGCGGTCTGCGTGAACGTGTCCGGATCTTGAGTGGTTGCGGCGCGCACAGCGTTAGTCGCGAAAAACGGACCGCGGGAGGCCGAGGCTCCCACAACCAGTCCGACGATCGGATGGACCGCCACGCGTCCGGCGATCTGTCGCCCGCTGTTGTCGTCCTTCACGAGCGGATTGGCGAGGGTTCCCGTCGTGATCGACGCGGTGGCATCGATCATGTCGGTCGTCCCATGGATCTGGATTCCGGTGTCCCATCGGAACGTCGCGGCGAGCGGCACACCGCGTTGCGGGATGGGATTGCCCACCGAGAAGTTCGATAGCCAGCCGCGCCCTCGCATCCTGAGGAGCTCGTCGGCGTTTGCAGGGATCGCGTCAGGCCTGAGCGACGTGAGGTACTGGTAGCCGAGCGGGTAACCGACGAGCAGGTTGTCGGAGGTGTAGGGCCGGCGGCCGAAGGCGCCGAACGTTGGAGGAATGCGTCCGACCTGGATGTCGAGCGCCCGATCGACCCACGGCCGAATCCGAACGTAGAGTGCCGAAGCCTCCGGGCGGCTGTCCCAGATCTGGCTGGAGCCAGCCGACTGGATCCGCAGCTCGCCGAGGAACGAAAAGTGATCACCGGCCTTGACGCGGCCCGACAACGCCGCGCGCACGCGCCGGAGTGACGAGTCCGCGGACTCGAGCTCTTGAGCCGCGTCGGTCGACTGATAGTCCGTGTAGTTGTAGAACCCTGGATCATCGAGCCCTGTCGATGCCGAGAAATCGCCGCTGAGGGTGACGGCGCCGTTGCCGAGCACGATTGGTTGACCCTGCAGAACCTGCGCCGCCGCCGCGCGGGCGCAGAGGACCAGGCCGCACGCTGCACACACGCACGCCAAGCGCGCTTTCGACCTCAATCCCATATCAATCTAACAGCTGGCTTCGTATTCAGAATTATACGTTCCCCGAAGACCTGGCTTCGGGCTCGGGCTCAGTGCACGTGGGTCACTGCAACCTCCGGCCGCCAGCGCAGGAAGATATGAAACGAGCGCGGCGACGAGCCGTAGTACGGCGCCATGTCCGGAGCCACCCGATACAGAGTGATGTCCGCGCCGACGCCCACGCGCCCAGCGCGCGTGATCGACACGTCCCGCAGATACCCGGCCGTGACCGCGGTGACATCCGAGAACCAATGGCGATGCGCTTGGTCCTTCGGATGCGCATGAAGGCCGAAGAGCTCCTTGGCCGTGACCTCGGTGCGGCCGTACACCGTTGAGGTGTTCGTGAGGCGGAGATCGCCTTCGAGCAGGAACCCGTCGACGTTGCCGTTGAAACCGTTGAACTGGCGATTCTCGCCCCATGCCAGGGTCATCGCCAGCGGGCGAGTGCCAATCTGTCCGTCGAAGGCGATCGATGCGGTGAGCCGCGTTGTGTCGAACGGTTCGAACCACTCCGGTTCCTTCAAGTGGCCGCCAGAGAACTGGGCGTCCCACGGTCCGCGCCGCCAGCGCACCCGCGCGGCCCAGGAGTCCAGCGGCCAGGGCCGCTCGATGTTCAGCCGATCCTCGTCGGGTTCAAGTCCGCGAAACGCGGACGCTTCGAGCGTCAGCGATCCGTGCGTAACGCCCGCGCGCACCACACCGGGCGTGATGTGGGTGGAATCGAGATAGTGGTGAATCAGAGGGGCCTGCGGGTTGCTGCGGGCAGAGGGGCGATGCATGAACGCCGTGGGCCCGAGCGTCGGCGATCCAACGAGATCGGCCCCGAAGATGTAGGTCGCCCCCGCATGAGTGAGTGCGTAGGTGGCGCCGAGTCCCATCAACAGATCGTGAGGATGCTGATAGTTGATGAGTGGAATCCGGTTATAGCTTTCGCCCGTCTGAAACAGCTGCGGTGATCCGATGTCGTGTATCGTGAACGGCTCGAGCGACACCATCCCAATCACCTGTAGTCGTCCGCGCGGACCGGACCGATCGCCGGCGAGCATCAACCAGTTCTGGGACTCCACGGCGGTGGGTTCGACGTACAGGCGTTGCTGATAGTTGTAGCCCACAAATATGTTGCCATCGACCGACCACTTCCAGGTCGAGGCCGCTGCTTGAGGATGCTGATGTTCCTGCGCCGCGGCCGAACCTGCGAAGATACAGAGGCCGACCCGGACCACAACGAAGACACACCTACGGCGCATGGCCAGTAGAGGACGCAAGCACTCTGCCGTAGTCGATTCATCCGACAGCACCAGTTCTTTACGTTCTTTGAAGAACTACCTCGAGCGCCTTACGCCGCACGTAAGTTGTTTCCTGCCGCGTAAGCGCTCCTCATCGTTTCCGATCGCGTCCGTCCGGATTCCACGCATTCTGCTCGATCTTGCGATGGTCCCGCGTTTGCTGTCCGGCGGCCCATGACCAGCGCGCGTACAGGGCTCGTACTCTGTCTTTCGACGTTTTTCGTGTTCACGGCGGCAATCAGTTCAGCAGCAACACCCCAAGCATCCATCGATGGCCAGGCGCCGGGCGCGGCGGCGCCGAGCGCAACGATCGCTCAGGCCGCACAAGAAGAGGACGATGCGATCCTTCAGCCAGCGGAGCCTGAATACCGCCTGATCAACCTTCCGACCACGATGCTCCTCCCGAAGTATCGAATGAGTTTCGACCTGACCCACCGGTTCGAGGGCAATCTGGCGGTTGGCAGCTTTCTCGACAACTTGAAAACTCTCTTCGGGATTGATCAAGGAGCCACGATCGGGCTCGAGTTCAGAATTGCGGTCGCCCGCCGCGTGCAGGCCGCCGTGTACCGGACCAGCAGCGACCGAACCATCCAGTTTCACGGCAAGTGGGATGCGGTGAGGCAGAGCGGGCCCTCGCCGGTCTCCGCTTCGGCGCTCCTGTCGATTGAAGGGACCGACAATTTCACCGACGACAGCCGTTCGCCGGCGCTTGGTGCCGCCGTGTCGTACCTCGTCGGCGAGACCGCCGGCTTGTATGCGACACCGATCTGGGTCCACAACGTCGCCCCCGGGTTGGGCGTCACCCGCGACACCTTCTTCGTCGGCGTCGGCACCCGGGTTCGCATCCGACCGACGGTCTACGTGACCGCGGAAGTCTCTCCCCGGCTTGCCGGCTACCAGCCCGGTCCCCCGGTCTACGGCTTTGCCATCGAAAAGCGCGCCGGTGGCCACATGTTTCAGCTGAACTTCACCAATACCTCGTCGACAACCTACGCACAAGTCGCGAAGGGCGGTTTCACCGACAGCCTGTTTATGGGCTTCAACCTCGCGAGAAAATTCTTTTGATTTGGAAGGAGCACATCATGAACCGTTTGTGGATCGCAGGGATCGTTCTGACCGTCGCGTTGGGAGCACCCGCCTGCTCGGATAAAGACGAAGATCCGTCAGACACAAACCCCAATGTTGCGAGGTTCCAGGCGGCACTTCTGCAGAGCAATGAGGTTCCGGCCATCGACAACGCTGACCGAACCGGGAGCGGCATCGCGAACATCACGATGAACCTGACCAGGGACGGTTCGAACAACATCACGGCCGCGACGATCGAGTTTGTCGTGACGCTGCAGAATTTCCCGGCGAACACAAGTCTGAGTGCCGCCCATATTCACACCGGCGCGGCTGGCGTCGGGGGCGGCGTTCTCGTCGGAGTCACCATGTCGTCTGGTGAAATCGTGCTCTCGTCGACCGGATCCGGCGGGTTCACGAAACCCGGAAACATCACAGCCGAGCAGGCGCAGAACATCATCAACAACCCTGCCGGCTTCTACTTCAACGTGCATACTCCGCTCAGCCCAGGCGGGGCCGTGCGCGGACAGTTGGTAGCGCAATAGGGCACGTGAATAGGGTCATTGGATCATTGAGTCATTGGATCATGGAGTGCGCCAATTGATTCGATGATCTGATGATTCAATGACCTAATTCAGCTTGCTAATCGGCTGGCGAGCCGGCGAGGAGTGGCTCGATTCGCGAATTCTCCGCGCCGTTTTCCGAGCACATCGCGTAGACCGCATTGGCTCCGCCGTAGAGGGCGACGCCAGCGTGTTCGCCCTTGGCGTTCAGCACGTAGAAATTGACGTTGAAGTTCGGCTCTCCTCGCGAGTTGAGGAGCCGCTTCTCGATCGTGCTGGCTTTGATCCGCTTGAGCGCGTCCATCCCGGCGTCCTTCGGGCGCATGCCTCGCCGCAGGTTGTCGACGATCAGGAACGAACACAATCCGTACAGGTTGGCTTCACCCCGGCCAGTCGAGCCAGCCGCCCCGAAGTCTCCGTCGACATAGAGTCCGGCGCCCAGGATGGGGGAGTCGCCCACGCGTCCGGGAATCTTCCAGGCCAGCCCGCTGGTGGTGGTCACGCCGGCCAGTTCACCTTTCGGCGACAAGCCGTTGCAGTTGATCGTGCCGTAGAAGTGATCGCGATCGATCAGGCCGTCGGCCACCATCTGGAGTCCGGCGGCGTAGCCGGCCGCTCCTCGCTTTTCAGGGTCGAGATAGTGCGAGGGATCGATGCGGCGCTTCCACTCGAGCCACAACTCGCGGGATCGAGGCGTATTGAGATCCGCTTCGACGGTGAAGCCGAAGCTTCGGGCGAAGTTCTGCGCGCCGGTGCCGACGAGCAGGTGGTGGTCGGTGTGCTCCATGACCGCCTTCGCCACGAGCGAGGGCGTGCGGACGCCTTCGAGGGAAGCGACGCCCCCCGCCCGCTTCTTGGGTCCGTGCATGCAGCACGAGTCGAGCTGGACGATGCCGTCCGCGTTGGGCAGACCGCCGAAGCCGACGCTCGTGTCCTCGGGATCGAGCTCGACGATGTTGACGCCGGCGATCAGGGCATCGAGCACGTCGGTTCCACCGGTCATCAGGCGGAATGCTTGCTCGACGCACGTGGCGCTTCCGCCATTCTTGAAACGATTGCCGTTGGCCGACGAAATGACGACCGGCTTCACTGAGCTGCGAACCGTGGCAGGCGCCTGACTCAACGTGTCCGCCGTTGCCGAACCGGAGCCCAGACCCGCCCCGAGAGCGATCGCTCCTGTGGCAACGAAGTCTCGTCGCGTGATCTCGGACATGACGGTCTCCCTTGATGCGACTCCATACTCGTCGTCAACGATTACCGCAGAACTCGCGGAACCCGCAGAATCGTTTGAGTAGCGTAGTTTCTTTGATTTCCGCGTTCTCTGCGTGCTCTGCGGTTCACGTCGTCGCCTACCGCAGATCGAGCGACATGCCGGCGCGCAGGACGTGCAGGGTGAGCCCCGTCCCGGCCGCCGTGGCGCCCTTGGCCGTCGCCAATGCTTTGGCGCCTCGCCCGTCGATGACGATGACGCTGCTCTTGCCGATGACCTCGATGCGCGACCCTTGCACGACGACGGCGGTCCCTTCGTCGATGCCAACGCCAACGAGCGTCGGCCGATCTAGCACGGCCGAGACCAGCCGGTTGTTGCGCTGACGCTGGAGGAAGTGCTGATCGGCAATGACTTCAGGCCATAGTCCGAGTCCATCCCGGGTCACGGTGCCGCCGGCGGTCACGTTCTTCAGATCCGCATCGCCCGTGATCATCACTTTCGACATCACCGCGGCGCCCGCGCTCGAGCCGGCAACGACCGCGCCCGCGTTCCGGCGTGCGCGAATCACCTCGTCGAGGCCGGTGCCGGCAATGGCATCCATGAACCGGCTCTGCTGGCCGCCGGGAATCCAGATGAGGGTCGCGCGTTGGATGGCGTCGCGTGCCGCGGCGCGATCGGTAAAGGTCACCTTGCTCGCCTCGCGGGCCCCTGCCTTCAGCCACATGGCGACGCCGGAGTCGCCGGCATCGGCGGTCGCCGACGCTTGCGGCAAGACCGCAACCACGGCGCTCTTGCCGCCGGCCAGCTCGATCGTGCGCGCGATGATCTCAGGGCCGACCGTGCCGCCGCCGACGACGACCAGCGCTCCTGGCGTTTGGGCAAAAAAGGCTGCGTGCAGAAAGAAAACGAGCGCGGCGATCAGGACGAGTTGGAGCCGGCGGTGCCCAGGCATGCGACCTTGTACACCCGCCACCTGAAAACTGCAATCGGTCGGGAACCTTTCTCCGCACGCACACCGTCATACGGATCTAGAGGCTCTTGGCGTGAGCCCTAGGGAGGGAGGTATGTCAATTCAATCGATGGGATGGGCCGTGCTCGTGATGTTGGTAATGGGCCAGGGCGGGACTGCGCCTACTCGACCGCAGGATTCGCCACTCGTCACGATGAGCATCGGGCTTCCTGATGGCAAGACCGAGCCGGTCACCACTCACGAGAGTGGATTGGCAACGGTTGCGCTCAGCGACGGCAGTCAGATCGGATTCCGTCCAACCATTCAGGACGCCAGGCCCTGGACTCGAGTCGTTGTCACGGTGTTTCGCATGCCGACCAAAGACCAGCCGATTTCCGAGCTGGGTTCGGTCGAGGTGAAAACCGGAGGATCGGCAGTTCAAACGAAGACGACGCCGGCCTTCAAGGTTGCTGTTCCGCGCGTGTCGGATTCGAACACCTGACGTGCCGAACTCGCGACCACCGGTCGTGCGGATGTGAGGCTTGGGACGGACTCTCGAGACACTACTCAGGTCTGCCGTGAGTCCGGAGTCGGCAGCGGAACCTGATCGAGAACCTCGTATACGGGACCGTTTGGCGTCAGACTGCTGCGCACGATCTGGACGTGTGCAATCTGCTCAACCGGGCCGCGGGCTGCTTCCGGCCCGGTCGGGAGTGAGCGGGATACCGCCAGGCCGTCTGAGCGGCGCGCCTGCTTCCGGAATCTAGCAAGGGTGACGTGTGGCGCCCGGCTGGGACTCATCGGCAGGTCAGGACACGCAAGCCGCAGGGATGTCAGCAGCCCGGCTGCCAGCCGGAGCAACTCGGTCTCGCCGCTCACGATGTCAGCACAGACGAGCCGCGGTCGCGATCCTGCCGTGATCACGCGCGGCGGCCCGAGGCGAATCTCGAAGGGACGGA
>Ga0111539_10003446_pt1 | contig 20836 bp, 16 predicted proteins | sample RhiMethybrSRZTD1_FD_79667 | JGI IMG/M metagenome (GOLD analysis project Ga0111539, IMG submission 79667) | Populus rhizosphere microbial communities from Tennessee, USA - Rhizosphere MetaG P. TD hybrid SRZTD1 (version 2) (version 2) | ecosystem: Host-associated > Plants > Roots > Rhizosphere >...
GGCCGGAAGTGACGTGCCGCGAACCGGCTTGCGACGCGACCACCGGCATCGCGACTCCGGCCGCGACCTGCGACAAGAGCGGCGTTTGTCCGACGAGCCAACCCCAGCAATGCGGGCGCTTCGCATGCCGGGGCACCAGCTGCGGCTCCGGGCCCTGCACGGCGGATACCGATTGCGCCGCGAACTATCGCTGCGACACCGCGAACGGCGAGTGCGTACCCACCAGCACGATCTGCGACGTCGACGGGCGCACCTTGCGCCAGCCCGACGGCACGACCACCGATTGTGCGCCGTTTGCCTGCCTCGGCAACGCGTGCGCAACCGCGTGCACGACCGACGCCGAGTGCGTCGCCGGTACGTGCAAGAACGGCACCTGCGCGGCCAACGACGGGACACGGCTCGGCATCGAGCTCAGCAACGACTCCGGCTGGTGCAGCGTCTCGCAGCGCCGCGACGGATTCGGCGCCTGGTTCGCCCTGATCGGCCTCGGGCTGTTGGCTCGGCACGCGAGACGGCGCCGAGCTCCGCTCAGCTGAGCCGCGCCCGCAGCCTCTGCAGCGTGTCTTCGTCCGCTCGCAGGCGCACCACGACGCCCTGCTCCTCGTAGCGCTCCTCGAGCACGCGGCCGCTTTCGTGCATCTCCGAGACCCAGCGCTGCCGGTCGTACGGAACCACGAGCTCTGCTTCGACGAAGGTGCCTTCGAAAAACTCGATCAGCCGCTCGCGGACCGAGGCGACGTCGGCCGCGCTCTTCGCCGAGATGAACCAGGCGTCGGGCAGCTCCGCTTTCCGTCGCACGAGCTCCTCGGCGGTCAGGCGGTCGACCTTGTTCATGACCACGAAGCTCGGCCCGCTCGCCGCGCCGATCTCCGCCAGCACCTGGCGCGTCACCGCCAGCTGCTCCGCCCAGCTCGGATCCGCGGCGTCGACCACGTGCAAGAGCAGCGACGCCTCGACCGCTTCGTCGAGCGTGCTCTTGAAGCTCGCCACCAGATCGTGCGGCAATTTCTTGATGAAGCCGACCGTGTCGCTGATCAGGATCCGCGGGTGCGCGGGCGGATGCAGCGCGCGTACCGTGGTGTCGAGGGTGGCGAACAGCTTGTCCTCCACGTGCACGGCGCTGCCGGTGAGCGCGCGCATCAGCGAGGATTTGCCGGCGTTCGTGTAACCGACCAGCGCCACCCGGCGCGCCTCCCGCCGCCGCTCGCGGCGCAGGTCCTGCTCGCGCTGCACGTTCGTGAGCTCGGTTCGCAGCTCGGCGATGCAGTCGCGGATGCGCCGCCGATCGAGCTCGAGCGCCGAGTCGCCGGCACCGCGAAAATGATGGCGCTCGCTGCCGCGCCCTGATTCGCGCAACCGCGGCGCGCTGTAGTTCAGCCGCGCGATCTCGACCTGCAGGCGTGCCTCGCGGCTCCGCGCGTGGCGATGAAAGATCTCGATGATGATGCCCGTGCGATCGAGCACCGTCGTGCCGGTCGCGCGCTCGAGGTTCCGGAGCTGGCTCGGGCCGATGTCGTGATCGACGGCCACGAGATCGATCTTGGGCTTCGCGGCGGCCGCCTCTTGCTCATTCTCGACCTCGACCGGCTCGCTGTCGGGCGCCTCGTCGGCGTCGCGGCGCCGCTGCGCCTTGGTCACCTTGCGCGGGATCGCTGGACCCGCGTCGCCCGTGCCCCCCGTCAGATCGGCGAGCTCCTTGAGCTTGCCTTCGCCGAGCACCGCCGCCGGCGCAAGGTTCGAGCGCGCCTGCACCACCCGCGCCACCACGCGATAGCCCAGGGTCGTGACCAGGCGGCCGAGCTCGGCGAGGCTCGCCTCGAGCTCCGATTCGCCGAGCTCGGGCAGTTTCACGGCCACCAGCACCGCCGTCGGCCGATCGCTCTGGGACATCCCGCCGCGTTTACCACTACGCTCGCGCCATGCCACAGCGCAAAACAGCGCCGCGCGCGACCCCACTCCGTCTCACTCCGGGCTACGCGCCACCCGGGACGAAACCGAAGCTTCTACCCTGGGCGTTTGCGGAGCAGCGGCTCAAGACGGCCAAGAACTACTGGATCTGCACCACGCGCCCCGACCGGCGGCCCCACGCCGCCCCGGTCTGGGGACTCTGGCTCGAGCGCTCGTTCTTTTTTTCGACCGATCCCGACTCGCGCAAGGCCAAAAACCTGAAGGTGCGCTCTGACGTGGTCGTACATCTCGAAAGCGGCGACGAAGTCGTGATCATCGAAGGCGTCGCCGAAGTCGTCGAGCTGACGCCCGCGCTCGATCGCGCGTACGCAAAGAAGTACGGGATGCGCTTGGTCGGCTTCCCGGCGCCGATGGTGATCTTCGAAGTGCGGCCGCGCGCGATCATGGCGTGGCGCGAAAAGGCCTTTCCCGCGAGCGCCACGCGCTGGCAGCTCACGCGGAAGGCGCAGGTCGACTGAAAACGTCGGTGCGTTCCGCTTTGGCTGGCGCGAAGCTGGCACTGAACCCGAGCTGGTTTCGGCGCCCCACGAGGTGTCGGGTCCAGTTCAAGAATACGCCAAGGCGATTGGCGAACCCCGTCAGGAAGGTGATGTGGACGAGTATCCACGTCAGCCAACCGAGGAGACCGCTGAGATGTAGGCGCCCGACGCTGACGACCGCCCGAAAGCGCCCGACGGTCGCCATGCTGCCGAGGTCTCGGTAGTGAAACGGCTTGTTCGCGGGATCGCCCGCGACGCGGTGCCGGATCATGCTCGCTACGTGGAGACCCTGCTGCATCGCAACTTCCGCGACCCCTGGCAACCCGCGAAGGCTGACCATGTCCCCGATCGCGAAGACCTCGGGATGCTTGGGGAGAGTACAGTCATCGAGTACCTCCAATCGACCGGCGCGATCGCACTGTGCGCCGCACGCCTCGGCGAGCATTCCCGCGAGGGGCGAGGCATGCACTCCGGCCGCCCAAACCACCGTGCGCGCCTCGATTCGCTCCGGTCCCGCCGGACCCGAAACATCGAGGCCCGTGGCGTCGACTGCGTTGACGCGCGTGTTCATCCGGAGCTCCACGCCCAGGTATGAAAGGTCCTTGGACGCGACTTGCGAAAGCTTGTCCCCGAAATGCACCAGCGGCTCGCTGCCCGCGTCCAGAAGCACGACTCGAATCCGGTGGACGTCGATGCGCCGAAAGGCCGTGCCGAGCGCGCGAACGGCCATGGCACGAACCTGTCCGGCGATCTCGACGCCGGTCGGACCTGCACCGACGATGGCTACGGTCATGTAGCCTTGGCGTTCCCGTGGATTCTCACTGACCTCGGCCAGCTCGAGCGCTTGCAGTAAGCGCCGCCGCAGCCGAAGGGCATCCTCGAGGGTCTTCATGCCCGGCGCGTGCAACGCAAATTCGTCGTGGCCGAAGTACGACTGGTGGGCTCCGGCAGCGACGATCAGGCTGTCGTAGGGGATCTCGATCTGTTCGCCGTCGGGGCGCGTCGCGCGCACCATTCGCCGCTCGAGATCGAACCCCGTGACGTTGGCAAGCACCACGGCTGCGTTGCCCTGGTCCCGCATGACTCGACGCAAGAGCGGCGCGATCTGACCGTCGGATAGAATGCCCGTGGCGACCTGGTAGAGCAGCGGCTGAAACAGATGGTGCGGCTGGCGATCGACCACGGTGACGTCGACCGCTGACCAGCCGAGGGCACGAGCGGCAAAAAGTCCTCCGAAACCCCCGCCGACGACGACGACGCGGTGGCGCTTGCTCTGTCCCGCGACGACGGCACCCTCCTGCAACCGGCCGCGCAGATCCAGCACGAAGAGCAGCACCAGTGCCGGAATCACCGTGACGGCCGCGATCAGAAAACACACGAACATCCACGTCAGCGTGTGGGGCGCTCCCGCGGCCTGGTGGACCGTGAGCGAGGTTGGAAGCAGGTAGGGGTACTGAGCAACGCCCCAACCCCACACCAAGGCCGCCACGGCAGCCACCGCCAGCGGGCGGGTGTAGCGCGTGATGTTGCGCATCAGCAGCAACACCGCGCCGGCTCCGCAAACCGCGGACAGCACCACCAGCGGCAAGCCCCTGTGCAGGAGACCATGCGCGACGAACGGCGCGTCTCGCATGATCACGAACAGCCCGATCACGGCCACGCACCCGGTCGCGACGCCGCTGATCAGCGCGCGTCTGCGGAAGTAGCTTTCGAGCGTTTCGTCGAGCACGCGGCGGGCGTTGAACACGAGGAACACGGCGGCGAGAAATGCCCCGGAGAGCACCGCCAGCACACCAACCAAGATCGACGTCGGATTCAGCCAGCTACCGATGGGATCGCCGGCTTCATTGCCGGGCGGTACTCGCCCCGAAGCGATGCCGCCAAATGCCGCTCCCAGGAAGAACGGCGTGACGATCGATGCGACGGCGAAGCATGCGCCGAAAAAGCGCCGACGCGTCACGGCTTTGCTCGCTTCGTGGAAGACGAACGTCGCGCCTCGGAGCACGATGCCCAGCAAAGCGAGCCCGAGCGGGATGTACAGCGTCGACATGATCGAGGCGAAGGCCCTGGGAAAGGCCGTCCATAGAACGACCAAGGCAAAGATCAGCCAAACGTTGTTGGCTTCCCACACCGGGGCCATCGAGTGGTCGATCAGCGAGCGCGCGCGGGCGCCGCGCTTGCTGCCTCCCGCCAAGAGCTCCCAGAACCCTGCACCGTAGTCGGCTCCCCCGAACACCACGTAACAGGTGAGCGTGAACCAGAGGATGCCTAGAACGACTATGGTCATTTACGTTTGCTGTCCTGGAAAGCGAACTGGGAAAGCGAGCGGCCCTCGAGGTGCGTACGGGCCGGGGAGCGGATCGGGGCCTCCCTCACGCCAGCGCCGGGCCATCCTTCGGAGCACCAGCACGAGGCACATCGCGACCGCGGCGTAGAGCACGACGACGATCGCGAAGAAGCCCCAGATGCCCGGGGCATGGGTGACCGCGTCAGCGGTCCTGAGGTGGCCGTACACGACCCACGGCTGGCGCCCCACTTCGGTCGTGATCCAGCCGGCCTCCATGGCCAGCATCGAAACCGCGCCCGCTGCCGCACACGCGCGGAGAAACCAGCGCGATTTGGGCAGATCGCGGCGCCTCCACCAGGCAAACCCGAACCAGACCGCGAGCAGCATGAGCGCGCTCCCGGTAAACACCATCACGTCGAAAGCCCAGTGCACGATGGTCGCCGGCGGGCGAGCATCGGGCGGAACCGTGTCTAGCCCCACGATTTTGGTTCCGGGGTGGAAGCCGACGAGCATCGACGCCATGTCCGGAATCGGGATGCCACCGGTAGGGACACCGTTTTCCATCCTTCCGCCGATGCGCTCGGGAACGTGGGTCGCAGTCGTCGCCACCATCTCGATCGCTGCGAACTTGACGGGTTGCAGCGCGACCACCTCGCGTGCGGCAGTATCGCCCACCAACATCTGCGGCGGCATGGCGAGCGCCGCGAAGGTGAACGGGATCAAAAACCCCAGTCGATGGTAGCGATCGCGGCGTCCCTTCAGCATTCCGACCGCGTAGACCGATGCGACCGTGAACCCCGCGCAGATCACCGCGGCGAGCAGGAAATGAGGCAGCTCGTGGCGTAGAGCAGGATTCAGGATTGCGGCCCAGGGATCGATGTTGATGGGGTTTCCATTGGCGTCGAGATCGAACCCGCGCGGCGTGTTCATCCACGAATTCGCAGCGATGATCGAAAACGCTCCCAGCGCTCCGACGAAGGGGATCGGCACGCCGAGCCAGAGGTGCACGCGTGGATGCAGCCGGTCCCAGCTGAAGATATAGAGGGCAATGAAGATCGCCTCGAGAAAAAACGCGATTCCTTCGATGGCGAACGGCAGCCCGAACACGTCGCCGAACCGTCCGAGCAAGCCGGGCCACAAGATCCCGAGCTCGAACGAGAGCACCGTGCCCGTCACTGCTCCGACGGCAAACGTCACACCCATCACGTGGGACCAGCGACGGGCGAGACGCAGCGCCACCTGGTCGCGGTGCCGGAGGCCGTAGGCGTTCGCGACCAGCACGAAGAGCGGCAAGCAGAGCCCGAACGGCACCAGCAGAATGTGAAAGCCCAGCGTGAAGGCCATCTGACTGCGAGCAGCGAGCAGGTTGCTCGCCTGGGCGAGAAGCATGTGCTCTCCCATCGTGCTCACACGTCGAGCTTGGCGAACCGCACCACGTTCTTGATGCCGGTCGGCGTGCCCAAGATCAGCTCCCCGGCAGCTTCGGGCTCACAGTATCCCGTCACCAGAGCCTTGACGGCCCCGGGCCAGCGCGCCCGGTACTTCGCGAGCTCCGCGATCGCGTCGGCGAACGCGTCGGGCCCGGCGTTCACCGTTCCGTACAGGATCTGGTTCTTGAGAACCAGGTTGCGCATGACGAGCTGGGAATCGATCGTGATCGGCTTGCCGCCGCCCGGAACGCCGGTGAAGATGAAGATGCCGTTGGTGCCGAGGCTGGTCATCGCGACGAACGGCAACGTGGCCGAGCCAGTCGCCTCGTAGATCAGATCGATGTTGCCGATGCGCTCCCCCAGCGCTGTCGCGGGGACGTCGGCACCGGCCAGATAGTTTGCGCCGATCGACTCGACCCATTTGGCTTTCTCGCTGGTTGCGTCTTCTCTCGAGTAGACGAAGGTCTTGTAGCCGCGCAGGCGGAGGGCCAAGGCTCCCAGTAAGCCGACCGGTCCGGCGCCCAACACGAGCGCGTTGCGGTTCGGTGCCACGGCCTCCTCTCCTCCGAGTTCGGCGAGCCAGGGTAGCCGCTTGAGAAAATCGACCGCCTCGATCAGACCTTTCGCGGCGATCGTGAGCGGCTCGGTGAGGACGCCGACGTCGGCTATATGCCGCGGAACCGGGCACATGAAGCGCTCCTCGTCGACCACTTCTTCGGTCATGAACCCATGGCGACCGTTGATGCCGCGCTCTGTAAATTCTCCGGTTCGGCAGAAGTCTGGACGCTCGTAGCTACAAGGCAGACAGCGCGGGTTACCGCACGCTCGGCGCACCATCGTGACGACGAGATCACCCGGCTCCAGGTGTTTGACGCGTTTGCCGACCTCCACGACCTGACCGAGCATCTCGTGCCCGATCACGAGATGTCGCTCGCCTGGCGGCGGCTTCCCATACTCGAATCGTGCAACCTCACGATCGGTTCCGCAAATGCCGACCTGGAGAACCTTTACGCGGACATCGCTATCGCGCTCGAGACGAGGGGCTGGAAGATCGATCAGGCGGAGTTTCTTTTCAGAAGGGACCACAGCCACTGCACGCATTGTCTATGACTCCTGATTCCAATCGCGCACTCGAGCGCTTAACGTCAAACTGAGTCGCGCGACGGCTAGCGCAACAATTCGCGCGATTTGCCCTCGCGGCCCTTGCCACCAAGAGAAGCAGTTCCAGCTTGATGGCTGATCTCGCTAATAGAGGCTCACAATGCCGAATAGGTTCGACGTCATCATCATCGGTACCGGAGCAGGCGGAGGCACACTGGCATGGCGACTAGCCCAGTCCGGAAAAAGCGTCCTGTTGCTCGAGCGCGGCGGTTGGCTGCCTCGCGAGAAAGAAAATTGGAGCGCCGAGGCCGTATTCGTCGAGAACCGCTACGTGCCGCAGGAGACCTGGTACGACAGCGAAGGGAAGCCGTTTAGCCCTGGCCTTCATTACTACGTAGGGGGCGCCACCAAAATGTACGGCGCCGCCTTGTACCGGATGCGCGAACGCGACTTGGGCGTGCTCAGGCACTACGGTGGCGTCTCGCCTGGTTGGCCCATCTCCTATTCGGAGCTCGAGCCCTACTATACGCAGGCAGAAAATCTCTATCAGGTGCACGGTGCGCGTGGAGAGGATCCCACCGAGCCGCCCGCGAGCGCTCCCTATCCCTACCCTGCCGTTTCTCACGAACCCCGCATCCAGCAGCTCCACGACGATCTCTTGCGGGCGGGTCATCAGCCGTTTCATGCGCCGTGCGGAATTCTGCTCAACGAGACGAATATGCCGTTCAGCACGTGCGTCCGCTGCCCGGACTGCGACGGCTTTCCCTGCCTGGTCCACGCCAAGTCCGATGCAGAAGTAATCGCCGTGCGCCCCACGCTTGCCCGTCCGAACGTGCGGCTCGTCACGGGGGCGCGAGCATGCCGCCTCAACACCAACGCTACAGGCACTGCGGTCACCGAGGTCGTGGTCGACCGGGGCGGCGGCATCTACAATACCGAGATCTACCAAGGCGACATCGTCGTCGTTTCCTGCGGCGCGGCCAATTCGGCGAAGCTGTTATTGCTTTCGGCCAACGACAAGCACCCGCGCGGCCTGGCCAACGGTTCGGATCAGGTGGGGCGTAATTACATGTTTCATATCTCTACAGCGGTGCTGGCCATCTCGAGGGAACCTAATCCAACGCGTTTCCAGAAAACTCTAGGGCTCAATGACTTCTACTTCGGTGCACCCGACTCCGACTTTCCACTCGGTGGCATTCAGATGGTCGGAAAATCGCAAGCCCCGATGTATCGCGGCGAGAAGAAAATCGCCCATCTGGCCCCAATGTTTTCGCTCGAATACATCGCGCAACATGCCGTCGATTTCTGGCTCTCGACCGAAGACCTGCCGAACCCCGACAACCGCGTTACCCTCGAACGCGACGGCTCCATCCGCCTCAGCTACAGGGCGCGAAACGGTGAGGCGTCACAGCGCCTTTTCGCGAAGTTGAAGTCGATGCTCGGCCAGCTCGGCATGGAGGCGGACCACCTGCTCCCGCGCAACCTGTACATGAAGAACGAGCTCGACGTCGGCGCGGTGGCGCACCAGGCGGGAACCTGCCGCATGGGCGACGACCCGGCGACGTCGGTGGTCGATCGCAACTGCAAGACGCACGAGCTCGACAATCTCTACGTCGTCGACACGAGCTTCTTCCCGAGCATCAGCGCAGTAAACCCTGCGCTTACCGCGATGGCCAACGCGCTGCGCGTGGGCGATCACCTGCTGAACCGGCTCCGCTAGCGGAAGCGGCGCTCGAGCGCGTGCAGCGGGATCGGGTAAAGCGTGAGCTGAGCGCAGTGATCGCTCTTGCCGCCGCCGGCGTAGCCGCGTGCGTGAAAGCCGCCGGCACTGTACAGCTCGACCAGGCGCATGCCGAACGGGTCTTCGCGTTCCACGGCGATCGGCCGCCCGCCCAGCGCGTGGATCAAGAAATGCACCCCTTCGGTCGCCGACGCGTAGCCGTCGGTATCGATCGAGGAGTGGCTCACGTACATGAAGACCTCGTCCTTCACCGCGCGCCGCGCGAAGCGCACGATCGGATCGATCTGCTGCGCTAGGATCTTCAAGTCGCGCGAGCCGTGGAGCCCGTCGAGCAAGATCACCGCGTCGGGCTTCCTCGCCGACTGCTCGAGCAAGAGCGAGATCGCCGCGTAGCCGCCGCTCCAGGCGGCGAGCACGACGTGGCGCGCGCGCGCGGGTTTTCCGGCCCGCTCGCTGGCCGCCTTTTCGACGAGCTCGACCAGGCCGTCGAGGGCCTTTTCGCCGCTGATCCGATCGGCGTAGCGGCTCGCGGTCATGCCGAGAAAAGCGAACTTGGTTCGAGCACGCAAAAACTCCTTCAGCGCGAGCTCGTGGCCGTGAAAGTGCATCACGACATCGAACGTGCCGTTCGGCGCCGGATCCTTGGGCAGCATCACCCACGCACCAGAGCGCATCCCGCCGGGCAAGTAGTCGCCGAAGCCGGGATCCGGCGTGTCGCACGGATCGACGCCGCCGCGCTCCGCGGGCCTGAGCTCCTTCAGCAGCTCCTGCGCGGGGCGCGCGCTGACCCAGGCCTCGCCGTTCGACGCCGCGACGGCGCGCAGCTTCAGGGGACCCGGATCGAGCGGATCCCCGACCGGCGTTGCCACGCTGGCCGCAGGCCGCGCGGCGAGCCGGTGCGCGGCGGGACGGCCGAGCTCGTAATAGGCCGCGCCGCTCCCACCGATCACCGCGAGCCCCGCCGCGAAGAGGAGCCAGCCGCGCATCCTTCTCGTCTACAACAGCGGCTCGCTCGATGCGAGCCGCGTCGCGTCATTCCGGGACGGGCCGCTACCTGCAATCGGAGCCGGCGTTACCTGCAGTCCGATCCGACGGCTTCGGCGTCGACGATGCACATTTCGCCGAGGTAGGTCTGATTGGTGAAGCGGAGCGCCGTGTCGTTGTTGTTCACGACGTCGCAGAACCACTCGATCTTGTCACCGGTCCTGAGATCCAGGATCCCGCTCCAGCCGCCCTCGACCTTCTTCGCGGGGTCGGGGTCGGGCGCGCGGTTCGTGACCTTGCTGTTGTACTCGAGCAAGAGCGGCTCTTCCCACTTGAAGGCGTCGTAGATCACGTCGCGTTGAAGCCCGCGGACGCGCGCCACGTTGAAGCGCACGTTGTTGGCGTGGCGGTGCCCGTAGAGCCAGAGCAGCCGGCCCTCACCCTGAATGCTACAGGTATACGGACCAAGGCGTTGCGACGCGCGCGGCGGAACACTGAAAGTCACGCTGCCGGTCTCGAACCACGAGATCGCAGGCTGCGTGACCTTGCTCGCATCCCGGTACCAGAAGTTGACCCAGACTTCGCGCAGCTGAGGCTTGCTGGTGGTGTTGATGCTGTGGAAGTCGACGGTGATCGGGCTGTGCGCCGCGATGCTCATCCCCACGCCTTCGTCCTCGGGCGCGATGACGCCGCCGGCAGGAAAGTCCTGGGACGTGTTGGCCGTTCCGATGCGCCGTCCCGTGTCGACTCCGGTTCCGTTCGGCGTGGAAAGAATGACGTGATGCGCCGTGGGCCGCATCCGGTACTGCCGATAGTAAAAGTAGCTGTCCGCGTCGTTGCCCGCGACCGCGCGGAAGGGCGTCGTTTTCTCGACGCCCGGTTGCAGCACGTAGTCGGCCTCCGGGTTCTCGTAGTTGCTGGGTCCGACGTGCACCTGAAAGCCGAGATCGGGCGGCGGCGGCAGGATGCATTCTTCGTCACCGGCGAAGCCCGTGTTCAAACCACAACCCGGGTCGGGCGGCGGCTCGCTGTTGGCGTCCGTCACGGGCGGCGGCGCGAAGGTATCCGGCGGCGGCGCCCAGCGATCCACGATCGTCTGTGCGTCCTTCATTGACATTCCACCGTCCGGCGGCCGGATTCCGGAATCGGGGAGCGGCGCGGTGTTCGTCGGGTGCGGCCGAGGCGATGACGATGGGTTGGCTCCGAGGTCAGTACACGCGACCGCGGCCGGTGCGATCAGCGCGACGAGCAACGTCTGGTGTTTCATCGCGAGGTGCTCCAAGAGTCCCTGAAAGATCGCGCCCGCATCACGTCGGGTCAACGCGATAAAGCTAGCCGCGGTTGCGCGCTCTCGCGCAAATGCTGCGGCTTTCACAGTGTCAGCTCAAAATCGCAGCGTGAGTGCGAGCGTCGCTAGAATTCTTCAAGCCGCTCGTGCGCGAAACGATCCACTGCGCGCTCGAAGGATCGTCCAACCACCGGATCGAAAGCGCCGTGCGGCGTCAAGCGTTGAACGCTGGTCGCGATCGGCAGGAGCCGCGAGACGCGCTCGCGTAACGTTGCGGTAACCTGGCGAACCGAGGCGTACGAGCAGTAGTCAAAGCTGCGCCCGACAACCACAACGCGGCACACGGATCGCCTTTTATTGCGGGCCTGAAAGCGTTCGAGCTCGTTTGGCTCGCGGCGCGAGCTGAGGTATTCTGTAAGTTCCGTTGGGCAGGAATCTCGAATAGCTCGTGCGCGGTTACGTAAGCGTTCGTGACGCGTGAGTGCACGCGTCTGTCACCGCCCAATTATCTCGAGTTCATCGACGCGAAACAACGAAGCGCGGGCACACGCACGATCGGCAAACGCGCGTTGACTTCAAGAAAACACTCAAGCACCGTTATGGGCTGACGTGATTGCTACGACGCACCATCACCGGTACCGGTTTGCGCTCGCAGTTTCCGCTGCAGCGTTCACCTGCAGTTGCAACTTCATCGTGGAGCCCGATCGCGTGCAGTGCGAGACGGACGAGGACTGCACGAAGCGCGGCGAATCCTTCCAGGGCACCGAATGCATCCGCTCCATGTGCGTGAAGGCAGATCCCATCTGGGGCTGCATGGACAAACCGCAACCACCCGCAGGACCAGCTGAGCCGCACAACGTTCTGGTTCGCGCGACGAACATCATCTCGACGCTTCCGCCGATCGCCGGTGCACATGTCAAGCTCTGCAACAGGATCGACACGAACCCCGATCCCGCACTCGACTGTCAGAGTCCGTTGAGCCCACCCGATCTCGTGACCAATGAAGCCGGCGAGGCCACCCTGACCGTCAACAACAACTTCACCGGTTATGTCGCGGTCTTTCCACCGGAGAAGCCGGGCGCTCCACCGGCGGACCAGTACGTGCCCGGTTACTACTACTTCAACCCGGGCGTCACGAGCGACATGACGGTCGCAACCCAGATCGCGACGTTCGGTTTGGTGACTGCCCTGACGGGTCTGCTCGAGGCGGAGCAACGCGACGATCGCGGACTCGTGCTGCTCAACGCCCTGAACTGCCAAGGTATCGGAGCAGCAGGCGTCGTCTTCAAGTCCGACGGCGCGGACGATCAAACCGTCACCTTCTACGCCCAGGGGAGCCTGCCCGTCAAAGGGCTCACTGCCACCGAAGCCAGCGGGTTCGGCGGCTTCGTCAACATCGAAGCGAGGCTCCTGACGATCACTGGCGAGGTCGCCGAGACGGGCCGTCAGATGGGCAGCGTCAGCCTGGTTACCAGGCCCAAAGCAATCACCTACACCCGGCTGGTGCCGATTGGCCAACCACCCTAACAACAATCGGGCGCACAGCAGTCCCGAGGTCGATCTTCCGAAGCGCATCGGGCGCTTCGTCACCTTCCATCAGATCGGCTCCGGCGGCATGGCGCGCGTGTTTCTCGCGGCGCGCCGCACCACCGCCGGCGAGAACGATCTGGTCGTCATCAAGCAGTTGCGCCGCGACGTCGCGGAGGACGATCAGGTGCTGAACCTGTTCGTCGACGAGGCTCGGATCGCGATGCGCCTCGACCACAAGAACGTGGTGCGCACGCGCGAGGTCGTCGCCGAGCCGCCCGACTACTACCTGGTGATGGAGTTTCTCGACGGCCAGTCGCTGCTCCAGGTGCTGCGCCGTCTCGGCTGGAAAGGCGTGCCGCGGGACGTTCACATCTGGATGCTGACCCAGGTGCTGGCCGGCCTCGAATACGCTCACGAGCTCAAAGACGCGCAGGGGCGGCCGCAGGGCATCGTGCACCGCGACGTCAGCCCGTCGAACGTGCTGGTCTGCTACTCGGGCGAGATCAAGCTGCTCGACTTCGGGATCGCCAAGGCGAGCGGCGCGCTCGCGGCGACGCATCAGGGCGTGGTCAAGGGCAAGGTCGGCTACGCGGCGCCAGAGCAATGTCTGGGCAAGGCGGCCGATCCGCGCTCCGATCTCTATTCCGTCGGAGTGATGCTGTGGGAGGCGGTCGCCGGCCGCCGCCGCTCGTCCGGCGAAACGCAGCTCGCGATCCTGCAGGGCCGCATCGAGGATTCGGAGCCGCCGCTCGAAAAAGTTTGCCCCGACGCCCATCCCAGCTTGGTGAGAATCACGCGCCGCGCGCTGGCGCGAGCGCCGGAGATGCGTTACCAGACGGCGCGCGAATTTCGCGCCGCGCTCGAGCAATACCTGGCCGCGCAGCCGAAGAAGGTGGGAACCGAGGACATTGCGGCCGTGCTTCGCCAGCACTTCGAGCCGGACCGCGCCGAGCTCCGCAAGTTGATCCAGACGCACGGCAGGAATCTCACGTCGCAGTCCGGCACGCAGCCGGTGCTCCAAATGCCCGGCGCGCCTCAGGCCCTGGCAGCGCTGCCGGCCGTCGAGCTGCCCAGCGACGAGGATACGTCGCCAATTCCGGTCGACGACGCGCTCTTGAAGATGTCGCGGCGCGGCGACAGCATTCGCCCCGGCAGTCCGCCGCCCGGGGCATCGCCGAGCATCCAGCCGCTGGGGCGGCTCCCGGCGCTTTCCGTGCCGTTCAGCGAGCCGTATCCGGAGCCGAAGCGCAGCCGCGCTTGGCTCGGGTTCGCCGCGGGCATCGTGGTCGCCGCGGGCGCCGCGGGTGCTCTGTTCGTGTGGCGCGACAAGCCGGCCGCAAACCCGACAGCGGTCACGCCCGACAACAAGCCCGCGACCACTGCACCTGCCGCGGCGCCGGCGGCGACCGCCACTGCGGCGTCCACGGCGAGCTCGGAAAAGAAGCTCAAGCTGCGCATCACCGTGGAGCCGAAAAACGCCGAAGTGCGCCTCGACGGACGGCTGCTGAAGCAAAATCCGTACGTGGGCGAGGTCGACAAAGACGGCCTCGAGCACGAGCTCAGCGTGAGCGCGGACAAGCACCGCGACGAGAAGCACACGCTGCGCTTCGACGAGGACATCGACCTCGAGCTCTCGCTGGAGTCATCGCGCGGTGGCCGCCGGCGCGCCCAGATCGTGCGCGGCACCCGAGTTCCGGCACCACTCCCCCCGCCGGTCGAACGTCCCGACCTGCGCCCGCCGCCGAAGATCGAGCCCGGGATGGACCTCGAAGCGCGCCCGAGCCCTCGCGGCAAATCCAAGATCGACGAAAAGGACCCGTACGCAAAATGAAGCGCTATTCACTGCTGCTTTTGACGGCGTTCCTCGGATTTTCGCCCGCGGTCTACGCCGAATCCAAGGTCGACGAAGCTCGCGGGCGCTTTCAGCGCGGCGTCGAGCTCTACAAAGAGGGAAGCTTCGACGCGGCGCTCGCCGAGTTCAACAAAGCGTACGAGCTCGCGCCGAACTACCGCGTGCTCTACAACATGGCGCAGGTTCAGTCGGAGCGGCACGACTACGTCGCTGCGCTGAAGCTGCTCGAGAAGTACCTCGACGAGGGCGGCAATGACATCGCCGCCGAGCGCCGCGAGCAGGTGACGAAGGAAATCGGCGTGCTCAAGGGCCGGGTCGCGCCGCTCAACGTGAGCACCGAGCTCGAAGGGGCCGAACTTCTGGTCGATGGCGAGGTCGTCGGCACGACGCCGCTGAAGGAAGAGGTGCTGGTCAGCGCCGGCGTGCGCCAAATCCAGCTGAAGAAGGAAGGCTACGAGACCGGCTCGCAGACCCTGACCGTCGCCGGCGGCGAGGCAGTGAAGGTCGAGTTCAACCTCAAGGAGCAGCCGAAGGCCTCTGCGACGCCAACGGTGACCTACGTGCAAGGTCCGGCTTCCTCGACCGGCGACCGTAGTCCGAAGCCCGAGGGACCGCCGAGCAAGGCGCCGATGTGGATCACGCTGGTCACGACCGGGCTCTTTACTGGCGGCGCCGTCACGTTCGCGGTGCTCACGCGCAAGAGCGACAAGGATCTCGACAAAGAGCTCGACACCTTCCCGACCGATCAGGCGCGCGTCAACAAGGCGCGCGACGAGGTCAAAAGGAACGCGCTCATAACCGACGGCCTGACCGCGGCAGCGGTGGTCAGCGGCGGCCTGTTCGTTTACTTCGCGATCGCAACGTCGGGCGGCTCGGCAAAGAAGCCGGACAACAAAACCGCTCACGTCCGCATCGTGCCGGCCCCCACCAGCCTGCACGTCATCGGGAGCTTCTGAGGCGCGAACAAGCCAGCCAGTTGATCCAAGATTGTGGGGCGGCCGGGGCGCAGCTTCCCGGGCATGAACACTTCAAAACCCCGTGTCGAAGGCCTCCTGGCCTGGCAATGGTCGAACTACCGAGACGCTCACCGCGATCGGCAGAATCTTCTGGTGCACGCGCTGAGCGCGCCCGTTTTCATCCTGGGCGGCCTCGCGCTGCCGGCCGCGGTCGTGACCGGCGCGTGGTGGCTGGCTCCCGCGGGCCTTTTCGGCATGATCGCCGCGGTCGCCGTCCAGGGCCGGATGCACCGCCGCGAGCACGCGGCTCCCGCGCCGTTTCGCGGCCCGCTCGACGTGGCAGCCCGGCTGTTCGCCGAGCAGTGGGTCACTTTCCCGCGCTACGTCCTGTCCGGCGAATTCGGCCGGGCGTGGCGCAAGTGAGCGAAGCGAGCTGCGCCAGCGAGCGAAGCGAGCCCGCGATGAGCGAAGCGAATCGCGGTGGGGGACCGGGGGCTTGCCCCCGGCGGAGGACTACGGTGGGGGTGGGCGGGTGGGATATTAGAGACCCACGACGAACGAGACGCTCGTGGTGCCGCTGCCGCCGATGTTCAAAGTCGCGACGTTCTTCGCGCCTTCGACCTGGTAGTCGCCGGCGACGCCCGTGACCTGGCGGTGCGCGTCGAACAGCTGGCGCACGCCGGTGGCGCCGACCGGGTGCCCGGCGCCGATCAGGCCGCCGCTCGGATTGATCGGGCACTGTCCGTCGAGCGCGATCACCCCTTCTTCAACCGCTTTCCAGCTCTCGCCGGGCGCGGTCAAGCCGAAGTGATCGATCGCCATGTACTCAGAGGTGGTGAAGCAGTCGTGGGTCTCGATCGCGTCGATGCCCTTAACATCGGCGATGCCGGCGCGCCGCAGTGCATCGGTCACGGTGGCACGGACGTGCGGCAGCACGTACTTGTTGCCTTTGCTTTCGGCGACCTTGTCGGCGAAGCAGAGGCGCGCCGTGTGGTGACCCCAACCCTTGATGCGCGGGATCGACTCGAGCGGGATGTTGCGGCGCTCGGCATACTTCTTCGCGTATTCGCGCGACGCGAGCAACACCGCGGCCGCGCCGTCGGTGACCTGGGAACAGTCGCTGATGCGGATGCGCCCGCCGACGGCCGCGTTGTCGTCGGTGCGGCACATCGCATGCTGCTTGTTCATGTACCAGGTGCGCGTTTGCGCGTTGGGGTTGAGCTTGGCGTTCGCGTAGTTGATCGCGCTGATCTCGGCCAGGTGCTCGTCCTTCAAGCCGTAGCGCTTGTCGTACTCGTCACCGAGCTTGCCGAACAACTTCGGAAACGGAAACTCGACGCCCTTCGCTTCGAGGTCGTACCAGGCAGCAGTGCCGAGATAGTCGCCGCCCTCGGTGGCGTTGACGGTCTTCATCTGCTCGATTCCGACCACGCACGCGAGCCCGTAGCGACCTGCTTCGATCTCGGCCGAGGCCGCCAGGATCGCGATCGAGCCGGAGGCACACGCGGCCTCGTGACGGCTGGTGGGCAGGCCGCTGAACACCGGATCGACCTCGACGAAGAACGCGCCGAGGTGGCCCTGCTTGCAATAGAGCTCGGCCGCGAAGTTGCCGACATGCGCGACCTCGATGTCCTTCGGGTCGACGTCGGTCACCGAGAGCGCGCCCAGCACGGCCTCGCGCATCATCGCGGCGAAGTGTTTTCTTTCCTTGGTCCAGTTGCGGGCAAAGTCGGTCTGGAAGCCGCCGAGCACGAAAACATCAGGGGTCTGACCCATTGTCGTTCCCTTTCGGTAGAAGCTTGATCAGCCAGCGACGAAGTACTTGCCGACGTTCGCCGTGGGATGAGTGAACAGTTTACGTATAGGGCTGCGCGAGGCATCGACCAGCGCCTTCGGTACGGGCAGCCCCGCCTGCTCGACCAGCGCCAGCGCCTGCTTGATCCCGAACGTATCGACCAGCACGCTCGGCGGCGCCCAGTTGAAGCCGAAGCCCATGATCAGGTCGATGCCGGTGATGGTCTCGGTGACCTCGCCCACGCGGTGGAACGCGTAGCTGATGTACCCGGCAACGACCTTGCGCGCGAGCGCGGCTTCGTCGCCCGGGGCGGCCAAAAAGGCCGCCATCGCCTGCTCGTAGCGGCCGATCCGGTGGAGCTCGCTGATCTCGTCGATGAACGACAGGTTCGGCAGCTTGACGTCGCTCGCCGGGACGTAGTCGCCCTGCTTCGGGCGGAGCACGAACAGCTTCTTGCCCTCGGTCTTGAAGAAGCCGCGCCCGCTCTTGTTGCCGAGCGTGCCCGCGGAGATGAGCTTCTCCATGTACGCCGGCAGCTTCAGCGTGGCGTGGACCTCGTCCTTCGCGTGCGCATGGATGTTGTCGACGATCGCGCGGTGAATGTCCCAGCCCACGAGATCGACGGTGGCCAGCGGCGGCATCGCGCGCCCGGTGTAAGGACCGACCACGCGGTCGATCAACAGCGGACCGTGCTCCTCCGCGAGCTGCGCCGCCTCGTTCAGAACCTTGAAGCCGACGCGATTGCCGGCAAACCCCGGCGTGTCCGCGGTTCGAATCATCACGCGGCCGAGCTTTTTGACACAGAAGTTCTCGACGAAGTCGACGAGCTTCGGATCGGTCTTCATGCCCGCGATCAACTCGGTGCCGACGATCACGTTCGGCGGGTTGAACAGGTGCAGGCCGAGGAAGTGCTTCTTGAAGCTTTCGCTGCAGCCCTCGGCGAGCTGGTTGATCGAAAGCCCCGACGTCACGGTGGCCACGATCGCGTCGGATCGCCGCGCGCGATCGATGCGCGCGAAGAACTCGCGCTTGAGATCGAGTTGTTCGGTCACGGCTTCGAACACCAGATCGGCGTTGGCGATCGCGCGTTCGAGATCGTCGTACGACCCCGTGGTGACGCGCTCACCGACGGTCGGCGAGCGCACGGCCTTGATCGCCGCCGCCAGACCTTGATCGGCCTTTTCACGCGTGCGTGCCAGAAACGTCACCTTCGGCACTGCCGACGTGAACAGCGCACCGCTGCCGTACCCCATCGTACCGTTGGCGCCGAGCACGACGACGTGCTCGATGCGGCGCACGGGTGTACCAGTCGGTGCTGTCGAACGGCTGTCAGAGCGGGGAGCGTGTGCGGCGGACATCATTCGAGAGCTCTCCTTCCGAGCTGCGAAGGCAGTTTACAACTTTACTGCGACGCGCCGCGTAGTCTTCCCACGAAGCGGGCCCGCGTCAACCGTTTCGGGGAGAAAGACGCTCGTTCGTCGCGTTTACAAACTCCAGTTAAGAGTAAACATCGAGCCTTCCAATTGGCACTCTGGCTGTCGATCCGCGGCAAAATTCGCATCGATCGTCAAAGGTGCTGCGCGGGTGATCAGTTAGCCATGCGGGCTCGCAAATTGACGGCGCACGGCGCGTCATGCTCGCATCCAGCGGGTGGCTCGTGACGGATCGCACGGCGCGGAACGCGAGCCCTTCGATACCACCGCCGTCATCGAAACTCCGGAGCACGTTCGCTTCCACTATCAGCTCGCCGGACCCGCGCGCCGCATCGTGGCCTACGTCATCGATCTGCTGTTCCGCGGCGCCATCGTGTTCGGGATCGCGATCGTCGCTTCGATAGGCAGTATAACGGGCTCTGAGGGTTTGGCCGGCGCGGGCATGGGCGCCATGCTACTCGTGATCTTCGCCGTCGAGTGGGGCTACTACGTATTGCTCGAAACGCTGACCTCGGGACGCAGCATCGGCAAACGCGCGCTCCGGCTGCGCGTCGTCAAACGGGGCGGCTTGCCGCTCGGCTTCGGCGACAGCGTGCTGCGCAACCTGCTGCGCGCCGCTGATTTCTTGCCGAGCTTCTACGCGATCGGCCTCCTGGTGATGGGCAACGACCGCTGGTTTCGCCGGCTCGGCGACATGGTGGCGGGCACGCTGGTGATCTCCGAGGAGCGGGTGTTGATGCAGCAAGCGCTGCAGATCAAGCCGCAGCCGACGCCGACCGAGCTTCAGCGCTTGCCGGAGCGCCCGCCGCTGTCGCCGGGAGACGTCGAGGCGATCGAGCTGTTCCTGCGCCGGGCCGGAGAGCTCTCGCCGGCCCGCGAAAACGAGCTCGCCGAGATGATCGCGCCGATCTACGCGCGGCGCCTCGGGGTTCGCTATCGCGACGCCGCGCGTTTTCTCGCGCTGCTCTACCATCGCGCCACGGAGCGCGCGTAGGTCGGCACCATGCAAACCCGAGACGAATTCGTGGCCAGGTGCAGTCCGCGCTGGCACGAGCTCGAGAACCTGCTGGCCGACGGTCGCAATCTCCACGCATTACCGGCTGCTTCGATCTCGCGCGTGGCCACCCTGTATCGTTCGGTGTGCGCGGACCTGATGCGCGCCCGCGCGCTGGGCTGCGGAAGCGACGTCACCGGACACCTGGATGCGATCGCGGGCCGCGCTCACAACGTGCTGTACGGACCCGAGCCGTATCGGCTGCGCGCCGCGTGGCAGCTGGTGGCTCGCGATTTTCCGCGCGCGCTGCGCAACAACTGGCTGGCGTTCGTGATCAGCACGCTGCTGTTCGGCTTGCCGCTGGCGCTCGGTCTCGCCGGGTCGCTGCATTCGCGCGATTTCGCCTACAGCGTGTTGCCGCAGGCTGCGCTCGAGCAAGCCGCGGAGAGCTATTCCGAGGGCTTCGCGGGCGGCCGCAGCGAAGGTCAGGACTCGATGATGGCCGGGTTCTACGTCTACAACAACGTCGGGATCGCATTCCGCTGCTTCGCAACCGGCATTCTGTTCGGAATCGGCAGCGTGTTTTTCCTGATCTACAACGGGCTCGTGATCGGCACCGTGCTCGGCCACGTGATCGCGTCGGGAAGCGGCAGCAACATCCTCACGTTCGTCTGTGGGCACGGTCCGTTCGAGCTCACCGCGATCGTGATCTCGGGAGCCGGCGGGCTCAAGATGGGCTGGGCGCTGATCGAGACCCGCGGCCGCACGCGCCTCGGATCGCTGAGGGCGGAAGCGCGTGAGCTTACCGCGCTGATCGTCGGCGCGGCTTTGATGCTGATCATCGCCGCCCTGATCGAGGGTTTCTGGTCACCGTCCGCGCTTCCGGCGCTCGCGAAGTGGGTGTTTTCGGCGGTGGCGAGCGGGTTCGTGCTGCTCTACATCTTGCTGGGCGGCCGCGATTTTCGGGGGCGGGGAAACGCGTGAATCTGGGCGAAGCC
>Ga0111539_10003448_pt1 | contig 20824 bp, 17 predicted proteins | sample RhiMethybrSRZTD1_FD_79667 | JGI IMG/M metagenome (GOLD analysis project Ga0111539, IMG submission 79667) | Populus rhizosphere microbial communities from Tennessee, USA - Rhizosphere MetaG P. TD hybrid SRZTD1 (version 2) (version 2) | ecosystem: Host-associated > Plants > Roots > Rhizosphere >...
CGGAAATTGCCAGGAATCCTGTTTAACGCGCTTGCCCCAAAATACCTCGTTTTTCGTGTTCAGCAGAACGATACCGACATTTGAGCGGTATCCGTTACGGTCGATCATGCGATTCACCCGTCTGGTCCATCACAATAAAGGATTTTTCCACATTTTATCGCAGATTGAAAGCTGTTATGGGTCGAATCCAAGACCTTCACCACTCGTGTACAGCACAGCGGTATTGCGATTACCCACTCCAATACCGAACAGCCTGCTCCATTGTCCCTGCGTCGCACACGGGTCCGGCGACAGCATTAACCCAAACAGTAGGGCTTTCGAGTAGAATCGTTCCGCTGAAATCGTACATCGGGAAGGGTATGCGTGTATCTAATTTTTTTATTTCCACTCTGAAGGAAGCGCCAGCCGAAGCGGAGTTGGCCAGCCACAAGCTGATGCTGCGTGCCGGCCTCATCAGGCGACTCGGCAGCGGCCTGTACACCTGGATGCCCCTTGGCTTGAAAGTTCTGCGCAAGGTGGAAAATATCGTAAGAGAGGAGATGGACGCAACCGGTGCAGTAGAACTTCTGATGCCCGCAGTGCAACCGGCGGAATTATGGCGAGAAACGGGCCGCTGGGACATGTTTGGTCCGCAGATGTTGAAAATCCAGGACAGGCATGAGCGCGATTTCTGCTTTGGTCCCACGCATGAGGAAGTGATTACCGACATTGTTCGACGCGAAGTCAAGAGTTACCGCCAATTGCCTGTGACCTTTTATCAGGTCCAGACCAAATTTCGCGACGAGATTCGGCCGCGCTTTGGTGTAATGCGGGCACGCGAATTTATGATGAAAGACGCGTATTCCTTCCATACCGACATTTATAGCCTGGATCAAACATATCGTATCATGCACCACGCCTATTCCCGCATATTCGACCGTCTGGGCTTGAGGTTTCGTGCAGTAACCGCCGATACCGGCGCCATTGGAGGCAGCAGTTCCCACGAGTTTCACGTTCTAGCGGACTCGGGCGAGGACGCGATCGCCTTTTGTCCCGCTTCGGATTATGCTGCAAACATCGAAATGGCTGAGGCGCTACCACCCGAAGCGCCGCGGAGCGCAGCCGACGGATTGATGCAAAAGGTCGCGACACCGGCGAAAAAAACCTGCGAGGAGGTGGCCACGTTTCTGAATCTTCCCATCGAACAGACTGTAAAGACCATCGCGGTCATTGCCCAGGGGAAGATGCATCTGTTGCTCTTGCGCGGCGATCATTACCTGAACGAAACCAAAATTCGGAAGATTTCCTTCCTGGCGGATTTCAGGCTCGCCAGGGAAGAAGAAATCCGGAAAGAAATTGGTTCCGTTCCGGGATATATCGGACCCGTCGGTCTTCAGTTTCCTGTGATTGCAGATCGTACGGTTGCGGCAATGAGCGACTTCGTTTGCGGCGCGAATGAAGAGGGCTTCCATCTCATCAACGTCAACTTTGGCCGTGACTTGGAAGAACCGGGCCACATTCTCGACATTCGGACCATCGTGGCGGGAGATCTGTCACCCGATGGTCGGGGCTTGGTGAATATTTGCCGCGGCATCGAGGTGGGGCATATTTTCAAGCTGCATACCAAGTATTCCGAAGCAATGAGTGCTAGTTACCTGGATGAGTCCGGACAGCCACGGTTTATGGAAATGGGCTGTTACGGAATCGGGGTATCGCGAATCGTCGCGGCGGCGATCGAGCAAAATCACGATGGGCGCGGCATCATTTTTCCCCCGGCAATGGCCCCATTCCAGATTGTCATTATTCCTATTGGCATGCGCAAGAATGCACAGGTGAAGGCTGAAGCGGAAAAGTTGTACGAGGAGCTTTGTGCAGCCAGCATCGAAGTTCTGCTCGATGACCGCGACGACCGTCCTGGTGTGATGTTCGCCGACATGGAACTTATCGGCATCCCTCATCGCGTTATCATCGGCGAACGAAGCTTGAAGGATCAATACGTCGAGTATCAGGGGCGTCGGGACGAAAAGCCTCAACCTGTGCCGTTACCCAGCTCGAATATTATTGAGTTATTGAAAGCTAGAGTAGGTAACCGCTAAAACTCTCCCGGATCAAACGCCAACGGAGAACTCCCCTTTCGCGACCACATCTCAGGTTCTGGTAAACTAGTTTTCCTTGCGCTTGATTGTCGGCCCACGGTCCTTGTTCTGTGGTTTTGGCGGCGAATAATCACGCATGTATTCTTCCAGGCTTTCGCGCGAGATCAGTCCAACCTTGTAGACGGCGGGGTTGCCCGCGGGGTCGAACACATAGGTGGTGGGAAGCATAGAAACCGGGCCGATCTGCGCAGCGATCTTCTTATCGCCCATCACAATCGGATAGGAGATGGACATGGATTTGACATACTTCAGCACCGTCTTCGGATCGTTATAATCCATGGCTATACCAATCACAACCACGTCGTTTCGGCTTTCATATAGCGATACCAAGTCAGGAATCTCCTTCAGGCAAGGTGGACACCAGGTCGCCCAGAAATTTACAAGGACCCATTTGCCCTTGTAGTCCGATAACGTAAGCTTCTTACCCATATGATCGGTAAAATTAAAACCTTTGGCGTCAGCAGCCGTTGATAACGACAGCAACAGGCAAAACAGGGTAGCGAGGTAGCGCATCATTTTTTCAGGTAGAAGTAATGCGAGATACTGCATTGCCAATAGAAGGTGGATTAAAAAGCCGCGTCAGCGGTAGACTCATTTTATCGTTCATGCCAGCCGCAATCTCGTCAAGCAACTGCTCCAGCCTTGAATTACCCGCCGTGGCTGCGCGGGCGGCGTCGGGGCGAAATGTAAAAAGGCGATAGATATCAGCGACCGTGATTTTTGCGGGATCAAGTATCAGCACCCACCCTCCTCCTTTTATCTGTCGCACGAGATCGGCGCTTCCCATGAGTTCGAGTATGGGCTCCATCTCTTCCAGACTGAGCTTAAGCCGTTCCTGAAGACTCGAGTATGTTTCAACCTTACCGCTGCTAAATCCTTCTGCAAGCACTTGCAACAGGCGTAGCGCGTCGACAAACTGCTTACCCTGAGCTGTTGCGTCGCGCCGCCATTCGCCAAATCGCCAGCTTGAAAGCGACGCAGCGATCACTGCCCCCAACAGCACCATGAGCCACGATAGATAAACCCACATTAAAAAAATAGGAATAGCCGCAAATGCGCCGTAGACAGCCTGATATGTGGGGAAGTGAGTAACATAGGACGCGAAGCCCTGTTTCATTATTTCGAATCCTACGGCCGCCGCCACGCCTCCACAGACGGCGTGGCGCCATGAAACCAGCCGGTTGGGTACGATGAGATATGCGGCGGAAAAAGCAGTGCTCGTCAGCAGGATCGGTGCGAGTTGCAGAAGCGCGACACTGATGCCTGGAACGTCCTGAGCAAGACCCATCGAGACGCCGATCAGCCAGGAGGTCAGCGACAAGCTTGCGCCAATCAATAATGGTCCTATGGTGAGCGTGGCCCAGTAAATCAACAGACGGTGCAAGAGCGGGCGAAGTCGCGGCACACGCCAGATTCCATTCAGAGCCTTATCAATGGTGAGCATCAGCGCCAGCGCGGTCACCCCCAGAAAAGCAGTACCGATCGCTGTCAATCGCACGGCGTTGTCGGCAAACTGCTGCATATATACTGCGATAGCCTTGTTCGCAGCTTCCGGCACCATAGTCGTAAGAAGAAATATCTTTATTTGGCTGGAAAACTCGGCAAAAGCTGGAAATGCGGCAACGATCGATAGTGCGATAGCGATGAGCGGTACTAGTGAGAGCAAAGTTGTAAAGGTGAGGCTGCCAGCCACCTGCGTACAGTTGTGTTGCACGAAGCGAGCGAGAACATAGGTGGCGAAATCCAAAAACCGAGAGGATTTCATGAGTTGGCGGCCTACGTGATAGGATTTAGAAAGGAGCTTAACACCCTTGCCACCCTTGCCGCGACAACACCCTCTCTGTACGCAGGAAGAGTTTGTTCTGCCCGGCAAACCCTTCCCTAAACTTGAGGGTGGGCGCGCTCCAGCTTGCTGTGAAGCTTGTTGAGGGCGCTGAGGTAGGCTTTGGCCGAGGCAACCACGATATCGGTATCGGCCCCGTTACCGTTGACGATCCGTCCTGATTTTTGTAATCGTACCGTCACCTCCCCCTGCGAATCGGTCCCGCTGGTAATGGCGTTAACCGAAAACAGCTGTAACTCAGCCCCGCTATTCAGTATCTTTTCGATCGCGCGAAAAGTGGCATCGACCGGACCGCTGCCCTCAGATTCGGCACGGGATTCCCTGCCTTCTTCGGCGATTACAATGCTTGCGTGAGGCATTTCCCCGGTTTCGCTATGAGCTGTCAGTGATAATAACTTATAGTGTTCATGCAGGGTCATGGCGTCGTCCGAAATCAGCGCGTACAGGTCCTCATCAAAGATGTCATGCTTCTTGTCTGCCAGTTCCTTGAAACGCATGAAGGTGGTGTTAAGCGCTTCCTCCGATTCAAGCGCTATCCCAAGTTCAGCTAAGCGGCTCCGGAAGGCGTTGCGCCCGGAATGCTTCCCAAGCAGCAACTTGTTCGCTCCCCAGCCAACATCTTCGGCACGCATTATTTCATATGTTTCGCGGTGCTTGAGTACACCATCCTGATGTATGCCAGATTCATGAGCGAAAGCGTTGGCGCCGACGATGGCTTTGTTGGGCTGTACCGGAAAACCGGTAATGCCGGATACTAGTTTGCTCGTCGGCACGATGTGAACGGCGTCGATACGAGTATCACATTCGAAGTAATCCTGTCGAGTGCGAACCGCCATCACAATTTCCTCGAGCGAGGCATTGCCAGCCCGTTCGCCTAGGCCGTTCACTGTGCATTCCACCTGCCGCGCGCCCTGACTCACGGCGGACAAGGAATTTGCTACCGCTAGTCCGAGATCGTTATGGCAGTGCACCGAGAAAACAACCTTGTCGGAACCTGGGATACGCTCGCGTAACGTCTGTATCAGGCTTCCAAATTGTTGCGGCATAGTGTAGCCCACAGTATCGGGAATATTCAGGGTCTTCGCACCTGCGGCAATCACCGCCTCCAGCACGCGGCACAGGAACGTTATATCGGAGCGGCCTGCATCTTCCGGAGAAAATTCCACGTCATCCGTATATTGACGCGCCCACTTCACCGCCTTCACTGCTTGTTCCACTACTTGATCTGGAGACATGCGCAGCTTTTTCTCCATGTGAATCGGCGAAGTGGCTATAAACGTGTGGATACGCGCAGAACAAGCCCCTCGCAAAGCCTCGCCGGCACGCTCGATGTCTGCCTCTATCGCGCGCGCCAGGCCGCAAACGGTGCTATCCCGGATTGTGTCAGCCACCGCCTTGACCGCTTCAAAATCGCCATTGGAAGCAGCAGGGAAGCCAGCTTCAATTACATCTACGCGCATGCGTTCCAACTGTCGCGCAATTCGTATCTTCTCCTCCTTTGTCATGGAGGCGCCCGGACTCTGCTCGCCATCGCGAAGAGTGGTGTCAAAAATAATCAGATGCTCTTTCAAACGATTTCTCCGTTTCCGCAAGAATACTCGAACTGCAATACAGAATCCAGGGGACAGATTCCGGGGTAAAACGTAAGGGAGAGCGAGAGACGGTTAGCGCGCGCGGCGCAGCAGCGGTCCCGCCAGTTGCGGCAGGTGCCAGCGGAAAGAGGTAGGGAAGAAACGACGACAGGTTGTCATGTGGGAAATATAAAGGCTTTCTGCGATCGGTGCAATAGGCACCGCATTTCCAGTGAGGCCAGCGTCATTCGCGCCAGTCAGGAGAGCCTTTAGAGAGGGAACTCCAGTTACGGAGTCCCTCTTTCAATACGTGGCGCGAGACCCGCTACAATTTGTGTAGCCGAGCCGAGTAATAACGAACTTAAGCCAGTCCCCTCAATTGGCGACCTGCTTGCCTGCGCACATTCCAGCCGATGATGCAGAGGCCCGCCAAAAGCATGGCGTACGTTTGTGGCTCCGGAACGGCAGTGGCGAATCCAGGTACGTCCGTCTGGACCAGCCGACCATGGAGATCTTGAACGTCGCGGGCGTTTCCATTGGGGAAAAGGGTGCCGAAGGCATCAATCTGGCCCTGGGATAGACTTAACGGCTCCGCCAGATCTATCCAACTCACATTCTCAGAAAATGGGGGCGTGGTCAGTGAACCGGGGTAGCGGAAAGAGTCCAGATTGGCAGGCAGCAACGTATTCAGATTGAAATGCTCGATATCCAGCGTGTCCGAAGTTGTTTGCGGCAAGTGGGAGAAAATCGGATCGAGCGCGCTATTCGGAGTACTACTCACATCAATCCAACGCCCCACAACCAGTAGATTGCTGCTGGAAGGGTCGCTGAACACGAGGTGCATTTCCATCGGTGCCGCAACACCCTTTAGCAAATGCTCCGCGGGTTTATGAAAGTGAAACTGAGCCAGATCCCATTCATGCCCCGAAACCATCAGTTTCCCGGCTCCGACATTTACGTTAGCCCTGAGCGATTTCTCTGGATCAGGAGAGCCGGTATTGACCACGCTCAGCGCTGTATCGGAATTGAACGTGAATTGCAACGGAGGCAACGCGTCGTTGAAAACCGTGTTTTCGGGACGAATGTCGATGGGACTTTGTCGCTCTCCGGCCGCCTGGGTCACAGGGGATGCCAGCAGAACAACCAAGGCAAGTGGCGCTAGCCGTAACGGTCCATAAAATGATTTTTTCATAAAGTGCACCTCGTGAAGGAAAAAAAACGAATGACGCCAAAGATGAAACGAACCACGTTGCTGGGCTTAAGGTAGCACGCGCTGTGTGAGCAAAGCGTCGCGGAAACGTCAAAAATTCGTCAAGCGTGCGTTTCGTTTCTACATCGCGCAACTGCAGACATTCTTTTCCTCAAACTTTCGAATCAGGGTTGTGCCAGCAACCCGGGGCAATGAGTTCATCCGCAGCTGGGGGCCCCCAACTGCCCCTTTCATAGATGAGGACCGGAGGATACTCCGTGAGGACCGGGTCGACTGCGGCCCAGGCAGCATCAACCGCGTCTTCTCTCGTGAAAAGACTTCCATCGCCGATCATTGCGTCATGCAGTAGCCGTTCATAAGGCGATTCACGGCCAAAGTGTTCTTCGACCAGGCAGAGCTCGCGTTGATTACCGATAAATTCTTTGCCCGGAAGCTTGACCCGGGCCGCAATGGCAACGGCGGAAATGGGAGACAATCGAAAGCGTAAATAATTGGCTTGGCAAACGCCCGAAATCAAGTCGTCAAAAAGTTTTTGTGGTGGCGGCTTTAACTCGACAACGACTTCTGCGGCAGTTTCGGCGAGAAACTTTCCCGAGCGCAAATACCAGGGTACACCTTCCCAACGCCATGAATCGACGAAGAGCCGCAAGGCGCAGAAAGTGTCGACATCTGAATCTTTGGCTACCCCCGGTTCATCACGATAACCCTCGTACTGACCCCGTACCAGGTCCTGCGGTGTTACCGGACGCATTACGCGGAAGATATTCACTTTTTCTGCCTGCACGGTTCCGAGGCCACTGTAAGGGGGTGGCTCCATTGCAAGCAGCGCAACAATCTGGAACAGATGATTCTGAATCACGTCCCGAAGGCAGCCGACAGATTCGTAAAATGCGCCGCGTCCCTCTACTCCGAAATGCTCTGCCAGCGTTATCTGGACGCTGGCGACATAATGTCGGTTCCAGATCGGCTCAAGGAACGAATTGGCAAATCGGAAATACAGAATATTCATGATGGCCTCTTTCCCCAGAAAGTGATCGATGCGAAAAATCGATTCCTCCGGGAACACAGACCGTGCGATTTGGTTGAGCTCGCGCGCTGAAGCCAAGTCGCGCCCGAACGGCTTTTCAACGATAACTCGAGCACCGAGCGTTAAATCCATGGCGTGCAGCCCCCTTATCACGTTCTCAAAGAGGAATGGCGGAATGGCAAGGTAATGTGCAGGGTGCTTGGCGTCTCCGAGAACCTGCTTGAGTTCTTTGAATGTATCCAGGTGATTGTAATCGCCGCGGACATACTGAAGTAGGGAAAGGAGGCGGTCAAGCGCATCCTGGTTGTCAACCTTTCCGGATGGACTAACGGCTTTAACTACCCTCTCGTGAAGCTGCTCCAGGCTCCACGGTGACGACGCAACTCCGACCACCGGAACGTTGAGGAAACCCTTTTTCACCAACGCATAAAGTGCTGGAAAAATTTTTTTGTAGGCCAGATCGCCGGTTGCGCCAAACAGCACCAGCGCATCGGATGTTTCAGCGACATTGTTGATCCTCTCCATCTCAGCCTCCTCCTCTTTCTGGTATCGGTGGATCGTTTCCGAATCTCTGCACCCGAAGCGCGGTATGAGTTATACAGCGCGCAATCAACTCGGCTGCGGCAGCAGATGCGCCGAGCTGAACAGTCACTTCAGAGGTGCCCCCCACTAGGTTCCGCTTTGAATGTCCCCGCCCCATCTGGTGTAATCATCTGATGTGATCAGACCCATGTAGGGTCTGGGCATGAACCGCATATGTCATTTACAATATACGATTCGTGGAAGTGGCAAGCGCGTCGCCGACGATCGTCTGTGCTTCTTCAAGGATCCGTTGCAGGTGGTCAGCTCCCAAAAAACTTTCCGCATAGATCTTGTAGATATTCTCGGTGCCGGATGGACGAGCGGCAAACCACCCATTTCTGGCAATCACCTTGACACCTCCAATGGAAGCTCCGTTGCCGGGAGCGTGCGTAAGAACGGTTTGAATCTTTTCCCCCGCCAGTGCGGCGCTCTTTATTTGTACCGGCGATAATCTGGACAGAATTTCTTTTTGGGCCGGAGTTGCTGCCGCGTCGATGCGTGCAAAGACCGTTTCCCCAAACTCACGCTCGAGCTCCTGGTATACCTCGCCGGGATCCCGTCCCGTCCGGGCAGTGATCTCTGCCGATAGCAAGGCCGCGGTAATTCCATCCTTGTCAGTCGTCCAGACGCTGCCGTCACCGCGAAGAAATGAAGCTCCTGCACTTTCCTCTCCACACAGGCCGAGCGCTCCGGCCTTGAGACCGTCCACAAACCATTTGAAGCCAACCGGTGTTTCGTAGAGCTGCCGTCCGAGTCTAACGGCTACCCGATCAATCATGCTGCTGCTGACCACTGTCTTGCCAACCGCAACCTGCCGACCCCATTCTGGACGGTTCTGAAAGAGATAGTGAATTGCCACAGAGAGATAATGATCGGCTGGCAACAGACCCGCACTCCGGGTGACGATCCCATGCCTGTCATGATCGGTATCGCAAGCAAACGCGATATCGAAACGCTCCTTTAGATCGATCAGGCTTTGCATGGCATAGCTCGAGGATGGGTCCATGCGAATCTTGCCGTCCCAATCAACCGTCATGAAACGGAATGTTGGATCGACCGCCTCGTTCTCCACAACAAGGTTTAGTCCGTAGCGCTCGGCTATCGCCGGCCAATATTGCACTCCGGCGCCCCCTAGCGGATCGACTCCCATATGAAGGTTGGCGCCTCGAATTACATCCATGTCAACCACATTGGAGAGGTCATCCACATAACTGTTGAGGAAGTCGTATGAGTGGGTCGTTGACGCACCCAATGCACTTTCGAAGGAGATTCTTTTTACTCCTGCGAGCTTGTTCTTAAGAAACTCATTGGAGCGGGATTCGATCCACGTCGTAGCATCGGTGCCTGCGGGGCCGCCGTGCGGGGGATTGTATTTGTAGCCGCCGCTGTCGGGGGGGTTATGCGAAGGCGTGATGACGATGCCATCGGCCAGCCCAAGCGGTCGGCTACGGTTAAAGCCAAGTATGGCATGAGAGACCGCGGGGGTAGGAGTGTACTCTCCATTTTTAGCCACCATGACGTCGATACCGTTGGCCGCCAGCACTTCAAGCGCGCTGGCATATGCCGGCTCGGAAAGCGCATGCGTGTCAATGCCAACAAATAGCGGTCCGCTAATATCTTCCTTTGCGCGATATTCACAAACCGCTTGAGTGATGGCGAGGACATGCCATTCATTAAAGCTGTGCTCTATTGCGGAGCCACGGTGACCGGAAGTGCCGAACTTGACCCTTTGCGTTGGCTCGGATTCGTCAGGGATGAGAGTGTAATAGGCGGTAACAGCCCGGGGAACATGCAGCAGCATGGATGCTGGAGCGGGGTTTCCCGCAAGAGGGCTGATCGGCATAATAAATTTCCATAATCTGTTGAGTGAGTGAGTGCGGCGGAAGGATATCTGGAGCGCCGGCACTTAATTAATAACCATAAAGCTATTTCGAAGCGTGCCTCGCGATTTGTTACTTCGCTTCGGCAATTACCTGGGCGGGGTCGAATCCGAAATGTTCGGCGACAATTTTGCCCGGCGCTGACAACGCAAAACAGCGCGTGCCGAGGACCCTCCCGAAATCCCGGCGCAACGTTCCAACCAAAGGTCGAAGTACTGCCACAGGCAGCATGCTGTCGCTGCTGTGCCTACGGGCATACCGGAATGGCCGGAATGTGGATTTTCCATGGCGTCGATGGATAAACTGCGGAATGTAGCGCTACAGATCTGGTCGATGTGTCTTTGATCGGTCATGGAAGTGTCCGGTTACATAGCCCGCTATGGCAACCAGCAGATTTTTTCTGACGGCCGCCGATAAGTAAACGCCTCGGCTCGCGCGAGACGAACTCCAGTAGCTTATGTAGTTATAGACATTACGGCGCCGTTTTCAACCAAACGCGGTTCGGATTCAGGCAGCCGTTTTTTTTAAATGTAGATAGCGCCGCATCAATGCGTTCGTCGAGCTGTCATGCCGGAAAGGGGTTTTATCAGGATTTTCGAGTTCTGTGACAATACGCCGGGCCAGAGCCTTGCCCAGTTCAACTCCCCACTGATCAAACGAGTCAATCTCCCAGATTATCCCTTGCGTGAAAACACTGTGCTCGTAAAGGGCTACCAAGGCCCCGAGACTGTGGGGCGTCAGGCGCTCGAGGAGGAGCGTATTTGTCGGGCGGTTACCTTCGAAGCTGCGATGCGCGGACAACCAGTCGGGCGTTCCTTCCGCTTTCACTTCATCTTCTGTTTTTCCGAATGCCAATGCTTCTGTCTGAGCAAAAAGATTCGCCATCAGGACGTCGTGGTGGTTTCCAAGCGGGTTCAAGGTTTGACAGAAGCCGATGAAATCGCTTGGGATTAGGCGGGTTCCCTGATGGATGAGCTGATAAAAAGAGTGCTGACCATTCGTTCCAGGTTCCCCCCAAATGACCGGCGACGTCTGGTAGTCCACATGAACCCCGTCAACCGTGACATGCTTGCCGTTGCTCTCCATCGTCAATTGCTGCAAATATGCCGGGAAGCGCTTGAGGTATTGCTCGTAAGGCAGTACAGCAATCGAGGATGCGTCAAAGAAGTTGTTGTACCAGACAGCCAGCAAACCCATGAGAACGGGCAGGTTACTATCGAACGGGGAGGTCAGGAAATGCTGGTCCATCGAGTGAAATCCGTCCAGCATCGCCCTGAAATTGCCGGGCCCGACCGCGACCATGGTCGAGAGCCCGACGGCAGAGTCCAGCGAGTATCGCCCGCCTACCCAATCCCAGAAGCCGAACATGTTGGCCGTGTCGATGCCGAATTTGGATACTTCCTCCGTATTGGTCGAGACGGCAACGAAGTGCAGGCTTACCGCTTCGCTATCCTTGAGCTTGGCAAGAAGCCATTGACGAGCCGCACGTGCGTTTTCCAAGGTTTCCGTTGTCGTGAAAGTCTTCGAGCAGACGATGAAGAGCGTCTCTTCAGGGGCGATCGCACGCGTTGCTTCTGCGAAGTCGGTGCCATCGACGTTTGATATGAAGTAGAAGTTCATGTCGCGAAGCGAGTAATGCCGAAGGGCTTCATAGGCCATGACTGGGCCGAGGTCCGAGCCGCCGATGCCTATGTTGACGACATTGCGAATCCGCTGGCCGGTGTACCCCCGCCACCGCCCGTCCCGCAATTTGCTGGCGAAGTCGGCCATACGATCGAGGACAGCATGCACTCCCGGCACGACGTCAATGCCATGTACGACTATTCTCTCCGACCTGGGGGCTCGCAAGGCAATATGCAGCGCGGGGCGCTCCTCCGTACGGTTGACCGGTTCCCCCCGGAACATCGCTGTTATGCGCTCCCTCAGTTGGCACTCATCAGCAAGGCGCAACAGGAGGCGCAGCGTCTCTCCAGTGATCCTATTTTTCGAGTAGTCGAGGTAGATTCCGGCTGCTTCCGCTACGAAGCGCTCACCGCGGCCGAGGTCCCCGGCGAAGAGTTGCCGCAGATGCACGTCCTTGATCGACTGGTAGTGGTTTTCAAGTACACGCCAAACAGGACGTTCCGTCAGGCGGCTGGAAATGGGAAGGGTCATGGCGCTGGACTCTCGCTGCTCGTTCTCTTCTTCCTGATCCATCGCCAAGCTCGCAACACATAGCCGGAGAGCGCATAGAGGAAGAAAAGGCAGAACAGTACAACAGGTGGATCGCTGGGTATCAGCACGAAGAAAAAGAGTGCGAGTAGCAGGACAGTGATGAAGGGCACACTTTTGCGCAAGTTGATTTCCTTGCCGCTGTAATAGGGAATGTTACTCACCATAGTTAAGCCCGCAAACAGCGTGATAGCCCATGCAAGCCAGCGAATGTCCGCGCCAGCTATTTCAAAGTCTAGCATTACCCAGACCAGACCAGCAATCAATGCTGCGGCGGCAGGACTCGGGAGGCCTTGAAAGAAGCGTTTATCCACGACCCCGATATTGGTATTGAAGCGGGCGAGACGCAGCGCGGCACAGACGCAATAGATGAAAGCGGCGATCCAGCCAAGCTTACCCATACCCTTGAGCGCCCACTCGTATATAACCAGCGCAGGCGCTGCGCCAAACGAAACCATGTCTGACAAGCTATCGTATTCCGCGCCGAATTCGCTCTGGGTGTGAGTCAAACGTGCGACGCGCCCATCCAGCCCATCCAGTACCATGGCGATGAAGATGGAAACGGCGGAGTGTTCAAACCGACCGTTCATCGCCTGCACGATGGCATAGAATCCTGCGAACAGCGCGGCGGTGGTGAAAAGGTTGGGCAGCAGATATATTCCGCGCCGGCGGAGATTGGATTTAAGAAGGCGTGGGTGAGGATCATGCATCGTTCATGCAATGCCGGAGGAGATCAAGGGATGTTAACCCGTTATCCGTCGACGGTAAACAGAAGTCCAGCGTCCCGCGTCATCTCCCATCCCGAAACATGAGAAAACCCCGGTCGCGTCTGTTACCTACCCAGTAATTACGCGTTGGTTCGACTATTCGGATGAAGGTGAGAAACAAACAGCCCGACTGATGGGCTGAAGGTCACGCGGCGGGTCATTTGCAATTCGCCGCGGACATTCTGTAGAAAAGGAAGGCTGGAGGAGGAAGAAATACTCAGGACAGCGACTAGTGAGATGGGAGGGGTCCGGAAGCCCCTCGCGCTGCCCGTGGGTTTTAATTTTTTGCCTGATCGACCAGCTTATTTTTTTTGATCCAGGGCATCATGTCCCGCAGTTGGGCGCCGACAGTTTCGATCTGATGAGCTGAAGCAAGGCGGCGGCTGGCTTTAAGCATTGGCGCCCCGGCCCGGTTCTCCAAAATGAATTCGCGCGCGTATTTCCCAATCTGAATTTCATGCAGAATCTTGCGCATCTCGGCCCTGGTGGCCTCGGTAACGATGCGTGGACCACGCGATATATCTCCATATTCGGCATTGTTGGAGATGGAATAACGCATATTCGCTATCCCGCCTTCATAGATCAGATCGACAATCAGCTTCACTTCGTGGAGACACTCGAAATACGCCATTTCCGGTGCATATCCCGCTTCGACCAATGTTTCGAAGCCAGCCTGAATCAGTGCGGTTAGTCCACCGCATAGGACTACCTGTTCGCCAAAGAGATCAGTCTCGGTTTCTTCCCGAAAATTGGTTTCAATCACGCCCCCCCGCGTGCCGCCGTTGGCAGCTGCATAGGAAAGCGCCAGATCTCGCGCCTTGCCAGATTTGTCCTGATGCACAGCGATGAGTGAGGGAACGCCTCCCCCCTGCAGATAGGTAGAGCGGACCAAGTGCCCCGGCCCCTTCGGTGCGATCATGATGACATCGAGATCCTCGCGTGGCGCCACTTGCCCGTAGTGCACGTTGAAGCCATGAGCAAACGCCAACGTTGCACCGTTCTTCAGGTTGGGCTCGATCTCAGAGGCGTAAACAGCGGCGATCTGTTCATCCGGAAGAAGTACCATTACTACATCAGCGCCGCGCACAGCTTCTGCTACTTCCTTGACGCTAAGTCCGGCCTTCTCCGCTTTGCTCCAGGAAGGACCCTCCTTGCGCAGTCCAACAGTTACCGTTACGCCCGAATCGTGCAAATTGTTCGCGTGAGCGTGACCCTGCGAGCCATAACCCACGATGGTGACTTTCTTGTCCCTGATGAGGGATAAGTCAGCGTCTTTATCATAATAAATATTCATGTTTTCCTTATGCTTAAAAGAAGAAAGCGCGCATGCAAGCGCCGGGGAAAGGGGTTTCAAACATCGTGCAGGACCTGCTAGACCTTTAGTATCCGCTCGCCGCGACCGATGCCCGAGGCTCCGGTGCGTACTGTCTCCAGGATGGAGCCGTGTTCCACTGCCTCAAGAAATGCGTCGAGCTTGGAGCCGGTTCCAGTCAGTTCTATGGTGTAGGATTTATCGGTGACATCAATAATGCGGCCACGGAAGATATCGGCCATCCGTTTGATTTCCTCGCGATCCTTGCCGAGTGCGCGTACCTTTATCAGCATCAGTTCGCGCTCAATGTGTTCTCCATCGCTCAAATCCACCACCTTGACTACGTCGATGAGCTTGTTCAATTGTTTGGTAATTTGCTCAATCACATCGTCTGAACCCGCGGTGACGAGGGTCATGCGGGATAAGGTGGCATCTTCGGTGGCTGCGACGGTAAGGGATTCGATATTGTAACCCCGGGAGGAGAAGAGCCCGGCGACGCGGGACAATGCACCCGCCTCGTTTTCCATTAATAAAGAAATGATGTGGCGCATTTGTTATACAAGAATCATTTCAGAAAGACCTTTCCCGCCTGGCACCATGGGGAACACGTTCTCAGTCTGGTCAGTAATAAAATCCATGAATACCAATCGCTCTTTAAGTTGGAATGCTTCCTTCAGGGCGCCTTCCACATCTTCCGGACGTTCAATTTTCATCCCGACGTGACCGTAGCTCTCCGCCAACTTGACGAAATTCGGCAGCGCATCCATATAAGATTCAGCATAACGATTGCCGTGAAAGAATTCCTGCCATTGTCTTACCATTCCCATATAACGGTTATTCAAGTTGATAATCTTGAGTGGCAAATTATATTGTTTGCAGGTGGACAGCTCCTGGATGCACATCTGTATGCTGGCTTCGCCGGTAACGCACGCGACAACGTTCCCCCGGTTCGCGAACTGGACACCCATGGCTGCCGGCAGACCGAATCCCATCGTTCCCAGTCCCCCGGAATTGATCCAGCGGCGGGGAAGGTCAAACTTGTAAAACTGGGCAGCCCACATCTGATGCTGGCCTACGTCGGAGGTAATGAAGGCGTTCCCCTCCGTCACCTCGTAAAGCTTTTCAATCACCCATTGCGGCTTGGTAACTGTGCCCGAACGGTCGTATTTGAGGCAATTACGGGCCCGCCACGTATCGATCTGAGTCCACCAGGAGTCAAGCACGGTTTGCTCGGGCTTTTCCTTGCGCGCCTTGAGCTGCTTTATCAACTCATCCAGTACATCAGTAACATTGCCAACAATCGGAACATCGACCTTGACACGCTTGGATATGGACGAAGGGTCGATGTCAATATGTATGATCTTGCGATCTTCATTGAAGAAATGCTTGGGATTACCAATGACGCGATCATCAAATCGGGCCCCGACGGCAATGAGGACGTCGCAGTGTTGCATTGCCATGTTGGCTTCATAGGTGCCATGCATACCCAGCATCCCGACAAACTGCTTGTCGGTGGCAGGATACCCGCCCAAACCCATCAATGTATTTGTGCAGGGAAAGCCGAGCATTTGCACTAATTCGGTAAGCCGTTCAGCGGCATCGCTCAGTATGACGCCGCCACCGGTATAGATCATCGGACGCTTTGCTTCAAGTATGAGCTGCACCGCTTTTTTGATCTGTCCCGCATGTCCCCGCGTAACGGGATTGTAAGAACGCATGGTGACGCTGTTCGGATAGATAAACTCTGTTTTTTGCTGACTCACATCCTTCGGGATATCCACGAGTACCGGCCCGGGGCGGCCGGTAGAGGCAATGTAGAATGCTTTCTTGATGGTCGTCGCCAGCTCATCAATGTTCTTTACAAGAAAGTTATGCTTGACGCAGGGGCGCGTTATGCCGACAGTATCAACTTCCTGAAACGCGTCCAAACCAATGGCATAGGTGGGAACTTGCCCACTGATGATGACCATCGGAATGGAATCCATGTAGGCGGTGGCTATCCCCGTGATGGCGTTAGTGACGCCGGGCCCGGAAGTGACCAGGGCGACGCCCACCTTGTTACTGGACCGCGCATAGCCGTCTGCCGCGTGCACCGCCGCTTGCTCGTGCCGCACTAGGACGTGCTTGACCTTATCCTGCTTGAATAACTCGTCGTAAATAAACAGAACGGCGCCGCCTGGATAGCCGAAAATATAATCCACGCCTTCCTTTTGCAAACAACGCACCGTAATTTCTGCGCCCGTCAATTCCGTGCTCATGCTTTCTTCATTTCCAATGTTGGGTGCAGCAAAATATTAAGTAAAACACTGAACAGTAACGGTTGGGCGGTGATTGGTCAACCCCTTGACAGGCGAGTTGCGGAATAAGCGACTACCCCGTCTACGGCAGGCTGGTCAAAGATCCGGGGGCCAAGCATGACGGGGTCACCTCCAAGTGAAGAGTGGGGTGAGAGTTGTCAACCTGGCGCATCAAGAGAGAACAGAACATTCTTCAGTACAATGACCGATTCAACATCCAGTGATAGCGTAGAGTCAGCTCTTTGCGTTACCTGCCGCTTCTTCCGCTTTTCGATGCGGACAGGCCGGCTTAATGCAGTCCGCGTAAAGCGAAAGCGAATGCTCGTGTAAGGCAAATCCCCGATCCTTGGCGATTTTTACTTGACGTTTCTCGATCTCGGCGTCATAAAACTCCTCGACCCTGCCGCACTGCAGACACACCAGGTGGTCATGGTGAGTGCTGCTTGAGAGTTCAAACACGGCTTTTCCGCCTTCAAAATGGTGGCGCTCAAGCAATCCAGCCTGCTCGAACTGGGTAAGTACCCTGTATACAGTGGCAAGACCAATGTCCTCCCCCTCGCTGATCAGTGTTCGATACACGTCCTCCGCCGAGAGGTGCCGCACTGGGCTGCTCTCGAACAAGCTTAGGATTCTGAGACGCGGTAACGTGGCCTTCAAGCCCATGGTTTTGAGATTGTTTGGCTTGCTCATAGCGATGTCGTCCAATAGGTTATTTGCTGTATCATATAACGTTGGGTTTGCTTTGGAAACACTACGCTGCCGCATGCGCGCAATACTAATCACGCTTGTCGTTTCGATATTGCTCGCCGGATGTTCGTCTGTTCCATCTCTGCTCTATAAAATAGAAATCCAGCAGGGCAATATTATTACCCAGGAAATGGTCGACAAGCTTAAGCCCGGCATGACGCGCTCTCAGGTGCGTTTTGCCTTGGGTTCGCCAATGATTAACGACCCTTTCCACAACAACCGGTGGGATTATGTTTATCGCCTCGAGCAGAGAGGAAGACTGGTTGAGCAAAGACAGTTGACGGTGTTTTTCGAAGATGACACGTTGATGCGCATCGACGGCAGTTTTAAAACTTCAGCAGCTTTTATTCGACCGCCGGTGGTCGAACACGCGACGCCAATTGAGTCCGCCACTCCGCTCGTTAAAGAAGATCGCAAGGACTTGGGCGCGGCTCCAGTGCTAGCGGAAACGCCAGTCCAGAAAAATCCCGAGCCTCGCAGTATGACGAACTCAAGTGCGACTACTCCGACAAGCGAGACTTCGAGTTTGGCGGTGCCAGAAAAACGGGTACCCAGGCAGGTGCCCTCGCAGGCGATCGACCGGGGCGCGGGGGAAGCGGATCAACTAAAGGAATAGGACACGTATTGCCAATAATGTTGTTTGAAACGAGATGAGGACATTGAATATTGCTATCGCGGGAAGTTCGGGACGCATGGGACGTGCCTTGCTGGAAGCCATCGCGGGAGGAACTGATCTTCGGTTAACCGCTGCGCTGGAACGTGCTGGTAGTCCATACCTTAAAAAAGATGCAGGCGAACTGATCGGCGCTCCCTGCAATATTCAAATTACCGATGATTTGGACTTGGCGTTAAAAGGAACCGATGTGCTGATAGATTTTACGCGCCCTGAAGGAACACTGGCGCATCTCGCCGCCTGTCGTGGAAAAGGCGTCAAAATGGTCGTCGGAACCACAGGCTTTTCGCCGGCGCAAAAAGAAGAACTTGAGGCTGCGTCCAGAGACACTGCCATCGTACTCGCTCCCAACATGAGCGTGGGCGTGAATGTCACCCTCAAGTTGCTGGAAATGGCGGCCAGGGTTCTGAATGAGGGTTATGATGTTGAAATCATCGAAGCTCACCATCGGCATAAGGTGGATGCCCCGTCCGGTACGGCGCTGCGGATGGGCGAGGTGGTGGCAACAGCGCTCGGTAGAGATCTTGCGAAGGTTGCCGTTTTCGGACGCGAGGGCCATACCGGCGAGCGCCCATCCGCCGCCATTGGTTTTGCCACCGTGCGTGGGGGTGACATCGTCGGGGACCACACGGTGATGTTTGCGGGCACCGGCGAGCGCATCGAGATTTCTCACAAGGCGAGCAGTCGCGCAACCTTTGCGGAAGGAGCCTTGCGCGCTGCCCGTTTTCTGGCCGGCAAGCAGAACGGCCTGTTCGATATGCAGGACGTGCTCGGGCTACGTTAAGAAATAAATGTCGTAGCTGCTGCTTCGAAAGCCCGAAGGTTTGATCCTTGTTCTTCACTTGACTATCGATCTGCTAGGGCCATTATTCCGTCGATTTTCCGTCCAGTTGATTCCCTTCCGCCTAATCGAGCCATCCGCTCATTGTGGCACCCACCCGTTTTATTGAAGTAGACCTGGTTTGACCGTATAATTGTTCCTTCAAGAACGGAACAAGTGCGCTTGTGCCGTTTCAGCCCGTGTCCGCATTCCCCAGGAGCTTTTCGTGTCGCAACCCACGCACGCCGTTCTCGCGCTCGCCGACGGCACAGTCTTTCGTGGCTTATCCATTGGCGCTGAAGGAATCAGTACGGGAGAGGTGGTATTTAACACCGCTATGACGGGATATCAGGAAATTCTCACCGATCCTTCTTATTGCCGTCAGCTCGTCACACTGACTTACCCTCACATTGGAAATACGGGCATCAATTCGGAGGATGTGGAATCCGGCAATACCGACAGAGTTCACGCGGCTGGATTGATCATCCGCAACCTCCCCCCTACCTCCAGCAACTGGCGCCAGACTCGGACTCTGTCTGCATATCTTGAACAACAGGACATTGTGGGGATTGCGGATATTGATACGCGCAAGCTCACGCGCATCTTGCGTGAAAAGGGCGCGCAAGGCGGATGCATCATGGCCGGGGCGCCCGACGAGACCGAAGCGCTGAAGCAGGCCAGGGCATTTCCCGGCCTGGTCGGGATGGACCTCGCCAAAGTAGTGAGTTGTACCGAACGCTATGAGTGGAATGAAGGGGAATGGAAGCTGGGCCATGGATACCAGATTCGGGAGAACCCTCGCTTTCATGTCGTTGCGCTCGATTTTGGAATCAAGCGCAATATGCTTCGGAAGTTGGCGCAGCGCAAATGCAAGGTAACTGTTTTTCCTGCACAAACAGCAGCGGATGAGATTCTGGCATTAGAGCCCGATGGTGTCTTCCTTTCCAACGGCCCGGGCGATCCGGAGCCATGTGATTACGCTATCGCCGCAACCAGGAAATTGCTCGACGCAGCGCTACCGATTTTTGGTGTCTGCATGGGACACCAGTTGCTGGGATTGGCCAGCGGTGCACGTACTATAAAAATGAAATTGGGTCATCACGGCGCAAACCACCCAGTGCAGGATCTGGACAGCGGAAAAATATTCATCACCAGCCAGAATCACGGTTTTGCGGTCGATAGCAGCACGTTGCCAAAGAATGCACGTATTACCCATTTGTCACTATTTGACGGTAGCTTGCAGGGATTTGAGCTGGTCGGCCAGTCCGTCTTCTGTTTTCAGGGCCATCCCGAAGCCAGTCCGGGACCTCACGATCTCGACTATCTGTTCGACAAATTTATTGGGTTGATGGAGCAGAAACGGACAAGAGAAAATAGGGGAAGCGCAACCTCCAAGTAATCTTAAGACTGGACCTTCGGCTGCCGCTATTGCTACAAGCAGGCAGTCTTGCTTGCATGAGTTTCAAGACGTCTCGCGCTTTTTCGCCTAACCACTTCCCGCAGCTTTATGCCTAAACGTAACGATATTAAATCCATTCTCATCATCGGCTCGGGTCCTATCGTCATTGGTCAGGCGTGCGAGTTTGACTATTCCGGGGCCCAGGCATGCAAGGCGTTGCGGGAAGAAGGCTATCGAATCATTTTAGTGAATTCGAATCCCGCTACCATCATGACCGATCCGGAAATAGCGGACGTGACCTATATTGAGCCCATTATCTGGCCCATGGTGGAAAAAATCATCGCTATCGA
>Ga0111539_10003449_pt1 | contig 20824 bp, 16 predicted proteins | sample RhiMethybrSRZTD1_FD_79667 | JGI IMG/M metagenome (GOLD analysis project Ga0111539, IMG submission 79667) | Populus rhizosphere microbial communities from Tennessee, USA - Rhizosphere MetaG P. TD hybrid SRZTD1 (version 2) (version 2) | ecosystem: Host-associated > Plants > Roots > Rhizosphere >...
CGCCAACTTAATTGCCAGCGTTGATTTGCCAGTGCTCTCAGGCCCATAGATACATATCTTTTTTACGAAGTAAGGGCGCACAACGGGAGGTATGAAGTCCCAGTAATTGAAGGGGTTTTTCCTGATCAATGTAGCAGATACAGGATAGCTTTTTCTCTCCAGGTCAAATGGCTGGTGCATGATCCCGAGATTCTTTGCAAACGGTTCTCCGTACAACTCCGAGCTAAATAAAATATCTATTGGCGGATAAGTGCGACGAATCACTTCACTCCATTTAACGGTGCGTGTCGGAAGGTCAAGTTGCTCGTCATCAAAATCATCCTTTATCATTGCAGGCTTGATTTTCGGACGATCTTTAAAGATCTCCTTAATCCACGAAAAGCGTAGCTCAGCTGGAATTGGATCTTCATCAGTGTAGCTCATTGAAACGATAAGCTCATCGCAGTGGCTTATTGCAAAATTTATTAATGCAATATGGCCTTGGTGAATGGGTAAAAACTTTCCAATGACTAAGCCGCGTTTCATTGCAATTATTCGGGTTTACGAGGAGCGCATCATGACTTGTTCATGATCCTGCGACGAAGTAACCCCCTACCTATGAAATGCGACCTTGGATATACGAGACGTTTAGAGCTTATTTTCATGGTTGTCTTCTTATTATTCCTTTTGCCGCCCTGCTGGAGTTACTTGGATCATTGTTGGCTGCTTGCTCGCGGAGGTGGGTTAATCGATTTAGTTGGATTCATTAAGGTATTTTGTTTGGTGCTTGGCGAGGAAAAATCCAAGGCCGCAGCCAATCGCGTCTGCCACCATATCGTCGACACCGAAAGTTCTATTGGGAATAAAACGTCCCTGTATTACTTCAATTACTATTCCATAAAGAACAAAGGTCAGGGCTATCCCCATGAATACTTTGTATAGACGGGTGCTGACTTTTATCCGATGTAACATAGGCAAGGACCAAAGCAAGACCAATACGGCGAACAATCCAACGTGCACCCACTTATCAAGGAAAATTTTCTCAAACCACTTCTTTTCCGGAAACTCATCGCCCGGCAAACAGAAAAGCACCGTAGCGACAACTAAGGAAATCATTGCGGGCCAAAAAGTCTTGATGGTGATTTTCATACGGTTGTTGATTGTCTACGTTGCTCGCGTTTGTATTCATTTATCCAGTTCCACAAAGCAAACGTAGCGATTAGTGTAAAGATGAAGTATTCAACAGCAAAGAATTTAGCTCCTTTCATGTAATAGAGACAAGTCGCAACGATATCTATGACAATCCATATTATCCAACACTCAACTTTCTTCTGTATCATAAAAAAAGTCGTTATTACACTCATTACAAGTATAAATGAATCGGCGTACGGATAGGAACTCGGCAAATTGAAGAGGAGCGGTAGCCACTCATGCAGCTTACTCGCCATTGAACCAACGACAACAGTTCCTGCAACGCCACCTAAACTTAATAATGCAAATTGTTTCCACTTCATGAAACTAACTTTCAGCTCGTTATGCCTGTCTTCTTCGCCTGGCCTCGGGTGAGCCCAGCGCCACCATCCCATAATGTTTGTTACGAAGAAGAACACCATCAGGAACATGTCAGGATAAAGTTGGATCTGGTAATAGAAGAAGGCAGAAAGAACAACGTTTATTATTCCTATCGGCCAGCTCCAGATGTGAGCCTTAGCAGATAACGCAACAGCTACCAGTCCGGCGATGACGGAGAAAAATTCCAAGTAGCTCATATCGTAGCCGAGGATCCTGAAAAAGATATGTTCGATGTCAAAAAATTGCATGGGGAAAGTTAGTAATGGCAGGCCGCTTTACCTTTTGTCCATTATGTTATTCTTTTGATTGTTGAAGAAGTGAAAAAAATCCGGCGCAATCACCGGAAATGTCAAGTTTTCGATCACACGAAATCAATAAGACTAAAAAAATGAAACTTGAAATTCTTATCATAATTTCACACAAACATTTTTTGCATCCGTAAAAAATCTCAACGCCTCCCATCCTCCTTCTCTTCCAACACCAGATTGTTTCATCCCACCAAATGGAGTTCTCAGATCTCGGAACAACCAGCAGTTTACCCAAATGATTCCGCTCTTTACCCCCGCGGCTACACGATGGGCTCGTTTTAGATTTTCCGTCCAGATCGTCGCCGACAATCCATATGCTGTACTGTTTGAGAATTCAAGTACTTCTTCTTCAGTTTCAAAAGGAACCAGCGTAACGATCGGTCCAAATATTTCCTCCTGATTTGTTCGGCATTTTGCATCCAGTCCTTCAATTATAGTTGGCTCGACGAAATAACCGCTCTCGCATCTGCCTCCAATTTTGATTTGATTTCCGCCTGTAAGTATTTTACCACCCTCCTGTTTTGCAAGATCGATGTAGGAAAGGATTTTTTCATGTGAGCCTCCGACACGAGCGCTCCGATCTTAGTTTGTTCATCCAAGGGGTCGCCGATTTTCAGTGCCTTCGTTCTCTTTACAAATTCTGTGACAAACTTGCCGTATATACTTCTTTCTATAAACATCCTCGACCCACAAAGACAAATCTCTCCCTGATTTGAGAACGACGACTGAATTGATGTAGTCAATGCAAGCTCAAGATCGCAGTCCGCAAAAATGATGTTGGGATTCTTTCCTCCCAACTCAAGAGACAATTTCTTAAACATGGGAGCTGCGGTTGCTGCAATCTTTTTGCCTGTAACTGTTCCGCCTGTGAACGAGATCGCGGTTATTTCCGGATGTTCTATAATGGCTTGTCCTGCTTTTGGTCCAAGTCCATGGATAATATTAAAAACTCCCTTTGGCAAACCTGCTTCAATACAAAGTTCTGCTAGCATGAATGCTGTCATTGGAGTAAGCTCCGAGGGTTTCGCTACAACGGTACAGCCAGCTGCAAGGGCGGGAGCAACCTTCCAGGTAAACAAGTAAAGTGGGAGGTTCCAGGGAGAAATACATCCCGCAACGCCTGAAGGTGCGCGCAATGTATAATTCACGGCTTCCGATCCGGTGATATGCGCCTCGCTCGCAAAGTGCATCGAAGCAGTGGCAAAAAAGCGAAGGTTAGCAGAAGCCCTCGGAATGTCCAATGACTTCGCCAAATTGAGAGGCTTACCATTGTCGACACTCTCTGCACGCGCTAACTTATCAAGATCACGATCGACCAGATCCGCGATTTTCTGCAAAATGGATGATCTTCGTTCCGGCGCCATAGTTGACCATTGCGGAAATGCCTGCTTCGCAGCACTTGTGGCATTTGCAACATCGCGTTCATCCGAATCCGGAATAAGGCTGTAGACTTTTCCCTCCGCTGGATTGTAGTTGTCAAGGTATTGGCCAGAAACCGGCGGCGTCATTTCTCCATTTATATAATTGAATATTTTTTGCATCTGAACCTAAGTTGAAGAACAAATTAACATCAGATTAAAGCGCACCGGTACGACCTCCGTCAACGGGTATGTTCACGCCATTAATATATCCCGCGGCAGGCGAAGCAAGAAACCCTACTGCAGCTGCAATTTCATGTGGAGCAGCAATTCTCTTTGCTGGTATTTCCTGGATCATTTCCGTTCTTAATTCATCAAAGGACTTTCCCGATTGTTTGGATTTTTCGTTCAACACTGTTTCAAGCCGGGAGGTCATTGTTGCTCCAGGCAGAACGTTATTTACAGTTATCCCAAATGAACCTAATTCGTTGGCTAAAGTTTTAGACCAGTTGGCAACGGCCCCCCGGACAGTGTTAGAAACTCCAAGGCCCTTAATCGGAATCTTTACCGACGTGGAAATGATATTTATGATCCTCCCGAATTTTTTACTTTTCATTCCAGGCACCACAGCCTGCGCTAAAATATGATTACATAACAGATGATCGGAAAACGCCCTTACAAAGTCGTCGGGTTTTGCATCTATGGCCAGTCCACCCGGAGGACCTCCGGTGTTATTTACCAGGATCTCAACGATATTCGACGATAGATACGCTTCTATCTTCTTTTTCAACTCCTGAGGAAATGAGAAGTCAACAGTGATGTATTCATGCTTTTGACCCAGGGAAGTATCCAATTCTCCCACGACGTTTTTAAGCTTCTCTTCATTTCTGGCAATGAGGGTAAGACTTGCGCCCATAGAAGCAAGCTCAACGGCAGACGCCTTTCCTATTCCCTGTGTACTGCCACACACTATTGCTCGTTTACCTCTTAATTCGAGATCCATATTGCTATTCCTTATCAGTAAATTCTTAGTAATTTTAAACAATTAAATCATTCCCGCATTCTTTACTAATTTTTAATTATGGCTATTCGAAGACCCTTCAACCTTAAGCAGTGGATATCAGAAAATCGCAACCTTTTAAAGCCTCCGGTTGGAAATAAAAACCTATATGCTGATGCCGGAGATTATATCGTTATGATCGTGGGTGGGCCTAACGCCCGAAAGGATTATCACTACAATGAAACTGAAGAGCTATTCTATCAGCTTGAAGGAAACATCAACGTCCGGATACAAGAAGACGGCAAGGCAGTAGATATTCCTATAAAGGAAGGTGAGATGTTTTTGCTTCCTTCTAACACTCCTCATCGCCCAGAGCGACCTGAAGGAACAGTTGGACTCGTCATCGAATGCAAGCGTGAAGACCCAGAGATGCTGGACGGACTCATCTGGTATTGTGACAAATGCAACAACAAACTGCACGAGTACCGGTTTCATCTCGATAACATTGAAAAGGACTTCCTTCCTCGATTCAGGGATTTTTATGGTTCGAAAGAACTTCGCACCTGTAAGAAGTGTGGTAATGTGATGGAGACAGACCCAAGATTTGTATAATGACATTTGCGAACAGGCATCTAACGGAGCAGGCATGAAGGGATTGGCATATTACAACTCACCCGTTGGAGAATTAATGGTCGAATCGGATAATGACAAGATAGTCACGGTCCACTTTGTAAAGGAGGCGAAGTACCAGGAGATTCCTACACCTACAACAGACCAGTGCATACAAGAGTTGGATGAGTATTTTTTTAAAGGACGCAAGTTTTTTACTGTCGAACTTGATCTTCGGGGAACAGCTTTTCAAAAGACTGTCTGAAGTGAACTGTTAACCATTCCTTACGGGACGACCGTATCATATGAAGCTATCGCGCTTCGGATCGGCGACATTAAATCTACGAGGGCTGTAGGTATTGCCAACGGCCAAAACCCGGTTGCCATAATTGTCCCCTGCCATCGTGTTATAGGCAAGAATGGTGAACTGGTTGGATATGGCGGCGGCCTGGAAAACAAAGAGTGGCTACTTTATCACGAAGGCGCGCTTCTCAAGCAACTTTCCCTGTTTTAATTTTTCCGCCACCAGTATTTTTTGATCTTTGACTCCAATGAATTTCATCAATACTTTCCAGTACGCGAAAAAACTGGACAGCCAGGACAAACTTCGTCACCTCCGAAATCAATTTCTTATTCCCTCCTCCAACGGAAAGAGTAACATATACTTTGCTGGCAACTCACTTGGACTTCAACCAAAAAAGACAAAAGAATTTCTGGCAGAAGAACTGGTTGATTGGGCTCATCTCGGGGTTGAAGGCCACCTCCATTCGCGGCGGCCGTGGTTGTATTATCACAAATTCACCAAAAAAATGTTGGCGAAACTTGTCGGCGCCACGCCTCATGAAGTCGTTGCCATGAACCAGCTGACAGTGAACCTTCATTTGATGATGATCTCGTTTTACAGGCCAACACCTAACCGATATAAGATCATTACTGAGGCCGGCGCTTTTCCTTCAGACCAATACGCATTCGAGTCGCAGATAAAGTATCACGGCTTCGACCCCGAAAAAGCACTAATTGAACTTAAACCGAGAGAAGGAGAACATACATTACGAACTGAAGATATAATCGCGTCTATTAACCAGCACGGATTGGAAGTTGCGCTTGTCATTTTTGGAGGAGTGCAATACTACACTGGTCAATTTTTCGATTTAAAACATATAACAGCTGCCGGTCATGCAGTGGGTGCGAACGTGGGATTTGATCTGGCTCATGCCATTGGCAACGTTCCGCTATCTCTTCATGACGATGAGGTTGACTTTGCAGTATGGTGCAGCTACAAATATTTGAATTCAGGTCCAGGATCAGTCGCCGGAATTTTTGTTCACGAGCGTCATGGAAAAAATTTTGATCTGCCTCGTTTCGCCGGATGGTGGGGCCATGACGAAAAGGAACGCTTTCAGATGCAGAAGGGATTTAAGCCAATGCCTGGCGCAGACGGCTGGCAACTTTCAAATGTCCCTGTTTTCCAAAGTGCCGCTCACATCGCGGCATTAGAGATTTTTCAGCAAACCACAATAAAGGAGTTACGAAAGAAGAGTGTGTTACTTACAGGATATCTAGACTACCTATTAAATGATTTTGATCCCAAGCACCAATATTATAGCATAATAACCCCCAGAGATTCTGGCCAACGTGGATGTCAATTGTCCTTATTGATACAAAGCAATGGAAAGAAGATCTTTAATAGTCTTATCCGGGCAGGTGTGATTTTAGATTGGCGCGAACCTAACGTGATCAGATTGGCACCAGTGCCCTTGTACAATACATTTCAAGAAGTTTTTCGCTTTGTCGAGATCCTTAAATCCTCCATACAGAAATACAACAAGTAAACGTTGGAATGAAAAGGGACAAACATATAGCAATTGTCGGCGCAGGACTTGTAGGGTCGATGTTATCCATTTATCTCGCCAAGCGCGGTTACAAGGTTTCGGTGTTTGAAAGAAGGTCAGATATGCGCGCACATACTGTTGATGCAGGGCGATCGATCAATCTTGCATTGAGTAACCGTGGGATTAAATCTTTGGAAGAAATCGGGTTAGCGAGTCAGATGAAGATCGCTTCCGTACCCATGCACGGGCGAATGATTCACGATATCAATGGCAAACGTAACTTTCAACCCTACGGCAAAGAGGGACAGTTTATCAATTCGGTTTCACGGAGTGGATTGAACAAGGTATTGATGACCGAGGCCGAATCAAATAGTGTTGAGTTTTTCTTTGATCACCGATGTGCTGGTGTCGATCTGAAAGAAACAACACTTTCGGTAGCGTTCAACGGATCTGTGAGCCATAAAAAGTTCGATATCATCATTGGAGCAGACGGCGCTTTTTCAGCGGTACGTGGAGCAATGCAGATCACTGACCGATATGACTATTCGCAAGACTACATAGACCACGGATACAAGGAATTCACGATCCCGCCGGGAAAAAATGGGGAATTTCAAATGGAGGAAAATGCACTCCATATCTGGCCACGAGAGAGTTTTATGCTGATCGCATTGCCCAACCCCGACCGTTCATTCACGTGTACGTTGTTTTTTCCATTTGAGGGAAGCGCATCATTTGAAAGTCTGAAAGATCCCGGTAATTTTTTTGTCTTTTTCAAGAAAACATTTCCGGATGCAGTTCCGCTGATGCCATCGTTACTCGAAGAACTGAAAGATAATCCTACATCCACGCTTCTCACGATTCGTTGCCACCCCTGGGCTATACAAAACACATTGCTGATCGGCGATGCAGCCCATGCAATCGTGCCATTTTATGGACAAGGAATGAATGCCGGCTTCGAGGATTGCCGGATTCTTAACAAGTTGCTGGAGGAACATAGTGATGATTGGATAAAAGTGATGTCATTATTTCAAACTATCCGGAAGCCTGATGCCGATGCGATCGCACAATTGGCGTTGGCAAACTTTGTTGAAATGCGAGACCTTGTAGCTGACGCCGATTTTTTGCTAAGAAAAAAAATCGAAGCGAAACTTCACGAGCTTTACCCTGAAAAATGGATTCCTTTATATTCGATGGTGACGTTTCACGAGGACATAAGATATTCCAATGCACTGAAGATAGGGCTGAGGCAACAACAAATCATGGATAAGGTTATGAGTATCCCTGGGATTGAAACTACTTGGCAGTCGTTGGACTTTGAACAACTTGTTCATCAAATTGAGGAAGTCTGATATGGATCTTATATTCTTCAAAGCGTTCCAATACGTCCTCCACGTAATTCACAGGCTCCTCGCATTTACAATAGCCAGCTGTAACCAACGGATCGCGATAAAACATTGGGTCGGATTTTTTTAGTAAGAAATATTCTACATCAGACCACTTCGCTTCATTCCTTTCGTACTTTTTGCACAACTTCCGCGCGTCGAGGATATGTGACAAGCCGGCATTATATGATGCGAGCACAAATTTCAACCGTTCTTCTTGATCAGGGATTCGCTTCGTCCAATATTTTTCCAGGTACATTAAATAGTTCACTCCTGCTTTCAAACTTTCTTTGGGATCTTGCAAATCTGCCGCGCCGAAGCGTTTCGCCGTTTCTGGCATGAGCTGCATTAAGCCTCGTGCACCGGCCCATGACTCATCAGTCGGATTGAACTTTGATTCCTGGTAAACAACGGCCGCGAGCAACCTCCAATCCCAACCAAGCTTATCGGCCCCTTGCTTCATCAGATCATCATAAGGTGATAGCTTGTTTCCACCCAGCGAAGAATAGTCACTTTGCATATGAGTAAGCGACGTCCGTGGGCTCTTAAAATACCTGTTGTAGATGACCATAAACGTGGGTTCCTGCTTTATTTGCAAGAGCCATTGATTAATTACTTCCAACAGTTTCGGCGAGTTCTTTCGCAAACCCCAGGCGATCTGTTGGGGGATACTCAAGACTGTACTTACATCCAGGTTCGGGTAATACGCTGAATTCACTCTAGCCATTGTATGGTCAGCTACAGTATAATCAATTTCTCCCAAGGCAACCTTTCTTATCAATGATTCACTTTCAGAAGTCAGTGTATCATTCTTAATGAGAATGTCGCCACCCAGTTCTTCTGATAAATTTTCAAGATGAAGTTCATGACTTGTGCCTTCGATGACGTAGATCTGTTTACCAATCAGGTCCGCGGGATCGCGTATCAGCCTGTCGTTGATTTGCTCCAGCGAAAGATGTCTCCAGTTGTCTGGCTTTCGCTGCACAAGAACTTGGTATGTATTAAAATGCGGACGCGTAAAATTTACAATCTCCCGTCTTGGCTTTGTGATTGTTAGTGGAAATGCGATAATATCTCCTTCCCCGGTATTGAGTTGTTCAAACGCACGCTCGACCCCTGATGTAACTTTTATCTTCAGACTAACATTTAAATGTTTTGCAAGAAGTTGAAGCAATTCGTATTCGTAACCCATCGGATGCCCCTTATAAATAAAGTAGCTAAACGAATTGTTATCCACCAACGCATTTAAATAGCCCCTTTTGACAATATCGGCAAGATCGATTTCTACCTGTGGTTCCATGAAGGAAAGAGGGGGAATGGCCTTTTCGCAAGAAAAACTCGCCAGCACAAGAACCGCGGTCGCGAAATACTTCGAGAATTCCAACATAGGTAACTATGAAATTAATCATTCTGGGCCTCATAATGAAATATAAGAGACTCATTAGCATGTAGTATTTGAGGTTGAATGTGAATAAAAGGCGTGGTCGTTTTCTTGTGTTACGGATAACGCAGAAGAAAAAAAAGGGCCCCGAGGAGCCCTTTTTTTTTAAGTCGTGTAAGATTAATTCCCAAAAATGTAGCGGAGACCGATTTGCATCTGCCACCGCGAGATAATGTTTAAGTCGTCGCGATAGGTTTCAAGAAGCGGTTGTTTCGTCGTCGCATTCAAATAGGGATATTGGAAAGTTGGCTGTTTCTCCGCGTTATAGCCCGTAAAGTTGATAAGCGTGTTTCTGTTCTGGATCTTATAAACACCCCATTCAGAATTCAACAGGTTTCCAAAGTTGAAGATGTCTAGACTCAACTGGAGTGTATTTCTCTTCTTCTTGTCTCCTTTGATGTCTATGAAGAAGTCCTGAAGGATACGCAAATCAAGCTGACCATAGAAAGGTCTTTGAGCACCATTTCGTTCAGCATACTGTCCCCTCCGACTGCTCAGGTACTCATCCTGGTTGATGTAAGCGTTAAGATCAGACCATTGTTGATCTGCAGTGTAAATGGTTGCATCGGAATTGGTGATATCAGTCAGAATGATTTCACTTTGATCACGGGGAATATAGATCAAGTCATTACCGCCACCACCGGAGTTATCGCCATTCATATCACCACTGTACACGTAAGAGAGTCTTCCGTTCGGTGCCATTTCCCAGAACATACCTACACTTGTACCCATGAATCCCAGGTACTCCTTGCGATAGTTGGCTGAAAGGATTATCCGGTGTTTTGCAAGGTTAGTGAAGTAGGACTGAACATTTGCGTTGGGATCACCTGAGATTTGTCTGTCTCTCCAGATCGACTGAGCGATAGATCCACCATCGTTAACAGATCGGGAATCGGTATACGTGTAGGCGGCGAATGCATCAAGTCCAAACAGGAAGCTCTTCTTTAATTGAGCGGTAATGAAGTAGCTGTAACCCTTGTTCGTGTTTGTCATGACGATAGCGTCGCTGATATTCGTATTGATCTGATATCCTTTCGAACCCGACGATCCTGTGTTCGGGAAGGTTTTGTAGAAGATAGGCCTGTTATCGGGACCTGTAGCAAATTCAGTCGCATTTGGGAGGTTAACGTTCTGGTGATAAACCGAATTCATATCCTTCGTATAGGCTATGTCGAGACTCGCGATAAGCATTTGTCCAAAGTCATGATCTACTGCTATGTTCGTTCTCCATACCTGAGGAAACTTAAAATTGTCGTCTGTCACTGCGAGGTTATATGAAGCGCTCGCAACTGCTGCATCTCCTACGGGGCGGTATTCATTGACGTCGCCGGAGAATGTTATTGCGGCAAGCTCGGCTCCACTAAACACTTTGGATCCAAAAAGAACCCCGTTGTTGCTGGCCTGGTTTGATATCCAGACATAAGGAACGCGGCCAGTAAATACTCCGGTACCACCACGGATCTGCGTCTTGTTCTCGCCCGTTAAGTCCCAATTGAAGCCGACCCTTGGAGACCACAAGACTTGTGTCTTCTGCAATTGATCGGTAAGGATCGTTTGACCATCCCGAAACGTTTTGGATTCAGCATCCACGTTTCTTGCTATATCAGATGTAATAATAGGGATGTCTACTCTCAAACCTAATGTAACATTGAACTTTTTACTGAACTCATACTTATCCTGCGCATAGAACCCGAGTTGTGTCGCTTTGGTCTCCACGAGTGGGAAGGTTCCTTCTGCATTGGCTGCCCATCGTAACTCATATCGCGTGACCTGGCCTGGTACGCCTGCTGCACTTTGATAAAATGCATCAAGCGTAGGGAACTGGTATAGTCCGTAGTATGCAGGCGCGAAGCCGTTTTGAAATTTATAAATCTCATTATAAGTACCTACAGATACAGTGTGTTGGCCAAGATACATGTCGAAGTTGTCCGAAATTTGGATGACATCGGTGTTGAGAATGTTATTTGCTGAAAATGGTTCCGTGCCAAAAGCAGTAAGGAAGTTATTGGAACCATTGCCGATATCCACCATCGGGAACGCAAGACTTGATGTAGGTATCTCGCGAAAATCGCGGAACGCCGTGTAACCGATCTGAATTTTGTTGGAATACTTGTTGCCGATCGTGCTGTTGAGTTCAGCTGAAACAGCATTCAAATTGTTATTGATGCGGTAGTACGCCGCCAAGTATGGAAGTCCGGTTTGTCCAGGGCTTCGCGTGTTTCCGATCGCGCCGCTGGTACTTGGCACCACATCCCGATATGAATCAAGATAGTTGTACTTGACTGTCAGCTTGTGATTGTCGCTGATATTCCAATCAATTTTTACAGTTGCTTTGTCGCTGTTTGTTTCAAGATCATAACCTTCGTAAGGACCAGTGCCAAAACTGTAGTTATCGTTCAGGAACGTACCTAATGCATCGAGATCGGTGGCCTGGACAGCTGAGACGTTGGAACCGGATACACCAGGCCGTGAAGCATACCACAAAGACCCCGGATCATCTCTCCTCTCAATTTCATAGTTGGCGAAGATGAAGAGCTTGTTTTTAATGATCGGTGCGCCTATGCGGAATCCCATATTCTTCACACTAAAAACACCAAGCGGGCTTTCGAGATCGCGGACTTTACTGTTCGCCAGATTTTCACTGCGAGTAAAATAGTACACCGAGCCCGTTACATCATTCGTACCACTACGGGATACAACGTTGATACCGGCACCTGTAAAACTACCTTCACGAACATCATACGGAGCAATACTTGTTGTAATCTGATCCACTGCGTCAAGACTGATAGGCTGAGCGTTGGTCTGACCACCTACAGTTCCTGAAAGGCCAAAGGCGTTATTGAAAAGACCACCATCGACTGTGATGTTGTTATAACCGTTGCTGCGTCCGCCAAAACTCGGACCCCCTGTCACATTGTTTGCCTGAGGTGTTAACCGAACATAGTCGTTGAAACTTCTACTCAATGTCGGCAGCTGGCTTATTTGTGTATTTGAAATCGTGGTAATAGCACCCGTGCGATCGGAGTTGATTATACTGTTACCAGACACTGTAACCTCATCTAACTGAGTACCGCTTTCGATTAATTGAAAATCCGCATTAAAAGTTGTACCCAGCGTCAACATCACATTATCTAGTTCCTGGGTATCATAACCCACGAAGGATACTGTGATCTTGTAAGGTCCGCCTATACGTGAGTTTGGGAGGACATACTTTCCATCTGCCAACGTAGATGTTCCATACTGCGTGCCAGATGGCTGATGCACAGCGATCACATTGGCACCGGGCAATGGTTCACCTTTTTGATCTGTAACAAATCCACTCATACCGGATGTTGTTACGCCTTGTGCGAATACCGCCGAAAAGCTGATCAACACTAAGGCAAAAAATAGTAGAATTTTACTCATAGTTTGAATTTAAGTTTTAGGTTAATAAGGTTTAGGTTTGAGGTAGTAAAAGTACCGGAAGGGAAACACTTATACTTTAATGCACCTTTAAATCTTTCCACAAATTGTTTACAATGCTTTAACAGCGATTTCACGCACCACTCATAAAAAAGGGTGGTAAATATTTGACTAAGAATACTTTACTTGAACGCTTTTACCGGCTTGCCTTGATTAAATTATGAAGAGAATTATTTGTCTTTCCTTTTTAGCTGCATCGTTTGCGCTCGTAGCAAACGGACAGCCAGACCTATCGTATTACCTGCCGGACGGAATTTCTTATAGTCCCGCTATACCAACACCAAAGTCTGTGATCGGCCATGAGGTAGGTGAATGGCATGTTACGCATGATCGTTTGATCAGCTACATGTACGCGTTGGATAAAGCCTCTGATCGCATAAGCCTAGAAGTGACGGGTTACACATATGAAGGGCGACCCTTATTGCTTTTAATAATAACATCGCCGAAGAATCACGGAAGTCTCGAGAACCTTCGGACGCAACACGTACAACTTTCCGATCCATCAAGATCTGCTGCGTTGGATACGAAAAATATGCCCGCTGTTTTTTACATCGGATTCAGTATCCATGGAAATGAAGCAAGCGGTGTCAACGCAGGCCTGCTTGCTGCGTACCATCTTGCCGCAGCGCAAGGTCCTGAGATTGAAAATTATCTTAACAATACCATCATTCTCTTTGATCCTTGCTACAACCCTGATGGGATGCAACGATTCAGCAGCTGGGTCAATTCACGTAAGAGTATGGTCACTTCAGTGGATCCAAATGATACCGAGCATAACGAAGCGTGGCCTGGCGGAAGATTTAATCACTATTGGTTCGATCTGAATCGCGATTGGCTGGTCGCACAACATCCCGAATCAAAGGCGCGGGTGAAAAATTTTCAGAAGTGGAAACCTAATGTTCTGACTGATCATCATGAAATGGGAACAAATGCTACGTTCTTCTTTCAACCGGGAGTGCCTTCGCGCGTGCATCCACTTACACCCTCAAAAAATCTTGAGCTCACTAAACGTATGGGCGAATACCATGCAAAAGCACTCGATGAGATCGGATCATTATATTTTACACAAGAAGGATATGATGATTTTTATTATGGCAAAGGATCTACGTTTCCGGATGTTCAGGGATCCATTGGAATTCTTTTCGAACAAGCCAGCTCACGGGGTCATGCGCAGGAAAGCATAAATGGTGTTCTCCGGTTTCCGTTCACCATCCGCAATCAATTCACGACTGCGCTCAGTTCGCTGAAAGCAATCAACGCCATTAGGGAAGATCTTCTTAATTATCAAAGGCAGTTTTACAAAGATGCCATGACAGAATCGTCAAAAGATCCGATCAAGGCATATGTTTTCGGAGCTTCCAAGGATGCTGCGCGGTCATTCCACCTTGCAGAAGTTATTGCCCGTCAGAACATTGATATCTATCAGCTTACTGGCACACAAACAATTAATGGTAAAACTTTTGAAGCTGCTTCGAGCTATGTCGTTCCATTGAATCAATCTCAATACAAGCTCATCAAGGGGATGTTTGAAAAACGTACATCTTTCACAGATAGTCTTTTTTATGACATTTCAAGCTGGACTCTGCCATTGGCCTTTGGTCTGGATTATGAAGAAATGAAAAATGTTCCTGCGCACGGTGAGAAACTCACAACAGTATCCCTACCAGTTGGGAAACGTGTTGGCAATAAGAGCGAGTATGCCTATGTATTTGAATCCAATGGATACTATGCACCGAGGGCCATCTATCGTCTCCTTAACTATGGGCTGATGTTAAAAGTAGCCAGTGATCCATTCTATCATTCCGACGGAAAGAAATTTGATCGTGGAACGATAATGTTGCCTATAGCTGGCCAGGAGAAAACACAAGAACAGATTGAATTCATACTTAACGAGATTGTTGCAAAGGACGGAATCGATGTATATGCATTTAATTCCGGCCTCGACTACAAAGGAGTAAGCCTGGGAAGCAATTCCTTCCTGCCGTTGAAAAAACCGGTTGTGGCAATGCTTGTTGGCGATGGAGTATCTGCAACGGACGCAGGTGAAGTCTGGCATATGTTGGACGTCCGTTTTAATATTCCCCTCACGTTAATTCCTATAAATGTTTTCGAGAGAGCACAACTTGCCAAGTATACTACGATAATAATGCCCCCTACGACCACAGGTTTCTCGATTTCCGATGGAACCAAAGAAAAGCTACGTACGTGGGTGCAGGCAGGTGGAGTAGTAATCGGATTGGAGAACGCCTTGAACTGGATCACAACGGCTGGGCTGGGTAAATTCGAGATGAAAAAGGAGGAAGAAAAAAAGGAAGCACAAAAACCCCGCGCCTATGCTGACATTGACGAATTTACAGGCGCTCAGGAAACCAGTGGCGCTATTTTCGAAGCGAATGTAGATCTCACACATCCCCTTCTGTATGGCTACACCAGCAACACGATTCCAATCTTCAAATCCAATAATCTCTTCATGGAGAAATCAAAGGGAGCGTACAGTAATCCGATTGTTTTTACGGCGGCACCTTTGCTAAGTGGTTACATGTCGAAAGAGAACTATACAAAGGCTAAGTCAAGTTCCGTAGCCGGTGTTAGCGTGCTCGGGCAGGGCCGCATAGTCGGATTTACAGACAATTTGTGTTTCCGCGCATTTTGGCTCGGGTCGAACAAGATGTTGATGAACGCGATCTTTTATGGGCCGCTTATAAATGCAGCTTCAGCCCGATAACAAGTCCAATCCAATAAATTGTTATGATAGCATATAGGAAGACATTACTTATATTTTGCGGCCTCTTGCTATTCGTCGTGGTTGCAAAAGCGCAGTCAATAAAGGTAATGACCTATAATATTAGGTTAGATACACCTGTCGACAGTGTTAATCAGTGGCCTAAGCGTACTCATAAAGTTTTTGACCTAATTCGTAAATATGATCCCGACATCCTTGGAGTGCAGGAGGCTATACATCACCAATTAATGGACCTCATAAAAAATCTGCCTCAATACGATTACGTGGGAGTCGGCAGAGATGACGGCAAAACAAAAGGAGAATTTTCGGCAATACTTTACAAGAAGGAAAGATTTGGTGTTTTACAGCAGGGTACGTTCTGGCTTTCGGAAACACCCGATGTTCCAGGCAGCAAAAGTTGGGACGCGGCTATCACACGAGTTGCCTCATGGGCAAAGTTGACGGACAAGAAGACAAACAAAAGCTTCCTTTCCATCAATACACATTTTGACCACGTCGGAAAAGAAGCGCGTCGTCACAGCGCAAGTCTTCTGAAACAAAAAGCAAATGAACTTGGCAAAGATCTCCCTCTGATAATTACAGGAGATTTTAACTGCACCAGAACAGATCCACCTTATTTTACCATTATGAAACCGGAAGGTATTCAATTGATCGACCCGCTACCCGGTGAGCCCATTGGGACGTTTTGTGGCTTTAAAGTGAACGCAATGGAGTGCCGCGCGATTGACTACCTGTTTTGCACTGATCGTTGGACACCTTCAAATTATCAGGTAATCACTGACAATGACGGAAAGTATTATCCGTCCGATCATCTTCCGGTAATGACGACGTTCACTCTTAAAAAGTAACTTAGTCTCGTCGGCGGTTTGCAAGATAGACACCACCAATAATTGCAACCATGCCGATAAAATGGCCGCCGTGTAATTGTTCCCCGTCGAGAACTCCCCACATCACGCCGACAATAGGTATAAGGTATGTGACGGTGCTGGTGAACAGCGGGCCGCTCAATTTTACCAACTTGTTAAACAATACGGTGGCAATGGCGGTGCTCATCAGTCCGAGGAACACCACGTAACCAAACGCCGTCCAGGCTCCTTCCTGTGTTGTGAGCTTTTCAGTAAACGCTGTAAATCCGAGCAGATAGATCAATGCCAATGGCCCGATCAGCAACAACGATCCGCTGGTGATTGTAAGGGCAGGAAGGTCAGTAATGCTGAACTTAACAAAGTTGAGGTTGGACCCATAAAAAAAACAGGCAAGTACCAACAACAATGCAAATGCATTGAAACCTACGAATTCGCCGCCTGATCGGGAAAGACTAATAAGAACAGTACCCGCCAATCCGATAATTGCACCAGCCACTGCGAACCCGGTGACCCTTTGCCTGAATACTAAAGCACCTATCATTATGGTAAACAAGGGAGTTAACGTATTGAGCATTCCCGCGACTGAACTTTCCATGCGCGTTTGCGCAGTGGCGAAAAGAAAGGCCGGAATGAATATGCCCATCATACCTGAAGCAAATAGCTTCCAATAGTTACCACGTTGGATACCTCCAATGCGGGTGATCGCTATCGGAGCAATACAAATTGACGCGGCAGCAACGCGCAATGCACCTACTTCATCCGCATCAAATACTTTGAGTCCTTGTTTGATCAGGATAAATGATGTTCCCCAGATAAGGGTAAGTGATCCTAAGAGAATATAGGAGGTTGTTCGAGGGTTATTATTCATTGAAGATGTGTCAGCCCCGACGAGTCGGTTTCGCTCGCGCTAACAAAAATTGAGAATCATTCACTGATTTCAAACCTGATTCTTGCTATTCTTTAAGCTGACATCAATGAGTCGGAATACGCCATTGCCACATCATCCAGGACGTCCAGTATCTCCCCTGCGGTTTCCAATTCCACCAGCTTTGTCCGGAACGGTTTAAAGTCAGGTATTCCTTTAAAATAATTAGAGTAATGCCGCCGCATTTCGAATATCCCTAACCTCGGGCCTTTCCATCGAAGTGAAAATTCGAGATGTTTTTTGGCAACTCTTACCCTCTCAGTCATATCGGGCGGGGTAGACGCCGCACCATATTTTATAAAATCCTTGATCTCATTAAAGATCCATGGGTACCCAATCGCCGCACGGCCTATCATTACTCCATCTACGCCGTATCTGTTCTTGTACTCCAACGCTTTTTCTGGGGAATCAATGTCTCCATTACCGAAGACAGGGATCTTCATACGTGGATTTTCTTTGATCCTTGCAATCAACGTCCAGTCGGCGGAGCCCTTATACATCTGCACGCGTGTCCGACCATGAATGGTCAGCGCCTGAATACCGATGTCCTGCAGGCGTTCTGCCACTTCGACAACATTTTTGGTGCTATCATCCCAGCCTAATCGAGTCTTCACAGTGACGGGCAACGGCGTGCACTTTACAATCTCGGCTGTCATCTTCACCATCTTGGGAATATCTTGTAGTAAGGCCGCACCTGCCCCTCTGCACGCGACAGCTTTTACCGGACATCCGTAGTTGATATCGATTAGATCAGGGTTGACTTGTGTTGCTATTTCGGCCGACTGTACCATGTTGCCGATGTCTCCTCCAAACAATTGAATTCCAATCGGCCTTTCGTATTCAAAGATGTCTAGCTTCTGCCTGCTTTTCGCCGCATCACGTATCAATCCCTCCGACGAAATGAATTCGGTGTACATAAGGTCAGCCCCTCCTTCTTTGCAAACTGCGCGGAATGGCGGATCACTAACGTCCTCCATCGGCGCCAGCAACAACGGAAAGTCCCCCAGCTCTATTTGACCTATTTTCACCATATTTGGCGCAAAGATAATCAGGAATTACGCAATGGTAACGCCGCTTAAGCTGGTTTCCGACAAATCGCCGATTCGATCTCTGCTGATAATTTGCCTGGTCGTTGTGCTCGGATTTGGGGTTGTGGGACAGCTGTTGGGGGTTCTGGTCGCCGCCGAGATCTATGAGGGTAATCTCTTGCAGGACCTCGAGAACTATTCTTTAAAACCCGATGGACTTGGAGCAATCCTCACCATGCAGGGAATAGTGACTTTCGTTGGACTTATTCTTTTTCCAATTCTTCACATTACGCAGGTTGAGCACAAGAGTCTCAAACCTTTTTTCCCTCCTCAGAGCAAGATTGGAACCTTAGTCATTATAGTTGCCTTAGTAGGCATGAGCTTTCCGATTGCAATTTCGCCACTCACAGAGTGGAATATGAATGTAAAATTTCCAGAATTTCTCAAGTCATTCGAGCAATGGGCTATAGAACAAGAAGACATGCTTGCCCGGCTCACTGAGCAGGTGACCGATTTCAAATCTTTCTCCTCCATGTTAGCCGGAGTACTCGTAATCGGGCTCCTTCCAGCAATAGGTGAAGAGTTGGTTTTCAGAGGAATGATACAACGTGAGCTTTGGCGAGCAACGCTTAACATACACCTTTCAATTTGGCTGTCGGCCGCAATCTTCAGCGCTATACACTTTCAGTTCTTTGGTTTTATTCCCAGGCTGTTACTTGGGGCGCTTTTCGGATATCTTTATTATTGGTCGGGTAATCTTTTGATCCCAATTCTTTCGCATTTTTTCAACAACAGTTTTATAGTGGTTATGTTATATCTGAACAAAGAAGAAATTACAACTATCGACGTTGAAAGCGGAGAGGCGCTGCCAATCCCCTTTGTGATAGGTAGTTCGATACTTACGGTGGGCCTTCTTTATTACATTTGGAAACACTACACGGAATTCCATCCACCCGTGGAAAGACTTGACAATTCTTATCCGGACAATAGCCCTTTAGCCTGATGGTTCTAATTTTGCAGCTTAATTTTTGATAATCCAGAGTGACCTCGTCAATAACAAAATACAATAACCTTACCCAGCGCATCATCACCGGCTTATTGGGATCGGCAGCAATCATAACCGGCGTTTCCATTAATGAATGGACATACTGCCTGATTTTTTTCATCATATGTTTGTTCTCCCTCCTCGAGTTTTACAAGCTCGCGGGTCTCGATGGTCTGGTACCACAAAAGACATTCGGCACTATCTGCGGTGTAGCTATCTACCTACTGTCATTTTTTATCGAGAAAGGAAGCATATCCTACCGGTATTACTTTCTCATTTTTCCGATCGTGTCGTGTGTGTATATGATCAAACTGTATAAGAGGTTTGAGCGCAAGCCGTTTACCAACATAGCATTTACTTTTCTGGGGATCTTTTACGTAGCCGTACCGTTCGCACTTCTTAATATCGCAGTGTTTGAGGGCGGTGTCTATAACTATGAAATCATTTTTGGTTGTCTTTTCATTCTTTGGGCCAGCGACACAGGTGCTTACTTTGCCGGCACTTTTTTTGGGAAACGAAAACTGTTTGAGCGCATCTCACCGAAGAAATCATGGGAAGGGTTCTTTGGAGGTGCTGCGCTTGCATTGGTCTTTGCCTATGGCCTCGCCCAATTTTTCCATTCGATAACATTGTTGCAGTGGATCATCATTGGAGTTATTATCATCATTGGTGGAACATTCGGTGACCTCGTTGAATCGCTTCTCAAAAGAAGCATTGAGATCAAGGACTCAGGAACCAGTATCCCGGGCCACGGTGGGTTCCTAGATCGCTTTGATGGTCTCTTGATATCTGCACCGTTCATCGTTGCTTACCTGGAGATCTTCTGACGAAAGGTGGCCGCTGATAACCCATAATCCCCTTCTTTTAGAGAATAGTGAAAGGTTTTGACAGTATTTTGTTGTATTATTTCTCCTAAAATTCTGTTTGCGTATGAGTCCAACTCTTTGGATAAACAAGACTCCTTTTCAAAAAAGCCGGTTCTTTCTTTTCATCACCATCTCAGTCGTTATTACTGTTGTTGCAGTCTTCCAACTAAGTACTCTGGCCGACGGTTGGTTTGTGCTGCATGAGAAGGCGCCGCTGGTAATAATTCTTGAATTGCTGCCCATTCTTTTTTTGCTGTTCCTTTTGTTCGTAACCAGGAAGGAGTTTCAGGAAAAGACGACTGCTGATCATGATGCCGACAAAACCAAACTAATCAATGACATTTCCGGGATCATAGGAAAAATAAAGTCCGGTCAGTATGACAAGGAAAAAGATGTTACAGGTGACGA
>Ga0111539_10003450_pt1 | contig 20823 bp, 23 predicted proteins | sample RhiMethybrSRZTD1_FD_79667 | JGI IMG/M metagenome (GOLD analysis project Ga0111539, IMG submission 79667) | Populus rhizosphere microbial communities from Tennessee, USA - Rhizosphere MetaG P. TD hybrid SRZTD1 (version 2) (version 2) | ecosystem: Host-associated > Plants > Roots > Rhizosphere >...
GCACGATTCTGCAGGAGTTCTACCGCGGCGGGATGATCCGCCGGAAGAACACCGGCTCCGACATGCTCACCGCCATCGTCGGGCTGGTGGGCCGCAACAAGCGCCGCTATGGCGGCTACATCGTCCACCTCGGGATCGTGCTCATCTTCCTCGGCTTCGGCGGCAACGGCTTCAAGAAGGACGCCCAGGTGCTACTCAAGCCGGGGCAGGAGACGGTCATCGGCAGCTACACGATCCGCAACGACGGCCTGAAGGTGACCGACGACGGCCAGAAGCAGGCGACGACGGCTCTCTTGTCGGTGTTCCAGGGCGGCCAGCAGATCGGCAACCTGTATCCGGCGAAGTGGGCGTTCAGAAACCACGAGAACGAGCCGACCACCGAGGTCGCCATCCGCCGCACGTTCGCGGAGGATCTCTACGTCGTGCTGGCGTTCCAGCCGAGCGATCTCGCGACGCAGACGGCGACGCTGACGATCACGGTCAACCCGCTGGTCAACTGGATCTGGCTCGGGTTCGGCATCATGGCGCTGGGCACCGGCATCGCATTGCTGCCGGAGCGCGCGTTCTCGTTCGCGCTGGCGAAGCTGCCGGTCGAGGCCGCGGCGTCGACCACGGCGCTGTCGGCGCTGCTTGCCGTGCTGCTCTTCGGCGGGTCGACGCTGTCGGCGCAGAAGGGGATGGGCGGGCCGGCGGATCAGAACATCCAGTCGTCGTACTACGCGCGCACCGAGTTCGAGAAGAAGATGCAGCACGAGATCGTCTGCACCTGCGGCGCGTGCGGCCACGCAACGATTGCCGAGTGCCGCAAGGACCCGTGCATGACGTCGCACGAGATGCGCGCGGAGCTGGCGGCGCTCGTCGATCAGGGCAAGAACCACGACGAGATCATCCAGGCGTTCATCACCAAGTACGGCGGCGAGGAGATGCTCGGCGCGCCGATCGACAAGGGTTTCAGCCGGCTGGCGTGGCTGTTCCCGTACCTGGTGGGCGCGACCAGCGCGGTGGCGATCGGCTTCGCGGCGGTGAAGTGGTCGCGCAAGCCGGAAGGGACACCCGAAGCCGCGCCGCTGGATGCCGAGCTCGAGGAGCGCATCGACGATGAGCTCCGAGACCTCGACTAAGCCGGTCCGCCTGAAGGCGGACGCCGCAGCCGACCCCGGCCTTCAACCCTGGCAGTTCTTCGTCCTCGCGGCGCTCGGCTGCGCCACTGCCGTCACCTTCATCGCTCGCGGCCGCGGACCGGCGGCCATCATCCTGCTGTCGGTGCTGATGGCGACAGCCGCGTTCGTCGGCATCGCCGCGCTGCGCATGCTGCGGCCGCTGGTCTCGCCCGAAGACGATCGCACGGTCATGATCGGGCAGCGCACACGCGTCGCCCTCGAGCGCGAGAAAACGCTGGCACTGCGATCGATCAAGGAGCTCGAGTTCGACAAGGCGATGGGCCGGGTGTCGGAGGAGGATTTCAAGGAGATGGCCGGCCGGCTGCGCCAGCGCGCGGCGCGGTTGATCCGGCAGCTCGACGCCGGCGCCGGCTACCGGCAGCAGATCGAGCAGGAACTGCAGAAGCGGCTGGGCGCCGTCGACGCGCGGCCGGCCGAGGTCCGTGCGAAGGCGGCCCACCACGACGAGGCGGCGGCCGCGGCAGAGCGCGTCTGCGCGTCGTGCGAAACCATGAACGACGCGGACGCGAAATTCTGCAAAGGCTGCGGAGCGAGGCTGTGAGGCAGAAGGTCGGGTGGCTCTGTGTCCTCTGCATTCTCTGCGTACTCTGCGTCGCGAGCGCAGCGAGCGCACAGCAAGGCGGCTTCGCGATGCCGGATCCCAAACAGATGTCGGGCATCCCGCGGCCGGTCGACGATCTGCCCAAGGGCGCGATCTCGGTTCGGCTGATCCGGGGTGAGCTCTCCAACAACATCGCCGGCCATCCGGTCGACCTGCACATCGGCTCCGACGTGCGCACGGTGAAGACCGACGAAGCGGGCCGCGCGCAGTTCAACGATGTTCCCGCCGGCGCCGCGGTCAAGGCGACGGCGGACGTCGACGGCGAGCACCTGGAGTCGCAGGAGTTTCCGGCGCCGGCCGAAGGCGGGATCCGCCTGATGCTGGTCGCGACCGACAAGGCCAAGGCGGCCGCCGCGGCCGCCGCACCGGCCGTCACCGGCCACGTCGTCATCGGCGAGCAGTCGCGGATCGTGATGCAGCCGCGCGAGGAAGCGCTCGACGTCTTCTATCTGCTCGACATCGCCAACAACGCGAAGAGCCCGGTGAACCCCGCCGCGCCGTTCGAGTTCGAGATGCCCGACGGCGCGCGCGGCTGCGGCATCATGCAGGGCTCGTCGCCGCAGGCGGCGGTCACCGGCGCGCACGTCACCGTGCAGGGGCCGTTCGCGCCGGGCAGCACCTTCGTGCAGGTGGCGTGCGAGGTGCCGGCCGCGAGCGGCGAGGTCGCGATCGCGCAGCGGTTCCCCGCCGCGCTCGAGCACCTCGCGGTAGTCGTGAAGAAGCTCGGCAACACCGCGCTCCGATCGCCGCAGCTGCGCGAGCAGCGCGAGCTGCCGGCGGAAGGAGAAGTGTTCATCGCCGCCACCGGCGGCGCCGTCGCCGCGGGGCAGCCGATCGCGCTCAACGTCGACGGCATCCCCCACCACAGCTCGGCGCCGCGGCGGATCGCGCTGAGCCTGGCGCTGGCGATCGCGCTCGCCGGCGTCTGGGCCGCCGGGCGGCCGGCCGAGGATCGCACGGCGCGCAGCTCCGAGCGCAAGCGCCTCTCCGCGCGGCGCGACAAGCTGTTCAACGAACTGGTCCGGCTCGAGCAGGAGCGGCGCGGCGGCCGCGTCGACGATCGCCGTTACACAACGCGCCGCGAGGAAGTGGTCGGCTCGCTCGAACAGATCTACAGCGCCCTCGACGGCGACGATCTGCCGGCCGAGCCCGCCGCCGCGACCTGAGCCTCGCCGAAGGTCGTGACCGCCACCGTCGACTTCGATTCCGTCCAACTCACCGACGTCTCCCGCCATTTCGGCCGGCGCCGCGCCCTGTCGCACATCTCCATCGCCCTCGCCGCCGGCGACATCGTCGGTCTTCTCGGGCCGAACGGCGCCGGCAAGTCGACGTTGATCGGGGTGCTCTCGACGCTGGCGACGCCGACGCAGGGCGAGGTGCGCTACGGCGGCAGGCCGGCGCGCGCGCTCGGCGCGTCGCTGCGGCAGCGGATCGGCCTGCTCGCGCACGAACTGCACCTCTATCCCGAGCTGTCGGCGCGCCAGAACCTGACGTTCTTCGCCGAGCTGTACGGCCTCGATCCGCGGCGGCTGGTCGAGGCAGCACTCGAGTCGGCCGGCCTGACCGATCGTGCCGACGATCCGGTGCAGGGCTTCTCGCGCGGCATGCGCCAGCGGCTGGCGCTGGAACGGGCGCTGATTCACCAGCCGCGGCTGGTGCTGATGGACGAGCCGTTCACCGGCCTCGACGATCGATCGGTGGCGCTGGTCTCCGATCGGCTGAAGCGGCTCGCCGCCGCCGGCGCGATTGTCGTCGTCGCCACCCACGATCTGGATCTCGCCGATGGACTGGTGACGCGCGTCGCGCTGGTCCGCGGCGGCCGGCTGCTGTCGGATGAACCGGCGGCGAGCGGGCTGCGCGCGCGCTATCGCGCGCTGATCGGAGCCGCCTGATGTTCCTGCGCACGGCCTGGCTGGTGCTGCGGAAAGACTTCGCCATCGAGGCGCGCAGCTGGGAGGTGCTGACGACGACCTTGTTCTTCGCCACCGCCTGCGTGCTGGTGTTCGCGTTCGCGTTCGTGCGCGAGGGGCGCGCGGTCGAGGACGCGGCGGCCGGCATCCTGTGGATCGCGATCGCCTTCTCGGGCACGCTGGCGCTGGGCCGCACCTTCGAGCGCGAGCGCTATGGCGAGACGCTGCGCGCGCTGCTGCTGGCGCCGGCCGCGAGGCCGGCGCTTTACGTCGGCAAGCTCCTCGGCATGCTGGCGCTGCTCGGCACGGCTGAACTGTTCCTGGTGCCGATGGTTGCCTTCCTCTTCCAGGCCTCGCTCTTCAGCCGGCCGCTGCTGCTGGCGGCGCTGCTCGCCGGCGGCACGCTCGGCTTCAGCGCCGTCGGCACGCTGTTCGCGGCGATGCTGGTGCGTGCACGTTCGCGCGACGTGCTGTTGCCGATCCTGTTGTATCCGATCACCATTCCGGTGATCATTGCGGGAGTTCGCGGCACCGCGGCGCTGGTCGCGGCCACGCCCGACGAAGCCGCCGCGACGATGTGGATCGGCATCCTCGCCGCCTTCGACGTCGTCTTCGTCACGCTCGCGCTCTGGACCTTCGAACCGCTGATGACGGACTAACTGATGCGAAAAGCCTTCGCGCCGCTGCTCGTGCTCGCCGCCGTGCTGTTCGCCGCGGCGCCGTATTTCATCGCCCAGGCGCCGTACGAGTCGACGATGGGGCTGATTCAGAAAATCATGTACTTCCACGTCCCGTCGTGGATCGGGATGTACTCGGCGATCCTGGTCTGCGGCGTCGCCAGCGCCCTGTATCTGTTTCGGAACAACCAGGCCGCCGATCGCTACGCGGTGTCGGCGGCGGAGCTCGCCGTGATGTTCGGGCTGATGGGACTGGTCACCGGACCGCTCTGGGGACGCAAGGCGTGGGGCGTGTGGTGGGAATGGGACGTCCGACTCACCTCGGCGCTGCTACTGGAGCTCGTCTTCGTCGCCTACCTGCTCGTACGTAAGTACGGCGGGCCGGGCGCCGAGAAACTGGCGGCGGCGACCGCACTCTTCGGCTTCGCGGTGGCGCCGTTCGTGTACAAGTCGGTCGACATCTGGCGGACCGTTCACCCGAAGACCAGCGTCGTGCCGACGCTGCCGAAGGTGATGGCAGGGCCGCTGGCGCTCACGGCGTTCGCCTTCCTGCTGCTGTTCCTGGTGCTGCTGACGCTGCGCGTGCGGCTCGCCGAGCGGCAGGCGCTGCTCGACGAGCTCTATCTGGCGCACGAGGAGTGACATGGGCACGGTAGGTAGGGTAGGGCAGATGGTTTGGTCAAGTGGGGTGCTTCGCATGGGTCACGTGGGTCGCTTGATTCTCACGTCACTGTTGTTTGCGTTGATTGTCGCGCCGGCGGCGCTCGCCATCCAGACGGCGCCACCCGGGCAGAGCGAGTACGTGCCGATCAAGGATCTGCCGGCGACGGACCAGATCCCCGCCGCGCCGCTCCTGATCGCCGCTTACGCGTTCGTCTGGATTGCGGTCCTCTTTTATCTGTGGACGATCTGGCGCCGGCTGGGCAAGGTGGAAGACGAGATGCGTACGCTGGCGCAGAAAACCATGAGGCGATGACCGCCGGTCACTTCATCTTCATCCCGTCGGTGCTGCTCATCGGCGTCGTGATCGGATGGGTGCTGGGATCGCGCGCCGCCCGCGACGCATTCGCCGCGGAGCTCAAGCGCCGCGAAGAGAGAGAAGCGCGGCGCGCCAGCAAGGCTGGAGGGCGGGAAGGCTGAAGGCGAGCGCCCTATCGACCGACAGCCAGCCTCTGCGCGAGCACTTCCGGCAGCCCTGCCTTGATGATCTTGTTCTGCGTCTCTTCCAACGCGTACCTGAGGCGATAGAGCTCGACGCGGCGTTGCTTCGTGTCCGCAATCGCATAGGCCGCGCGGGCGTCGCCGTCGCGGGGCTGGCCGACCGATCCCGGGTTCATCAGATACTTGCAGCCGTCGCGCAGCTGCACGTGCATCTCCGCCGACGTGGAGGTGCCGACCGTGTCGAAGGATTCGTCCGACAGCTCGAACGTGATCGGGTAGTGGGTGTGGCCGAAGAGGCAGAGCGGACGGTTCTGCACCTTGAGCGCGCGCACCGCGTCGAGCTCGTCGAAGATGTAGGCGTCTTCGTCGAACGGCGATCCGTGGCAGATCTCGACCACCTCGTCGACGTCGATCGGCCCCTGCGGCAGCGCGCACAGCCAGTCGCGATGCGCCGGCTCGAGGATGTCGAGCGTCCACTTCGCGGCGCTCTTCGCCACCGAGTTGAACCCCTCGGCCTGCTCGAGGCCGCACGCCACCTTGTCGTGGTTGCCGCGCACGATCGCCAGCGGCTCCAGCGCCTGCACGCGTTCGACCACCGCGTTCGGGTCGGGCCCGTAGCCGACCAGATCGCCGAGCACCAGCGTCTCGTCGTAGGTGCGCGCCGCCGCATCCGCCAGGCAGCTTTCGAGCGCTTCGAGATTCGCGTGGATGTCGGTGAGGACGAGGTAGCGCATCAGTGCTCCAGCCAATCGACGAGCTGTTCGACCAGCGCGTCGACGCTGGCGCGGCCGGCGTCGAGCCGGACGTGCGCCTGTTCGTATGCCGCGCGGCGTTGATGATACAGGCGTTCGAAGCCGGCGCGATCGGCCGCGAGCGGACGCCGTCCATCGGCAGGCACCCGTTCCACCAGCCGATCCAACGGCACGTCGAGCCACACCGAGACGCCGTCGCGGTTGATCGTCGCCCGGTTCTGCACGTCGGCGAACGTGCCGCCGCCGGTGGCCACCACCAGGTGCCGCGGGCCAGTTTGCTCGATCAAAACCTGACGTTCGAGCGCCCGGAAATACCCTTCGCCGTGACGGGCGAAAATGTCGCTGACCGAGAGGTGCTCGCGCTGCTCGATCAATTCGTCGATGTCCACCGCCTGCCAGCCCAGGCGCCTGGCCAGCGACCGCGCGACGGTGGTCTTGCCGGCGGCCATGAAGCCGACCAGATACACCTTGTCGGCCTTCACGAGACCAGCCGGTGGAGCGTGCGGAAGAAATCGGGATAGGAGATCGCGACCACGTCGGCGCCCTCGATGCGCGACGGACCGTCGGCGGCGAGCGCGGCAATCGCGAACGCCATCGCCATGCGGTGATCGCCGCGGGCATCGGCGGTGCCGCCGGCCGGCCGCGTGCCCGGCCCGGGGCCGCGGACGATGAAGCCGTCTTCGCGCTCGTCGGCGTCGATGCCGAGGCCACGGAACCCGGCCACCAGCGCCGCGATCCGATCGCTTTCCTTGACCCGCAGCTCGGCCGCGCCGCGCACCGAGACCTGGCCGCCATGCGCCGCGAGCGCCGCGATCGCCGGCAGCTCGTCGATGAGGCCGGGCACTTCCGACGGCGCAATCTCGACTTCGCCGGTCCGATCGCCCTCGACGATGATCAGGCCGCGCGGCTCGCCGGCGTCGACCACCGCGACGTCTACCGTGACGCGCGCGCCGAAGCGGCGCAGCACGTCCAGCAGGCCCGTGCGTGTCGGGTTGAGGCCGACCTCGTCGATCTCGACCCGGGATCCGGGCAGCGCCGCTGCCGCGACCAGCCAGAAGGCGGCGGACGAGAAGTCGCCCGGCACCATCAACGTGCGGCCGTGCAGCCGCTGCCCGCCGGCGACCGACACGCGCAGCCCGTCGACGTCTGCCCGGCCGCCGAAGGCGGCCAGCGCCTGCTCGGTATGGTCGCGGGTTGCCGCCGGTTCCTCGACCGTGGTGGTGCCGTCTGCATGCAGACCCGCGAGCAGCACCGCGCTCTTCACCTGGGCGCTCGGCGCCTCCGGCCGGTGCGCAATCGCGTGCAGCGCGGCGCCGTGAATCGTCACCGGCGCGTGGCCGTCGGTAGTCTCGACGCGGGCGCCCATGCGCTCGAGCGGGGCGGTCACGCGGCGCATCGGCCGGCGCGACAGTGAGGCGTCGCCGACCAGCGTTGCCGAGAAAGCCCAGTGGCCGGCGAGAATGCCCGACAAAAGCCGCATCGTCGTGCCGGAATTGCCGGCATCGAGCGGGCCTGCGGGCGAACGGAGTTGCCCCAAACCTCGTCCCAGTAGAGTAACCGTGCCGTCCGCCCGTTCGAGCAGGTCGACGCCGAGCGCTCGGAGGCAGCCGAGTGTCGACCGGCAGTCGGCTCCTGGGGCAAAATGGGTCAGCGTCGAGCGTCCTTCGGCCAGCGCGGCGAGCAGGGCGTAACGGTGCGCGATCGATTTATCGCCCGGCACCCGCAGCCGCCCGCGCAGGCCCCGGGCGGGCGTGATGGTGGCGGCGGAAACTGGCGGCATAAGACGCTGCTCAAATCTTACGTCGGGCTGCGTGCCTTGACATCACCGGATGGATGGTATTGAGTCGGCATGACGCGGCATGACGGATAACGGCCACCACATCGTCCGGCTGGAGTTCACCAGCGCGTTCGAGATGCTCGATTTCGTGCAGGTGGTGAGCGATCACATGGCCCGCGACATCGGCCTCGACGACGACGCGCTGCACTGGGTCGGCGTCGCCATCCGCGAATCGGTGATCAACGCGATCAAGCACGGCAACCGGAACGACGCCGCCAAGCACGTCTTCATCGAGTTCGAAACCGCCCGGTACGCCGTCCCCGAGCTGATGATCCGCGTCCGCGACGAAGGCGAAGGCTTCGACCCCGAGACGATTGCCAACCCGCTGGATCCCGAAAACCTGCTCAAGTCGAGCGGCCGCGGCATCTTTCTCATCCGCAACTTCATGGACGACGTGCAGCTGCAGCGCGCGCCCGAGGGCGGCATGGAGATCCGGATGGTGAAGCGGGTCCAGGCCGCCGCCGACGCCTGATCCGCTCAGTGCTCGATCCGCTGCTCCTGACCACCGCCATCGAAGCCGTCGTCCAGGCCGGCGACCTGCAGATGGCGCATTTCGGCCGCCAGTTCCAGATCGACAAGAAGGGCACGATCGATCTCGTCACCGAGGTCGACGTCGCCGTCGAACGCATGTTCCGCGCGCTCATCGCCGGCCGCTTTCCCGACCACCAGATTCTCGCCGAGGAGATGGGCGGCGCGGCGAGCGCGCCGCAGGGCGCGTGCTGGGTGTTCGATCCGATCGACGGCACCACCAATTTCGCGCACGGCCTGCCGATCTTCTGCGCCTCGCTGGCGCTCGAGATCGACGGCGTCGCGGAGATTGCCGCTGTCTACGATCCGAACCGGAAGGAGCTGTTCACCGCCGAGCGCGGCGGCGGCGCGTATCTGAACGGCGCACCGCTGCGCGTCTCGCCAGCGGAGCGTCTCGTCGATGCGATGCTGGTCACCGGGTTTCCCTATGACGTCCACGGACGGGTCGACGAGATCGTCGGGCTGTTCGGCGCGTTCGTCGGGCAGGCGCGTGCGGTGCGGCGCCTCGGGTCGGCGGCGATCGATTTGTGTTATGTCGCGGCGGGGCGGCTCGACGGCTTCTGGGAAAACGATCTCAAGCCGTGGGACATCGCCGGCGGCGCGTTGATCGTCAGCGAGGCTGGAGGCCGCGTCACCGGCACCGACGGCGCCGCCTTCACCTCGCGCGGCGGACACGTCCTGGCGTCCAACGGCCGGCTGCACGACGACATGCTCGCCGTGATCAGGGCGTTTCGCGGCCGGCGTGCTCCGCAGCGGACGCAGTGATATCCGCGAGAGACAGCCGCCGCCGCACCTCGGCTTTTTCGGCCGGTTTTTGCGGCAAAAGTGTGGCATCCCTCCTGCTCAGATGCACGAGTGAAGGAGCGCACCCTATGCGTCGATTGATTCTGGCGGTTTCGGCCGTCGTCCTGCTGGTTCCCACCGTGGCATCAGCTCAACAGTCGCTGAATTTCTCGGTCGGCGGCTTCGTGCCGCGCGGCGAAGACGGCCGCGATCCCGAGGACGTGCTGGTCAACAATCTCAACTTCCTCGCGTTCGACATCGACGACTTCCACGGTGCTACTGTCGGCGCCGAGTGGCTCGTCAACCTGGGCGACAAGTTCGAGGCCGGGCTGGGGACGGGATACTACGCGCGGACCGTGCCGACCGTGTATCTCGACTTCGTCAACAGCAACGGTACCGAGATCGAGCAGGACATCAAGCTGCGCGTGGTGCCGTTCAACGCGACCATCCGCTTCCTGCCGCTCGGGCACCACAGCGGCATCGAGCCCTACATCGGCGGCGGCGTCGGCGTGATGGCGTGGCGATACAGTGAGACCGGCGAGTTCCTCGCCACCGACAGCTCGATCTTCCGCGGCAACTTCGTCGCCGACGGCAGTGCCAGCGGGCCGCAGATTCTCGGCGGCATCCGGGTGCCGGTCGGGAAATGGGGGGTCGGTTTTGAGCTGCGTCACCAGTGGGGTGAAGGGAAGATTCCGCCGGAGGACGATTTCGCCGGCACGACGATCGATCTCGCCGGCTTTACCTATAACTTCACTGTGAACGTGCGATTCTGATCGAGTGGGGGCTGGGGGCTAGGGGCTGGGTGCACTCCGCTCTAGCCCCCACTCCGTCGTCGATACAGCGCAAGTCCCGCTCCTTCGCACGTCCGATCGTAGCCGTCGAGAAACGACGGCTTCGATCGGGCGAGCCTCGCGAGCATGTCGCCCCCCTCCGCTTTCTCCTCGATCAGCATCCAATCGACGAACGGCCTCGGATCGACGAGCGCCGCCAGCCAGATGTCGCCGTTGCCTTCGTGCAGGAAATCGCGGACGGCGAAGCCGGCCGACGACGCTTCCTGCATGTAGTGGCCGAGCGAGCCCATGCTCGCCATGATCTTGCGTCCCGGCGCCGGCGCGCCGAGGCAGGCCGTGACGCGCGCGCGCTCCGGCGCATTCGGCCGATCCCATTGGGCCTCCACGACCATCGGCGCGGACGCATCGAGCGGCCGCAGTTCATAGGTAGCGGCGAGAATCAGGGCTACCGCGGCCATCGCCTGCACCCGGCGCCCGGGCCAGACGCCCGCGGCCAGCCCTGCGCCGATCGCCTCGACCGCGATCATCGGCACCATGTAGCGGATGCGGAACGGATGCCCGTCGTAGAACGCGAACCACGGGATCGCCGCCATCGCGGCGAGCGCGGCGATGAGCAGCGCGCCGGCGCGGCGCCGGCTGGCGAGCCCGAGGCCGAGCGCGATGCCGAGACCGGCAGCGCCGATGGCCGTCAAGAGCGGCCCGCTCAGCGCCCTTACGCCCCAACCGATTTCCGCCGCGGCCATCATCGGATCGCCGAGCGCCTTGTTCTCGGGCACGAAGAACCCGCCGGCGAGAAACCATTCGCCGATGACGACGCGGCTGAAGATCGCGAACGCGGCAATCGCGACAGCGGGGAACAGCGCGATCCTCGCAGTCTCGCGCACGGCTGTCGCGGGATCATCGCCGTCGCGCCAGCGAGCCCACGCGAATGCGATGAGCGCAGCGATCGTCGCCGGCCACGCTTCGTAACGCGTCAAACACGCGAGCGCGAACGCAACACCTGTAGGGGCCGAGCTTGCTCGGCCCCCACCCCCCCAGCTTGCTCGGCCCCCGACAACCCCGGAGATCGACAACGCCACCGCAAACGTGATCGACGCGAGCAGCAGCGGCTCGGTCATCGGCGTCGACTGCAGGTAGAGGACATTGGGGTTGAGCGCAAACACCGCCGCGCCCGCGGCCGCGGCCGGGATCGAGGCGGTGAGCCGCAGCAGGATCCACGCGATCGCTCCAGCGGTAATCGCGTAGCTGACCACAGAGATCGCGACCGCTGATGCACCGGTCCGATAGAACAGATCCGCCTGCACCGGAATGGCGTTGAGAAGATGCGGAAGCGGCAGCCACACCGCGCCGGTCTGCTGCCAGCCGGGCGTGATGCTGTCCGCGATCCGCCGCGCGACGATGAGATGGCCGCGCGCGTCGTAATGGCTCAGCGTCAGCCCGAGCCGGTGATAGTGCCACGCCGCAAACGCGCCGCCGGCGAGCGCAATCAGCGACAGGCTGATCGGCGCCGCCGGCCGCTGCCGCGCGGACGGTATAATCACCCTCTTATTCTATGGGTGAATTCGTCGACAGGGTCCGCAGCTTCGCCCTCGTTCTCGGTGCGCCTGGCCTCTTCGTCGTCTCGTTCCTCGATTCGTCGTTCCTGCCGCTGCCGGGGATCACCGACATCCTGCTCGTGCTGATGGTGACGCGCACTCCCGGCGCGATGCTGCTCTACGTGGTGATGACGGTAGTCGGATCGGTCGCAGGCTGTCTCGTGCTGCACTATGTCGGCCGCAAGGGCGGCGAGGCGCTGGTGCGCAAGCGCTTCACCGGCGATCGCGTCGAGCGCGCATCGCGCGCGCTGCGCGACAACGGCGTCATCGCCGTGCTGATCCCGTCGCTCCTGCCGCCACCCTCGCCGTTCAAGGTGTTCGTTCTGCTCGCCGGGGTCGTCGGCATCAGTGCCGTCCGGCTGGCAATTGCCATCGCCATCGGCAGGGGAGTCCGGTACCTCGCGCTCGGCTACCTCGCCGTGCGCTACGGCGAACGGGCGACTGCCTACATGCGCGAGAACGGCACGTCGGTGTCGATCGCCGCGGCCCTCGCCCTGGCCGCCGGGTTCACGATCTTCATGCTTTGGCGCAGGCGCGGGCGCGGCCGTTCAAAGGCCGATAGAATGTAGGGATCAAGTGACGCCCGAGCTGAGCATTGTTATCCCGATTCGGAACGAAGCGCCCGCGCTGCGGGAGCTCCACCGCGAGCTCACCGAGACGCTGACGCGGTGGGGCCGGAGCTACGAGATCCTCGCGATCGACGACGGCAGCACCGATGCCAGCTTTGCCATCCTGGCCGAGCTGCAGGCGATGGACCCGCGCCTCAGGGTGATCCGGTTCCGCCGTAATTTCGGGCAGACGGCGGCGTTTGCCGCCGGCTTCGACCACGCGCGCGGCCGGCTGATCGTCACCGCCGACGGCGACGGCCAGAACGATCCGCGCGACATCCCGGCGATGGTCGAGCTCGCCGAACGCGGCCACGACATCGTCTGCGGCTGGCGCAAGGACCGGAAGGACAGCTTCCTGTCGCGGCAGCTGCCCTCGATGATCGCGAACAGCCTGATCTCGGTGGTCACCGGCGTGCATCTGCACGACTACGGCTGCTCGCTGAAAGTGTTTCGCGCCGAGGTGGTGAAGTCGCTGCGGCTCTACGGCGAGATGCACCGGTTCCTGCCGGCGATTGCCAGCGAGCAGGGGGTGTCGATCGTGGAGATGGTCGTCAACCATCGCCCGCGGCAGCACGGCCGCTCGAATTACGGCATCAGCCGCACGGTGCGGGTGACGCTCGATCTGCTCACGCTGAAGTTCCTCCTCAGCTACTCGACGCGGCCGCTGCAGATCTTCGGGCTGATCGGCTTCGCGCTCGGGCTGCTCGGCACGCTGATCAGCGGCTGGCTCGCCTACGAGCGGCTGTTCGGGATGGAGGCGCTGTCGAACCGGCCGCTGCTACTGCTGGGCATCCTCCTCATCTCGACGGGATTCCAGCTGGTGACGATCGGCCTGCTCGCAGAGCTGCAGGCGCGGACGTACCGCGAGTCGACCAACAAGCCGACCTACACGATTCGCGAAGTGCGGGAATCGCTGTCGGCCGGCGCCCACCCGTCAGAGACGTTTCGCTGAGGTCCCGTCACAGGCAAGGCTGCGTCATCGTGTGTATGAGAGGAGCATTGGGGTCGGCGCTGTGCATCGCCGCGCTCGGCGCCGCGGCGTGCGGCGGCGACACGCCGATGCAGCCGCCGCCGCCGGCGGATGCGCCGCGCCTCGTCTGCCCGCAGCCGGTGACCGCGCGATCGCTCGACGGCGAGGCGACGGCGGTCACTTATCCCAACGCAACCGTCGTCGGCGGCCAGTTGCCGATGACGACGGCGTGCGAGCCGCACAGCGCAGAGCTGTTTCCGGTCGGCCAGACGGTGGTGACGTGCCGCGTCAGCGATTCGCTCACGCGCACGGACGCGTGCTCGTTCACGGTGACAGTCGCACCGCCGCCGCGCGTGGTGGCGACGCGCTACATTGCGTTCGGCGACAGCTTGAGCGATGGCGTGCTCGGTTTTGCGCCGTTCGCGGTCGGCGACCCTGGGCCGCCGGTCGGCTACGCGTTCAAGCTGCGCACGCTGTTGAGCGAGCATTACACCGCACAGAGCTTCCAGATCACCGACGAGGGGATTGCCGGAGAGAGCATCACCGCGGGCCAGGCGCGGCTCGCGGGCGTGTTGAGCCGCGACAACCCGGAAGTGGTGATGCTGTTCGAGGGGATCAACGACTTGAACGGCGGCCGCGAGGCGGCGATTCCGGCCGTGATCAACGGCCTGCGGGCCATGGTGCGCGCTGTTAGAGGACGCGGGATGGCGCCGTTCGTGGCGACGTTCCTGCCGCAGCGTCCCGGGGGCCGTCGTGCTTTCGCGGCGGCGACCATCGCGGCGGCCAATGTGGAGGTTCGCGCCATGGTTGCGGCCGAAGGCGCGGTGCTGGTCGACCTCTTTCCGGCGTTCGAATCGAACATCGACACCCTCATCGGCCCGGATGGTCTCCACCCGACCGAAGCGGGGTATCAGAAGATGGCCGAGACGTTCTTTGCTGTCATCCGCGAGCGGCTGGAGACGACGCCTGTCGTCACGACCTCGTCTCGAATCGTCCACAGGCCGCGGCGGATGGAGCCGTAACTCGATGGTGGAGCGCGCACCGTCAACCATCACCGTTCGTCCGGCGACCGCGGGCGATCGCGAATTCGTTCTTGGCTTGGTGCCGGAACTGGCCGCGTTCGGACCGCCGCCCTGGCGTACTGTCGGCGAGATGGTCGAGACCGACACGCTCGTGCTCGGCAGAGCCCTGGACGGTTTGGTTGCGGACGCGACCGTGCTGATCGCAGAAGACGCGCGCGGCGTGCCGCTCGGGTTCATTCACCTGACGGCCGACGCCGACTACTACACGCGCCGCGAGTGCGGCCACGTCTCCGACCTGGTCGTCGCGGCGCCGGCGCGCGGGCGCGGCGTCGGCGAGCGGTTGCTCGCGGCCGGGGAGCAGTGGGCAGCACGGCGCGGGTACTCGCTCTTGACGCTGAACGTGTTCGTCGGCAACAGTCAGGCCCGTGCTCTATACGAGCGGACGGGATACGGTGCCGAAACCGTCCGCTACGTCAAGACCTTGTAGAGCTGCTCGCGTCGCATCGACAACGGGGGAATACGACCGCTGGCCGCTCATCGAAAGGAGCCGAATCATGGTGACCATGAAACGCGCGGCTCTCGACGGCGTCGATCTCGAATACGAGGTGCGGGGTAGCGGCGAACCGATCGTCTTCGTGCATCACGGCGCGGGGGTCGAATGGTTCGCGCGGCTGGTGGAAGAACCGGCGCTCGCGGTCGGCTACAGCCTGATCCGTTATCGCCGGGCCGGTTACGGCGGCAGCAGCGCCCTTGGACGGCAACGGACCTTCGCGGACGAGGCCAGCCACTTCGCGCAGCTGATGAGCTATTTGAATCTCGAGCGCGCGCACGTCGTCGGCCACTCGGCCGCGGGCTGCATCGCGCTGCAGATTGCCCTGGACGCGGGCGAACGGGTGCAGTCGCTTGCGCTGCTGGAGCCGGCGCTGCTCGCAGTGCCGAGCCCACCGGAGGTGCCGCGGGCGATCGAGCTGTTCCGCGCCGGCGACAAGACCGCGGCCGTCGAGACGTTCTTGCGCGGCACGTGCGGGCCCGACGCGCGAGTGCCGCTGGAGAAGGCGATTCCCGGCGCATTCAACCAGGCGCTGGCGAGTGCGGATACGTTCTTTACCGACGAGTTGCCGGCGCTCCGGCGGTGGACGTTCGGGCCGGAGGAGGCGAAGCGAGTGCTCACACCAGTTCTCGCCGTGGTGGGTGAAAAGAGCGACGACAGATTCCGGCAGCGCCAACAGCTGCTGCTCGAATGGCTGCCCGACGTCGAGGAGTTCGTTCTTCCTGGCGCCGGGCATCTGCTGCACCTGCAGAACAGCCGCGCAATGGCCGCCGCGCTCGCGTGGTTCTTCGCGCGTCACTCGCGCGGCGCGGTCGCATGATGCCTGCCCTGAGCGAGGCGCGGCGTCAGCGATGCCGAGTCGAAGGGGCGGTCGCGATCGTGCTCGCGGGTCTGCTGTCGTTGGCTGGAGCGCCGCAGCAGCATGAGCATGCCGGTCCTGGAAAGCTCGGAACGGTCCATTTCGCCACATCCTGCAATGCGGCGGCGCAGCCCAGGTTCGATCGCGGCATCGCGCTCCTGCACTCGTTCGATTTCGGCCGCGCGGTCGACGACTTCAACGCGGCGCTCGAGGCCGACCCCTCGTGCGCGATGGCGCACTGGGGCATCGCGATCAGCCGGTGGAACAACCCGTTTGCGGCTGGTATCCGGCCGGCGGCACAGATTCAGCAGGGGCGCGATGCGATCGGCCGCGCGACGGCGGCCGGCCCGAAGACCGCGCGCGAGCGCGCGTATGTCGAGGCCGCGTCGCAGTTGTACGCGAACGCGGAGCGAGGGACGCAGGCGGCCCGCGTCGCCGCCTACCGCGACGCGATGGCCGCTTTGTCTGCGCAGTATCGCGACGACAGCGAGGCGGCGATCTTCTACGCGCTGGCGCTGGCCTTCGCCGCCAGCCCGGAGGACAAGAGCTTCGCCGATCAGCTGAAGGCGGGCGCGATCCTCGATCGCCTGTTCGAGGCGCAGCCGGATCATCCCGGGCTGGCGCACTACATCATCCATACCTACGACGTGCCGCCGCTGGCGAACCGCGGCCTCGAGGCGGCGCGGCGCTACGCGCGCATCGCGCCGGCGGCGCCGCACGCCCTGCACATGCCGTCGCACACCTTCACGCGCGTCGGCTACTGGCAGGAGTCGATCGACGCGAACGTCGCTGCCGCGAAGTCGGCGAGAGCGGCGGGCGCGACCAGCGAGGAGCTGCATGCCAGCGACTACCAGGTCTACGCCTACCTGCAGATGGGGCGCGACCGCGCCGCGGCGGAGGTGGCCGCCGCGCTGCCGGAGATCGCGTCCCGCTTCGATCCGCTGAAGATGACTGCTGCGGCGCCGCCGGCCGCCGGCTTTTTCGCGCTGGCGGCGATCCCGGCCCGCTACGCGCTCGAGCGCGGCGCGTGGCAGGAGGCGTCGAAGCTCGCGCTCTATCCCGGGCCGCTCGCGTGGGCCGATGCGATGACCTGGTTCGCGCGCGCGATCGGGGCGGCGCGGTCGGCGGATGCCGGCGCCGCGCGCACGGCCGTCGACGCGCTGCAGCGGCTGCAGGAGCGCTTGGCGGCAGAGGGCGAGCGCTACTGGGCGGAACAGGTGGAGATTCAGCGTCGCGCCGCCTCGGCGTGGACGGCGATGGCTGAGGGGCGCGCCGCCGAGGCGCTGGCCGGGATCCGCATCGCCGCCGAACGTGAGGACGCGACCGAGAAAAACGCGGTCACGCCAGGGCCGCTCGCGCCCGCCCGCGAATTGCTCGGCGATCTGCTGCTGGCGATGAACCAGCCGCGCGAGGCGCTGAAGGAGTACGAAGCCGTGTTGGCGAAGGAACCAAATCGCTTCAGGGCGCTGTACGGCGCCGGCCGCGCGGCGCAGCTCGCCGCCGATCGCGCCAAGGCCAGGCAGCACTTTCAGCAACTGGTGAAGATCTGCGCCCAGGCCGACAAGCCCGAACGTTCCGAGATCGTCGAGGCGCGCCGTTTTCTGGTCGAACGCTAGCGGCAAGCATCGCGATGATGATGCGCTCTCATGAATAAACTGATCATCGTTTTCTCGCTCATCGTGATCACGTGCGGCTGCGGTGACCGGCAACAACCGACGGCACCGATGGAGCCGACCACCGGCCCCATGTCCGTAAGGGGCCGAATCGTCGATTTCAACTCACAAACCGCGGTGCCAGGAGCGCGAGTAGTGTTCGCCCACTACGCTCAGTCCGGCGCGCTCACGGAAGACACGAGCGCGATCAGCGACGCCAACGGGGCTTATGTGGCACAGCTCGCAGCACCCGGCACGTTTCTCGCTCTTGTCGATGGCTCGTTTGCGGGCAGCGCTCGGATCACCGGCAGGGCGTATCACGGCGAGCTGTTCGTCAACGGCGGCCCCTGCGTTGCTCGTTACGGCACGATCGCGGACGCGCGCACGCTGCGCCCCGTTGCCGGCGCCGCCGTGGTCGTCGGGGGCGGTAGCGCGGTCACGGACGTCGACGGCTGGTATCGGATCGATCTCGGCTGCAGCGGTTCGATTGGATTCAACACGGCGATTCTGACCGTTGCCCACACCGACTACCTGACGACAGCACGCACGGTCGGTCGCGGCATCAGCGGCGTGGAGCGTCTCGACATCGATCTCTATCGCCGCTGAAGCGGTTCGCTGCTGGTGTCGGACGGTTATCGAGCGGCCGCGCGAATTCGGTCGGCGAGCATCGCGGCCACCTTCTCATGGCCACCGGCGTTCATGTGGTCGTCGAGCCGGTAGAAGTCGTCGCGCGTCAGGTGCGGCGCAACGTCGACCGCGATCAGCCGGTTGATGAACGGCGCCCGGCCGCGCCGGCGCCGCTCCTGGTCGACGGCGGCAATGAACGGCCGCGAGGTGAGCTGCTCGTTGATCTCGAACACCACAATCTGGACATCGTCGAGCCTGACACCGCTGCCATGCTCGACCGTGAACAGGAACAGCTGTGCCTCCTGTGAGGGCGGCGCCGGCTCCATCCGCACTTGATCCGGCTCCGGTTCCTCCAGGCGGAGGATCTTCATCAGCAGGCGATAGACGTATTTGCCCGGGTAGTAGGTTCGCTGCGACCCGTAGTGGCGGACGATCGTCTGATACTGCTCCTCGCTCATGATCGGCAGCTGATTCGTGTTCAGCCTGAAGGTCCGGTTCTCCGGCAGGTCGTTGTCGGAGTACTGGACGACGAGCACGCGCAGGTTCGACGTGTTCAGCCGCTTCAGCATCAGCATCTCGCGCGCCGTGCCGTATGACGACACCGCGGCGTTCAGCACCTTGCGTCCGAGCTTGCGTGCCAGGACCTGCGGGAGCGCCTGCTCCTGATCGACCCCCCAGCCCATCGCGTGGGAATCGCCGACGACGATCACCTCGGGCGCGTCGAGCGACGCCGGATCGTCGCGCACGCCCGGCTCGCTGATCCGGTAGACGTTCTCGAATTCGATGTTCCCGAAGGTGCACGTGCCGGGCTTGAGCGTGTAGGCCAGCCCGGCGTCGTATCGCGCGCACCGCGGATCGAACTGGATCAGCGATCGGTTGAAGTGGCGGTAGACCTGCTGGATGCTGCGGTGCAGCGGCTCCGGCGACGCGCCGACCACCCGCGGCAGGTGCAGCAGCGAGACGATGATGATCTCGAACAGCAGCGTCGCCGCGACGATGCTGTAGAGGACGAATCCGAGCGCTTTCAGCAGCCGTCGATCCTTTGGCCGCGGCCGCGGCGCCGCTTTCTTCCGTGGCGTCATGAACGAACCCGATCCGCGTCCGGCTGCCGCTCGCCGGCGGCATAGAGCAGCCCGCCAGGCAGATTGCCGACGATGCCGAGCGCGACGAAGAGCACCGACAACGCGAAGGCCGCAGCGGCGTCGACGCCCGCCTGCCCGAACGACCAGACGAACGCCGCCTGGCTGGTGCCGATGCCGTTGAAGGTGACCGGAAGCAGCATCACGAGGAGAATCAGGGGAACGTAGACGAGATAAACGGTCAGCGGCGCGCTGATGCCCAGGCCGCGCCCCAGATAGTACGCCTGGACGATGCGCAGCAGTTGAACCGCGACCGATGCGGCCAGCACCAGCACCAGCTCGCGCGGGTACGCCGAATATTTCCGGATCGACTCGAGCACGCGGCGGCCGATGCCCTTGATCTTCTCAGACGGCACGAGCTCCGTGTAACGGGCGGCGAAGCTCGCGGTCCGGCGACTGAAAATCAGCAGCATCGTTGCCAGGCACAACCCGCCGGCGGCAGCGAGCGCCCACAGGATGGCGGTCGTGGCGGCGGCGCCGCGCACCAGCAGCAGGCCGACGAGCGCCATGACCAGGAGCGACGCCACGCCGAGGATCCGGTCCATGAACACCGACGCCACCGCGTCGCCGCCGCCGACGTTCTGGCGCGCCAGGCTGAACGCGCGCACGGCATCGCCGCCGACGCTGGCCGGCAGGAAGGTGCCGACGAAGGTGCTGATGAAGAAGATGCGCAGCAGCGTGCCCAGCGGCGGGCGGCGGGCGCGATCGACGGTGCAGAGCAGCGCGATCCAGCGGTAGGCCATCAGCGCCCGGTCGACCAGCACGAGCAGCACCGCCACGGCAATCGGCCGCCAGTCGGCCCCGGCGGCAGCCGCCGCGACCGCGCGCGGATCGCTGCGCCAGAGGATGTATCCGGTCAGGCCCGCGGCGACGATCAGCCGCAGGAGCAGCCGTGCCATACGCGAAGATTCAAGGGCGTGGAGCGGGCAGCGTTTCGAGGTGGCGCGCCGGATCGCGCTTCACCTGCGAGGCGCGCACCAGGAACTTGGCGTAGGGGATGAACTGCTTCATCGCGCCGACGTTCACCTGGCACGGGCTCAGGCAGGTCGGGCACACCGTCTCCTTGACGTGCTCGCGATGCGCGAGGTTCTCGGCCTTGAAATACAGCTCCTCGGCCGGGGTCGTCAGGACGTTGCCGATCGACTCGGAGTTCTCGCAGTAATAGAGATCGCCGTACGGGTTGAGCAGCAGCCCCTGCGACCGGAACGGGCACGGCATCGTCCGCTTGTAGCCGTTGGCGATCATGTCGGCGTAGTGCAGGTAGAGGAACGACTGGCCGCTCAAGAGCGACTCCTCCTGCACGCGGTCGACGAAGAACTTGCGCATGAACTCTTCTTCGCGCTCGTGGAACCCGATCGTTTCCTGCAGCTCCTTGTTGTTCAGCATCGCGTCGGTGAAGCGCAGCATGTTGAACACGATATCGAGCTTCTTGGCCCGCGCCCAGGCGAGGATGTTCTGCGCGTCGTTGAGATTGGTGGCGAAGATGGTAGCGGCGATGCCGAACTGGAAGTTGGCGTGCTTCTCGGCCAGCGCCTGCATCGTCTCGATCGTTTCGCGCGCCTTCTCGAAGCCGTTCTTGA
>Ga0111539_10003456_pt1 | contig 20802 bp, 18 predicted proteins | sample RhiMethybrSRZTD1_FD_79667 | JGI IMG/M metagenome (GOLD analysis project Ga0111539, IMG submission 79667) | Populus rhizosphere microbial communities from Tennessee, USA - Rhizosphere MetaG P. TD hybrid SRZTD1 (version 2) (version 2) | ecosystem: Host-associated > Plants > Roots > Rhizosphere >...
CCACCTGGCTGCGATCGCTGCGGTCTGCCGCGGCCGACGTTCGATCCGGCGCCGCCCGGGATCGTCCCTCCGGGCGAGCTGCAGTGCGGTGCGTGCCGCGCCGATCCGCCCGGGTGGGACTGGGCGCGAGCCGGCGCCGAGTACGGAGGCGTGGTCCGCGACGCGATCCACGCGTTCAAGTTCCGGGGCAAGCGGGCGCTCGCCCGTCCCCTGGCTGCGCTCATCGGCGAGCAGTGGCCGCCGGGCGCTCGTGACGTCGCCGCGCTGGTCCCGGTGCCCCTGGGCCGGCCCCGCGAGCGCGAGCGCGGCTTCAACCAGGCCGCACTCCTGGCCGAGCGACTGGCCCGCGGCCTCGGCGTCGACGTCCGGCCCCGGTGGCTCGCGCGGATGCGGGACACGCAGCCGCAGAGCGACCTGGGCGCGGCCGAGCGGCGCGCCAACGTCCGCGGGGCGTTCGCGGCCCCCGCCGCCGTGGCCGGCTGCCACGTGGTCGTCGTGGACGACGTGCTCACCACCGGCGCCACCGTGGCGGAATGCGCGCGAGCGCTGCGTGCGGCGGGTGCGCTTCGGGTCGGGGTCGTCGCAGTTGCCCGCGTGCTCTGAATCACCTATACTTTGACCATACTTACGAGATCCTGGCGGACTTGGTTTCCGTTTTTCCCACAAGGAGCGCTTTCATGAGTATTCGAGTCGGTGTCAACGGCTTCGGGCGCATTGGCCGCGTGTTCTTCCGCACCGCGCTGGGAGCCAGCGACATGGAGATCGTTGGCGTCAACGACCTGGCCGACGCGAAGACCCTCGCCCACCTGCTGAAGCACGACTCGGTGCACGGCGCGCTGCCGGCCGAGGTGGTGGCCAAGGGCGAGGCGATCTTCGTCAACGGCCGCGAGATCCGGGTGTGCGCGATCAAAGACCCCGCCGCGCTGCCATGGAAAGAGCTCGGCGTCGACATCGTCGTGGAGTCGACCGGACTCTTCAGCGATACCGCCAATGCCTCCAAGCACCTGCAGGCCGGCGCCAAGAAGGTCATCATCACCGCGCCCGCCAAGAACCCGGACGCCACGCTGGTGCTCGGCGTCAACGAGAAGACCTACGATCCGGCCAAGCACCGGATCGTCTCCAACGCCTCCTGCACCACCAACTGTCTGGCCACCACCGTGAAAGTGCTGGACGACAAGTTCGGCGTGAAGCGCGGCTTCGCGTCGACGGTGCACTCCTACACCAACGACCAGAAGATTCACGACTTCCCGCACAAGGATCTGCGCCGCGCCCGGGCGGGTGCCGTGAACATGATCCCGACCACCACCGGCGCCGCCACGGCCGTCGGCCTGGTGCTGCCGAAGCTGAAGGGCAAGCTGGACGGCATCGCCATCCGGGTGCCCACGATCAACGTCTCGGTTGTCGATCTCACGGTCGAGCTGGAGAAGACGGTGACGGTCGAGGCGGTGAACGACGCGTACCGCGAGGCGGCGGCCGGCTCGCTCAAGGGGATCCTCGACGCCACCGACGAGGAGCTCGTGTCGAGCGACTTCAACGGCAACGCCCACAGCTCGATCGTGGACCTGCCGTCGACCGCGCTCGTGGACGGCAACATGGTGAAGGTGCTGGCCTGGTACGACAACGAGTTTGGCTACTCTTCACGTGTGCGCGACCTGATCCGGTTCATCGGCAAGTCGCTGTAGCCGAACACGCGTGAAGCTGTCCATCGAGTCGGTCGACCTCGCGGGTCGGCGCGTCTTCCTACGCGCCGACCTCAACGCGCCGCTCGACGGGGGCGCCGTCTCCGACGACACGCGGCTGACCGCCGTGCTGCCCACCATCCGTCATGCGCTCGAGCACGGCGCCTCGGTCGTCCTCGCCTCGCACCTCGGCCGGCCCAGGGGCGGACCGGACCCCAAGTACTCGCTGGCGCCGGTGGCCACGCGGCTGGCCGCCCTGCTGGACCGGCCGATCCCGCTCGCCCCCGACTGCGTGGGCCCCGAAACGGAGAACCTGGCGCGTGCGCTGAAGCCCGGCGAGATCCTCCTGCTGGAGAACCTGCGCTTCCATCCCGAGGAAGAAGCCAACGACGACGACTTCGCACGGCGGCTGGCCGCGCTGGCCGACGTGTACGTCAACGACGCCTTCGCAGCCGCCCACCGCGCGCACGCCTCCATCGCCGCCATCACGCGTCACCTCAAGCCGGCCGCGGCGGGCCTGCTGATGCGCCGCGAGCTGGAGGCGCTGGGACGGATCCTCGAGGCCCCCCAGCGTCCGCTGGTCGCCCTGCTCGGTGGCGCCCAGGTGTCGGACAAGATCGCGCTGGTGGAGAGCCTGCTGTCGAAGGTCGACGCGCTGCTGATCGGCGGCGGCATGGCGTTCACCTTCCTGCGCGCGCTCGGGCACGACGTCGGCAAGTCGCTCGTCGAGCCCGATCGCATCGAGATGGCGCGGTCGGCGCTGGAGACGGCGCGCCGTCGCGGCGTGCAGATCGTGCTGCCGGTGGACGCCGTGGTGGCCCCCGGGCTCGACAGCCCGTCGGGACGCGCGGTGTCCATCCGGGAGATCCCGGCCAATCAGATGGGGCTGGACCTCGGCCCGGCCAGCGTCGAGCAGTTCGGGACCACGCTGCGCGCGGCGAAGACGATCGTGTGGAACGGACCGATGGGCGTGTTCGAGAAGCCCCCGTTCGCCGCCGGGACCGTGGGCGTGGCGCGCGCCGTGGTCGGCGGCTCGGCGTTTTCCGTGATCGGCGGGGGCGACACGATTGCCGCCGTGAACCAGGCCGGCATCGCCGATCGCATCGGCTACATCTCCACCGCCGGCGGCGCCTTCCTCGAGTTCCTCGAAGGTCGGGCGCTGCCCGGCGTCGAAGCGCTGACGGAGGCCTGATGCGCACGCCGCTGGTCGTCGGCAACTGGAAGATGAACGGCACGCTGGCGGAATCGCGCGTCCTGGCCGGGGCGCTGCGCGAGGGGCTCAAGCGCCCGCGCGGCGTCGAGGTCGTGGTGTGCCCGCCATTCACCGCGCTGCAGGCGGTGGCCGAGATCCTGGGGCTCGGGCCCATCATGCTGGGCGGCCAGAATTGCCATCACGCGGCGTCGGGCGCGCACACCGGCGAGATCTCGCCGGCGATGCTGGTCGAGCTCGGCTGCCGCTTCGTGATCCTCGGCCACTCCGAGCGCCGGCGCGAGATGGGCGAGCCCGACGAGCAGATCAACAGCAAGATCGGCGGCGCCCTGCAGCACGGGCTCACGCCCATCCTGTGCGTGGGCGAGACGGCCGAGGAGCGCCGGCAGGGCCTGACCTTCACGACCGTCGAGGGACAGCTCCGCGCCGGACTGGCCGGTCTCGACGTCGGGCAGGTGGGCAAGTGCGTGCTCGCCTACGAGCCGATCTGGGCGATCGGTACCGGGGTGAATGCGACGCCGGCCCAGGCCGCCGAGGTCCACGGCTACCTGCGCGGGCTGCTGTCCGAGGTCGCCTCCAAGGAAACCGCGCAAACGATCCGCATCCTGTACGGCGGCAGCGTGAAGGCCGACAACGCCGATGAGCTGATGGCCGAGACCGAAATCGACGGCGCGCTGGTGGGCGGTGCGAGCCTCACCGGGCCCGGCTTCATTCCAATCGTCAGAAAAGCGGCGCGCGGCGCCGCCTCCAGAGGGGACTAGGATGGTCATCGCGCTCACGGTCTTGCACGTGGTCATGTGCTTCGCCATCATCGGCATCGTCTTGCTGCAGGCGGGCAAGGGGGCCGACATCGGGTCGGCCTTCGGCGGCGCCGGCAGCCAGGCCGTGTTCGGCTCGATGGGCACGCCGACGCTGCTCGGAAAGATCACGACCGGTGTCGCGCTGCTCTTCACCATCACGTCCTTCACCCTGGCGCTCCTGGGCGGCGAGCGCGCCTCCTCGGTCGTGCGCGAGCCCGCACCGGTGGGTGCGCCGGCGGCCCCCGCACCGTCGACGCCGTCCGCGCCCGCGGCGCCCTCCGCGACCCCTCCACAGTCGGCCCCAAATCCCGCGCCCGCGCCGCCCTCGGCGCCGGCGCCGAAATAGGTGAGCGCCATGCTGATGCCACTGTCGCGGATCGCCGTCGTTGTCGCTGTTGTCGCGCTCGCCGGATGCTCGAGCGAGTCCGGGCCGCCCCCCGCGGCCAGGTCCGGAACCGATTCCAGGCCGGCCACGCTGGGGATCGTGGCCACGGCCGAAGCGGCCGACAAGCCCGAGCCCAAGCCCGCCGCGGAGGCGACGAAGGCGTTCGGTGACACCCTGGTCGAGGCCTCCATCGGCAACGTGTCGAGCCTGATCCCGAACATCACGAGCGACGCGCCCTCGCACGAAGTCGGCGACCTCATGTACAGCGGCCTCATCTCGCTGGGCAAGAACCTCGAGGTCGAGCCGGAGCTGGCGAAGTCCTGGTCGTTCAGCAAGGACTGCCTCACGCTCGACTTCCAGCTGCGCGAGGGCGTCCGCTGGCACGACGGCAAGCCCTTCACGGCGGACGACGTGGTCTTCACGTGGGAAGCCACGATGAATCCCAAAACGCCCAGCCCGTACAAGTCGGACTTCCAGGACGTCGAGAAGGTGGAGAAGACGGGGCCGCTGTCCGTCCGGGTGATCTACAAGCGGCCGTACGCCAAGGCCCTGGTGTCGTGGGGCGTGACGATCCTGCCCAAGCACCTGCTCGAGAGCTACGTGGCGGCGGGGAAGATCAAGGAGGCGCCGCAGAACTGGACGGCGCCGGTCGGTACCGGCCCCTACAAGTTCAAGGAGATGAAGAGCGGCGAGAAGATCGTGTTCGTCGCCAACACCGATTATTACAAGGGGCGGCCGGCCATCTCGCGCATCGTCTACCGCGTCATCCCCAGCCAGGCCACGATCTTCCTCGAGGTGAAAGCGCAGGGCGTCGACGTCGCCAATCTCACGGCGCTGCAGTACCGGCGGCAGACCGAGTACCCGGCGTTCGTGAGCGCCTACAACAAGTATCGCTACCCCGGCGCCGGCTACACCTACTTCGGCTTCAATCTCAAGGATCCGCGCTTCTCCGATCGCCGGGTGCGCCAGGCGCTCGCCCACGCCATCAACAAGAAGGAGCTGCTCGAAGGTGTCGTGCTGGGGCTCGGGCGCGAGGCCACCGGTCCGTTCCGGCCGGGCTTCTGGGCCAACAACCCCAACGTCAAGGGCATCGGCTACGATCCCAAGCGGGCCGCGGAGCTCCTGGCCGAGGCCGGCTGGAAGCGCAACGACAAGGGGATGCTGGCCAAGGACGGCAAGCCGTTCACCTTCGAGCTGCTGACCAACCAGGGCAACGATGAGCGCAAGAAGGTCGCCGAGATCATCCAGGCCTCGCTCCGCGAGCAGGGGATCGGCGTCGAGATCCGCATCCTGGAGTGGGCGACGCTGCTGAAGGAGCACATCAAGAAGCGCAGCTTCGAGGCCATCGTGCTGGGGTGGGGGACGGGCTCGGATCCCGACCAGTTCGTGGTCTGGCACTCCTCGCAGTCCGGCCCGGACGATCTGAATCACATCTCCTATGCCAACCCCGAGGTGGACAAGCTGCTGGAGGCCGGGCGCTCCGCCTGCACGCAGGCCGAGCGTGTGAAGTTCTACCACCGACTCCACGAAGTGCTGGCCGAGGACCAGCCGGTGGTGTTCCTCTACTGGCGTGACGCCTTGCCCACGGTTGCCTCGCGCGTGCACGGCATTGCCCCGGGCCCGGCCGGCATCAAGTGGAACTTCACCGACTGGTTCGTGCCCAAGCAGCTGCAACGGTATACGGCTGGCTGAGTCTCGGACGCGCTGACGTAAAATAAGCGCCCATGCTCGCCTACGCGCTGCGGCGGCTGTTGCTCGCCGTACCACTGTTGCTGGGCATCACCTTCATCTCGTTCATGGTGATCCACCTGGCGCCGGGCGATCCGGTCGAGATCCAGAGCGGCGACATGGCCGAGCGGAACATCCGCGAGGCCTACAAGGCCCTGCGCGAGATGTACGGGCTCGACAAGCCGCTGTACGAGCAGTACTGGAACTGGCTCAGCCGCATCGTGCGGCTGGACTTCGGCCGCTCCTTCGCGCCCGACGGCCGTCCCGTCCTCACCAAGATCAGCGAGCGGCTGCCCATCACGCTGCTGCTCAACGTCGTCGAGATGCTGATCATCCTGGCCCTGGCCGTGCCCATCGGGGTGCTGTCGGCGACCCGGCAATACTCGAACTTCGACAAGGTCACCACGATCTTCGTCTTCCTCGGCTTCGCCACCCCGGACTTCTGGCTGGCCCTGCTGCTGATGATCCTCTTCGGTGTGCAGCTCGGCTGGCTGCCCATCTCCGGCTTGCGCTCGCTCAACTGGGAGTACCTGACCTTCTGGGGCCAGCAGCTGGATTTCCTGAGCCACCTCGTGCTGCCCGTCCTGGTGGCCACCTTCGGCGGCATGGCCGGGTTCTCCCGCTACATGCGGCAGAGCATGCTGGAGGTGGTCCGCCAGGACTACATCCAGACCGCCCGGGCCAAGGGGCTGGCCGAGCGCGTGGTCGTGGGCAAGCACGCGCTGCGCAACGCCATGCTGCCGATCATCACCATCCTCGGGCTCTCGCTGCCGGGTCTGATCGGCGGCAGCGTGATCGTGGAATGGATCTTCGCCATCCCCGGCATGGGCCAGCTCATGGTGCAGGCCGCTTTCGAGCGCGACTATCCGGTCCTGATGGGCAACCTGGTCATCGTGTCGACCCTCACCCTGTTCGCCAACCTGGCGGCCGATCTCGCCTATAGCCTCGTGGACCCGCGTATCCGCGTGAGCCGCCGGCGACGCTGAGCGATGCGCGACTTCTGGCGCGCGCTCGCCCGCAACCGGCTGGCGCTGGTGGGGGGCGTGATCGTGGCCGTCCTGGCCATCCTGGCGGTCGCGGCACCCGTGATCTCGCCGTGGGACCCCAACCGGCCCGACGTGAAGAAGATCCTGAATCCGCCGTCCAATCGCCACATCTTCGGCACCGACCAGCTCGGCCGTGACGTGCTCGCGCGCATGCTGTACGGCGCCCGCGTGTCGCTGGCCGTGGGCTTCGTGTCCGTCGGCATCGCGGCGACGATCGGAATTCTCCTGGGCTCCGCCGCCGGCTACCACGGCGGCCTGATCGACGCGAGCATCATGCGGCTGGTGGACCTGATGCTGGTCTTTCCCCGCTTCTTCCTGCTCCTGGCCGTGCTGGCGTTTCTCAAGCCCTCGATCTGGACGATCATGGCCGTGATCGGTCTCACCGGCTGGATGGGCGTGGCCCGGCTGGTGCGAGCCGAGTTCCTGGCCCTGAAGGAGCGGGAGTTCGTCACGTGGTCGCAGTCGGTCGGGGCCAGCGGCTTCCGCATCATCTGGCGGCACATCCTGCCCAACGCCATGGCCCCGGTCCTGGTCGCCATGACGCTCGGTATCCCGGCCGCCATCCTCACCGAGTCGGGCCTCTCGTTCCTCGGCCTCGGCGTGCAGCCGCCACACGCGACGTGGGGCAACATCCTGAACGAGGGCAAGGACGCGATCGAGCTGGCCTGGTGGCTGTCGGTGTATCCGGGGCTGGCGATCCTCTTGACCGTGCTCTCGTACAACCTCTTCGGTGAGGGCATTCGCGACGCGCTCGATCCGCGCCTGCGCCAGAGCGCCGGTCGGGTTGTCTCGCGCGCTCGTTGAGGTATACTCCGCTTCCATCCGCTCGTGCCGAAGTGGCGGAACTGGCAGACGCGCACGTTTGAGGGGCGTGTGGGGCAACCCGTGGGGGTTCGAGTCCCCCCTTCGGCACCACCTTCGTTCTCGCTCACCTCGTCAATGAGACTCCGCGCGGCGGCCGCACGCGTCGGGAGCGTTCAGCGCGGAGCTCGAGGGTCGACCAGAATCCACTGAGCGCACTGCGCGATCGAGGGATAGTAGCCGGGCGGGCTCTGGCAGTAGTACCAGTACGCCGTTGGCGGTGGCGCCGGTGCCGGTGCTGGCGACCGCTCGATGTACGTGACCCCCTCGCCAGAGCCGTACGCCCCGGTCGGCTGGTACCCATACGGGTAGTAATACGGGTACGGATAGTACGGGTACGGGTAGTACGGGTACGGGTAGTACGGGTAGTTCCAGTATCCTCCCCACCACCCCGGCGAGATCCCGACGAAGAACGTGCCGCGGTGGTGAAAAGAACCGTTGTGGTGCCAGTTGCCGCTGCCCTGACCGCCACCGTGCCAGCTTCCGCCGTGGCCGCCGCTGCCGCTGCCTCTGCCGCCTCCGCCTCCGCCACTGCTACCGCCACCGCCACGTGCAGCTTGGGCGGGCGTAGCACCGAAGAGCATCAGTGCGATCAGAAGCACGGCGGCCGACACTGCACGCGCACGGGCCCAAGTTTCCATTCGGTCCCTCTTGCTGGCTCGAGCATACGCCGTCCGAAATCCAGCGCCAGTGGACCACCGTCTCCGTCGCCCTTGAATGAAAGTCCCTTGACCCGGTTCGTGTTTCGCCCGATTCTCGCGCGCACCGATCGAAGCCCCAATCCGAGGTGACCTTGGCTGTGATGGACGCAACCGGCCTCCGCAAGGACAGCGAAGACTTCTCGGTCGTCCTGGGCGGGCCGTTGTACCAGATGGTGCGGCGAGCCCACCTGTCCGGGGATGCCCTGGAGCTCATGCGTCGCCGGATCATGTTCTTCACGCTCGTCACCTGGCTGCCCCTGCTGGTGCTGTCGGTGCTGGGCGGTCGCGCCTGGGGCGATGCGGTCCGCGTGCCCTTCCTGTTCGACATCGAGGTGCACGTAAAGTTTCTGCTGACGTTGCCCCTGCTCATCGTGGCCGAGCTGGTGGTGCACCAGCGGATGCGCCCCGTGGTCCGGCAGTTTCTCGAGCGCGATCTGATCCCGCCGGGCTCGCGGGCGCGATTCGATGCGGCCATCGCGGCCGCCTTTCGCCTGCGGAACTCGGTGGCGGCGGAAGTGGTGATCATCGTCTTCGTGTTCGGCTTCGGCCTCTTCCTCTGGCCCCGCTACGTCGCCCTGGATGTCTCCACCTGGTACGCCTTGCCCGCCGCCGATCACTGGCTGCCTCCGGCCGGCCGACAGCTGTCCGCGGCCGGCTGGTGGTTCGTGTACGTGGCCAATCCCCTGGCCCAGTTCGTCCTGTTGCGCTGGTACTTCCGGCTCTTCGTGTGGATCCGGTTCCTCTGGCACGTACGCCAGTGCGCTCTCAGCCTGGTGCCTACGCACCCGGACCGGGTGGGCGGCCTCGGATTCCTCTCCGGCACCGTGGCGGCGTTCGCACCGGTCTTGCTGGCGCACGGCACGATACTTTCCGCGGGCATCGCCAACCGGATCTTCTTCCGCGGGGCCACACTGCTGGACTTCAAGGTCGAGATCGTGATCGTCGTCGTGTTCCTCCTGATCATCGTGCTCGGGCCGCTGTTGCTGTTCCTCCCGCACCTGGCCGCGGCCCGCCGGATCGGCCTGCGCGAGTACGGCACCCTGGCCCAGCACTACGTGCGAGAGTTCGACGACAAGTGGCTACGCGGACGGGCCCCGACCGGTGAGCCCCTCATGGGCAGTGCGGACATCCAGTCCCTCGCCGACCTGGGCAACAGCTACGAGATCGTCCGCGAGATGCGAACGATCCCGTTCACGAGGGACACGGTGGTCCAGCTCGCGGTGATCACCCTGCTGCCGGTCACTCCGCTCCTGCTCACGATGGTGTCGCTGGAGGAGCTTCTGAAGAAGCTGTTGCAAATCCTTCTATGAGAACGGCCCCCGCCCCTGGGTCGCGTCGGACGAAGGTCCTATGGCGTCCAGGCCTGGTCCTTGGGACCATCTCCCGATGATTTCAGGGAAGTCTCGAGGCTCGAGGGTCTGGCTGGCCGCTCTGGCGCTGTGCCTGGGTGCTTGCACCGTCGGCCCTGACTACCGCCGGCCGGCGGTTTCCACCCCAGCCAGCTTCCGTGGCCAACCCCCGGGTGACTCCCCGCTGTCGCTGGGGGACCTGGCCTGGTGGCGGCTCTTCGAGGACGAGGTCCTGCACCAGCTGATCCAGGAGGCGCTGTTCGAGAATTACGACCTGCGCGTGGCCGCCGCGCGAATCCTCGAGGCGCGCGCGCAGGTGACCATCACGCGATCGTTCCAGTTTCCCGAGCTCAACCACTCGGGCAGCGTCAACTACACGAACATCCAGGGTGAGCGCTCGTTCCTGCAGCCCCAGAATCAGTTCAGCGCGATCGCCAGCCTCGACCTGGCGTTCGAGATCGATTTCTGGGGCCGTTTCCGGCGATCCACCGAAGCGGCGCGCGCCGACCTGCTTGCCTCGGTGGACTCGCGGCGCTTCGTCCTCAGCACCTTGGTGACCGACGTGGCGACCGCGTACTTCAACCTCCGCTCGCTCGACAACGAGCTGGAGGTCTCCCAGCGCACGCTCGAGGCACGCCAGGAGAACCTGAAGATCGTGAAGATGCGGGAGGCGGGCGGTGTCGCCGGCATGATCGACGTCCGCCAGGCGGAGATCCTCGTGGCACAGGCCGCCGAGGCGGTGGTGGAGACCGAGCGCCAGATCGAGCAGACGGAGAATGCGATCAGCGTGCTGATCGGCCACCCTCCCGAGGCGGTGCCGCGCGGCCGCCCACTGATGCAGCAGCTCACGCTGCCGCAGGTGCCGACCGGGGTGCCGTCGGCGCTGTTCGAGCGCCGGCCGGACATCCGTCAGGCCGAGGACCAGCTCGCAGCCGCCACCGCCCGCATCGGCGTGGCGATCTCCGATTTCTATCCCCGGGTCTTTCTGACCGGCGCCGCGGCGGGCGGCGCCTTGCACATCGACGGCTCGTGGATCGGCCCCCAGGGACTCTTCAGCATCGGCCCGTCGATCCATCTGCCGATCTTCAACATGGGTCGCACCCGGGCCGGCGTCGACTCCGCCGAGGCCAGGGCGCAGGCGGCCGTCGCGCAGTACCAGCAGACGGTCATCCAGGCGTTCCGCGAGGTCGCCGACGCGCTGGTCGAGCACCGCAAGCGCCGGGAGTTCCGCGTCTACCAGGAGGCGCTCGCCCTGGCGGCCGGTGATGCCTCGCGTCTGTCCAACATCCGCTACCGGGGCGGCGTCACCAGCTATCTGGAGGTGCTGGACAGCGAGCGCCAGTACTTCGACGCCGAACTGGGGCTGGTGCGATCCAACCGCGACGAGCTGCTGGCGATCGTGCGCCTGTACAAGGCGCTCGGGGGCGGCTGGCAGGAAGAGCAGGAGACCCGGGCGGCGTCGTCCACCGGAGAACGGGAGAAGAAGTGATGGTCGGACTCGTCACCAGACCGCTCGCGATCTGGCTGGTCGGCCTCGGGCTACTGGTCACGACGGCCGGATGCAAGGGTGAGAAGGATGCCAAGGCCGCGACTCCGCCGCCGCCGACCGAGGTCGTGGTCGCGCCGGTCGAGCAACGCGAGGTCGCGATCGAGCGTGATTTCATCGCCCGCACCGAAGCCGTGCCGACCGTGGAAGTTCGCGCCCGCGTCGCCGGCATCCTCGAAGACGTGCTGTTCAAGGAAGGCATGGACGTGAAGAAGGGCCAGCCGCTCTTCATCATCCAGCAGGCCGAGTACAAGGCCGCGCTGGAGACCGCCCGGGCGACGCTGGCCAAGGCGCAGGCCGATCTGACGCGAGCCAAGGACGCGTCGATCGTCGATCGGGTGAAAGCCCAGCTGGCGCAGCGCCAGGCCGACCTCGAGAAGGCGCGCCAGGACGTGGCCCGCTACAAGCCCCTCGCCGAGGCGCGCGCGATCCCGCAGCAAGATATGGATACGTCCGTGGCGGCGGAGAAAGTTGCCGCGGCCGGGGTCGACGCCCAGGCGGCGGCGCTGAAGGACGCCGAGCTGGCTCAGCGCACGCAGATCCAGCTCGCGGAGGCGGCCGTCGAGTCGGCGAAGGCCTCGATCATCCAGGCGGACCTCAACCTCGGTTACACGACGATCAACGCGCCGATCGACGGCATCATCGGCAAGATCAACGTCGATCGCGGCAACCTCGTCGGCAAAGGGGAGCCGACGCTGCTCGCCACCGTGTCCAAGGTGAACCCGATCTACGTCGATTTCTCGGTCGCCGAGGCCGATTACATCCGCTTCGCGCCCCAGATCAGCCGCGATATCCGGCAAGATCGGCCGGTCGCTCCGAAGGAGCAGCTCCAGCTCTTTCTCTCCGACGACAAGCTGTTGCCCCAGAAGGGTCGAGTGGCCTTCGTGGACCGCGCGGTGGACGGAAAGACCGGCACCATCGGCATACGCGCCGAGTTTCCCAACCCCGACCAGCTGATCCGGCCGGGACAGTTCGCGCGTGTACGCGGGGTCATCGAGCGCCGCCCCAACGCCATCCTCGTGCCGCAGCTCGCCGTGCAGGAGCAGCAGGGCGCCAAGACGGTGCTGGTGGTGGAGAGCGGTGACAAGGTCGGGCTCCGGCCCATCAAGGTGGACGAGCGGGTCGGCGACTTCTACATCGTGACCGAGGGGCTCAAGGCCGGCGAGCGGGTGATCGTGGATGGGGTGCAGCGGGTGCGGCCCGGCGTGCAGGTGAAGCCTGTCACGAAACCGGCCGGGAAGTCCGGAGCGTAAGCGTGGCCGAGTTTTTCATCCGGCGGCCGATCGTCGCGATCGTCATCGCGATCCTCACGGTGCTCCTGGGCGTCTTCACGCTCACCGGGCTCAGCTTCGAGCAGTATCCGTTCCTGGCGCCCCCGATCATCCGTATCACCGCGAACTTCCCGGGAGCCTCGGCGGTCGCCGTCGAGCAGTCGGTGGCCACGCCGATCGAGCAGGAAGTCAACGGCGTCGAGTCGATGATCTTCATGCAGTCGTCCAACACGAGCGACGGCCGCATGCTCCTCGACGTCAGCTTCGCCGTCGGCGTCGACCAGGACAAGGCCAACGTCCTCACCCAGAATCGTGTCAGCACGGCCCAGGCGCGCCTGCCCCAGGAGGTCGTCGCGCAGGGCGTGACCGTCAAGAAGCAGAGCCCCAGCATCCTCATGGTCATCTCGCTCTATTCCCCGAACGGCACGTACGACGCGAACTACCTGATCAACTACTGCGGCATCAACTTGCGCGACCAGCTGCTGCGAATTCCCGGCATCGCCCAGGTCGATCTGTTCGGCGGCACCGACTACGGCATGCGCATCTGGCTCAGACCCGACAAGCTGGCCAAGCTGGGCATCACGGCCTCCGACGTGATCTCGTCCATCAAGGAGCAGAACCTCCAGGCTCCGGCCGGGCGGATCGGCGCGGCGCCCTCGCCCAAGGACCAGCAGTTCACCTACACGGTGGCGGCGCCGGGCCGCTTCGTCACGACCGACGAGTTCGAGGACATCATCATCCGTGGCACGGAAGGCGGCTCCCAGGTCCGCATCCGCGACGTGGGGCGCGCCGAGCTCGGCTCCCAGGACTACAACGCCTTCGGTCGGCTCAACAGCAAGCCGGCCGGCGCCATGGCGGTCTATCTCTTGCCGGGAGCCGACCAGCTCAAGGCGGCCGAGGAGATCTACCAGACCCTGAGCCGGGCCAAGGGGATCTTCCCGCCGGACATGGACTACAAGATCGTCTACGACACGACGCCCTCGGTCCAGGCTTCGATCCACGAGATCGAGAAGACCTTCGTCGAGGCGATCATCCTCGTGACCCTGGTGGTCTTCATCTTCCTGCAGAACATCCGCGCGACGTTCATCCCGCTGCTGACCGTGCCGGTGTCGCTGATCGGCACGTTCATCTTCTTCCCGCTGCTCGGCTTCTCGGTCAACACGCTGTCGATGTTCGGTCTCGTGCTCGCCATCGGCATCGTGGTGGACGACGCCATCGTCGTCGTCGAGGCGGTGATCCACCACATCGAGCACGGTCTCGACCCGCGCGCGGCGACGATCCAGGCGATGAAGGAGGTGTCGGCGCCCGTCATCGGCATCGCGCTGATCCTGTCGGCCGTGTTCATTCCCGTGGCCTTCGTGCCCGGGCTGACCGGTCGCATGTACCAGCAGTTCGCGCTCACCATCGCCATCTCGGTGCTCCTGTCGGCCTTCAGCGCGCTGTCGCTCTCCCCGGCGCTCTCGGTCTTGCTGCTCAAGCCGGCCAAGCCGATGCGCGGGCCTCTCGGCGCCTTCTTCCGCGCCTTCAATCGGGGCTTCGACTGGATCACCGGCCGCTACATCGGGATCGCGCGAATCCTCGTCCGGAAGGCCATCCTGACCATCCTGCTGGTTGGCGTGGTCATCGTGGGCGCCGGTCTCCTCGGCCGCCAGATCCCGGCCGGGTTCATCCCCGAGGAAGATCAGGGACTCCTCGGCGTCAACGTGCAGCTGCCGCCCGGCGCCTCGCTGGAGCGGACGGCCGCCGTGCTCACCCGCGTCGAGCAGATCGTGGCGAAGACCGAGGGCGTGGACTCCTTCGCGACGATCGGCGGGTTCGGCCTGGTCACCAACACGTTTCAGCCGAACTTCGGCACCATCCTCGTGCGCCTCAAGCCCTGGGAGGAGCGCCACGGCCCGGTCCTGAACGTGCGCGGGATCCTGGCCACCCTCGCGCGGGAGTTCGTGAACATCCCCGAGGCGATCGTCTTCGGCTTCAATATCCCGACGATCTCCGGCTTCGGCGCCTCGGCGGGTTTCAAGTTCCTCCTGCAAGATCGTAGCGGCACGCTCTCCGTCGCGGAGCTCGGTGCGCAGACCACCAAGTTCCTGGCCGCCGCGCGGCAGCGGCCGGAGCTGAGCAACCTGTTCACTTCCTTCAACCCGGACTATCCTCAGGTGAAGGTCGACCTGGACCGGGACAAGGCGCGCAAGCTCGGCGTGCCGATCAACGACGTGTTTCAGGCCCTGTCGGCGGAGCTCGGCAGCGCCTACGTGAACGACTTCAACCGGTTCGGGCGGCTCTACCGCGTGTACGTCCAGGCCGAGGCCGCCTACCGGCGCCGGCCCCAGGACATCGGCGAGATCTACGTCCGGAGCCAGCGGGACAACGCGATGATCCCGCTCTCGACGCTCGTGTCGATCGGCTCCGTCCCGAGCACCGAGATCACCACGCGCTTCAACCTGTTCCGCTCGGTGGAGATCAGCGGCGCGCCGGGCCGCGGCTATACGTCGGGGCAGGCCCTGGCGGCGCTCGAGGCGGTGTTCGCGGAGTCGATGCCCAAGGAGATGGGCTTCGCCTATTCCGCGCTGTCGTACCAGGAGAAGACCGCGCCGTCGCCGATGCCGACGCTCGTCCTCGCCATCGTGTTCGTGTTCCTGCTGCTGGCCGCGATGTACGAGAGCTGGCGTCTGCCGTGGGCCGTGCTGCTCGGCTCGCCGCTGGTCGCTCTCGGCGCCTTCTTCGGCGTCTGGCTCATGGGCTACGACAACAACGTCTATGTGCAGATCGGCCTGATCATGCTCATTGGCCTGGCCGCCAAGAACGCGATCCTGATCGTCGAGTTCGCCAAGGCCAAGTACGATGCCGGCCAGACGGCCGAGGAGGCTGCACTGGAGTCCGCCCGCCTGCGCTTCCGGCCGATCTTGATGACGGCCTTCGCGTTCATCCTGGGCGTCGTGCCGCTCATGCGGGCCAGCGGCGCCGGCTCGGGTGCGCAGAACGTCATGGGCACCGCGGTGTTCTGGGGCATGCTGATCGCCACGTTCCTGGGGGTGTTGATCATTCCGGGCAACTTTGCGTTCGTCGAGGGTCTGCGCTTCTCGCGCAAGAAGCCCGCCCATGCTCCGGTCCCGCCGCCGGCGGCCATTCCGCACGGCGAGCACCCGTGAACCAGCCGCCGCCGTCCTGGGACCTCACGCGGATTCTCCTGTCCGTCGTCGCGATCGGCGGATTGATCGGCGCGAGCTTCTGGGTTCTGCGCCCGTTCCTGCCCGCGGTGGTCTGGGCCACGATGGTGGTCGTGGCGACTTGGCCCGCGTTCCGCGCGATGCAGGCCCGACTGTGGGGCAGGCGAGTCCTGGCCGTGACCGTCATGACGGTGTTGATGCTGACGATTCTCGCGGCGCCGCTGACGATGACCGTGATCGCCATCGTCGAGCGCGCTGACGATGTCGTGGCGTGGTCCAGAGCGATGGCGGCGCGCGGAGTTCCCGCGCCACCGGAGTGGGTGGCCAACTTCCCCCTCGTGGGAAGGAGGATCGCGGCGGAGTGGCGGCAGCTCGCGGCGACACCGCCCGAGGATCTCGCCCGCCAGGTCACGCCGTATCTCGCCGGCGTGGTGGGCTGGGTGATCGCCCAGGCGGGAGGCCTCGGCGCGCTCCTGGTGCAGTTCCTGCTCACGGTGGCGGTCTCCGCCATGCTGTACGCGCAGGGGGAAACCGCCGCCGCCGGCTTGTTGGCCTTCGCGCGGCGGCTGGGCGGAGAGCAAGGCACTCGGGTCGTGATCCTCTCCGCCGGCGCCATCCGCGCGGTCGCGCTCGGCATCGTGGTCACGGCGCTGGTGCAGTCCGCCATCGGCGGCATCGGCCTCGCGGTGACCGGTGTTCCGCACACGCTGCTGCTGACGTCCCTCATGGTCATGCTCGGCGTCGCACAGATCGGCCCGTGGCCGGTGCTCTTTGGCGCCGTCGTCTGGTTGTACATGAGTGGTCAGACCTTCTGGGGCACGGTGATGCTCGTGTGGGCGATCCTGACGACCAGTCTCGACAACATCCTGCGACCGATCTTGATCAAGCGCGGCGCCGACCTGCCGCTCGTCCTGATCCTGGCGGGCGTGCTCGGTGGTCTGCTGGCCTTCGGTCTGGTCGGGCTCTTCGTCGGTCCGGTGATCCTGGCGGTGACGTACACGCTGCTGGTCGCCTGGGTCGACGACACGGAATCGCCGGCAGGAGTGCGGTAGCGCTTCGCACTCCAGGACGCCCTCGGCTAGAATCGCCGTGGCGACCCATGCGTGACCTGGCCCGGCGCGTTCATTCAATCCCGCTGCTTGCCCTCCTGGCGCTCGCCGCCTGCGGCCCCACGCTCACCAAGCCGCAGCAGCTCGTCCACGATGCCTACGACGTGTGCCGCGGCCAGGGGCCGACCACGAAGCTCGAGACGGTGAGCGCGGAGGGGCGCTGGTCGCTGCTCGGTCGTGAGGGCGAAGTGCAGAAGGTGAACACGTGCATGGGGCGCTACACGCGCCAGGTCATGCAGCCGACGCCCCCGGCGGAAACGGCGGTGGCCAAGGCGCCGACCGAAGCGATCCGCGTGCCCGGGACCTGGAAGGGGATGCTCCGACTGGCGTCACGCTCGGGCGAGTCGGTGCCGCCCAGTCCGGTGACCCTCCGCCTGATGAAGGACCCCACCGGCCTGCGCTGGCAGCTCGCCACCACCTACAACGGCGCCGACGCGGCCGCCACGGGAGTGGCCACGGTGACCGGCGACCGCTTGCGGCTGACCGGCACCTTCCGTCCTCCGACGGCCGCCGGCAAGCCGGCGGCGAGCGACGGCGGGCGGCCGCTCGAGGTGATTTACATGGGCCAGGTCGCGGGTGACATCCTCGACGTGACCGGGCTCACGGCCGACCAGCAGGTGCACGTCCTCTCGCTTCGTCGCGTCGGCGACTGACCCGCTGCTACCCGACCCCGCACGCTGCCGCGAAGCTGGGCGGCACCCGAAAATCCGCGTGCTTGACGCGTGTACGGCGGTCGGATCACCGTGGCATAATGAGGCGGTTTTGAGAGCCACGGACGACCGAGCGTGACGCACCCACTACCTGTCCTCCCGTCCGGTACCGTCGCTGACGGGCGCAAGCCCGCCTGGCTCAAGGTTCGTGCGCCCGGTGGTCCAAAATACATTCGGCTGCGCGGGCTGATGCGGAGTCTCAACCTGCACTCGGTCTGCGAGGAGGCGCACTGCCCGAACATCGGCGAGTGCTGGGAGGACTCCACCGCGACGTTCATGATCCTGGGCGACGTCTGCACGCGCAACTGCGGCTACTGCGCGGTGACCCACGGCGCGCCCGTCTGGGAGGACCGCGAGGAGCCGGACCGCATCGGGCGCGCCGTGGCCGAGCTGGCGCTCGAGTACGTGGTCATCACCTCGGTCAATCGTGACGACCTCGCCGACGGGGGGGCTGCTCACTGGGCGGCGACCATCCGGGCGGTGCGGCATCACGCGCCGGCGTGCCGGGTCGAGGTGCTGATTCCGGACTTCCAGGGGGCTCTGGCGTCGCTCGACCTCGTGATCGAGGCCGCGCCGGCCATCCTGAACCACAACACCGAGACGGTGCCCCGCCTCTACAAGGTTGCGCGGCACGGTGGACGCTACGCGCGGGTGCTGGACCTGTTCCGTCACGCGCGGGCCACCGCGCCCGGGCTGCCGCTGAAATCCGGGATCATCCTGGGCCTGGGCGAGGAGCGCGAGGAGCTGCTGGCCACGCTGCGCGACCTGCGTGAGGTCGGCGTGTCGATCATCACGCTGGGCCAGTACCTGCGCCCGTCCGCCGCGCACCTGCCGGTCAGCCGCTACTACCATCCCGAGGAGTTCGCCGAGCTGGCCGAGGCCGGGCGGGCGATGGGCTTCGCCCACGTCGAGGCCGGGCCGCTCGTGCGCAGCTCCTACCACGCCAAGACGCAGGCCGCGGCGGCGGGGGCCTGACCGTGCTGCCGCTCCTCATGGTGTTCGCGTTCGCGGCGGCGGTGGCGGGTGCTCTGCTCTTCATCCCCTCGCTGATCGCGCCCCGCCGGATGACGCCGGCGAAGGCCTCGCCCTTCGAGTGCGGCAAGGACCCGCTGGGGGTGACCGAGGGCCGGTTCGCCATCAAGTTTTCCACCATCGCGATCTTCTTCATCCTGATCGACATCGAACTGCTCTTCATCTGGCCGTGGGCGATGCTCTACCGTCGGCTCGGCTGGTTCGGATTCGTCGAGATGCTGGTGTTCCTGAGCATCCTGATGCTCGGGTTCTTCTACATCTGGCGAAAGGGAGGCTTCGAGTGGGAGTAGGCAGCTTCTTCACCGGCAAGCTCGACGAGGCCATCGGCTGGGCCCGCAAATACTCGATCTTCCAGTACCCGTTCGTCACGGCCTGCTGCGGCATGGAGTACATGGCCACCGCGTGCTCGCACTACGACGTCGATCGGTTCGGCGCCGGCCTTCCGCGCTTTTCCCCGCGCCAGGCGGACGTGCTCTTCGTCGTCGGGACGATCTCGCACAAGATGGCGCCGGTACTCAAGCGTATCTACGACCAGATGACCGAGCCCAAGTGGGTGGTGGCCTTCGGCGTGTGCACCTGCACCGGCGGCTTCTACGACAACTACGCCACCGTGCAGGGCATCGACACGATCATCCCGGTGGACGTGTACATTCCCGGCTGCCCGCCGCGACCGGAGTCCGTGCTGGACGGGCTCATGAAGCTCCAGGAGAAGATCACCGTGCAGGCCCAGAGGTTCTAGTGCGCGGCGACGAGATCCTCCAGCGCCTGCGCGACCGCTTCGCCGGCGCCATAGTCGAGACCCACGATCACCGCGGCGATCACACCGCGGTGGTGGATCGGGCCGGCCTGGTGGACGTGCTGCGCTGGTGCCGGGACGAGCCCGAGCTGCGGTTCGACGTGCTGATGGATCTCACCGCGGTGGACTACCTCAAGTACCCCGGGCGTGAAGACGGCCCGCGCTTCGAGGTCGTCTACCATCTGTTCTCGGTCGGTCACAACCACCGGCTGCGCATCAAGGTCCGGGTCGACGAGGACGACGCGCAGGTGCCCACCGCGGTCGACCTGTGGCCCATCGCCAACTGGCTCGAGCGTGAGGTGTGGGACATGTTCGGCGTGCGCTTCGCCGGTCACCCCGATCCCCGCCGGCTCCTGATGTACGAGGAGTTCGTGGGCCACGCGCTGCGCAAGGACTACCCCATCAACCGCCGCCAGCCGTTGATCGGCCCCAAGCAGTAGCTCAGCCCATGGCCGAGACGACCACCCGGGCGTTCATGCTGGGCGAGGGGAGCGGGACTGGCAGCGGCCAGAATCTTCAGGTGGGCGTGGGCCCGGCCCATCCGGCCATGCACGGGATCATCCGCATCAACGCCGAGCTGGACGGCGAGGTCATCCGCAAGGCCGACGTCGAGATCGGCTACCTGCACCGGGCCTTCGAGAAGGACTGCGAGGTCGGCGGGTACAACAACGCCATCCCGTACACCGACCGGCTGAACTACGTCTCGCCGCTCATCAACAACTTCGCCTACGCCTCGGCCGTGGAGAAGCTGCTGGGGATCGACGTGACCGAGCGGTGCAAGTTCATCCGCACCGCGATGTCGGAGATCTCGCGGGTCTGCGACCACCTGACGTGCGTGGGCGCCTCGGCCATGGAGCTGGGGGCCTTCACGGTTTTCCTCTACATGATCAAGGCCCGCGAGTTCCTGTGGGAGCTGATCGAGGACGTGACCGGCGCCCGGCTGACGATCTCCTACGGCCGGGTGGGCGGGGTCAAGGCCGACCTTCCCGAGGGGTTCGCGCCCAAGGTCGCCGAGGCCTTCAAGCAGACGCGCGAGGTGCTCGACGAGGTCCACCGGCTGCTGACCGGCAACCGGATCTTCATGGACCGCATGGTGGGCGTCGGCCGTCTGTCGCGCGAGGAGACGCTTGGCTACGCGATCACCGGGCCGCTGCTGCGGGCCGTCGGCGTCGGCTACGACGTGCGCCGCGCGCACCCGCACTGGGCGTACGACCGCGTGGAGTTCGAGGTCCCGACCCAGAAGGACGGGGACAACTACGCCCGCTATCTCGTGCGCATGGCCGAGATGGAGCAGTCGATGCGCATCGCTGAGCAGGCGCTGGCCCAGATGCCGGGCGGTGCGATCAACGTCGACTTCGAGGGCCGGCCGATCGACCCCGCGGCCTACGTCGACCAGGGCAAGCAGGGCAAGA
>Ga0111539_10003458_pt1 | contig 20799 bp, 19 predicted proteins | sample RhiMethybrSRZTD1_FD_79667 | JGI IMG/M metagenome (GOLD analysis project Ga0111539, IMG submission 79667) | Populus rhizosphere microbial communities from Tennessee, USA - Rhizosphere MetaG P. TD hybrid SRZTD1 (version 2) (version 2) | ecosystem: Host-associated > Plants > Roots > Rhizosphere >...
GGCGTCGTGCCCCAGATCAGCGTGATCATGGGGCCGTGCGCCGGCGGCGCCGTCTACTCCCCGGCCATGACCGACTTCGTGTTCATGGTCGAGGACACCTCGTACATGTTCATCACGGGGCCCGACGTGGTGAAGACGGTGACCGGCGAGAACGTGACCCAGCAGGAGCTGGGCGGCGCCATCGCCCACGCGTCCAAGTCGGGCGTGTGCCACTTCACCTCGGCCGACGACGCCACCTGCCTCGACGACGTCCGCTACCTGCTCAGCTACCTGCCGACCAACAACCTCGAGGAAGCGCCCGTCGTCGCCACCGACGACCCGCCCGACCGGTCGTGCCCCGAGCTGCGCGACATCATCCCCGCCTCGTCCAACCAGCCCTACGACATGGCCAAGGTCATCGAGGCGGTCGTCGACGACGGCGAGTACTTCGAGTACGCCCGCCGCTGGGCGCCCAACGTCGTGTGCGCCTACGCCCGCCTCGACGGCCACGTGGTCGGCATCGTGGGCAACCAGCCGATGCACCTCGCCGGCGTGCTCGACATCGAGTCGTCCGAGAAGGCGGCCCGGTTCGTGCGTACCTGCGACGCGTTCAACATCCCGCTCGTGACGTTCGTCGACGTACCCGGCTTCCTGCCCGGCGTCGACCAGGAGCACAGCGGCATCATCCGGCACGGCGCCAAGCTGCTGTACGCCTTCTGCGAGTCGACGGTCCCCCGCGTCCAGGTCGTGACCCGCAAGGCCTACGGCGGCGCCTACGTCGTCATGAACTCCAAGTCGATCGGTGCCGACCTGGCGTTCGCCTGGCCCTCCGGCGAGCTGGCCGTCATGGGCCCGCAGGGCGCCGTCGAGATCGCCTACCGGCGCGAGATCGAGGCGTCGGCCGACCCCGCGGCCCGCAAGGCCGAGCTGGTCGAGGAGTACACCGACCGGTTCGCCAACCCCTACCAGGCCGCTGAGCGGGGCTACGTCGACGACGTCATCGACCCGGCCGACACGCGCATCAAGCTCATCGCCGGGCTCGACCTGCTGCGGTCGAAGCGCGAAGAGCTGCCGAAGCGCAAGCACGGCAACGTGCCGCTGTAGGCGCGAGGCTCGACGCATGGGCACCGCTCCCCCCGTCACCCTCACCCGCGGCGGCGACGCCAGCGACGACGAGGTGGCCGCCATCGTCGCCGCCGTCGAGGTCGCGTGGCCGCGCCCCGTCGCCGCACCCGACGCCGAGCAGCCACCCCGCTGGCGGTTCTCGGGCCGGTGGTGGACCAAGCCGGTGCCCCTCGGGCGCAGTCGGCCCTGGTGACCGGCGGCGCCTGACGCGGGCCCGGCCGCGCGTCCTGCGGCGCCGACGCGTCTAACCTGCGCCGTCCATGGGCGGCTATCCACCTCCTCCAGGCACATCACCTCCTCCTCCCCCCGGCGGCTACCCCCCGCCTGGCGGAGGTGCCCCCGGCGGCGGCTACCCGCCGCCCGGCGGTCCCAGCGACGCACCGCCGTCCGGTGGCTGGTCGCCGCCCCCTCCCGGGGGAGGCCCGTCCGCCCCGCCGCCGCCCCCGGCGGGCCCGTTCGGGGCCCCCACCGGCCCCGGCTACGGCTACGGGTACGGGCCGTACGGCGCCGCAGGGGCGAAGGCCGGGTTCTGGACCCGCTTCGCCTCGTTCCTCATCGACGGCGTGATCGTCGGCCTGTTCGGGCTCCCGGCCTACATCGCCATCGTCACGGGCCCGACCCGCATCGAGGCCTGCAGCCTCGACTCGTCGGGCGACATCGACCTCGACGGCACGGTGAAGAACGGCCTGTGCGAGGTGCCCACCGGCACGACCTGGGCGATCTTCGCCGTTCTGGTCATCGCCGCCCTCGTCGGGACCCTGTTCTACTTCGCCAGGACCGAGGGCAGGACCGGCCAGTCCCTCGGCGCCCGGGCGCTCGGCATCAAGGTGCTCGACGCCGCCACCGGGCAGCCGATCGGCGGCGGGCGGGCCGTGGGGCGCTACTTCGCCCGCATCCTGTCGGCGATCCCCTGCTACCTCGGCTACTTCTGGATGCTGTGGGACCCCGAGAAGCAGACCTGGCACGACAAGATCGTCAACTCCGTCGTCGTCAAGGCCTGAGCCACAGGTAGCTTCGGTCGCCGTGGACCTGACCACGGTGGCCGACGACGAGGCCGTGCTCCATGAGGAGGGGGTCGAGCACCGGCACGCCGGGCTCGACCCCGACACCGCCTACGAGCTCGGCGGGCAGGCGGTGCGCACGCTGGCCCGCCCGCCCGGCGAGCGGCTCGCCACGGTGTGCACCGTCAACGACGTGCACTTCGGCGAGGTCGAGTGCGGCATCCTCAACGGGGTCGACGACCACCCGATCTACCGGTCGGCTCCCGGCGACGAGCCGTACCCCGAGCTCATGAACCGGTGCGCCATCGCGGACATCGCCGCCGTCGACCCCGACGCCGTGGTGGTCAAGGGCGACCTCACGTCGATGGGGACCCGCGCCGAGTACCAGAGCTTCCTCAACGCCTACGGGCCCGCGTTCGGCGACCGCCTGCTGCACGTCCGCGGCAACCACGACGCCTACCACGGCGAGGACTTCGCCTCGCGGGCCCCGCTGTCCCGCACGCTGCCGGGCGTGATCCTGGCGGTCATCGACACGTCGGTGCCCGGGCTGGCCTCCGGGGCGGTGTCGGCGGAGTCGCTCGACTGGCTCGACACGCTGGCCGCCGAGGCCGACAGACCGGTCATGGTGTTCGGTCACCACCACCCCTGGGACCCTGGCTCGGCCGAGCGCCCCGAGGCCTACTTCGGCGTCAACCCCGACGACTCCGAGCGCTTGGTCGAGGTGGTCGCCCGCCGGCCGCGCATCGTGGGCTACTTCGCCGGACACACCCACCGGAACCGGGTGCGCCGGTTCGCGGCCACGGGCGACCTCCCGTGGGTCGAGGTGGCGTGCGTGAAGGACTTCCCGGGGGCGTGGGCCGAGTACCGCGTGTTCGAGGGCGGCATCCTCCAGGTGTTCCGCCGCATCTCCGCGCCCGAGGCGCTGGCCTGGAGCGAGAAGACCAGCGACATGTACGGCGGGCTCTACAAGGTGTACGCGTTCGGCTCGCTCGGCGACCGCTGCTTCGCCTTCGCCAACGGGCGCTCGACGACCCGGTAGGACGCGATCGCCAGCGCCACCGCCACCGGCACGGCCACGAGGGCGCGGGCGGCGGGGGACCAGGCCGGCGTGTTGCGCCGCAGGACCTCGAAGACCGGCAGGTGCCAGAGGTACAGCGAGTAGGACACGATGCCGAGCGCGGCCAGGGGCCGCCATGCCAGCACCCGGGTGAGCGGTCCGGGCTCCGCCCGCACGGCACCGAGCACCGCCGCGCTCGCCGCCACCGCCACGATGCTGAACACGCCGTGGTAGAGGCGGGCGTCGAACGGGTCGCGCAGCACCACGGCCCAGACGACGACCACGGCCAGCCCGGCGGTGGCGACGCGAGCGGCGACCGGCCCGCGCAGCCGGGCGAGGGCCCCCGCCGACCAGGCGACCCCCACGAGCGTCCCCGCCAGGGGCGCGTCGAAGCGGGTCGCGGTGCCCATGTAGAGGAAGTACGGCACGTCGCCCTGCTCGAACCGCACCAGCCGCCAGATCCCGACGGCGACGATGCCGGCGGTGGCCAGCCCGGCGAGCACGGCGTGCGGGCGCGGGGCCCGCACCGCCACCGCCACCACCACCGCCCACACGACGTAGAACTGCCCCTCGATCGCCAGGCTCCACAGGTGCGGGAAGGCCCGTGCGCCGCCGTCGATCATCGCCTGGTTCGACGTGAACGTGAGGGCCGGCACCACCGACGACCGCACCACCTCTGGCGCGTACGCCCACCCGCCGGCGGCGAGCACCGCCGCCGCGGCCACGAGGGCGACCAGGGCCGGGAGCAGGCGCCGGCCCCGCCGCAGGGCGAACCCGCCCAGCGACACGCGCCCGCGCCGATCGGCCTCGCCCAGCAGCAGCACGGTGATGAGGAACCCGCTGAGCGCGAAGAAGAGGTCGACGCCGAGGAACCCGCCGGTGGCGGCCCAGCGGGGGCGGGCGTCGGCGAGGACGCGCCCGGCGTGGAAGACGACGACGAGGGCCACCGCGATGCCCCGCAGCCCGTCGAGCTCGGGACGATGCCCGAGTCGTTCCCCGGTCGACCCCCGGCGCACGCGCGCCACACGGTGGTCGAAGTGCACGGCGCCGATGGTCTCGGCATCCGCCCTGCCATCCGCGGTCGCGGGTCGCGCGTCGAGTTCGCCCACGTGTGTCCCCCCGGCGCGCCCTGTCCGGCGCAGCCTGTCCTGTCCCCGGCGGGGAAAGTAGCAGGCCACGGTCGTTCCCGCCCGGTCGCCGGCGAGTTCGCTCGGCGTCCGGCCAGGCCCGTACGGTCGTCGTGTGCCCGGCCCCCTCGCCGACATCCGCGTCCTCGACCTGGCGACGGTCGTCGCCGGGCCGGGCGCCGCCCGCTACCTGGCCGACTTCGGCGCCGACGTGCTCAAGATCGAGCGTCCCGGCGTGGGCGACTCGACCCGCACGCTCGGGCTGCCCGACCCCCGCGACGGCACGTCGGCGTACTGGAAGGTCGTGGGGCGCAACAAGCGGTGCGCCACGCTCGACCTCAAGTCCGACGACGGCCGCGCCGCGCTGCTGCGCCTGGTCGACGACGCCCACGTCGTCATCGAGAACTTCCGCCCGGGCGTCATGGAGCGGCTGGGGCTGGGCCCCGAGGTGCTCCTCGAGCGGAACCCCTCGCTCGTCGTCTGCCGCGTCACCGCGTTCGGCCAGGACGGGCCCTACGCCCAGCGGCCGGGCTTCGCCACGCTGGCCGAGGCGATGTCGGGGTTCGCGGCGATCAACGGCGAGGCCGACGGCGGGCCGCTGCTCCCGCCGATCGCGCTGACCGACGAGGTGACCGCCCTCGCCGCCGCCTTCTCGGTCATGGTCGCCCTGCACTCGGGCATCGGCCAGGTGGTCGACGTCACGCTGCTCGAGTCGCTGCTCCAGTGCATGGGGCCCCTGCTGCCGGCGTACGGCCTCACGGGCTTCCTGCAGCAGCGGGCGGGGTCGAGCCTGCCCTACTCGGTGCCCCGCGGCACCTGGCTGTGCAAGGACGGCGCCTGGGTCGCCGTGTCGGCGTCGGCCGAATCGGTGGGGCGCCGCGTGATGGAGCTGATCGGGCTGGGCGGGCGGGCCGACCTCCAGTCGTTCGCCGGGCGCATCGCCGCCCGCGACGAGATCGACGCGGCCATGGACGCCTTCTGCCGCGAGCGCACCGTCGACGAGGTCGTCGCCGCCTTCGACGCCGCCCACGCCGCCGCGGCCCCCGTGTACGACATGGCCGACGTCTTCGCCGACCCGCAGCTGGCGGCGCGCGGCGCCATCGTCGAGGCCGACGGGGTGCCGATGCAGGGCCTCGTGGCCCGCCTCTCGCGCACGCCGGGAGCGGTGCGCTGGGCCGGGCGACCGCTGGGGTCGGACGACCCCGCGGCGTGGTCAGCGCCGGCGGCTGACCTCGCGCCCGACGGTCCGGCCGACGACGTGCAGCCGGACGCGGGCGCCGACCTCTGACGCCACGAACGCCGCCACCACCAGCACCACGAACAGCACCTGGTCGTGGTGGTTCTGCATCTCCCACACGAAGTGGGGCTCGGTGACGGCGAACCCGTACATGAACGACCCGGTGGCGGCGGAACCGATGCCGGCGTCGCGCCCGCCCAGCCGGCCGCAGGCGTAGGCCAGGGCGACCAGCACCGGCACGGCCACGGGCGAGGGGGCGAGCACGAGCGCGAGCCCGGCGGCCACGGTGAGGACGATGCCGCTCATCAGGTGGTCGGCATCGAAGCGATCGGCGTCCACGGCGACCTCCCGGAGATCCGCGTCCCTGGACGGATCCAGCAAACCCCACGTGAGCGCCGAAGGGCACGCGCCTTGACGCGTTCGATACGCCCGCGGCCGCAACGTGAACGCCGCGGTGACGGCGGGTGCCCGGTCAGGCCTCGCGGTGGGCGACGGCGAGGTCGACGATCTGGTCCATGATGCGCACGAGCTCGAAGTCCTTCGGGGTGTAGACCGCGGCGACGCCGGCGTCGAGCAGGGGCCGGCGGTCCTCCTCGGGGATGATGCCGCCGGCCACGACCGGCGCGTCGACCCCGCCGTCGCGCACCAGGCGGACGACGGCGGGCACGAGCTCGAGGTGGGAGCCCGACAGGATCGAGAGCCCGATGACGTCGACGTCCTCTTCCACGGCGACGGCGGCGATCTGCTCGGGCGTGAGGCGGATGCCCTGGTAGATCACCTCGAGCCCGGCGTCACGGGCGGCCACCGCGATCTGCTCGGCGCCGTTCGAGTGGCCGTCGAGGCCCGGCTTGGCGACCAGCAGCCGCGGCGGGCCGCCCGGGAGCCCGCGCACCCGCTCGGCGATGGCCCGCAGGCCGGGCGAGCCGCCACCGGCGCCGACCGCCGCCCCCACGCCCGTGGGCGCCCGGTACTCGCCGAACACCTCGCGCAGCACGCCCGCCCACTCCCCCGTGGTGCCGCCGGCGTGGGCCAGGTCGATGGTGGCCGCCATGATGTTCTCGTCGCTCTCGGCGGCCTGGCGCAGCTGCTCGAGCGAGCGCTTCACCGCGTCGCTGTCGCGATCGGCCCGCCAGGCCTGCACCTCGGCGATGGTCTGGGCCTCGAGGGCGGGGTCGACCTTCAGGATGTGGCCCTCGGCATCGCCCCCGGCGGTGAGCGGCGACGGCTCGGTCTCGGTGAAGCGGTTGACGCCGACGACGGTGAGCTCGCCGTCCTCGATGTGCCGCATGCGCTCGGCGTGGCTGCGCACCAGCCGGCCCTTGAGCTCGTCGATGGCCTCGAAGGCGCCGCCCATCGCCAGGACGTCGTCGAGCTCGGCGGTGGCCGACTCGACCAGCTCGGCGGTGCGGGCCTCGACCACGTGCGAGCCGTCGAACAGGTCGGGGTACTCGAGCAGGTCGCTCTCGAACGCCAGCACCTGCTGCATGCGCAGCGCCCACTGCTGGTCCCACGGCCGGGGCAGGCCGAGCGCCTCGTTCCAGGCCGGCAGCTGCAGCGAGCGGGCCCGGGCGTTGCGGCTGAGCGTGACGCCGAGCATCTCGAGCACGATGCGCTGCACGTTGTTCTCGGGCTGCGCCTCGGTGAGGCCGAGGCTGTTGACCTGCACCCCGTAGCGGAAGCGGAGGGCCCTTTCATCGGTGACGCCGTAGCGCTCGCGGCCGATCCGCTCCCACATCTCGCCGAAGGCCCGCATCTTGCAGGTCTCCTCGACGAAGCGGATGCCCGAGTTCACGAAGAAGCTGATCGATGCGAACACCTGGGGGAACGTGTCGTCGGCGACCTGCCCCGAGGCGCGCACGGCGTCGAGGACGCCCACCGCGGTGGCCAGGCTGTAGGCGATCTCCTGGGTGGGGGTCGCGCCGGCCTCCTGGAGGTGGTACGAGCAGACGTTCATCGGGTTCCACTTGGGGATCCACTCGGCGCAGAAGGCCACCATGTCGACGATCAGGCGCAGCGAGGGCAGCGGCGGGAAGATGTACGTGCCCCGCGACAGGTACTCCTTGACGATGTCGTTCTGCGTCGTGCCGCGGAGCTGCTTCGACTGCACGCCCTGCCGCTCGGCGTTGGCGACGTAGAGCCCGAGCAGCCACGCCGCCGTGGCGTTGATCGTCATCGACGTGTTCATCTCGCCCTGCGGGATGCCGTCGAGCAGCTCGCCCATGTGCCCGATGTGCGCGACGGGCACGCCGACCTTGCCGACCTCGCCCCTGGCCAGCTCGTCGTCGGGGTCGTAGCCGGTCTGCGTGGGCAGGTCGAAGGCGATGGACAGGCCGGTCTGCCCCTTGGCCAGGTTCGTGCGGTAGAGCTCGTTGCTCGCCTTGGCCGTCGAGTGCCCCGAGTAGGTGCGCATCAGCCACGGGCGGTCGGGATCCGGCAGCGTCACGTCCGTCATCGGTCGCCACTCCTCGTCGGTGCGCTCGCGACCCGTCCGGTCGGACACCCCACGGACCACCCCTCGGCGCGCGTGCTCATGGCCCTATCGTCCCCTTTCTTACCCGCCGGTCACAACCGGACGGGCGGTGGTCGGCCGACGCGCCGTGGTCGGTCGCCCTGCCGTCGAGGCACGGGGCGCGTGCCCGCCGCCACCACGCCCGCCGAACGCCCGACCCGAGGCGTGGGGGCGCACCTCCGGAAGCCCGGATCAGGCGAACGCCGGGGGCGGCGGCAGGTCGACCGCCACGGCCACCCGGGCGACGTACTCGGCCCGGGGCACCTCGACCGCACCGAGGCTGGCGAGGTGGGGCGTCTGCCACTGCACGTCGAGCAGCCGGCCGGGCCGGCCGTCGTCGCGCAGCAGGGCCACGAGACCGACCAGCGCCGCCTTCGAGGCGTCGGTGCGGCGGTGGAACATCGACTCGCCGGCGAAGAGCCCGCCCACCGCCAGGCCGTACAGGCCGCCGGCGAGCTCGCCGTCGTCGGTGGACCACGCCTCGACCGAGTGCGCCCAGCCCAGCTCGTGCAGACCGCAGTAGGCGGCCCGGATGTCGGGCGAGATCCAGCCGTGCGGCCGGGCCGGGTCGGCGCAGGCGTCGACCACCTCGGCGAAGGCGGTGTCGACGCGGATCTCGAAGCGCTGGAGGCTGCGGCGCAGCGACCGCGAGACCCTCAGGCCGTCGAGCGGCACGACGGCCCGGGGATCGGGCGACCACCAGCCGATGGGGCCGTGCGCCCCGAGCGGCATCGGGAACATGCCGCGGCGGTAGGCGGCAAGCACGGTGGCCGGCTCGAGGTCGGCGCCCACGCCCACCAGGCCGTCGGGGTCGGCCTCGTCCACGGGCGGGAACGCCCAGCGCAGCGGCGGCGGCGGGACGGGCATGCGTCCACGAGCGTAGGCGCCGACCCCCAGAGCGAGATTTCCCCGTCAGGTTCGGGCGTCATGACGCCCGAACCTGACGGGGAAATCCTGTGGAGAACTTCGGGGTCAGGGGTGGAGGCCGAGGTCGCGGGCGACCTGCCGGCCCACGGCGAGCGTCGCCCGGCGGTTGAGGTAGCCCGCGGCGACGGCACCGGTCAGCAACGGGCCCAGCGCCGACAGGTTCCGGGTGAAGCGGGCCCGCAGGACCTGGCGCAGCTCCTGGCGGCCGGCCCGGCCGAGCAGGTCGCCCCGCACGGTCGCCGACAGCTCGCTGGGCGGCGCCGCACGCCCCGACATCCACGACACGATCGCCGCCTCGGCCCGCCGCCGGGGCCCGCCGGGCAACGAGCGGCCGGCGACGTGGTGGAGCTCGGTGACGAGCTTGACCTCGGTGGCCACCACCGCCGCCGTCACGGCCGCCAGCTCGAAGGGCACGAGGAGCAGGCCGGCGACCGACACCTCCTGGGCGGTGATGACCCCGCCGGTGGCGGCCGCCACCCCACCGGACACGCGCCCCGCGGCCCGCACGACCGATCGGGCGAGGGCGTCGCCCGCCAGTCCCTCGTGGTGCGCCGCCAGGGCGTCGACGTCGCGGATCGGCAGGCGGGGCGCCACCTCGACGACGGTGTCGGCCAGCCACCGCCCCGAGGTCACCGCCCGGCGGCCGGCGCGGCGCGCCGAGTGCGCCAGGGCCGCCACCTGGGCGCGGGCGTCGGCGACCTCGGCGGTCTCGGCGTCGTCGAGCTCGTCGCGCATGTCAGCTGGGATTCTGCCCGGGATCTGGTCGCCTCCGCGATGAGGCCCCACGAGGAGCCCTGCGACGGGGACCGACGAGGGGAGCCGGGAGGCGAGCGACGAGGCGAGGCGGCCCGTCAGCGGGCGTAGTCGTAGAAGCCCAGGCCCGACTTCCGGCCGAGCTGGCCGGCGACGACCATGCGGCGCAGCAGCGGCACGGCGGCGTAGTTGGGGTCGCGGAACTCGGCGTAGAGGGCGTCGAGGATGGCGACCGACGTGTCGAGCCCGACGAGGTCGAGCAGGGCCAGCGGGCCCATCGGGAACCCGCAGCCGCCCTTCATGGCAGCGTCGATGTCGTCGCGGCTGGCCGTGCGGTTCTCGAGCATCCGCACGGCGTTGTTGAGGTAGGGGAACAGCAGGGCGTTGACGATGAAGCCGGCGCGGTCCTCGACCACGACCGGGCCCTTGCCGCACGCCTCGGCGAACGCCACGGCCTCGGCCACGGTCTCGTCGCTCGAGAGCAGCGTGCGCACCACCTCGACGAGGCTCATCGCCGGCGCGGGGTTGAAGAAGTGGACGCCGACCACCCGCTCGGGCCGTCCGGTCTCGACCGCCATCTCGACCACCGGGAGGGTGGAGGTGTTGGTGGCGAGGATGGCGCCGTCCTTGACGATGCGGTCGAGCTCGACGAAGAGCTGCTTCTTGACCGCCAGGTCCTCGACCACCGACTCGACGACCAGGTCGCAGTCGGCGAGCGACTCGAGGTCGGCGGTGGCGCTGACGCGGCCCTGGATCGCCTCGGCGTCGGACTCGTCGAGCTTGCCCCGGCTCACCTGCTTGGCGAGCGACCTGCCCAGCGCGGCCAGCATGGCGTCGGCCGTCTCCTGCTTGCGCGAGCGCAGCACGACGGTGGTGCCGGCCTTGGCGGCCACCTCCGCGATGCCGGACCCCATGATCCCCGACCCGACGATGCCCAGACGTTCGATAGCCATCGGCCGAGGCTACTGAACGGTAAGAAGGGACGGCCAAAAGCCGAGGATGACCTCTCCCTGAGCGGAACCTGACGGGTCGCGACGGGAGGACCCGGTCTCCGCCTGGCAGTAGCGTCGCACGGGTGCCCGAGCAGACCGCACGAACGATGACCGGGCCGCTCGCCCTCGTGGGCGGCGGCGAGTGGCGCGACGGCTGCGACTTCGACGCCGAGCTGCTGGCCGCGGCGGGCAGCGACGAGGTCGTCGTGTTGCCCACGGCCGCGGCCTACGAGCACCCCGACCACGCCGTCGAACGGGCCGTCCGGTGGTTCGAGGGCCTCGGGGCCACGGTGCGGCCGGTGCCGGCGGTCGACCGCACCGGCGCCCGCGACGACGCCAACGTCGCCGCCGTGGGCAGCGCCCGCTTCGTCTACCTGTCCGACGGCTCGCCGATGCACCTGCGGTCGGTGCTGCTGCAGACGCCGCTGCTCGACGCCCTGGTGGCCGCGTGGCGGGCCGGCGCGGTCGTGGCCGGGTCCGGCGCGGGTGCGACGGTGCTGTGCGACCCGGCGGTCGATCCGCGGGGCGGCGCCTTCACCCTCGGCCTCGGCCTGGTGCAACAGCTGGCCGTGGTGGCGCGGGCCGACACGTGGTCGGAGGACAAGCTCCACCGCACGCTCCAGCTCACGCCGGCCGGGGTCCCGCTCGTCGAGGTCGACGAGCGCACGGCGCTCATCCGCGACGCCGACGGCACGTGGCGGTCGGCGGGCGTCGGCGGCGTGAGCGTGTGGGTGGGTGGCCACCAGGCCGACCTGGGCGCCCTCCCCGGCTGACGCACCTCGGCCGCGGGGAGGGCCCTCGGTCGGGCGGTCCGGCGTCAGCCGCCGGGCACGGTCGTGGCGGTGCCGGCGCCCGCGCCCGGCTGGATGTCGACGACGTCGACGTCGAACGCCAGCGGGGCGCTGGGCGGGATCGTGCCCTGCCCCGAGGCCCCGTACGCGTTGTCGGACCCGATGACGAGGTGGCGGCGCTCGCCGACCTTGACGCCGACGAGCCCCTCGTCCCACCCGGGGATCACCTCGCCGACGCCGACGGTGACCGGGAACGGCTCGCCGCGCTCCCACGACTGGTCGAACTCGGTGCCGTCGGTCAGCACGCCGACGTAGTGGACGGTCACGAGGTCGCCCGGCTGGGCCCCGTCGCCCTCGCCCTCGATGAGCGTGGTGGTCTGGAGGGCGTCGGCCGGCGTGTCCGCCGGCGGCGGCTCGGGCGTCGGCGGGTCGCGGCCGAGCACCTCGTCGGCGAGGTCGGGGTTCGCGTAGTCCGGCGTCGTCGTCCCGGTCGACGCATCGCCTGCGTCGGCGCCGGCGGTCTCCGCGTCGGACGAGCCGTTGTCGTCGTCGCCCATCAGCCGGGACACGCCGAAGAGGACGGCGATCACGACGACAGCGGCCACCGCGATGCGTAGCGCTGCTCCGCGGGTCTTCTCACGCTTCGCGGCCGTCGCCTGAGCGGAGATCTTGTCGAGCCGTGCGGCTCTCTGACGCTCTCGTTTCTCGGTTCCCACGAGGGGACGAGGGTACTCACCGGCGGCCCCGCGACGGCATTCGGGCTGGTGGCGACCACCACGGGGACGGCTCTCGACTGCACTCTTCGGGGTCGGGCGTGCGAGAATGCGTCCCTGAGGCGGTTCCACGTGACTCCCCATCACAAAGAGAACCAGATGAACAACAACCACCATGACGAAGAAGAGACCACGCCGACGAGCGTGACCCTCGAGGTCGGGCGCCGACTGCGGTCGTTGCGCAAGGCCCGCCACATGTCGCTCGACGACGTCGAGCGACAGTCCCAGGGGCGCTGGAGCGCCTCTGCCATCGGCGCCTACGAGCGCGGCTTCCGCACGCTCAGCCTTCCCCGGCTGCACGAGCTGGCCGAGTTCTACGACGTCAGCGTCTCGGTCCTGCTCGGCGAGCAGACGGCCTCCGGCGACGGACCCCCGAAGCTGGTCCTCGATCTCGAGGCCCTCGGCACGGTGCCCGAAGCGGCACCGGTCCAGCGCTTCGTGCGGTCGATCATCGTCGAGCGCGGTGACTACAACGGCCGGGTCCTGACGATCCGCCGCGACGACCTGCGGGCGATCTGCGCACTGCTGCAGACCGACCAGGCCGACGCGGTCAAGCGGTTGGAGGCCTGGGGGGCGCTCGTCGAGAGCCCCTCTCCTCTGGCCTGACGGCGCACAACGCGCCTGCCACCACGGCGGGCGTTCCAAGGCGGGCGAGCCTCGGCGGGCGACAGCTGGGCCATCCCACCACGACAGAGACCCCGACAAGGGGTTCGTCCGCCGCGCCGGCGCGCCGGTAGCGTTGTCGGCCGTGGCCCGGGCGCTGACCATCCAGAAGTTCGGCGGCACCTCGGTGGCCGATCCCGACCGCATCCGCGAGGTCGCGGACCACGTGGCGCGCACGGTGCGCCACGGCAGCGACGTCGTGGTCGTGGTCAGCGCCATGGGCAAGGAGACCGACGAGCTGATCCGGCTGGCCGGCGACGTGTCCGACGTCCGGCCCGGCCGCGAGATGGACATGCTCATCACCGCGGGCGAGCGCAAGGCCATGGCCCTGCTCTGCATGGCGCTGCACTCGGTCGGCGTTCCCGCCGACAGCTTCACCGGCAGCCAGGCCGGCTTCATCACCGACACCAACCACACCAACGCCAAGATCGTCGAGCTCAAGCCCGACCGGCTGCGCAAGGCCATCGAGGTCGGGCACGTGCCGGTCATCGGCGGCGCCCAGGGCGTGTCGACCGACCACGACGTCACGTTCCTCGGCCGTGGCGGCTCCGACACGACGGCGGTGGCGGTCTGCCACGCCCTCGAGGGCGACGCCTGCGAGCTCTACACCGACGTGCCCGGCGTCTTCACCGCCGACCCCCGCATCGTGCCCCGGGCCCGGCGCATGGGCGCCGTCTCGTTCGACGAGCTGCTCGAGATGACCGCCACCGGCTGCCCCAAGCCGGCCATGCGGTCGGTCGAGTACGCCCGCCGCTGGGGCGTGAAGCTGCACGTGCGCTCGGCGTTCACCTGGGAACCGGGCACCTGGGTGCTCGAGGAGGACCCGTCCATGGAACAGGCCATCGTCTCCGCCGTCACCCACGACGCCAGCGAGGCCAAGGTGACCGTCACCGGCGTTCCCGACCACCCCGGCATCGCCGCCCGGCTGTTCCGCGAGCTCGCCGGGCTCGACGTGAACGTCGACATGATCGTGCAGAACGTGTCCGACCACGGCGTGACCGACATCTCGTTCACGGTCCCCAAGGCCGACCTGGCCACCGCCACCGAGGTGGGCCAGCGCCTGGCCGACGAGATCGGGGCGACGGGCGTCTCGTCCGACCGCGACATCGCCCGGGTGAGCATCATCGGCGCGGGCATGAAGTCCAACCCCGGCGTGGCCGCCACGATGTTCGAGGTGCTGGCGGCCGAGGGCATCAACATCGAGATGATCTCGACCTCGGCCATCCGCACCTCGTGCGTGGTGCGCGAGAGCCAGATCGAGCAGGCGGTCCAGCGCCTGCACACGGCGTTCGGCCTCGACGCCCTTCCCGCCTGACCGGCGGTGCTGGCGCTGACCGCGCCGTCACCGGGCGGTGACGCACCCGGCTCGGACGCCCCCGCGTTCGCCCGCGGTTCGGGCGGCGCGCCGGGCCGCGAGCCCCGGCAACCGGTTGGGCCGGGCCGCGAGCCGCCCGTAGCCTTGTCGTCCATGGCATCAGTGCGAGTGGGCGTCGTCGGCGCCACGGGACAGGTCGGCGGGGTCATGCGCGAGGTGCTCGCCGAGCGCGACTTCCCGGTGTCCGACATCCGGTTCTTCGCGTCGGCCCGCTCGGCCGGGCGCACCCTCCCGTGGCAGGGCGCCGACGTCCCGGTCGAGGACGCCGCCACGGCCGACTGGTCGGGCATCGACATCGCCCTGTTCTCGGCCGGCGCCACGACGTCGCGGGCGATCGCCGAGAAGGTGGCCGCCGCCGGCGCCACGGTCGTCGACAACTCGTCGGCCTGGCGCATGCACCCCGAGGTGCCGCTGGTCGTGTCCGAGGTCAACCCCCACGAGCTCGACCACCTCCCCAAGGGCATCGTGGCCAACCCCAACTGCACGACCATGGCCGCGATGCCGGTGCTGGCTGCGCTGCACCGCGAGGCGGGCCTCGAGCGCCTGATCATCAGCACCTACCAGGCCACCTCGGGGGCGGGGCTCTCGGGGTCGGCCGAGCTCGACGAGCAGGTGCGCAAGGTGGCCGACCGGGCGGCCGAGCTGACGTTCGACGGGCGGGCCGTCGAGTTCCCCCGGCCCGACAACTTCGCGGCGCCCATCGCCTTCAACGTGCTGCCGCTGGCCGGCGGCCTGGTCGACGACGGCAGCGGCGAGACGAGCGAGGAGCAGAAGCTCCGCGACGAGAGCCGCAAGATCCTCGGCCTGCCCGACCTGCGCGTGGCCGGCACGTGCGTGCGGGTGCCGGTGTTCACCGGCCACTCGCTGTCGATCACCGCCGAGTTCGCGCGCGACCTGCCGCCCGAGAGGGCGGTCGAGGTGCTGTCGTCGGCGCCCGGCGTCGCCGTCGTCGACGTACCCACCCCGCTCATGGCGGCAGGCGCCGACCCCTGCTACGTGGGGCGCGTCCGCCGCGACCCCACGGTCGACCACGGCCTCACGCTGTTCGTGTCGAACGACAACCTGCGCAAGGGCGCGGCGCTCAACGCCGTGCAGATCGCCGAGCTGCTGGTCGAGCGGATGGACTGAGCGTTCTGGCGTCTGTCACCGCGCGATCGCGCGGTGACAGACGCCAGATGCCGTCACGGGCAGGTGCAGGGCACGGCGCCGCAGCGGGGACAGCCGTCGACGTAGCGCGCCGCGGCCTCGTCGAGGCCGATGCCGAGCTGGCCGGCCAGCGACGCCAGCCAGGCCAGCACGTCTCCGACCTCGTGGACCTGCGCCCCCCGGTCGCCCTTGCGCACCGCCTGGGCGAGCTCGCCCAGCTCCTCGGTCAGCCAGGCGATCGTGGCCGGCACCCCGCGGGCCCGGTCGCGCTCGCCGTAGGTGTCGGCCATGAGCTGCTGGAACGCGGCCAGGTCCATGGCGGGCAGCGTACGGGCGGTCCCTCGCAGCCGGCGGCCGGGCGGCCTCGGGCCCCGGTCGAGAAGGCGGTCGCCGGCGGGACGGCGGTCGCCCGGCGGACGACGGTCGCCGGCGGCACGGCGGTCAGCGGGACCAGTCGAGGGCGATCCACTGGTCGCCGCGCCGGGCGCTGCGCCAGCCGTGCGGACGCACCGAGCCGTAGCGGATCGTCATGCGGACGTCGCCGACGCCCGGTCGGCCCGCCAGGCCCCACCGCTCGATCGCCGACAGCACCGCCCGCTCGGCGCCGCGGCCGCCGTAGGCGTCGAGGCGCACCCGGCCGCCGCTGTCCGGCGTCATGATGGCGAGGCTGCTGTCGACGGCGTCGACAGCACCGAGGGCCTGCCCGGCACCCCGCCCACTGCGCACGACCTCCACCAGGCGCTCCTCGGGCAGGGCCAGGGCCACGTAGGCGAGCAGCGCCAGGGGCGACGCACCCTCCAGCCCGATCGGGCGCCGCCGCGCGAAACCCAGCGCGGTCATCACGAGGCGCTGGCGGGCGGCGACGTCGAGACCCGCCAGCGGAGGGCCCGCCAGCTCGAGGTGCACGCGGCCCCGACCACCGTCGGCCACCTCGCCCACGGTCAGGCGAGCGGCCCGACCGCGGGGATCGGCCTCACCGGACCGGCGCAGCGACATGAAGCCCCCGCCGGTGACCGCCACCGCGTCGAAGCCCGACCGCACCTTCCGGAACGAGGCGACCGCCTGCAGCCAGGGGACGACCGGGCTGAGCCGCAGCGGCACCACGAGCCGCCCGCCGGGCCGCAGCTGATCGAACCACGGCCGCGGGATCTGCTCGGTGCTGGCGGTGGCGATGACGCCGTCGACGGGCGCCGCCGCGGGCCAGCCCCGTGCGCCGTCTCCCACCTCGACACGGGCCGGCGACTTGGCGGCCAGCAGAGCGCGCCGGGCGTCGACGGCGACGTCGGCGTCGAGCTCGACCGAGGTGACCGCGCCGCCGTCGCCCACGAGCCGGGCGAGCAGGGCGGCGTTGTAGCCGGTGCCGGCGCCGATCTCGAGGATGCGGTCACCCGCGGCGGCGCCCAGCATCTCGAGCATGCGGGCCATGATCGCCGGCTGCGACGACGACGAGGTGGGCTGGCCGGTCGTGGCGTCGCGCCGGGTGACGATGGCGTCGTCGCGGTAGACGTCGTCCAGCCCGTGGCGCTCGGCGTGGGCGGCGAGGAACAGCTCGCGCGGGACGGCGACGAAGGCCGCGGCCACGGCGTCGTCGTGCAGGTACCCGCCGGCGCGCAGCCGCTCGACCAGGTGGCGGCGCAACTCGACGCTCCTCGTCTCGGGCACGGCGGCGATCGTACGCGGGCGCGGCCGGGTCACCGGGGGTGCAGCGCCGGCGGTACGGTCCCCCCGGTGCTCACCACCCTCGTGTCGTGGAACCTGAAGGGCAGCGCCGGTCCGAGCACCGACGCGGTCGTCGCCCACCTGCGCGCCGAGGGCGCCGACGTCGTGGCGCTCCAGGAGGTGCAGTGGTTGCAGGCCCGCCGGATCGCCCGCGGCCTGGGCGCCCGCTCGCGCCTGTGGGGTTTCAAGCACTGGCCCCTGCGGACGTGGCCGGAGGGCATGGCGATCATCGGCGTCACCGTCCCGGCCCGCGGCCGCACCCGGGCTCTGTCGCACCGCTGGCGATTGTGGAGCTGGCGACGCCGGATCGTGCAGGTGGCCGCGATCTCGGGTGCAACATCGCCAAGCGGCGATGCGGGGCCCGACTGGACGCTGGTGAACGTCCACCTCACGCCGCACGGCCAGATCGGGCTGCGGGCGGTCGAGGCTGCGGCGGTGGTCGAGCTCGTCGCCGAGGGGCACGGCCCGATCGTGGTGGCCGGCGACTTCAACGAGCGGCCCGACGGCGCCATCCACCGTCAGCTGGAGGCGGCGGGCCTGCGGGACGGTTGGGACGTGCACCCCATCGGCGCCGCCGGCGACGACCGCGTCGGCGACGACCCCGCGCCGGCGGGCCGCACCGAGCCGTGGCCGACGAGCTGGAAGGGCTGGCGGCGGGGCACGACCAAGGCGCCGGTACGGCGGCTCGACTACGTCTACGCCTCGGCGGGGGTGCGCATGGTCGACGTCCGCGTCCCACGGGTCGGAGACGACGGCTTCGCGCGCTTCGCCGCCATCTCGGACCACCTGCCGGTCACGGCGGTGTTCGAGGTCGAGGGCTGAGCGGCACCGCCAGGGATCAACCCCGCTGCGGTGTCACTTGCGGGGACGGCGCGGCTCGAGCAACGACGTCACGTTCTGCGGCACCGGTTCCTCGTCGACCGAGCCGAACACCTCGATGAAGGTCGGGTCCTGCAGGTCCACGGGGATGGTGGGATCCGGAGGCTGGGCTCGACCGCTCCGACGGAGCCACGCCTCTCGCTGCTGGGACATCGGCGCCGACACCTGCCGGTGACGCTCGTCGTCGGGTTCGACAGCCCGCACTGCGTCCTGGGGCATCTCGACCCGCCGCTGGAGCTCGCGGTCACGCCACCACGAGCGCAGGCGCACCCGGGCCGGCTCGTGGCTGCCGTACAGCAGTGCCGCCTCGCCGTCGTCCAGCGTCCTCGCCAGCGCCGGGGGCAGCACGTCCTCGAGGCCGCCCGTGACACCTCCGGGCCCCGCCGGGAGCACCAGTCGGGCGCGATGGTTGCGCACGACGAGATCAGCGTCGTCGCCGTACTGATCGGTGAGGCGCTCGAGGTCCTGCAGCACGCTGAGGAGCTGGACGCCGCGGGCCGGCGCGGTGGAGGCCAGCGACGCGAGGTCGTACACCGGCGCCACACCGGGAAGGTCGTCGAACACCACCAGCAGGGGCGGGTCGAGCGGCCGCCCGGCGCCGGCCGACGCCTCGAAGGCGGCTGACAGGACCTGGCGCATGATCATGGCGCACAGCGGCCGCAGCCGATCCTGGTCGTACTCCGGCGCGGTCAGGTAGAGGGTGTGGGCGCCGCCGTCCAGCAGCTCGGCCGGCTCGATCTCGTGGCGGTCCATCGAGGCCGCCACGATCGGATCCGCGTAGACGCTGAGGATCTCGTGCATGGCCACGAAGTAGCGCGAACGGATCTCGTCGTCGCGGGCGAACGTGTTGCGGTGTGCCCGGGTCGCATTGCGGTGCCCGCCCTGCAGGATCTCGAGCACCTCGTCGCGCTCGTCGTTCTGGATCCACTCGGTGACCGTGCGGATCGACCGGCCGCTCACGGCTGCGGCCAGCAGGAACGGCGCCAGCGTCATCGCCATCGAGCTGCGCCACACGTCGCCGCGCCCCTCGACGATCATCCGGTCACGGTTGGACGCCCCGGACGAGGCGAGGGCGGCGAGCGTGAGGTCGGTGGCGGTGCGGATGGCGCGGTCCCATGTGTCGCATCCGTGGAGCAGCGACCAACCCGACCGGTGGTACCGCGTGATGCCGGCCGGGTCGTAGACGTGGACGTCGCCCTGGTGGCTCCGCCACCCGATCGTCTCGTCGATGAGATGTCCCTTCGTCGACGCCACGATGACCGGCCCGGGCCACTCGACCACCGCAGGCACCACGACCCCGCTCGTCTTCCCCGAGTGGGCGGGGCCGATCACGATCAGACCATGGAGGTCGCGCACCGTCACGACCCGGCCCGAGCTGGAGCCGACCGCCAGGCCCACCTCGCCCTTCTGACGCCACATCGAGCGCAGGCTGTCGGCCGGCGCCCATGCGGCTCCGCGACGGGTGGCCGGGCGCCGGAGCGCTGACCAGGCGAGGAGCACCACCAGGCCGACGATCACGACCACGAACACGAACGTGAGCCAGTACCCGCCCGGTCCCGGCACGGCGGTGCCCGTGTTGACCGGCTCCCACGCCGCGCCGGGTGCCCCGGGATCGGCCGCGAGGCGGGCCATGATCCCCGGGGCGTCGGACAGCGGGTAGCGGGGGAAGCCGCCGTTGACCAGCAGGGCGGCGGCGTGGCCCACGAGCAGGGGAAGCGCGGCCACCCCGAGCACCGGGGCGGCGAAGCGCAGCACCGCGTCGTCGGCCGAGCCCGTGATCGCCGCCGACGGCGCGACGAACCGACCCGGGACCTCCGCCGGGGCATGCCCCGTGCCCGCCTCGGGCCACGACTCGCAGTCGTGTCGCCGTCGTTCGTTCTGCCGCACGGTCGACTCGAGGCGGCGGAGCTGTTGCTCACGCCGGAGCTCCCGACGGTAGATCGCCCACTCGTCCATCGACACCGGAGGTCGCATGCCCGGGGATGTGCGGCACCTGTCGCCGTTGCGCGGCGGGATCGCGATGGCGGTCAGCTCACGTAGAGCGACACGTGGACGTGGTCGTAGTGGTTCTGCGTGATCCCGCCCCCGGGGCCGTACCGGGTGTACCGCGTCCACTGGCCGTTCTGCCAGATCTGCTCCTGCCAGATGATGTACTTCACCCGCAGGCTGCCGGCGTTGGCGATCAGGTAGTTGGCCATCGCCCAGCCGTGCGCCGTCCACTCCGCGTCCGGCATCGTGCCGATCGTCGCCATCATGAAGTCGCAGGCGTGGCCGTCGTCGTGGTCGGTGGGGCCCTCGCGCTCGCCCCAGCACCCGATGCCGCGGCCTCGCCCGAAGATCGGCACGACCGCCTGCAGCATGCGGCTCGTCACGGCCGGCAGGTTCGGCTCGGTGTAGGGGGCCGTGCTCCCCTTGGGACCCGTGTAGCCACCCTGACCGGGCGTCGGGCCCGCGGGGAGGAGCGGGGCCACGGCGCTGCGGTAGCCATCGGCTGACTGGAGCACGCTGTCGACGTAGTCCCACGTCTGGTTGTAGGCGTAGATCGCCTGGCGTGGGTTCGTGTCCACGCCGTTGCGCTTCAGCAACCGGGCGGCGGCGACCGCGGCGTCGGGGAAGTTCCACGGGTCCGCCACGCCGTCGCCGTCACCGTCACTGGCGTAGCCCTTGCCCTCCTGACCGTCGGGGATGGGGGCGCGCGCGACGTCGGGGTCGAAGGCGCCCTTGCCGTTGTCCCACGTCGAGCCGA
>Ga0111539_10003459_pt1 | contig 20797 bp, 16 predicted proteins | sample RhiMethybrSRZTD1_FD_79667 | JGI IMG/M metagenome (GOLD analysis project Ga0111539, IMG submission 79667) | Populus rhizosphere microbial communities from Tennessee, USA - Rhizosphere MetaG P. TD hybrid SRZTD1 (version 2) (version 2) | ecosystem: Host-associated > Plants > Roots > Rhizosphere >...
GCCTCGTACTGGCGCTTGAACGCAAGCCCGTCGGGAGGCATTCGCGCTAGTGAGATGATCATAAATCCCCCTGCGTCGGCAAAGGGCCTAATTATAGTTTGGGTAAGGGGTTTGTCAACCACACCTCACAGCGAGGAAATTTCTCAAAAATTCTATACGGCATTGAGCTTTTCATATGAATTTTGCTATGATGCCGCCGCCAAAGATCTTGACCCTGGGATCATTTGGCTCATCCCCAAAATCTAATGTATCCAGCAATTCAATTTGCCAGGGATCGCTCGTTGCCTAACACTGAAGCCTCGTAAGAAGTTCATATCATCCCTCACAGAAGTAGTAAGGTAGGACGACATGCGTTTCGGGTATTTCGATTTCGAGGGTATCTTTACGGAGAGAGTGAAAACCACATCGCCGCAAATATGTATGGCGCTCGCGGCGCTCTTCTTGTGCTTATGTCCTTTGACGGCCAACGCGCAGGCGCGCCGGATTAACGGTTACGCGGTACAGGTCGCGGCGCTGACTTCTCAGAAGTCCGCTGACGAACTGGTGCGCGGGTTGAGCGTTCGGGGGATGAACGCATACCGCATCGGGGGCATGTCATATGGCATGAGCAAAACGTCGGCGCTCCATCGCGTGCGCATCGGCAATTTTCCGACCATTGCCAGCGCCAGCGCTTACGCCGAGAAGTTGCTAGGCGCGGGGCTGCTCGCGTCCTACGCGATCGCCGCTTATGAGCCTCCCAACAAAGTCAGTTCCAATCCGAGCTGGAAACTCCCGACCTTCGCTCAAAAGAATTCGAAAAGACGCTTCATGCCTGAATTGATCGATGTGGTCGCCGCCATCGGCTCGCGCGGATGGCTGTTGCTTTCGAGCGAGAGCATAAATCTGACGGCGCGTAACGGGAACTCCGCGCTCAGTCGAGAACTCGCCAATCTGGACGCCTTCATCAGTTCGCGCGGGTGGGCTTTGAATAACAACGTTGTGAAATTCCTGGGCGTGGCGCCGCCGATAAACATCCTCTCGCTGCCGAGCGGGATCATCGCCGACACGCCCACTACGCCGCCTCCGTCGCTCGCAAGTCCGAGCGCGTTGAATGCGGCCGCGCCAGAGATCGGCAGGAGGGGAGTGGCCCCTTCCGTGGCGACAGGTTCGCCCGGGATCAGATCTCGTGGCTACAGTCCTCCGACGGATTTGCAGGGCGCCATCGAAATGCGCGGCGGGCGAATGTTTATGACGCTGCGCAACGCCGACCCGGATAAGGTCTTCAGCGGCGTCGCGCGCATTTCGCTAACCGAGGATCAGCGGCAACAGGACGTCACGCCGTTAAATGTTACGCTGCTGCCGGATAAGGAAGTGTCGTTCCCGCTGGATGACGTGACGCTGACGAATGGCGATTGGATTTTAATGGTCTACGATCTGAACGGAGCGGCCCGCCTGATTCGCGGCGCGTCTCTCGCCCCGCCCAAAGCGCCCACGCAGGCTCCAGGCGCCTCAAATATAGCCGAGGCTACCGTCCCAGGTCCGGAGGTCCCGCCGTCTTACGTCACCGGCGTTTACGACGCCACCAACTGGACGCAGCCGCAGGTCCCGCCGCAAGTCCAGAATATTGAATCGCAAGACGTTGCGGTCTCCGCCGCCCCGGCTGCGCAGGACAGCGCCACAAACTATTCCGCCGGCTATTCCGCCGGCGCGCAGAACACGACGCCTCAAATAGAAAACTCCCCAGGGCAGGTCGTCGCGGCCCTGCGTCAAATCGCAATGACTAGCGAAAACGTGACGCTCGAATTGGAAATCTCGGCGCAGAATCCCCTTAAAAATGTCACGGTCACTTTGCGCGCCGGCGATTTTCAGGACGTCCGCCAGGCGTTCATTCCAACGTCTCAGGGGCGTGTGCCGTTCCTCGTGCCGGTCGCATTTGCGTCGACCGGACTTTTTTACGAGGTTAGAGATGAGGCCCAGCGCGTGCTCACCAGCGGCACCGGCAGTCTTAGCAGCGTAGGCAAATGAAGTTCGAGGATTAAGGATCGAAGTTCGCATTGATAGATACATCATTTATAGATATAGATACATTTTGATAAATACTAGGCGAGCGGTAGCGACCAGCGCATTAATTAAGGTCGCTGCAGCTCCCTGCGCCGTATCACCTTCAAGTGTCCCACAGGTTTTCACTGCTTCCTGTACCGAACCCCAATCTTTAGAAGTGGTCTTGACATTTTCCCTGATAGCGGTGAAGATTTGCGCCTTAACAAATCCGAAATTTCACAAGCATCGGGTTTTCTTCGAGCAAGCAAGTCTAGGGAAAAAAATAGAAAATTTCTCTCCGAGCGAGGTGGAGGTCTTTTTATATGCCGCAACTCTTCACCCGCAGCACGAATACGCTAGCGCGATTGAGCATAGCTGTAGTCATTTTACTTCTCGGGCTGGGCGGGTGGTTAGTCCTTGAACTCAATCGTTCACCGTTTGTAACAAAAGCGTTCGTGGCGCGGGAGCAGCCGGTTCAATTCTCGCACAAGCACCATGCGGGTGATGACGGGATTGATTGCCGATATTGTCATACGACCGTCGAGACGGCGGCGAGCGCGGGAATGCCAGCGACCAAGACGTGCATGAATTGCCATTCGCAATTATTTGCAAATAGTCCCTACCTGGAAATCGTGCGCGAAAGCTGGCGCACCGGCCGACCGATCAAATGGACGCGCGTCCATGACCTCCCTGATTTCGCCTACTTCAACCACAGCATTCACGTCAACAAAGGCGTTGGTTGTTCTACCTGTCACGGGAAGGTGAGCGAGATGCCTTTGATGTGGAACACATCGTCGCTGCAGATGGAGTGGTGTCTCCAATGCCACCGCAACCCCGAAAAGGTTTTGCGGCCAAAGAGCGAGATTACCAATATGCAATGGCCGAAGGATTTGGATAAGAACAAGTATCCGAACGGCTGGGATCAAACCAAAGAAGGTCCCGCACTGGCCAAGCAATACAACATCCAGCCGACCAATGTTCTGACGAGCTGTTCAACTTGTCATAGATAAGATAAGTGGTTGGTTGTCGGTTATCGGTTGTCGGCTAAGAGGCGGATCGCAAGTCGCCTCTTACCGACCGTCGACCATCGGGCGCCAGCCACCAACAATCGAAACTAATGTCTCATCGAGATCATCACCATGACATCGCGCCTATACGCGATAAAATACGTAACGGCCTAGATAAAAGACGGGAGTTTTGGAGAAGCCTGGAAGAGCTGGCCGACACCGAAAAGTTCCGCGAGTTCCTTCACCGCGAATTTCCCGCCGTAAACCCGTCAGAGGCTGACCCATCCTGGCTGGATCCTACAGGCCGCCGCAACTTCTTGAAGCTGATGAGCGCGTCGCTCGCCTTCGCCGGCCTGACGGCATGCACCAACCAGCCGAGAGAGACCATCGTCCCTTATGTCAAGACGCCTGAGGGGCTGGTTCCGGGCAAGCCGCAATTTTACGCGACGGCGATGCCGCTCGGCGGCGTGGCTTCGGGGCTGCTGGTCGAGAGCCACGAAGGCCGCCCGACCAAGATCGAAGGCAACCCCGACCATCCGGGGTCTCTGGGCGGCACGACAGTTTACGAGCAGGCTTCGGTGCTCACCCTCTACGACCCCGACCGTTCGCAGACCATGCTCTATCTGGGCGATCCGCGAACCTGGGGCGAATTTCTAAACTCGTTCAGCCAGGACCTTGACGACCAGCGCAAGAAGCAAGGCGCCGGATTCCGCATCCTGACCGAGACCTCCACCTCGCCCACCTTCGCCGATCAGATGAAAAAGGTGAAGGCCGCATTCCCGCAGGCGAAATGGCACACCTATGAGCCCGCCTCGCGCAACGGGGCGAGGCTTGGCGCGCAGACGGCCTTCGGCCAGCCGGTCAACACGGTATATCAATTCGATAAAGCCGATTGCGTGCTCTCGCTCGACGCCGACTTCCTGACCAGCGGGCCGGGCAGCGTCCGATACGCGCGCGATTTTATAAGTCGTCGCCGGTTGACCGGCGGTTCGAATGAGATGAACCGCCTCTACGTCGCAGAGAGCACACTGACGGCGACCGGGGCCAAGGCCGATCACAGGTTGCCGATCCGCGCCAGCGAGGTCGAGGCCTTCGCGCTCGCCGTCGCGTCGGCGGTCGGGGCTTCAGGCCTGCCTTCGGCTAATTTAACCGGCGACGCCGCGAAATTCGCCGAGGTCGTGGCCAAGGATCTCAAGGCGAACAACGGCAAGAGCATCGTCATCGCAGGCGAACACCAGTCCGCCTCGGTCCACGCCATCGCCCACGCGATCAACGCCGCCCTGGGCGCGCCCGGCGCGACGCTCTATTACACCGACCCGCTCGAGATCGATCCGGTCGATCAGATCGCCTCGATCACCGAACTGGTCAACGATCTGAATGCGGACAAGGTCGAATTGCTGGTGATCATCGGCGCCAATCCGGTCTATAACGCGCCAATATTCAACGGAGGCCAGACCTTCCTCGACGCGATTAACAAAGCGGACAAGAGGAACGAGGAGGCGAGGAAAAAGGAGCAGAACAAGAAGCCGATGCGGCGCGTCCATATGGGATTGTTCAACGACGAGACCGCCGTCAATTGCCAGTGGCACGTCTCCGAGACTCATTTCCTGGAGTCGTGGAGCGACGCGCGCGCTTACGACGGCTCGTTCTCGATCATCCAGCCGCTTATCCAGCCGCTCTACAACAGCAAATCGCCGCACGAACTGCTCGCGGCGATGCTCGATCAGGGTGGCAAGAGCAGCTACGAAATAGTCCGCGATTACTGGCGGGCGCAGCCGCAATTCAGCGCCAATTTCGACCAGACCTGGAAGGAGTCGCTTCACTACGGAGTGATCTCGAACTCCGCGCCGCCGCCCAAGACCGTCGCGCTCAAGGGCGACCTGGCCGCCTCGATCAAGCCCGCGACGCCGGGCAAATACGAGATCGTCTTCCGGCTCGACCCGAGCGTTTACGACGGGCGCTTCGCTAACAATGGCTGGCTGCAGGAGCTTCCCAAGCCGATCAACAAAATCACCTGGGACAATTTCGCGATCATCAGCCTGAAGACCGCGAGCGAACTGGGGCTGGCGCCGGAAACCGAGCCGCAGAGAGCCAACGCGAAAATGATCAGGCTCTCCAATGAAGGCCTCACTCCTCTGGAGATGCCTGCGTGGGTTCAACCCGGCCATCCAGACAACACGGTGACGGTCTACCTGGGCTACGGACGCAAGCGCGCGGGCTCGGTCGGCGACGGCCACGGCTTCGACACATATTCGATCCGCACCGTCAACACGCCGTTCATCGCCGGAAATGTTCAGCTCGCGAAGGGAGAGGGCGAATACCAGCTGGCCGGGCAACAGGAGCATTTCAACATCGACGCGAGCGGCATCGATGTCAAAGCCTTCATCCCGAAAGAGGAAGACCTGATCGGGCGTCACATCGTCCGCACGGCGACGCTCGAACAGTACAAGAAGGACCCAGAGGTTCTACATCACGGCGCGCACAAACCCGGCGATGATGTGACGATGTATCCCGAGTGGGAATACAACGGCTACGCATGGGCCATGTCGATCGATATGAACGCCTGCGTCGGCTGCAACGCCTGCGTCGTCGCATGTCAGTCCGAAAACAACGTCGCGGTCGTCGGCAAGGAGCAGGTCATCAAGGGGCGCATTATGCACTGGCTGCGGATCGATACCTATTTCCGCGGCGGAACCGACAACCCGCAGGTCTTTTTCCAGCCGATGATGTGCCAGCACTGCGAGAGGGCGCCGTGCGAGACCGTCTGCCCGGTGAACGCCGCCGTCCACGACGCCGAGGGGTTGAACCTGCAGGTCTACAACCGCTGCGTCGGCACTCGCTACTGCGCGAACAACTGCCCGTGGAAGGTGCGCCGCTTCAACTACCTGCTCTTCGGCGATTGGGACACGCCGAGTTTGAAGCTCGCGCGCAACCCTGAAGTCACTGTCCGCTCGCGCGGCGTGATGGAGAAATGCACGTTTTGCCTCCAGCGCATCATGGGCGCCAAGATCGCGTCCGAGAACCAGAACCGCCTGGTGCAGGACGGCGAGATTCAAACCGCCTGCCAGTCGGCCTGCCCGACCGAGGCGATCATCTTCGGCGACATCGGGCATAAGAGTAATCCCAAGGGCCAGCCGCCGCAGACGCGCGTGGCAAAGCTCAGAGCGGAGCCGCGCGATTACGCGGCGCTGGGCGAATTGAACACCCGCCCGCGCGCTACTTATCTGGCCGCGATTCAGAATCCGAACCCCGAACTCGGCGGCGATCACAGCAAGTCAGGAGAGAAGCATGGATGAAGTAAATAGAGAGGCCGAAGGCTACGTCGATCTTCGCCCTCCGGTCGTGGGGCCGGGGCAGAATTTCAACTCGATCGCCAAGAAGATCGGCGACATCGTATTGATGCGCGGCTTTAAGAAGGGCTGGGTCTTCGGATTCCTGATCGTCTTTCTGGGGTCGGTGATGCTGTTCAACACCATAGCCTATCTGGTCCTGAAGGGCGTGGGGATCTGGGGCAACCAGATTCCGGTAGGCTGGGCGTTCGACATCATCAACTTCGTCTGGTGGATCGGAATCGGGCACGCGGGCACGTTGATCTCGGCGATCCTGCTGCTGCTCAGGCAAGGGTGGCGCAACTCGATCAACCGGTTCGCCGAGGCGATGACGCTTTTCGCGGTCGCCTGCGCGGGACTCTTCCCGCTCTTCCACACCGGTCGTCCGTGGATGGCCTATTACCTCTTTCCCATCCCGAACACGATGAGCATGTGGCCGCAATTCCGCAGCCCGCTGATGTGGGACGTCTTCGCGGTCTCGACATATATGACGGTCTCGGCGCTCTTCTGGTTTATGGGACTGGTACCCGACTTCGCCACGATGCGCGACACGGCCAAGAAGAAATGGCAGAGGTTCGTGTTCGGCATGCTGGCGATGGGATGGCGCGGCGACGCGCGCCATTGGCACCGCTACGAGACGGCCTACCTGCTGCTGGCCGGGCTTTCGACGCCGCTGGTGCTCTCGGTCCACACGATCGTGTCATTCGACTTCTCGACCGGCATCGTCCCGGGCTGGCACGCCACCATCTTCCCGCCCTACTTCGTGGCGGGCGCAGTCTACGCAGGCTTCGCGATGGTGCTCACGCTGGCCATTCCGGTGCGCAAGTTTTACGGCCTCGAAGATTTCATCACCATGCGCCACATCCGCAATTGCTGCAAAGTGATGCTGGCCACCGGACTGATCGTCGCCTATGGTTATCTGATGGAGATTTTCTTTTCCTGGTACAGCGGCAACACCTTCGAGCTGTTCATGATGAAGAACCGCATGTTCGGCCCGTATGGGATGATCTACTGGTTGCTGATCCTCTGCAACGTGTTGGTCCCGGCGCTGCTCTGGTGGAAGAAGATGCGCGATAACCTGTTCGTGATCTTCATTATCTCGATGTTCATAAACGTGGGCATGTGGCTGGAGCGCTTCGTGATCATCGTCATGAGCCTCAATCGCGACTTCACCCCGTCGGCGTGGCGCATGTATTACCCGACGATCTTCGACTTCACTATGTTCTTCGGGACGGTCGGCTTCTTCCTGACGCTGATGTTCCTCTTCATACGCTTCGTCCCGATGATCCCGATCTTCGAGATGAAAACGCTGCTGCCCGAAGCCAAAGTGGACGAAAGGAAGATCAAGGAACTCGAACGCGAGGAAGGCCGCGGGCCAATCGGCTCATCGCCGCTCCCGCAGTATGGAGATTGATGTAGGGGCGCGTATTCCGCGCCCCTACGCCTCGATGACGGAGGCTGGCGGGGAAAACCCGCCCCAACGCTGTTGTCGCAATTAATTATCAAAGGCCATTCTTTAGAGACAAGGTTTGGTTTATGACAATCCAGGAAGAACTGATTAGAGAGGAAGCGTTGACGAATGTGGATGGCGGAGGGAATTACGGCCTGATGGCCGAGTTCGACTCCCCGAGCGCGGTCGTCGCGGCGGCGCGGCGGACATACGGGGCGGGCTATCGCCGAATCAACGCCTATTCGCCATTCCCGATCGAAGAGCTTTCGGAGGCCATCGGATACCACCGCGATTACGTGGCGCTATGTACGCTGATTTGCGGCGTCATCGGCGCGGTGGGCGGCTTCACGCTGCAGTACTGGACCGGGGGCATCGATTACCCGCTCAACGTCGGCGGGCGTCCGCTGATGAGCCTGCCGGCGTTCATTCCGATCACGTTTGAATGCACGGTGCTGCTGGCGGCGTTTGGCGCTTTCCTCGGCAACCTGATTATGAACCGGTTGCCGCAGCCCTATCACCCGTCCTTCAACGTGCCGGGCTTCGCCCGCGCGTCGCAGGATCGCTTCTTCCTGTGCGTCAAATCGGACGACCCGATGTACAACAAGGCGAGGACTCGCGACTTCCTCGAGAGCCTGGGAGCGATAGAGGTGAGCAATGTCGAAAAGTAGATTGAAAATAGTCGGTCTGGTCGTTTGCATTGCGGCGGTCTTCTCGGTTTCGGCCTGCCGGCAGGACATGCACGACAACCCACGATACGAAGTCAACGAGGAGGGCGCGAACCGGCAGCCGCCCGAAGGCACGGTCGCGCGCGGTTCGCTCGCGCTGGCCGTCGCCGCGCCGAAGGCGGCCGTGCCGGGGCAGGTCGGTTCGGTCGGCGAAGACGGATTCCCGTTCAAACTCAGCGCTGACACCGAGACGCGCAAGAAAGAGATCGTAGAGATTCTCGATCGTGGCGAGAGCCGGTTCAACATCACGTGCCTGCCCTGCCACGGCAAACTGGGCGACGGCAACGGAATGGTCGCGCTGCGGGGTTTCCGCCATCCTCCGACTTATCACCAGGATCGTTTGCGTAACGCCCCGACCAGCCACTTCTACGACGTAATGACCAACGGCTTCGGCGCGATGCCGAGCTACGCCGAGGTCCTGACGCCGGAAGACCGCTGGAAGATCATCGCCTACATCCGCGCGCTGCAGGCGAGCCAGAACGCCAAAGCCGGCGAACTGCCCGAATCGGACAGGCAAAAGTTGGAAGCGGCTGACAAGGCCGGCGAGAAATCAAGCGCTCCCGCTCCAGGAGGACATGGCAATTGACGGACAATAATTTCACTCCCCCGGCCGATCTCGGACGGGTCCAAAACATCTCTGTGGGCGTCGGGTTGGTCGGCGTAATCATTTGGATTATCGGCGCTGTCGTTTCGGTTAATAGAAAAGACACCTTCTTTCATTCTTACCTGGTCGCATTCGTCTTCTGGACGAGCGTCGCGCTCGGTTGCCTTGGATTGTTGATGGTTCAATACCTTGGCGGCGCGGGCTGGGGGCTGTTGATCAGGCGACAGCTCGAAGCCGGATCGCACACGCTCTGGCTGATGCTCATTCTGTTTCTGCCGATCGCGATCCTGGGATTGCACAGCCTCTACGAGTGGTCGGACCCGGCGAGGATCACAAACGAGGCCCAGCTCAAGCTGCTTGAACACAAATCACCGTGGCTCAATCAAAGAGGCTTCCTCATTCGCGGCGTCATTTATTTCGTCGTCTGGATCGGATTGGCAGCCTACCTGCGCAAATGGTCGAAGCAGCAGGACGAGAACCGCGACATGAGCGCCGTGCAGCGGGCGCAGAATCTGAGCGGCCCCGGGTTCGTGCTCTACGCCCTGGCGGTCACCTTCGCGGGAGTCGACTGGGTTATGTCGCTCGACCTCGAGTGGTTCTCGACGATCTTCGGGTTGTTGATGTTGATCGGTCAAGGCGTTGTGGCGATGGCGTTCCTGATCACGGTCGGCGTCTACCTGTCGGGACGTGAGCCGATGGATCGCATCTACCAGCCAAAGCATTTTCACGATCTAGGCAAGTTGCAGCTGACGGTTGTGATGGTTTGGGCCTACTTCTCGTTCTCGCAGTTGCTGATCATCTGGTCAGGCAACCTGCCCGAGGAGATTCCGTGGTACCTGGAGCGGTTCGCAAAAGGAACCCAGTGGCGGTGGATTGGTGTGGCCTTGATCCTGCTCAATTTCGCGCTGCCGTTCCTGCTGCTGCTGTCGCGAGATCTAAAGCACAACCGGCGCCGCCTGATGGCGGTGGCTTGGCTGCTGATCGCGATGCGCTTCGTCGACCTGCTCTGGCTGATCGCGCCGGAATTGGTGGGTGGGCACGGGGGGCAGGCCGCGAGCCACGGCCTGTCGATCGCGAGCTACATCAATTACGCCGCCGCGGTGATCGGGGTGGGGGGCCTCTGGCTCGGTTGGTTCTTCTACCAACTGCGCCAACGCGCGTTGGTTCCGTACAACGACCCTCAATTGCGCGAGGTGTTGGCCAGGGGCGAGCATGTTCTGAGTTTTGAGGGGTACTGAGATTTAGACGCCGGTACAGTACCGCGCGCGGCGCTGTAACAACCAACGCGCGTGGCGCCGTACCAGCCAATGAGATTTAAGATATGAGCGATCATAATCGGCATCACGATCCACATCATGGGCATGACCCGCATAATCCAGACCACGGTCAGGTCGAAAGCAGCGCGGTGTCGCCTAAACCGGTCTTGCTATTTCTGGCCGTCCTGTTTGTCGCCACGTCGTTCGTCTTTTTTGTAGTCAAAGGGCTGGATTTTGGCTTCAAAAAGCTCGACGCGGTGAGTCAGGGGCAGCCCGCAACTCAGGTCCAAACCGGTGACCGCATACTGCCGCCCGAGCCTTTGCTTCAGGGCGCGCCGGGACGGGGATCGACCACGACCACTGATAAGCCTACCGACCTCCCGCTCGAAGCGATGGAGAATCTTCGCAAGAGCACGGACGAAAAGCTCAACAGTTATGGCTGGGTAGATAAGCCGGGCGGTGTCGCGCGTGTCCCGATTGACCGCGCGAAGGCTATGATCGCCGAGAAGGGATTGCCCGCGCTTCCGTCGCCCACGATCTCCGAAGAGTTGCAGAAGGCCGAGACGGTGAGGCAAGAGATCGGCGTCGCCGGCTCGAACGCGGGTCGGGTGATCAGTGTTCAGAAGCCGACCCGGCAACCGGTTCCGCAGCCGACCCGACAACCGGCTCCGCAACCGGCGCAACCGCAGTCGGCTCAGCCGCAGCAGGTTCAACCCCAACAACATTGAGGGGAAGGTAAAGACATAGTGATGTTTGCGTACAAACTACAAAGGTCGAAAAACGGCAGGGGAATCGCGCTCCGCGCATTAGCGGCTGTGTTGTTACTGTCGCCATTCGCCTTTGGTATTCGCGCCTCGGCGCAGCCGGCAGGCGTGCGTCCGCCGGTCTTGAAAGACGTCGGCATCGATCAGCTTTTGAACAACCAGGTCCCGCTCGACCTGGAGTTCCGCGACGAGAGCGGGCGGACAGTCAAGTTGGCGGAGTATTTCAAGGACAAGCCGGTCGTGCTGTCGCTGGTCTATTACGACTGCCCGCGCCTTTGCACGCAGGTGCTGACCGGGCTGCTCGGCGCGATGAAGGCGCTGCCGATGACTCCGGGCAAGGAGTTCGTCAATTTGAGCGTGAGCTTCGATCCGCGCGAAACGCCTCAGTTGGCGGCGGCGAAGAAGGCGGAATATCTGAAACGGTATGACAGGCCCGGCGCGGAAGCCGGCTGGCATTTCCTGACCGGCGACGTGGGTGCCATCCAGGCCCTGACGAAGGCCGTCGGATTTCGCTACGTCTGGGACCCGGTGACGAAGCAGTACGCCCATGCGGGCGGCATTATGGTCTTAACTCCGCAGGGCAAGATCTCGCGTTATTTTTACGGGATCGAATACGCGCCGCGCGACCTGCGTTTCGGCGTAATCGACGCCTCGGCGGGCAAGGTCGGATCACTCGCCGATCAGGTCATTCTTTACTGTTATATGTACGACCCGGATCGTGGGACCTACGGCCTGGTCGTGATGCGCTTGCTGCGGATCTTCGGCAGCCTAACGGTGGTGACTCTGCTGGCGCTGTTTCTTTACCTGAGGCGCAAGGAGAAACAGAGGGCGGCGCAGTGGAAGGCGCAAGACCTGGCCGGTAACGCGTCATAGGGCATATGACATATGAGATATGGCATATGAAATATAATTTGATTTGATTATGAACCCATCATTACTGATTCAAATCCCATTCTTCCCGGAGCAGGCGTCGAACTTCGCCTTCGAGATTGACCTGTTCTATCTCTTCCTGTGCGCTCTGACGGGATTTTTCACCGTGTTAATAGCCGCAGCGGCGATCTACTTTCTGATCAGATATCGCCGCCGCAGCCAGGGCGAGGTCCCCGAGCAAATTGAGGGTCATCTGAAGCTCGAAATCGCATGGACGGTGATCCCATTCGTGATCTCGATGTTCATCTTCGCGTGGGGCGCGAAGCTCTATTACCAAATGTACACCCACCCGGAGGACGCGCTGGAGATATTCGTCACCGGCAAGCAGTGGATGTGGCGCGCGCAACACCCGGACGGCCAGCGTGAGATCAACGAGTTGCACGTGCCGCTGGGCCGCCGCGTCAAGCTGACGATGACCAGCGAAGACGTGATCCACGCGTATTACATCCCGGCGTTCAGAACCAAGACCGACGTGGTGCCGGGGCGATATACGACCTCCTGGTTCACCCCGACCAAGGTCGGCACGTATCATCTCTTCTGCGCCGAGTATTGCGGCACCCAGCATTCGGGAATGATCGGCAAGGTCACCGTCATGGAGTATTCGGATTACCAGGCCTGGCTGCGCGGCGTTCCGAGGGAGAAATCGCCCGCCGAGGCCGGCCAGCAACTTTTCACCAGTATGGCCTGCAACAACTGTCATTTGGAGAACAACACCGGACGCGGCCCGTCGCTGCAAAACCTCTTCGGCACGGACGTCAAGCTCGCCAACGGCGCCACTGTGAAAGTGGACGAGACCTACCTGCGCGAATCGATCCTCAACCCGGGAGCCAAGGTCGTGGCCGGTTACACGAACGACATGCCGACGTTCCAGGGGTTAGTGACTGAAGAGCAGGTGGCGATGATTATTCAATACATAAAATCCATAGGGCCGAAACAGGGCGCGGCGCCGACGACCGCGCCGCCGGCGCCGGCGACGCAAGGGGTTGAGCGACCGGCGCCCCCGCAGGCGGCGAAACCCGCCGCGCCGCAGGGCGAACAACCGAAACAGGACTGATAGGACATTTATATGGCAAGCGAAGAAATTATCAGGTCAGAAGGCCGCAAGAATTATCTGAACGCCGCAACGACGGTGAAGTCGTGGCTGTTGACGCTCGATCACAAGAGGATCGGACTGCTCTATCTGTTCGCGATCTCGTTCTTCTTCGCCATCGGCGGCATCTACGCGATGCTCATCCGGCTGGAGTTGGTGACGCCCGAGGGGGATCTGTTGACGCCGGAGTTTTACAACCGCGTCTTCACGATGCACGGCGTGACGATGATCTTTTTCTTCCTGATCCCGTCGATCCCGGCGGTCCTGGGCAATTTCTGCCTCCCGCTGATGCTGGGCGCTAAGGACGTCGCCTTCCCGAGGCTCAACCTGATGAGCTGGTACGTCTTCATGATCGGCGGCAGTATGATGCTATTCACGATGATCAGTGGCGGCATCGACACCGGCTGGACGTTCTATCCGCCGTACAGCTCGATCTACTCGAACAGTCAGGTCACGATCGCGGGCGTTTCGATCTTCATCACCGGGTTCAGTTCGATCCTCACCGGATTGAACTTCATGGTGACCATCCACACGATGCGCGCGCCCGGGTTGACCTGGTTCCGGTTGCCGCTCTTCGTCTGGGCGCAATACGCGACTAGCCTGATCATGGTGCTCGGCACGCCGGTTATCGCGATCACGGTGCTGGCGCTGGCGTTCGAGCGCACGATGCAGATCGGCATCTTCGATCCGAAACTCGGCGGCGACCCGATCCTCTTCCAGCACATGTTCTGGTTCTACTCGCACCCGGCGGTCTACATCATGATCTTGCCCTCGATGGGCGTGATCAGCGAGCTGATCGCCACGATGACGCGCAAACGCATCTTCGGTTATAACTTCGTGGCCTTCTCGTCACTGGCCATTGCGGTCTTCGGCTTCCTGGTCTGGGGTCATCACATGTTCACCACCAGCCAGTCAATGTACACCGGAATGGTCTTCTCGCTGATCAGCTACGCGGTGGCGATTCCGTCCGCGATCAAGACGTTTAATTGGACGGCGACGATCTACAAAGGCTCCGTCTCGTTCGACACGCCGATGATCTACGCCCTGGCGTTCCTGGGGTTGTTCACCGTCGGCGGAATGACCGGATTATTCCTGGCCGCGCTGGGGCTCGACATTCCCTTGCATGACACTTACTTCGTCGTCGCGCACTTCCATTACGTGATGGTGGGCGGCCAATTGATCGGCTTCCTGGGCGGGTTGCATTACTGGTGGCCGAAGATCACGGGGCGGATGTATTCGGAGTTTCTGGGCAGAATCTCGGCGATAATCATCTTCATCGGATTCAACCTGACGTTCATGCCGCAGTTCATCCTGGGCCAGATGGGAATGCCGCGCCGCTATCACGCTTACCCTCCCGAATACCAGGTACTGCACGTCTTGTCGAGCGCGGGCGCTTCGATCCTGGCGGTCGGATTCATCCTGCCGGTCTTTTACCTGGCGTGGTCGCTCATATACGGCGAGAAGGCGGGAGCAAATCCGTGGAGGGCTTCGGGGCTGGAATGGCAAACCCCGTCGCCGCCGCCGACCGAGAACTTCACTTACCAGCCTGTGATCACGCACGAGCCTTATGAGTTCGAGCACGTCCCGGAGATCAAACAGGATCGCGAGGCTGAATTGCAAAGGGCATAAGGGCAGTGGATAGTGGATAGTGGTTAGTGGGTAGCGGCAATATGCTGAAATTACCGCCCACTGCCCACTGCCCACTAACCACTATCCACTGATAGGAGAATTACTTTGGCTGAACACGCGACTCATGTTGAAGGGCTGGCGCACCATTTCGTCAGCATGGAACAGCAGAAAGAAGCTGGAATGGTCGGAATGTGGCTTTTCCTGTTGACGGAAGTCATGTTCTTCGGCGGGCTGTTTCTGGCCTACACGATCTATCGCACCATTTATCCGCAAGGCTTCCTCTACGGCAGTCACCTGCTCAACGTCAAGCTCGGCGGAACCAATACAGTCGTGCTGATCGTCAGCAGCTTGACGATGGCGATGGCGGTCTATTATTCGCAAAAGGGCGAGAAGAAGAAGCTCATAGGTTTTCTCACCGTCACGTTGTTATTGGGCCTGGCCTTTCTGGTGATCAAATATTTCGAGTACGCGTCGAAAATCCAAGACCATCTTTTCCCGGCAGTGGGCTTATACGCCCCCGAAACGAGCGGCGCTCACGGAGTGCCCCTGGAATTGCAACAGCCGGTGCGCGTCTTCCTGTGGATATACTTCATGATGACGGGGCTGCACGCGCTGCACATGATCGTCGGCGCGGGCATCCTGCTCACGCTGATTTTGATGGCGCGGAAGGGCAAGTTCACCAAGAATTACAACTCGCCGGTCGAGATCAGCGGCCTCTATTGGCACTTCGTTGACATCGTCTGGATATTCCTCTTCCCGCTGCTCTACCTGACGGGCGCCCACCTCAGCAGCGGCAGCGGACACTAATAAATCGGGAGGGGTTATGGCAGATTATTCTCACGATGATTCTCACGGGCATCCTGAAAATCCCATCAAATATTATATTGGCGTCTTCGTGCTGCTGATGGTGATGACATTACTGACGTACGTCGTCGCCACACGCGATCTAGGCTCGCTTAACGCCCTCGTCGCGCTGACCATCGCCGTCATCAAGGCGACGGCGGTCATACTGATCTTCATGCACGTGCGCTGGAGTTCGCGCCTGACGCAGGTAATCGTGGTGGCGTCCGTGTTCTGGCTGCTCATCATGTTGTCTTTCACCCTAAGCGATTACTTCACGCGCGGCGGCTGGCCGACCGGTCTCGGCGCGTATTGACAGAGACCGGGCGCAAAGCCGAGTCGAATTTGCGCCGCTCAGTCGGATCGGAAGCGATCCTGAGCGGCGCTTTTCAATTTTCTGACTAGAGTGGTTTGCGATTACGTGTATGTTGTGGGGCGATTAAACAAATCGCCCCACAACATACACGTAATCGCAAACCGCTATAAATTGCATTATCTTGGACGGCCACAGCGGAACTGCGTGTGAAATCGGACTCCAAAGGCTCCGCCGATCTGATTTACGCGCACACTTCATAATTGCTTATGACTCTGGTTCAAGGCTTGTTGCTGTTCGGCGCGGCGATGATGGCAGGGATGATCAATTCGGTGGCGGGCGGCGGGACGCTGGTGACTTTTCCGGCGCTGATCTGGTCGGGGCGTCCTGAAATAATCGCGAACGCCACAAGCGCGCTGGCGCTCGTGCCAGGCACGTTGTCGAGCGCCTACGGCTATCGCGGAGAGACGCTGAAGGCGCCGCGGAAATTCCTCTACCTGCTGATCCCCAGCGTCGCGGGGGGCGTGATCGGCGCGATGTTGCTCAAAAGAACCCCGCCTGTTACATTCGCCGCGCTGGTCCCTTTTCTAATTCTCTTCGCCACGGTCTTGTTTATGCTCCAGGAGTCGGTTCAACGCTGGCTGCGGTCGGGAACTTCGGCTCATCAAGAGGCGACTGCGAGCTGGATGATCGGCGCGAGCTTCTATCAATTTCTAGTGGCGGTATACGGCGGGTATTTCGGCGCGGGCATCGGCATCCTGATGCTGGCCGTGCTCGGCATTATGGGCCTGAGCGACATCCATCAAATGAACGGGCTGAAGAACATCTTCGGCTCGGTGATCAACGGAGTCGCCGCCGTCTATTTCGTATTTGCGGGATTGGTCGATTGGCCGCCGGCCGCTTTAATGGCCGCGGGCTCGATCATCGGCGGTTACGGCGGGGCGGGGATCGCGCGCCGTATGGGGCAGAAATTCGTGCGCCGCGTCGTGATCCTGGTAGGATTCGCGATGGCGGTCTCTTTGTTTTTCAGGGGGAGGTGATTTCAATGCAGGCGGCGGCTCCGAACATTCCGAATGACAGAACAGTCGATCTCAAAAAGGTCTACGACGCGATCGTCGTCGGATCAGGCGCGGCGGGCGGAATGGCAGCTTACGTGTTGGCCTCGGCGGGCATGAAGACGCTGCTGCTCGAAGCCGGCAGGCGCATCGACACGACCGAGGAATTGAAATCGACCGAGTGGCCTTACGAACACCCTCGCCGAGGGGAGATGCCGCCCGACCGCCATGCGCTGACGCTCAACGAATACACCTTCCGCAAACCGCCATACGCCGAGCGCCTCAAGGCGAACCACGCGCATTCTTACGTGCAGGGCTGGGGCGGCAGCGATTACAGCAAGAACATCGTTGTTGACGAGAAAGACCACCCCTATACGGGCACGAATTACGCCTGGGTGCGCGCGCGATGTTTGGGAGGCAAGACCAACATCTGGGGCCGGCTGGCGCTGCGCCTTTCGGATTACGACTTCAAAGCCGCCTCGCGCGACGGCTACGGCGAGGATTGGCCCATCGAGTACAAAGACGTCGAGAAGTATTACGACAAGGTAGATCTTCTGCTCGGCATCTCGGGCGTGAAAGAGAACCTGCCGTATCTGCCCGACAGCATCTTCCAGCGCCCGATTCGGTTGAATGACCCCGAGGTCCATTTACGCAACACTCTGTCGAAGATGGGGAGGACGTTGACGCCATACCGCGCCGGCGTGACGACCGACGGGGTCAAGAACAAATATCGGATGCGCTGTTACGGCCGAGGCGCGTGCAACCGGCGCGCGGGCGGTTGTGACATTCACGCGGCCTTCGATTCGCCAACCGGCTTGATCTTCCCGGCATTCGAGACCGGCAATTTGACCATCCGCACGAACGCCACGGTCAGCGAGGTTTTGGTGGACACGAACACTGGTAAGGCTCGCGGCGTCGCCTTCGTCGACACGGTGACGGCTAAGAGTTACGAGGCCAAGGCTAAGGTCGTCGTGCTCGCTGCGTCGACGCTCGAATCGGCGCGGCTGATGCTGCTCTCCAAATCGCGGCTGTATCCGAACGGCATCGGAAATTCCAGCGGCCATGTCGGCCATAACTTCTGCGAGCACGTGATGGGGCCGAACGTGACCGCGCTGGTCAAAGATAAGGACGGCGCGAAGCGAACGCTCGACGACGGACGCCCTGGAGGTTTTTACATTCCGCGCTTCCGCAACCTCTCCGAACGCAACCCGAAATTCATACGCGGTTACGGCTTCGAAGGGGGCAGCGGGGTGACCATGCTTCCGGACAGCGTCTTCGACACCCCCGGATTCGGCAAGGACTACAAGAAAGGCGTGCGCGATTACGCCGGGGCGATGATTTCTCTGGGCGGGTTCGGCGAAGTCCTCCCGCGCTACGAAAACTACGTCGACCTCGACCCCGATGTGAAAGACCGGTGGGGAATCTCCGTCCTGCGCTTCCATTACAAATTCGGCGACAACGAAAAGAAGATGTGCGAGGACATGGCCGACGCCGCGCAAGAGATGATGGAGGCCGCCGGATTCACCGAGATCAGCCTGCGCCGCAGCCTCCTCACCGAAGGCTGGTCGATCCACGAATTGGGCGTGGCCAGGATGGGAACCGATCCGAAGAAATCGGTCCTCAACCAATTCCAGCAGTCCCACGACGTGAAGAATCTGTTCGTGGTCGACGGCAGCAGCCACGTGAACGCCGCCTGTCAAAACCCGACGTGGACGATTATGGCCCTGGCCTGGCGCTCTTGCGATTACCTGGCCGACGAGTTCAAGAAAGGAAATCTGTGATGGCGAAGAGTGAAGACGAGAGACGGGGCGACGTGGAGGCGGGGAGACGGGAAGCCAACGCCACGTCGGGCGTGGGCCGTCGCGAGATGATGAAATTGGCGGCGGGCGCCGTCATCGCTCCGGCGCTGCCCCAGACCGGGCAAAAAAACAGCCGCCGTCCGGCGAAGGCTCAAAACAAGGCGCATCGCTTTTTCACTCCCGATGAATTCGCGATGGTGGATGAATTGAGCGAGTTGATCATTCCCACCGACGAGCATTCGCCCGGAGCGCGCGCCGCGAAAGTCGCCGAATACATTGACCGGCGCCTGGCGGAGTCTTTCGGAGACGAGCCGAAGCTGCAATGGCGTGAGGGGCTGAAGCTGGTCGACCAAATATCGGCCGAAATGAACGGGCGGCCGTTTATGCAGGCGTCTCAGGATCAACGCGTCGCCGTCCTGTCTCGGATGGCGCGCAAAGAATCAAATCCCGAAAAGCCGGAAGAGAAGTTCTTCGTCGAACTGAAATCCCGCGTGGCGCGCGCCTACTACACTTCGAAGACGGGCATCCACGACGAGCTCGAGTACAAAGGCAACACCTACCTCCGAGAGTTTGCGGGCGTCGACGTGAGCAAAGGCTGATGCGCGATTGAATAAATCGAGGGTTTAATCTGGTAACAAATGCGTGTACGGGACTGTGGCGTGAGTTGTCTACTCGCGCTTGTCCCCTGATCAAACAAGGCCACAAACAGGGCGATTAAACAAATCGCCCCACACCGTATACGCATTCGCTACCCGCCATAATGGAACGCGGATGACGCGGATGCGGCGGATCATCGCGGACGGACCGAAAGAAAATCAGCGTCAGTCCGCCGCTGTCCGCCTCATCCGCGTTCCATTTATGGTTTCCAGATGGATGCATTGCCGTCGGATACGACTCAATCTTCGCTCTCTTCGCGGTAAGCCTTCAGTTTATTGTGCAGTGTCTTCAGGCTGATTTGGAGCAGGTCGGCCGCGCGCGTTTTGTTGTTGTTGGTCTTGATGAGCGTCTTGAGGATCAACTGGCGTTCGGCCTCATCCAATGAGATCGGGATGGGCAGGTTGATCGAGTCTTCGTTAAGCAGGGCGCGCTCGTCGAACATCGCCGGCGGCAGATGTTGTTTCTCGAGCCGCTGACCTTCGCAGACGACGACGGCGTGTTCGACCACGTTGCGCAGCTCGCGTACGTTGCCGGGCCATTGGTGGCGGGCGAATATCTCCAGGACCTCGGGTGAGATAACATGAGCGGGGCGCTTGTGACGTTCGCTCAACTCTTTGGCCATGAATTCGGCCAGCAGCGGAATGTCTTCGCGGCGTTCGCGCAGTGGGGGCAGTTTGATGAGGATGACGTTCAGGCGGTAGAGCAGGTCTTCGCGCAGTTCGCCGCGTTTCACGGCTTCGAGAGGTTCTTTATTGGTGGCCGCCAGGACGCGCACGTCTACGGGGACCTCCTTCCCGCTGCCGAGCCGCCGCACCTTGCGGTCTTCGAGCACGCGCAGCAGCTTAGCCTGCAACATCACCGGCATTTCGGCGATCTCGTCCAGAAAGAGCGTGCCCGTGTTGGCCAGCTCGAAGGTGCCTTCGCGTTTGGCTATCGCGCCGGTGAAGGCGCCGCGCTCGTGGCCGAAGAGCTCCGATTCCATCAGCGACTCGGGAATGGCCGAACAGTTGATCGCGACGAAGGGGCGCGAGACGCGGGGACTGAGTTGATGAATGGTGTTCGCGACGACCTCTTTGCCGGTGCCCGATTCGCCGGTGATCAGAACGGAGACCGCCGAACTGGCGACTTGCTCGATGGTCGTGTAAATCTGCCGCATCACGTGCGAGGCGCCGACCAGCCGCCCGAAGATGCCGTATTCGCCCAACTGCCTGCGCAGGCGGGTGTTTTCGAGCTGCGTCGCCGAGCGTTCGATGGCGCGCTGCAACACCACTTTCAGTTGGCGGGTGTTGATCGGCTTCTCGAAATAATAGAACGCGCCTTCCTCGATCAC
>Ga0111539_10003461_pt1 | contig 20787 bp, 14 predicted proteins | sample RhiMethybrSRZTD1_FD_79667 | JGI IMG/M metagenome (GOLD analysis project Ga0111539, IMG submission 79667) | Populus rhizosphere microbial communities from Tennessee, USA - Rhizosphere MetaG P. TD hybrid SRZTD1 (version 2) (version 2) | ecosystem: Host-associated > Plants > Roots > Rhizosphere >...
AGCCCAAAACGACCTCGTGTACTTCGTCCACCAGGACGTCCTTCTGCCGGAAGGCTGGGAGGAGCGAATGTTCGCATCGCTCGCGGAGCTCGAGCGCCTCGACCCGAGTTGGGGAGTCGTCGGCGCCGTCGGCGCGCTGCCCCCGCGCCCGGGACGGCCCAAAGAGCTGCGCGGGCACTGGTGCGACCCCAGCGGCTATTGGATGCTCGGCCCGCTGCCGAGCGAGGTGGATTCCCTCGACGAGCAGTGGCTCGGCCTCCGGCGATCGCGCGGCGTCACGTTCGATCCCAACATGCCCGGGTTCCACTGCTACGGGATGGACCTTTCCCTCGCGGCGCGGGAAAGAGGCATGAAGAGCTACGCGATCGACGCTTTTGTATGGCACAAGCACCGCGACTCGTCGGGCTACCTGATTTCGCGGCGTGAGGACTCCGCGAAGATCCGGCGGCGCTGGTCGGCAGAGTTCATGGAGGAGTTCCAGCCGTGCGCCGACTACGTGGAGCGCAAGTGGCAGAAGCTCCTGCCGTTCCAGACGACGAGCTGGGCTTGGGGAGCGCGGGGGTGAAGCTACCCGTCGAGCGCCCCAATTTCATCATCGGGTGCGCTCGCTCGGGCACGTCGATTCTGGGCGAGGCCATCGCAGCTCACCCGAGGGTGGCTTACCTCTTCGAGGCGAGCGACCTGTGGAATGCAGCGCTCGCGGAGCACGACGACGACCGACTGCTGGCCGAAGACGCCACCGATGCGGCTCGGAGCGAGGCCCGGCGACGGTTCGAAGATGCCGTCGCCGCATCGCCCGGCGATGTGCTCGTCGAGAAAAACCCCAAGCACGTGCTTCGCATTCCGTTCCTCGACGCAGTCTTCCCCGACTCGCGATTCGTCCACATCCTCCGCGACGGACGCGACGTCGTCGCATCCCTCATGTTCCGGAATCGAGGTTCTTCCTGGGGCCACCTCAAGACGCCGGGCTGGCGGGACCTCTTGGCCCGCTACCCCGAGGCCAACCACATGCGCTGCGCGTACCAGTGGCGTGACGCGGTGACGGCGGCTCGGCGGGACGCTCTCGAGCTGCGCCTCGGACCCGACCGTTATCGAGAAGTGCGGTACGAGGACCTCGTCCAGGATCCGCGGCGCGTGATGGAGGGTTTGCTCCCGTTCCTCGGCCTCGATGCGCATGCTGCGATCGACGCCTTCCTGCCCAAGATCCAAGACGCTACCGAGAGGAGCTATCACGCGAGGAAGCAAGTGCGGCACTATATCGAGAACCACTCGCGGCGCGTGGGAAGGTATCGGGAGAACCTCACGGCAGATCAGCTCCGCGACGTGGAGGAGGTCTGCGGGCCCCTGCTTCACGAGCTGCATTATCGGTAGACGGGCGCTCGCGCGCTCGACTCGAGCGCCACGCGCCGGCCGAAAACTCGGCAAAAAAGCACGATCGCCCTTCGACCCGCCCTTGACAGGGTCGGATGCAAGCCGCGAGACTGTGGGTCTAAGAGGCTGCTTCAGAACCCGCTCCGTCGGCCCGAAGGCGAGCGAACGGCCGCGAAGCAAGAAGCGAGGCCGAAGACGTATGCGGAGAATACGACGAGGCGGAGCGACGCAGCATCGCGGCCGTGCAGCCGCCTGAAGCCAGGAAGGGGTTCTGAAACAGTCTCTTTAAAGGAGGGGGGCGGCTGTCGGCACGCAAGGAGGCTTCCATGCTTCGAATCGATGCAGGCGAGGCGGGCAAGTACTGCGACGGCATGACCCGCCGGAGCTTCGTGAAAATCGGCGTCGCGGGAATGGCCAGCATGGGCCTTTCCGGCGTGTTGCGCGCGAAGGAGGCTTCCGTCCAGAAAGGCAGCCCCGTCAAGGACACTTCGGTGATCCTCATCTGGCTCGACGGCGGCCCGAGCCACATGGACCTCTACGACATGAAGCCCGAAGCCCCGGCAGAATACCGCGGCATCTGGCGTCCGATTCCCACGAACGTCGATGGGATCGAGATCAGCGAGCTGTTCCCGCTCCAGGCGCGCGTCGCCGACAAGTTCTCGATTGTCCGCTCGCTCCATCACGATTCCGGCGATCACTTCGCCGGAGCTCACATGATGCTCACTGGCCGCGCGGGCGCGACGGGCGCGGACACCGACGGCCGATCGCCGGGGCTCGGCTCGATCGTTTCAAGTGTCGTCGGCTCGCGACGGCCCGGAGTGCCCGCCTACATGGCCGTGCCCTACGCCGCGAGCGTCGGCCTTCGACCCGGCTACTTCGGCGCGAACTACATCGGAGCCCAACACAATCCTTTCGAAACGGAAGGCGATCCGAACTCCGACGGCTTCCACGTCCAGAACGTCAATTTGCCGGGCGGCATGACGGTATCGCGTCTCGATGACCGCCGCCGGCTATCCAGCGCGTTCGACCACCTGCGCCGCGATGTCGACAACGCCGGCCGTTTCGGCGCGCTCGATCGCTTCGACCACGAGGCGTACGAGCTCGTCTCGGGCCCCGCGGCGCGGCGCGCCTTCGACCTCGCTTCGGAGGACCCGCGCATCCGGGAACGCTACGGGAGACATTCCTGGGGGCAGAGCACACTCCTCGCGCGGCGCCTCGTCGAAGCGGGCGTGACGTTCGTGACGGTGCATTACGGCGGCTGGGACCACCACTGGGACCTGAAGGCCGGGATGGACGGCCTCTTGCCGATCGTCGACCGGGCCGTGGCCGCGCTATTCGATGATCTCGCGGCGCGCGGGCTCGGGGAGAAAGTGCTCGTCATGCTCTGCGGAGAGTTCAGCAGGACTCCTCGCATGAACGATGGAAGCGGGCGCGGCGCCCCGGGGCGTGACCACTGGGGGAACGCGATGTTCTGCCTGCTCGGCGGCGGCGGCGTGAAAGGCGGCAGGATCGTCGGCTCGACGAATCGGCTGGGTGAATACCCCAAGGACCGGCCGGTCACACCGGGGGACATTCACGCGACGATTTACGAGGTGCTCGGCATGGATCCTTCGGTCAGCTTCCTCAATACGGCTGGCCGCCCGGTCCGCGCGATCGACTCCGGCGCGGTCATCCACGAGCTCTTCTGAGCGAGCTGGCCTGCGCGTGGTGCAGTTTTATTGAGGCTTCCCGAGATAACCTCGGGCGGCCATCCACGCGCGGCACCGCTCGGGCCAGGTCGAGAGCACCGGATCGCTCTTCGCGAGCCCGACACCGTGAGGGCCCTTCTCGTAGATGTGGAGCTCCGCGGACACTCCGGCCTTCCTCAGCGCGGTGTAGAAAGCCACGCTGTTCTCCGACAGAACGCCCGTGTCTTCGCTCGTGTGGAAGAGGAAAGTCGGCGGAGTTTTCGCCGTCACCTGTAGCTCGCTCGACAGGCTGGAGACGAGCTCTGGCGCGGGGGATTCGCCGAGCAGGTTTTTTCGGGAGCCGGCGTGCGTGTAGGTGGCCGTGAAGGAGATGACGGGGTAGGCGAGCACCATGAAGTCGGGGCGAGAGCTGGCGCGGTCCACGGGATCGGTGGCGTCGGGCTTGCCCTCGTCGAAATGCGTCCCGGTCGAGGACGCGAGGTGCCCGCCGGCGGAGAAGCCGATGATGCCGACCCGCGAGGGATCCACGCCCCATTCCTTCGCGCGCGCGCGGACGATGCGGAGCGCGCGTTGAGCGTCGAGGAGCGGCGCGGGGTGGTGATAGCGGGGGGCGATCCGGTAGCTCACGACGAAAGCGCTGACGCCGATGGAGTTGAGCCACTCCGCGATCTGTTTGCCCTCGTGATCGATCGCCAGGAAGCCGTAGCCTCCCCCCGGACAGACTACGATCCCGCATCCGTTCGCGGTTTTCGCAGGCGCGGGGTAGATCGCGAGGGACGGCCGGTCGGCGGCTTCCGTGCCGACCGCGCCCGGCGCACCTGCGGGCCACAAGAGCTCCGTCTTGGGCTCCTTGGATGGGGCCGCCTCCCCGGGCGCCTGCGCCAGAGCGACGACCGTGACGAGCTGGAGAGCCGGGATCAGCATGATGCTCACTCCACCCAGTCGGCGATGAAAATGTTGGTGTCGCCTTTCACCGCCGCCATGCGGTTCGAGGCCCAGACGATCTTTTTCCCGTCCGGCGAGAACATGGGAAATGCGTCGAACGTGCGAAAAAAAGTGAGCCGCTCCTGCCCCGTGCCGTCCGTGTTGATGAGGTAGAGATCGAAGGGATCCGAGCTCCGCGCTTTCGGGTCGGAGAGGTTGGAGGCAAACATGAGCTTCTTGCCCGACGGATGGAAGAAGGGGCAGAAGTTCGCGGCCCCATTGTTCGTGACCTGCTGGACGCCGGAGCCATCGGCCTTCATGACGAAAATCTCGAGCGCTGTCGGCTTGACCAGTTCTCGCGCGAGCAGCTCGCGATACGCTTTCTCCTCGTCCGGGTCGCGGGGACGGCTCGCGCGATAGCAGATCATGGAGTTGTCCGGCGAGAAAAAAGCGCCTCCGTCGTAGCCCAGCGAGTAGGTCAGGCGTCGCGGGTCCGATCCGTCCACTCCCATGACGTAGATGTCGAGGTCGCCGTCGCGGACCGACGTGAAGACGATCCTCTTCCCATCCGGCGAGACCGTCCCCTCGGCGTCATAGCCGTAGGTGTCCGTGAGCCTCCGCAGGTCGGTGCCGTCGGGTTTCGCGGAGTAGATGTCATAGGTCCCATAGACGGGCCACACGTACCCGCCGGCGCGCGACGGCTCGGGAGGGCAACTCTCTCCGCCCTCGTGCGTCGAGGCGTAGATGATCCGTGACCCGTCCGGCAGGAAGTAGCCGCAGGTCGTGCGCCCTTTCCCCGTGGAGACGCGGCGGACGTCCTTCCCCGTCGTGCTCATGATGAAGATCTGGTCGCAGTGGAACTCGCCGCGCGTCGACTGAAAGATGAGCTGCTTGCTGTCCGCTGAGAAGTACGCTTCGGCGTTCTGGCCCTCGAACGTGAGCTGCCTCGGGTTCTTGAGGTGCTTCTCGAGCGGATCCACGCCGCTTTGCGGCGACGTGACACGGGCCGGGCGATTGCAAGCCGGCGGGGCGAGCAGGATGAAAGCCACCATCGCCCCCGACCATGACCGGGTCATTCGGGTTCCCTCCTGTCAAACACGGACAGAAATTTGATCACGTTCTCGACGAGGAAATCGGCGGTCTGCTTCAGATTTTTTTCCACCGTGTCGAGTGACGCCGGCTGGATCGGCGTCTTGAAGGTTCCGACGTTCTCGATGTAGAGCGAGCGCCCGTCCCTCACGTAGCACTCGACGCGCACGCTGAAGTTGTGAGGCTCCTCCTGCGTCGGCGGAAAGATCAGCTTGCAGCCGAAGAGGTTCGTGGGGCGCCCCAAGGGCTCGAGGTCCTCATGACGTACCTTGAAAAACCCTTTCGCCAGGTACTCCGAGGCGTTCCGGAAAGAGTTGGGAGCGGTAATGATCCGGACCGTCGTCTGCTGAATCAGCAGGATGGGAATTCCCAGCGCGGGCAGCGTCGTCGCAAGCACCCCAATGGCCTTCTTGCCGAACTGCGCCGCGGAGGCGCCTGTGTGGTCTTCCGTGAGCTGGATGCGGTCGTTGAGGAATGAGAGCACGCTCTTTCCTTCGCCTTCCACGTCCTTGCGCTCGATCGTCGCGCCGCCGCTCGGCAAACGGTGAAAGTTCTCGTACCCGCACGACTTGCACACCTGCTGGTACACCTCGCGCAGCTTCTCCTGCGCGTGGACCATGGGCAGGTGGATGAGCTCCGTGATGAGGCTGATCGTTCGCGGCTCGCTGAGCACTATCGCCTCTCCACCCCTGTGCTGCACCTTGCGTGGGCTGCAGCCGGCCAAAGCCCGGCCGTCGCCGCGAAACAGCTTCCCTGGAGCGGGCTCCGAAACAGCCTCTCAAGTTCCTTTCCGGACAATCCGAAAAAGGATGCGTCCTGTCGAAATTCCATAGCCCGTCCACCGTGGGGAGGGGAGCGACCCTTGCCCGTCCTCCCCGCGGTATTCTTCGCCTCCTCGAGATTTTCGTTCGGCATCCGAGACGAGCGGCCGCCCTCCCTCATTCCACGAACAGCCCGTTCTCTCGAAAATGCTCGATCAGGCCCATCAAGGCACGCTCGTTCTTGCCCCCGCGGACCATGACGATCGTCTCCGTGAGCCGCTCGTGGGCCACCTCGTTGGCATCGAGGACCTCGGCGATCCGGTCGGCGCCGCTCCGTGTCTGCGCGCGGAGGAGCCTCACTTTTTGCAGCCGAACGATCTCCACTCCCTCGGTCCATTCCTTGATGGAGAAATGGACATTGGGAGGTAGAGAGCGATGGGCGATCCTCTCGAGAAACTCGAGAATCTCCTCGCGAGCTAAACCGGCGAAGATGCCTCGCTTCAGACTCTCGCGCGACAGCTTGTAGCGTTTCACGCGGTCCGACCCGAGCCGCTCCGCGAAGAGGCTGATGCGCCAGGACGCCTCTTCGTCCGCCTCGGGATAGACGAGGATCTCGAAGTCCGGATTGACGAGCACGCGCGGGGATTCGGAGCCGGCTTCGGGGGCACCGGCCTGGGGCGGCGATGAGAAGAGCGTTTTTCCGACCTGCGACAAACGCAGGGCGTGGAAAGTCCCTTCCCGGTATCCCGCGTCGATCACTCCCAGGAGCGCCAGGCGGTGCACGACCCAGTAGGAAAGGTCGTGGTGCAGCTTCGCCAGCGGCACGACGAGCGTCTCGTTCTTGAAGTCCACCGTGCAGCGCTGCGTGAACTCCTGTCGCACCTTGCGCTCGTCCAGCGAAGTCAAATACTTCGCGATCACCGCAGTGAGGAACGGCCTTGCAACGAGCCAGCTCCCGGGCGCCGTCGACTGCAAGAGATCCAGGAAGATCTCGCGGATCGCAGTTTGATGGAAGCTCCAGCGTTGGCCGCGCTTCTCGTTCTTGTAGAGCTCGAAGATCTGCGCGACTTTCTCCGCGAAGGGCTTTTTCCTCCAGACCCAGCGCCGCAGCGGATCGACGACCATCCGCTGGTCCTCCGCGTCGAAGAACTGCAGCCGCCGCCCCAGCTCGATGATGTGGCTCACGGCCGAGCCGTCGTGCAGCTCAGGGTAGCTCGCGGTCGCAAACTGACCGGCGATTTTCTCTTCGATCTTCTTGTAGACGTTGCCCTCGCGCGTCACTTCGAGCGCTTCGCGTCGCAGGAGCTCGAGGGACTTGTCCAGGTCGATGATCAGGTCCGCACCGGCGCAAATCTCTCGATCGACCTCCGCATTGGGGTCGACCGCAGCGGCGAGGCAGGCCTCATGGACGAGCTCCTGGTAGAGAATGAGCCCCTCTTCTTCCAGCTCGATGCCGTAATCCTTGAGGTTGAGGATGCCCGTCGTCCCGATGTCCTTGGCTTCGAGCTCCCGACGCCATTCGGCTCGATGGATTCGGGGGACCTCGTGCTGGCCGTTCAGCGCCCCCGGCTCGCTTCGGAGGGAGGAGTGCGTCAGGATTCCACCGTGCTCCCAGAGCGCAGATTTCCCGAGCTTGACCAGCTCCTCGTCCTGGATGGAGTCGAGCCGATGGGTCGCCGATTCCAACCGCGAGAGCTCGTCCGGGGCCCCCTGAGCCGATCCGGAGCGCCCGTTGAGCTCCGCGCCGCGCGCTTTGAGGCTCAGCATCTCGAGCGGCTGCCGCTCCTCCACCTGCACGGTGCGCCGGAGCGCATCGCCGAGCTCCTGAGGCATGCAGAAAACTTCGTTCTCGTAGCCTCCCGTCCCCGAGGTCCGGATGACGTAGCCCGACTCCTGCAGCGACTTGAGCAGACTCTCGACTTCGTAATCCTCGATCGAGCGCCCGTGCCCGCCAGCGCGGACCTCGCTGACCGTGCCGGAGAATCCACCGCGTACGAGCAGCCCCACGACGAACGCCTGCTGGGCCTTGGTAAGCCCATCAAACCTCTGGCGCACTTTCGCCGCGTCCGTCATCGCCTCGAGAAGCTCGGCGGTCAGGCGCTCTCGCACGCTCACCACCTCCTTGCCCGGGTGCCAGTGGACGTAGCACCCTTGCAGCTGCGCCTTCGTGATGCTCTCGAGATACACCTTCAGATGCATAATCGGGCGCCCCTCACGCGGAGTCCTGCTGCGCGCCGAAGGATTCCCGCGGCAGCAGCCCGCTGGCGGCCACTTCGCGAATCGTATAGTGGTAGCCCTGCTCGGTGAGGAAGAGCTGCCGCTTCTCGGCGAACTCTTGATCGCGGCTCTCCCTCGTCACGATCGAGTAGAAGACGGCGGGCCCGCCATCGGTCTTGGGTCGGAGGATGCGGCCGAGGCGCTGCGCTTCCTCCTGGCGGGAGCCGAACGTGCCGGAGATCTGCACGGCGACGTTGGCGTCCGGCAGGTCGACGGCGAAATTGCCCACTTTGCTGACGATGAGGACGGGGATGTCGCCGGACCGAAAGCTCGCGTAAAGCTTTTCGCGCTCCGGGGAAGGGGTCTTGCCCGTGATGATGGGAGCCGCAAGCTCCCGCTGGATGCGCTTCAACTGATCGAGGTACTGGCCGATGATCAGCACCCTGTCGGCGCGGTGCCTTTGCACGATGGACTTGAGCACTTCGAGCTTCGTGGCGTTCTCGGAAGCGATGCGGAACTTCCCCCGCCGGTCCGCGGTTAGATACCGCTGAGCATCCTCGCCACCGAGCGGACAGCGCAGCTCGACGCAGCTCGCGTTCGCGATCCAGCCCTGTGCCTCGAGAGATCGCCAGGGAAGGTCGTACTTGCGCGGCCCGATCAGGCTGAACACCTCGTCCTCGCGGCCGTCCTCGCGGACGAGCGTTGCGGTTAGGCCGAGTCTCCGAGTCGCCTGGATCTCGGCGGTCAGCCGGAAGACGGGCGCGGGCAGCAAGTGGACCTCGTCGTAGATGATGAGGCCCCAGTCGCGGGCGGAAAAAAGCCGGAAGTGGACGAGCTCGTCGAGCTTCTTTTTCCGGAAAGTGAGCATCTGGTACGTCGTGAGCGTGATCGGGCGGATCTCCTTGCGGTCGCCCGAGTACTCGCCGATCTGCTCCGGATCGAGGTTCGTTTTCTCGAGGAGCTCCCGGCGCCACTGGCGCAGCGCCGTGATGTTGGTGGAGATGATGAGGGCCTGCGATTGGACGCGATAGAGGACGCCGATGCCCACGATGGTCTTTCCCGCGCCGCACGGCAGGACGACGACGCCGCTACCTCCCGCGGCCGAGCCCGATGCGTAGAAGGCCTCCACGGCCTCCGTCTGGTACGGCCGGAGGGCGAAGGGCGCGGCGCCCCGCGACGGCAGTTCCCGGCGCAAGTCGAATGTCAGGGCGGCTCCATCCCGGTACCCTGCCACGTCCTCCACGGGGTAGCCCAGCCGGATGAGCGCCAGCTTCAAGTGGCCGCGGCACTCGGCGCGCACGGCCGCTGCAAAGCCGCCCTCCACGGCGCTCGGCTCGCTCTCGAGCATGCACTCGCCGACCGCGGCCATCCTCAGCACGTCCGCCAGGGCGGATGGCTCCGCCGAGTAGAGCTGCAGCGTCGTGCCGGTCCGGACGAGCTTCAAGAGCCCGTAACGCGCTACGAACTCCGTGATCTCCTTGCGGAGTGTCGAGGGGACCGGGTACTTGCCGAACTCCGTGAGGAACTCGCAGATCGATTCCGCCGACATGCCGGCGGCCGCGGCGTTCCACAGCGACAGGGGCGTGATGCGATAGACGTGGACGTGCTCGGGGCTCTTCTCGAGCTCCGCGAAGGTCATGAGGACGCTTCGGACAGCTTCGAAGTCCGGGTGATCCACCTCGAGGAAAACTGTTCGGTCGCCCTGGACGATGAGTGGCTTTCCGCGGCTCACCAGCATGAGCTATTCCTCGGCGCCAGCCTCGCTTTCATCCTCTGAAGGTTCGGCTGCCCCGCCATTCGAGCCCCCGGGCGCAGCGGGGCCTTCTTGGGTGCCCCCGCTAGGGCTGGATTCGTTGGCTTCACCTGTTGCATCCTCCTTGACCACGCGCTCGATGCTGATGAGCTTGTCCCCTTCCTGCAAGTTGATCAGCTTGACGCCCTGCGTCGCCCTCCCGATCGCCCGCAGATCGGAGGCGGAAGTGCGCAAGATGATCCCATTTTGAGTCATCAGCACGAGGTCGTCCTCGTCGGTCACAGCTTTCGTACCCACGACGGCGCCATTGCGATCCGTCGTCTTGATGTTGATCGTACCGTTGCCGTTCCGCTTTTGGAGCCGGTACTCGGACACAGGCGTACGCTTCCCAAACCCGTTTTCACACGCGGTGAGCAGTGTAAGGGTCTCCACTTTCGGATCCAGGACGACCATGTCCACGACCTCGTCTCCCTCCCGCAGGGCGATTCCTCCCACGCCGGACGCAGTGCGCCCCATGGCGCGCACGTCGCTCTCGGGGAAACGGATCGCCATGCCCTGCTTGGTCGAGAGGATCACCTCCATGCCTTCCGTGGTGATCTCGGCTCCAATCAGCGCATCCCCTTCGCCCAGGCTGATTGCGATGATCCCGGTCTTCTTCGGATGCGAGAAGGCGCTCAAGTTCGTCTTCTTGATCGTGCCCTGCCGCGTCGCGAGGATCACACAGCGCTTGTCGTCAAAATCGCGGACGCAAAGCTCCTGGCTCACCGACTCGCCCGGCTCGAACTGAATGAGGTTCGCGAGCGAACGGCCTTTCGCAGTTCGCTGCATCTCCGGGATGTCGTAAACCTTCAGCCAGTAGACCTTGCCGCGGTTCGTAAAGAACAGGATGTAGTCGTGCGTTGAGGCCACGAAAAGGTCCTTGATAATGTCCCCCTCTTTGGCCGACGAGCCCGTGATGCCGCGGCCACCGCGGCCCTGACTGCGGTACGTGGAGAGGGGCGACCGCTTCACGTATCCTTCGCGACTGACGGTCACGACGACCTCTTCGTCGCTGATTAAGTCCTCCAGGTTGACGTCATCCTGTGCTTCGACGATTTCCGTACGGCGCGCGTCGCCGTAGCGCTCTCGGATCTCCTCGAGGTCCCGCAGGATGATGTCCAGCACGCGCCGCTCCTCGGCCAGGATGGCGCGATAGTCGTCGATCTGAGCCCGGAGCTCCTTCAGCTCGTCCTCGAGCTTCTGCCGCTCGAGGCCTGTGAGGCGCTGGAGCCTCATGTTCAGGATTTCCTGGGCCTGGATCTCGCTGAAATCGAACTCCGAAATGAGCTTGCCCCGAGCCTCTTCCACCGTCGCGGAAGAGCGGATGAGCACGATGATCCGGTCGATGTGGTCCAGAGCCTTGAGAAGGCCTTCGACAATGTGCGCGCGCTCCTCCGCCTTGCGCAGCTGAAAGCGCGTGCGGCGCCGGATGACGTCCATCCGGTGCTTCTTGTACTCGTTGAGAAGCTCCTTCAGCGTGAGCGTCTCGGGGCGCCCGTTGACCAGCGCTATGTTGATGATGCTGAAGCTCGTCTGGAGCGGCGTGAACTTGAAGAGCTGGTTGACGACGACTTGCTCATCGGCGTCGGCTTTCAGCTCAACCACGAGGCGGATCTTCTTGTCGCTTTCGTCGCGGACGTCGGAAATGCCGCTGATGCGCCCGTCCTTCACCGCGTTCGAAATCGACTCGATGATGGTGACTTTCGATTCCTGGTACGGCAGCTCGGTGAAGACGATCGAGTTCTTCCGCTTCGACTCCTCGATCTCGTATTTGGACCGGACGGTGATCAGGCCTTTTCCGGTTTTGTAGGCCTGATAGAAGCCTCCGCGGCCGCAGATCTGTGCGCCCGTGGGAAAATCCGGTCCGGGGATGTACCGCATGAGCCCTTCCACCGTGATTTCCGGATTCTCGATGAGGGCCTTGAGCGCGTCGCAGACCTCCGCAACGTTGTGGGGAGGAATGCTGGTCGCCATCCCCACCGCGATCCCGGTGGAGCCGTTGCAGATCAGGTTGGGAAAGCGCGCCGGCAGTACGGTCGGCTCGTCGCGCTGATCGTCGAAGTTCCGCGTCAGCTCGACGGTCTCCATCTCGAGGTCCTGCAAGATGTCGCTTGCAGGCTGCGCCATGCGCGCCTCGGTGTACCGGTAGGCCGCGGGGGGGTCGCCGTCGATCGACCCGAAGTTCCCCTGGCCGTCGACCAGGGGGTAACGCGTGTTGAAGTCTTGCGCCATGCGCACGAGGGTCGAGTAGATGGGCGCGTCACCGTGCGGGTGATAGTTGCCCATGCATTCGCCGACGATCTTCGCGCACTTGCGGTGCTTCGACCTCGGATTGAGGTTCAGATCGTTCATCGAGATGAGGATCCGCCTCTGCGATGGCTTGAGCCCGTCGCGTACGTCCGGGAGGGCGCGCGAGACGATGACGCTCATGGCATACGTGAGATAGGACTCCTTGAGCTCGTCCTCGATGTCCTGAGAGACGATTTTCGGGTCTTCAGGGCTCGGGGTGTCGCCGCTTTCGGCCATTTCCGGCTGCTTCCTTTCCTTCGGCTCGCTGGAGGGGCCTTGTTCGGGCCCCTAGCGTCTCAGACGTCGAGATTCTTCACGTCGAGAGCGTGGTGCTGAATGAACTTCCTTCTCGACTCCACGTTCGTTCCCATCAAGATCGTGAAGTACTCGTCCGCCTTGTAGGCGTCTTTGAGCGCAACCTTCAGGAGAGTTCGTTTCTCGGGATCCATCGTGGTGCTGAAGAGCTCCTCGGGGTTCATCTCCCCGAGACCCTTGAAGCGCTTTACCTCGGTGCTGCCTTTCACGTTCTCTTTCACGCGCTCGAGGATGCCCCAGAGGTCATAGATCGGTGTCTCGGCGCCGTTCTGACCGTGCAGCTTGGCGATGGGCTCGAGCGTTTTCGATGCTGCGTCCCCCTTTCTCGAACCCCCGTCCGGCAGCTTCGCGCGGTCGATCCGGAACACTTTGGGAGAAAGGCTCAGGGACTCGATCTCCTGCACGATGCGATGGATCGGCTCCTCCTCGTAGATCGTGAAGATGACGAGGTCAGCCGTCTCTTTCTTCTCGAGCAGATCATCCTCGTCCGCGATGACGACCGGGCTGCCTTTCGCTGCGCTGAGGTCCTGGATGAAAGTGTCGCGCTCCTCCTCCGTGTAGAAGAAGTGCCGCCCCGCCCGGGAGCCGACCGAAGCGTTGACCAAGAGGAGGTATCTCGGGAGCGCTGGGCTGGCGTCACGACGCAGCTGCAGGTACTCGTTGAGCGGGATGGCCCTCCGCAATAGGCCGTTCTCGAGACGGCCGAGACGGCCGATCGCATCGCAGAGGCGCAAAAGCTCGTTCTTCCCGATGCGAAGCGGGGACGGCGACCCCGTCAGCTCGAGCTCGAGACCGTCGGCGCCCAGGCGGATGAGCTCGGAGTCCAGCTCCTTTTCCCCCTGCAGGTAAGTCGTCTTCTGTTTTCGGACGAGACCGTAGAGCGGAGGCTGGGCGATATAGATGTAGCCTTCCTGGATGAGGGCCTGCATCTGCCGGAAGAAAAAAGTGAGGAGGAGGGTCCGGATGTGGGACCCGTCGACGTCCGCGTCGGTCATGATGATGATCTTCCCGTAGCGGATCTTCGCGATGTCGAAGTCGTCCTGCCCGATGCCCGTGCCCAGGGCCGAGATGATCACCTGGATCTCCTCGTGGGCGAGCATCTTGTCGAGGCGGGTCTTCTCCACGTTCAAGATCTTGCCGCGGATGGGAAGGATCGCCTGGTACTGTCGAATTCTCCCCTGCTTCGCCGAGCCGCCGGCCGAGTCGCCCTCGACGATGTAGAGCTCGGTCTCGTCCGGATCGCGGCTCGAGCAGTCTGCGAGCTTGCCCGGCAGATTGCCGCTCGAAAGCACCGTCTTCCGCCGGATGAGGTCCCGCGCCTTCCGCGCTGCCTCTCGAGCCGACTTGGCCTGCACGGACTTCAGGATGACGGATTTGGCAGTCCCGGGGTTTTCCTCGCAGAAGATGCCGAGCCGCTCGTTCACGATTTGCTGAACAATGCCTTCCACCTCGGTGTTCGAGAGCTTCACTTTGGTCTGGCTCTCGAACTTGGGGTCCGGCACCTTGACGCTCACGATCGCGACCAGACCCTCGAGGTAGTCGCTGCCTTCCGGCAGCTCCTCGTTCTCCTTGATCAGCCTGTTGTCCTTTGCGTACTTGTTGAAAGTGCGCGTGAGGGCGGACTTGAAGCCGCTCAAGTGAGTGCCGCCGTGGATCGTGTTGATGTTGTTGGCGAAGGTGTAAATGCTGTCGGTCGAGTACTCGGTGTTGTACTGCATCGCAACTTCGAGCAGCACCCTCGAGTTTTCATCCTCCTTCTCGAAGTAGATGATCTCCTTGTGGACCACATCCTTCGAGGAGTTGTGATGCTGCACGAAGGCGCGGATTCCGTCCTCGTACAGGAACACGTCCGACTTCCCGGACCGTTCATCGCTGATGTTGATCCGTAAGCCCCTGTTCAGGAACGCGAGCTCACGGCAGCGCTTGCTCAGGGCGTCGTACTGGAACTCGATGGCCGGAAAGATCTGGGAGTCTGCTTTGAACTTCACTTTCGTCCCGCGCTTGTCGGTCTTGCCGAGCGGGACGACGGGGCCGGTCGGCCCGCCTCGCCGGTACTCTTGGCGGTAGTTGACGCCTTCACGGTAAACGTCGACTTCCATGCGCTCGCTGAGAGCGCAGACGACGGACACACCCACGCCGTGGAGTCCGCCAGAGACCTTGTAACTTTTGTGGTCGAATTTTCCTCCCGCGTGGAGGACGGTCATGACCACCTCAAGGGCGGATTTCCCGGTCTCGTGCTCCTCCACGGGAATGCCTCGCCCATCGTCCAGGACGGAGACGCTGCCGTCGGCGTAGAGGTGTACGTGGATATTCTTGCACCAGCCTTCCTGCGCCTCGTCGATCGAGTTGTCGAGCACCTCGGAAACGAGGTGATGCAGGCCGGACACATCGGTACCGCCGATGTACATGTCGGGCCGCTTCCGCACGGCCTCGAGGCCCTCCAGCACTTTGATGCTGCTGGCGTTGTAGTCGTTCTCCTCCTCCTTGAGCGGCTGGCTTCCGTCCATGTTCACAGTATTGACGCTTTGCGTGCTTTCCACTCGGTGGGCTCCTCGGACACCGGCTCAGCGGCCGGCGCTTCGCCTTCGAATCCTTTCGCCAGAAAGGTCAAAACGACCCGGGGCGGAAGCGGATCGAACGAATGCTTCGAAATTCCTTGGTTCCATGCAATGACTCCACGATTTCCTGGCGGAGGTACGTGGATAGCTCGTTGAGCAGGGGCGCGGAGTCGACTTCCACGAGAAGCTCTCCTCCGGAGAGATCGACGATGCGGGTATGGGCTGCTACTTCCTGCCCGACGACCTGCTTCCAGCAGGTGGACAGTGACTCCCTCGTCGCTCGTCGCGGCCCCTTCTGGGTTTTCAGCCATCGATCCAGAATATCCTGAATGGGCGCGCCGCCGGCTCGGGGAGCAATGGGGTCTTCCTCGCGCTGCTCCGAACGCCGTGAAGGCCAGGTCATGGTTGAAACTCGGCTCCTGCACGCGGCCTCACGATTTCGCCACGACGAGAGGCATGACGAGATGGCGGTAGTGCTGCCCGCTTCGTACGGCGCCCGGCCGGTCCGGATCGACGAACTCAATGCGCACCTCTTCTTCGCTCAGGCACCGCAGCGCATCGATGAGATACGCCGGGTTGTAGCGAACCTCGAAAGTCGACCCCTCGAGCGCGATCGGGATCTCGATGCGCGACTCTCCGATCTCCGTGGCCTGCGTGGAGAGGCAGGCTTTCGCATCTTCGAATCGGAAGAGCACCGTGGCGGTCTCTCGATCGGTCATCAACGCCGCGCTCTTTGCCGCGGAGAGGAAATCTGTCTTCTTGCCCGTCACGCGAAAGTTGACCTGGGACGGTAGTGCAGCGCGGTAATCAGGGTACGTTCCCTGGATGACCTTGGCGGTCAACTCTCCACGGCCGAAGCCTGCCTGAAAGTTCGGGTCTCCCAGATTGAAGCAGAACTCATCCGGCCCCTGAGCCAGGACTTTCGACAGGACGTCGATCACGCGGTTGGGGACGATCGCGCTGGCCGAAATCCCTTTCGGGTTTCCGATCCTCATATGATCGTTCGTCAGTCGCTTTCCATCCGTTGCGGTCAGAGTGAGCCGGTCATCCTCGACCTCGAAGAAGACACCGGTGAGTTGGAAGCGGGTCGTGTCGCGGGACGCCGCCACCGAAACTCTGCGGAGCATCTCGATGAACCGCTCTCGGGAGGCCTCGAGCGCGCCTTCGCGGTGAAACTCTGGCGACTCGGGAAACTCGGCGGGATCCTCGCCGAGCATCTTGAACTCATAGCCCGACGCGCGCAGCCACGCCCCGCGGCTGTTCGGAATGGATTCGATCAGGATGTTTTTGTCGGGAATCTCGCGCAAGAGAGAGTGCAGCCGCACCGCGGGCACAGCGATTTCCCCATCCTCCATCACCTCGACTCTCTCGAGCCGCATGCGAGCGGCCATGTCGAGGTCGGTGGCTTCGACCAGGAGGCAGCCACCGTCCGTCTTGAGGTGAAAATCCTGAAAGATCGGCTTGACCGACTGGGTCGCTGGGATGATCCCGAGGACGTCGTTCAGGCAATCACTCAGTTCGATCTTGTCGCACCGGACTTTCATGGAAGCAGTTTCTCCTCCCAGTTCCGACCTATGCCAACGCGCAGGTCAGCCAGCCGAAGATGCACGCGAGCAATCCCAGCAGAACGGCATGCCTCCCGCGGATCCGTTCGTCGATCCGGGCTCCGAAGAGCGCCCAGCCCGCGGCGAAGGCGCCGGCGATGAAGAGCGGGCTCCACATCCGCTCGAGCATGGACGGCGACGCAGGCGCAGTCACGAGCAGCGGGAATCCGAACCCCCAGCCGAGTGCGGCTCGCAAACGCTCTCGCGGGCGCTTGGGATCATTGCAGAGCTCAAGCTCCGATAATGTGCGGTTCGTCACCGCGCGCTCTCGCGGACGCTCGAGTGTCGGCTTCGCCGCTCGCAGCCAAGCCGCTCAGCGATCGCCAAGTCTGAATTCATGAACTGAAAAAACATTTTCGGTTTGCCCCGCCTGTCCGTCGTTGACCGGTCTCCTCCGGCGAAATTCGTCTCGGCTGGGTCGCTTCGAATTGGTTCTTAGCTCTCTGCGCCGCTCGGCCCTGCCACGAACCCGTTGTTGCGTTCGTCGCAGTCGGTTTCTCTCACTTCAACGCCAAATCCGGCAGAAGCAGGCGAAATTATAGGTTTTTGGGCGGAGAAATCAACGAAAAACCCAATCGATAAGTTATTTATCAAGAAAGACTTAGGGGAATACTTCAAGGCTTTTTCCAGGGATTTAGTGTCGTTATAAACTATTAACATAAAACAACTTGTGACTTTGCCTGTGGGAGCCACTTCCGCGCGGCGTAAATGAGCTTCTAAATCATTAATTTGGCAATACTTGGGGGCGCACTGTCCGAGCTCGGAAACTCTGGCTGAAACCCCTGGCCGGCGGGTTCCCTGATGGATCCCAGCAGCTTGCTGGGTACGCACGAGGCCTCCCCATCCGTCCCAGCGATGCAGGTTGGTTGCGATGCCGCTTGCTCCCGTACCGAGCATCCGCCGCTCGAGCCGTTGGTCACCATCCGAGGGGCGTACACCATCTCTTGAATAGAAGAGAAGGAACGATTGTTCATCCCTCATCCGGACCCTTGGTGAGATTGTGCAATTCGTGGGCGCGCATTCCGTAAGCAGCTCCCCCGAAGAAGATTACAAAGAGCGTGGGATGTTGAATTCTTGGTGATGACAACCCTAGATCCAGCGGCGCTTCTCGATGCGGGATGTTTGTTTTTGATCTGGGATGGACAGCGCGTTGGCGGAATTCGACAAACTCCTCCCCGCTGGCGAGGGACCACGTCGAGGTAAGCCGCCGTTCATTTGACAACGGTCACCTGACGTCGGCGGGCCGGCGCAGGGGCCCGGGACCCCCCGGCGGCTTCGTCGCGTGCCAAGTCGTGCGCCCCCCGGCATGGGTCAGTTGCCTCGCAGCGACTCGATACGCTCGCGAAGAAGCTGCAGGTCGACGCGGAGCTCGTTGCTCGTCTCGAGGAGCTTCAGGATTCTCCCCTGAGCGTAGATCACGGTCGTATGGTTCTTCGCGCTGAAGTGGCCGGCGATCTCGTTCAGCGAATGCTCCGTGAGCTCTCGCGAGAGGAACATGGCGACTTGACGGGGAAGCACGAGCGAACGGACTTTCGATCGTGAGATCAGGTCGCGAGGTTTGAGCCGGTAGTACTCCTGGACGGCTTTCAGGATCTGAGGGACGGTCACGGCGCCTGAACGCGAGGAGCTTTCGGGATCGGCTTCAAGAATGATGCGAACTTTCTCGAGGGTCAGACCCTCGGGAGAATCGCTCGCTTCGTGGAGGGAGCGGATCAGCGCGCCTTCGAGCTCCCGAATTCCGCCCGGGGTGACTTTTTCAATGTGCTCAGCGACTTCCTTGGAGAGCTCGATCCGCTTAGCGCGGGCCTTGCTCCGAAGGATGGCGACGCGGAGATCTGGGGTGGGCATCTCGAGCTTGGCGACGAGGCCTGCCTGGAAGCGGGAGCTCAGGCGCGGATGGACGCCGATGCAGTCGCGGGGCGAGTTCCGGCTCGAGATGATCACCTGTTTTCCTCGATCGAGGAAGGAGTTGATGATCTGGAACAGTTCTTCCTGTGTCCGGCTCCTTCCTGCGAAGAACTGGAAGTCATCGAGGATCAGGAGGTCGCCCTGCTGCAGCGTTTGACGCAGCAGGCTGCCGCGCGAAGTCGTGATGCTGTCGACGAAGCGGCAGAGGAATTCCTGGGAGGGGAGATAGAGGACGCGGAGGCGTTTCGTCGAGAAGACGCGATGGCAGATGGCGCGGAGGAGGTGCGTTTTGCCGACGCCGGAGCTTCCATAGAGGAAGAGCGGGTTATAGGCGGTCGCGGGGTCGTCGCACACGGCGATGGCGGCCGCATGCGCGAGCTGGTTCGAAGGCCCCACGACGAAGGTCTCGAAGAGGAACTCGGGGAGGAGATCGTGCTTCGAGAGGGGGCGGATCTCGCTCGAGCGCAGAGCGTCGGACCGATGGTCTTTGTGCGGCGTGTCGGCGCGGGAAGCGGTCCCACGGTGGGAAGGCATTTCGGTGGGCGCGTCGGAGCCTGCGGAATCCCGAGTCGTCGTTGCAATGCGACTCGCACCTTTTTGCGGGAGGAGACAGGAGATGGATGCGGATTCCGAGTCCGGGCTGGACGAAGTGCTGCGGGGGGAAGGCGTTGAGGGTTTCGCGCCGTCGAGCGGAAGAGGCGCCGCCAGCGACCGAGTCGAGCCGTTGTCGTCGGAGCGTTCGAGATCGAACTCGATCCGCATCTCGAATTCGAAAAGGTGCCGCGCGCAGGTCCGTACGACGTCGCGGAAGTGCTTCTCCATCCAGGCTTTGCGGAAGCGGTTCGGCGCCGTGAAGACGAAGCGGTCGGGCGGATGGAAAGTGCAGGGAGTGCCCTCGAGCCAGGTCTTGAACTCTTGGGAGGTCAGACGCTGCTTCAGCTCTTCGAAGAGAGCGAGCGTAGGATCGCGGCCCGCGCCAAGGGAGCCATCGTCGGGCACGCGGGAGACCATCTTTCAACACCCTCGAGCAACGCTGCCAGCGCGGAGAGGACGAAGCCGACAAAACAAAACGAGGAGGACGAGATATCCCAGTAGCAGGATGAGTCCGTGAGGCGCCGGAAGCGAAAGGAGGAAAAGCTACGCACGCGGAGCGCGCGAACGCCGCGTCGGCGGACACCTGAGAAACGCCACAGCTTGCGCGTCGTGGATCGACGGGTGCGGCATTCTCGGCGAGAGCCAGGGGCGCTAGCGCGGGCACTCCGCGGTTCTAGTCACCGTCTCGCTCAGTCACGCCTCGGGCTCACTCACGTGCTTCAGCGTCAAGCTCACCACGCGTTTTCCACCAAAATCCACCAACAAGCGAATGCAAAGGTTTACTCCCAAATCGACAACCAAGGAGCGACCCGTGCAAGCGCCCAGTGACCACCAGTATTTTCTTCCGGGTGAGTTGCGGATCGTAGCACGCGTGGGATGTCGCGTCAAGGCGGTTGCCGAGTTCGCGCAAGATGGCGCGCGTCCCACGCGCTCAGCGCTTGCGAGCGCTGGAACGCGCCGGCATAATCGGGCGCTTCCTGACGACAAGGCGAGTTGCGCCGCGCGTCGACGCCGCGAGAAAGGCGACGTCGAGAGCGCGAGCCAGCGCTCGCATCGCGGAGAGGTGGCTGAGCGGCCGAAAGCGCCGCATTGCTAATGCGGTGTACGGGCACAAACCTGTACCTCGGGTTCGAATCCCGACCTCTCCGCCATTTTTTCCCTTGCTCGTGCGAGTGAAGGGAGACGCGCGCGGGGTTTCGCCGGAATCGCCGCGATTCTGGGGCGAAACGCGCGAAGGTGGAATCGTCTCTTGGACGAAACTGGGCTCACAACTCGCCGAAGTCGCTCGAAAGTCGAGCGAGTGTCTCTCGGGGCGAGTAGCGAGGTGTAGGTTTGGCTGCGCTTACGCGCGCAGCTCAGCCGAGTTCGCGGGGTGCGGCGGAGCTTTCGAGGCCGAGAGCGTCGAGTTGCCGCGACCAGTCAAGGTGCTGGGCGGCGTGAAGAAGGTCGTTCAGCGTGCGACTCTGCGGAAGCCGGCCCGAAAGGGCGAGCTTCAGGACTTGAGGGCCGAGCTGAGTCAAAGGAAGCAGTCTCCGGACCCAGCCCTCGCTCACGCTGTGATCGCGAGTGAGCTGTCGGAGCCTTTTTCCGGATGAAAGCTCCTCGTGCCAGCGATAGGCGAGGCCGATGGCTTTGACGAAATGCTTTCGGGGCTCGGGATTTGAGGATTGCACGAGG
>Ga0111539_10003467_pt1 | contig 20774 bp, 16 predicted proteins | sample RhiMethybrSRZTD1_FD_79667 | JGI IMG/M metagenome (GOLD analysis project Ga0111539, IMG submission 79667) | Populus rhizosphere microbial communities from Tennessee, USA - Rhizosphere MetaG P. TD hybrid SRZTD1 (version 2) (version 2) | ecosystem: Host-associated > Plants > Roots > Rhizosphere >...
AGGCGGAAAAACTGCGGTCTGCCGCGCACCATGCCCGTTGCCAAGTCCATGTCCCAGACCCCGATGCCGGCAGACGCCTCGGCGAGTTCTAGGAACTCAGCGCCTTCCCATCGAACAGCGTTGGGAGACAAGGTCCTCATTCCGGCCGCGCTCCATCTCTCAGGCTACCCGACCAGATTGTACATGTTTTGCCGGTGCTTGGCTGGACGAAGCTGGGTTCGGGTCGGGCGGACGCGCGCCAGGATCGCGGCCGCCCCAGCAAGTGCCAGGGGTGTGAGCCACAGTCCAGACAATGACGGCGGCCACCGGTAAGCGGGCGCGTATCCGAGGCAAAGGTGAAACTCAGTGACCAGACGAAATCGTGGCACAAGGACCAGCACCGCCATGGCGGCCAGCGCCGGCCGCATCATCGGCACAACCCATAGAGCTGATCTGGGCTCGGCGATGCGTTCTCCGCGCGCCCTCGCCAGCCGAGCGGGCCCTCCGAGGGCCCCAGTGCGGCGATCCGCCGGCCGCGGCGGGGACGCAGCGCGCGCAGGGTCCCCGTCTCCCGCGCGCGGTCCGCTCGGGAACCAAAACGCCGCCGGGGCGTTAAGAGTGTGGGGGTGCCCATGCTCATCTATCTCTTCCGCGACGAAAGTGACAGTGAGGTCTTTGCTTTTTCGCTCGACCCGACAGGCGCCAGCATTCCACCCATAACACCGCTTACGGAGTGGATTTTCTTGGAAGCCCTCGACACCTTGAAATTTCCAGACCAATGGGACATTGACGATTTCCAGGAAGTGCTTGATCATCTCAAGACGGACGGATTTTACCTTTTTCAAGGCGAGCTGCTCGATGTGGCGCGCGCGGCGGCGAGGCCCCCGGGCCCCCAGAGTTAGGCCGCATCAGGAGGGAGGGTCGCCAAGGCATCCGGCGTGACCCGGATCCGCGGCTTCTTTCAGTGGGCCAGAGGATCCGGTCGCAGTTGGAAGTGCACGACCCGAGGCTTGCTACCCTTGCCGCCTTCCATCAGCCACGGCGCCCGGTCGCCGCTCGTCGTCCACAGTCCGCGACCCTTCCAGCCCGCAGTGGCGTCGTCGATGCGTCCGTCGAATCCTTTGGCGTAGAAGCCCAAGGGATAGGGCACACGCAGCACGATCATTCTGCCGTCCTTGAAGGCGATAAGGCCATCGTTGAGATTGCCCGTCGACATAGGCACGTCCTCGCCGAGGCCGAAGGTATTGTGTTGATCGACCCAGGTATAATAGCTGGCCTCGGCGCTGTTCTCGCCGATGCCAAGGAAGCCTGGACCGGGATACTGGTAGAAGGACCAGCCTTCAGGACAATGATCTCCGGTGGCGGTCGGGCCGTTTAACGGACCCTTGCACTTGCGCCGGTCAAAGCCGCCGATGTGGCCGCTTCCCAGCGACACCCAAACGACGCCCTGTTTGTCAATATCGCCGCCACGGGGGGCAAAGCCCGGTGCCGGCACGTAATAGATCTCGGCCAACGCCGTCTCGGGCGGGTTGGGCCCAGGCGCAAGCCGCAGCACCGCACCGCGACCGGAGAACACGCCGACCGTGTACCAGATCGAACCATCAACGGGGCTCGGCATTACGGCGTACGGGCCTGAGCCGGCAGTGATGCGCACATCTTTGGCGGGATCCGTGGGCTGGCCAGGCTCCGTGTAGTCGTCGCGTCTGCCGTTGCCATTGCTGTCGAGCACAAAGGCGGTCCAACCTTGCGAGGCCGCCGCGTCGCCGGTCTCCTCGAAGCGCTTGCTGTTGAGCCAACCCGCGACTTGGCCGCTGCCACTTGTCCAAATCGTGTCATCGGGGTCGTAGCCAAACTGCAGGTGATGTGACCCAAAGCAGGTATCAATGAAGCTGTACTTCATGCTCTTGGGATCGAGAATGGCGAGCTGACGCACGTTCTTTTCGATTGGAAAGAGCTTGGCCGAGGGATGGTTTGATCCTTGCTTGCAGAAGTCCGGATTGTTTGCCCCTCGGATCGCGGCCGCCAGCCAAACCCGCCCCTTCCTGTCAAACATCGCGTTGTGATTGTTGACCTTGGAATTCCACAGCTTCTCCTCACCCCAATAAGGTGAGGGCTGCATCGGTTTTTCGATCGCGGCATGCCCGGGCCCCAGCGCCTCCGGCGTGTCCTCGTCGCGTACCGGGGCCTTAAAGAGGGAGACTTGGTGCGTCTTCGGATCGAGGATCGGCAAAAGATCGGTGGCGTATTCGGGCGAGCCGACCAGTGGACCATTGGCGTTCACGGTGGGATAGCGCCGATCAGAGGCAATGAGATCGTGCAGATAGGTTTTGGCGTCGCCCCATTCCCAGCTCGTGACGACGATGTTGCGCTCTGGCCCCTGCGGGCGCGGGGGCTTGCTGTGCGGCAGCTCACCCTTGGCGATGCGGTCGGTCCAATCCGCGAAATACTTGAACGGTGCACCGCCCAAGTACCCGGCAAGTGGATTGATCATCAGCGGTGCCGCCTGTCCCGACTGGACGCGCCGCATCCATGCCTCTTCCATCGATGGGAAAGCACCGAGGCTCGGGGGAAGCGTACGCGTGGCTAGCTGTCCCAGTTGATGACAGCCCACACACGCCCGATTCTTGACGACCGCTAGCCATTCGCTCTGGGTAATCTTCTCGGGAATGGCGCTCGTGCCGCCGAACTGGCTCGCGTCGGGAATTTTCAACATTGAGTACCAGTAGATGGCCGGGTAGACGCGCGCAGCCTCAGCCGCCGTGCCGGCGGCAACGGCGGTCAAGTCGAGAAGCTGACCTGGTTCGGCATCGACCTTCGACCCGTCGAGGAGGCCATAACCCCGCACCCAAACTTGGTATTTCGCTTTGGGCAGATCAGGGACGACATAGCGTCCTGCCTCATCCGTCACCACGATCCTGGCGAACCTGGTTGGCAAGTCGTTGGTCTCGGCAATGACCCAGACACCGGCTTCCGGGCCGTTCGGTCCGCGTACGACGCCGCCGATGTCATCTTGATCGATCACAACCCGACCGCCGGCCTCTTGAGCACATACCAGTGCGGGCAGACAGCCAAGCACCAGGCCGACCGCAATGGCCGCCTTGGCCAGGGACAGGGCGATAGTGGACCTCATGTTGTCCTCCCAGCCGAACGAGACACGCAACCAGAGGCGTTTGAGGCACGGCGAGGCGACGCGCCAGGCCCACTGTCGTCCTCTTCGCGGGCAGGGTCGCGCAACCCAATCGGCCTTGCAAGACAGGATCAATGCGCAAGGCTGCCCATTCGCGCCGTCGAGGCAGCCGGCTGGGGCGCGCGCGACCGGGTTCGCCTGCCGGCGCCCGGGGGCGGAGACTTGGTCTTGAGGCCGGCCGCGACCAAGCGCCATGGCCGAGCACGGTTCCCGCCAGCCGCCCCGCAGCGGCCGCATGCGCGCTCCTGTCCCTGGTTCAGGCTTTGGCAACGGGCGTGAAGCCCTCTACAATGGGGCCATGACCGAGGGGGGCATGAATTTCGTCTCACTCCTGGTGCTTGGCCTCGTCCTGGGGATGCGCCACGCAACAGATGCCGACCACATCGTCGCGGTCGCCACCATCGTCAGCCGGCAACGAACCATGCGCGGGTCCATGCTGATCGGCGCGGCCTGGGGCATTGGACACAGCTTGACCGTCATGGCCGTCGGCGGCGCCATTATCCTGTTCGGTGTCGTGATCCCGCCCTGGCTAGGTCTTTCCATGGAATTCGCGGTCGGAGCCATGCTGGTCCTGCTCGGCGTGCTGACGCTGACCGGAGTGGGACGTGGCTTCAAGGCGCCCCGGGCGGCGCACGCGCACGACCACATTCACGCGCACGGTGACTACATCCATCGCCATCCACACGGACATTCCCCCGAGACCCACGGCCATCGCGCCGAGCACACGCCTTTGGCCCGGCTCGACCGCAGCTGGTTCGGCGGGCTGCCGCTCTACCAATGGCTGCGCCCCTTTGCCGTCGGGCTGGTGCATGGCCTGGCCGGTTCAGCAGCCATTGCCCTTTTGCTCGTGACCATCATTCACGACCCCCTTGTCGCCATGGCTTACCTCGTCCTTTTTGGCATCGGCACGATTGGCGGAATGATGTTGATTACGCTGCTGCTGGTCGCCCCCTTCGCATTCACATCTCACAATCTTCCAAGGTTCAACTGGCAGCTCGGCGTTGCCTCCGGCTTGATCAGTTTCGCGTTTGGGTTGTTTCTTATGTACGACATCGGTTTCGCCGACGGCGGTCTCTTCACCGACAACCCGAGTTGGCAGCCGCGCTGATCGTTTGCCCGCGCGGGGCATGCGTCGTACGCATTTCTGCGCCCCGAGAACATCGTTGTGTTGACCGAGCCGCGATCGCGGGCGTAACGTCGCTCAATACGTCCGACACCGCGTTCGCCCGGGAGAGACCCATCCCTACGATCGGCGTTCCTGGACCTCGGCCAATCCTGCTGACGAGCACCGTTCTGGTCCTCGTCGCACTGGTGGTGCTCGCCTGGCAGCACGAGCAGAGGCTCGGCACGCCGGCGCCGGCCCAAGCGACCTCACAAAAGCCCGAGCCGCGGGCGCTCAGCGCCGAAGAAGAAAGCTACGCCGCATCGCTGTGGGAAATCCATCGCGAGGTCACCCCGTCGGCGGTGGCTATGAGTTTCGCCGGCATCGTCTATGAGACGGGCAGCCGTGATAAAGACCAGTTCGAGCGGAAGATCTCTCCCGTGGCCGCGTTCTTCAAGGGCGCGGAGGCCCGCGTGCGCGGCCTCCCCGTGCCAGCATCCTTGTTGCAGGTGCACAATCAGTATCTTGACGCCCTGGTCCTTTACGGCAAAGCCAGCAACGACATGCTCGAGTTCGCCAAGGACGGAGAACGGCAGCACCTGGTCGAGGCGCATGACCTGCATATTTCCGCATCGCAGGCGATTTTGCGCGCCGGCGAGGTGCTTTGGCCGGGGCAGTACAAGCCACACTAGGGCCCCGAGGCCACGCAGATGTTTGGGAGACTCTGACACCGCAGCTGAAATCCTGCATCAAGGGAGGAAGACAATGACGCGGCTTAGACGGAAACTGCAGACGTTTGCCTTGTACCTCGCAGCACCGGCGGTCCTGGTGCTTCTCGGGGCAAGCGTTGCGCAGGCACAAGCGCCGCCCGTGTGTTCGGTCTGGCTGATCGAGAGCAGCCGCTTCATGAAGGTGCCGTTCGGAGCCTTCATGCCGGATCGGGCCTTCGTGCCGGGCAGCACCGATAAGAACAACAACATCCCGACGGTCGACCTGCCCGTCAATGTTGGTGTCATCAAGTGCGGCAGCGACCTGATCCTCTACGATACGGGCTGGAAGCAGCAGGACTACCTCAAGATGACCGGGTCGGAGCATTGGGCGCCGATCGGCGAGCAGCTCAAGGTCCTGGGCTTCAACGCCGGCGACGTCACCAAGGCCGTCATCGGTCACGCGCACTGGGATCACGCGGGACAGCTGTCCGACCTCCCCAACGCCGTGCTCTATGTGCAAAAACAAGAGCTTGCGGCCATCGAGTGGGCGCTGAACTATCCCGAAAAGCACATCCGGGCCATCAACTCAGATCCGGGCGGCTGCAACCGCACCCCGGCTTGTGGCTACATGCCGCTGACGATGGAGGAGGTTTACGGCAAAGTGCTGAAAGGCAAGGCCGTCGTGGTCGATGGCCAACTCGAGATCGCACCCGGCGTCATCATCCACCCGGCTTACCGCGCTCACACCGCCGGCTCGCAGCTCCTGGAGGTACCGACCAGCATCGGCAAGCTCGTGTTCGGCTCCGATGCCTTCTCTTCCTACGAGGCCATTCGCGACTGGATGGTGGCCAACGTGCAGCAAACCGACTCCGTCCAGCAATTCCTGGCCTATGAGCGCTGCTACAAAATCACCGGCGGTTACGAGAATTGCATCGCTGCACACGAGCCCCTGAGCTACACCGACAAATACCCGATCACCAAGAATTCATGGGTCGCCCTGAACGGCGGACGCATGGCAGAAATTGCCCTGGCCCCCGGAGAAAAGTCGCGCAAGCCCTGAGTAGGCCCGGCAAAATAAAAAGGGAGGCGAGGGCATTGCCCTCGCCTCTGGTCGTTGCGGGCCGCTATTGGCGCCGTCTCGTCCCTTGCTTGCTGGTGCTGGCGCTCATCGCCCATGACGCGGGCGCACACGACCCAAGCTCCTATGGCGGGGTCTTTCGCTCGCGCAATCTGGGCGCAAATTGGCTCAGCGCCGATGTGGGCCAGTTTCTCAATGCCGCGCTCATCGTCGCCATCAATCCGAAAGACCAGGCCCACCTCTTGGCCGGGACCGATCTCGGTCTTATCGGCTCACGCAACGCCGGGCTGAGCTGGAAGCCGGAAGCCCGCGATCTCATTGACGGCGCCGTGTTCGCCGTGACTTTCCTGGACGACGGCCAAGGTGCGATTTGCGCCGCCCAGAACGGCGTTTTTCGGTTTGCTGCCGGCCACTGGCTAAGGTCGCTCGCGCCGGACGCCGCGCTACCCGCCAAGACCTTGGTGACCAGCCGCTCAGGTCATCGTGTTTATTTGCTCGGCCGCAATCGTCTCTTCGTCAGCACCGACGCGGGCGAGAGCTTTGCACCGGCACCGACACCGTCCCCAGCAAGCGAAATCACCGCACTCACCATCGTTCGCTCCGAGCCCGAGCTCATCCTTGCCGTAATCGACGGCCGGGTCATGGCCAATCCCGAGGGGAGCCAGCAATGGCGCACGCGTGGCCTCGGACAAGAAAGCGAACCCGTGGACATTGTCGCCGCGGACCCGCACGTGGCCCGGCGCATCTGGGCCGCCCAGGCGGGACGCATCCACGTCAGCGACGATCTTGGCGAAGCCTGGCGAAGGGTCGGTCGCCCCTTGCCCGAGCCTTCAACCCTCGTGCGTGGCATTGCCGCCAATGGGGAAGTAACGACCCTGCTCGTCAGCACCAACCGTGGGCTCTATCGCAGCGAGACTGGTGGCGAGACGTGGGCGCTCAAAGAGGACAATCTGCCGATCCATCTCGAAGCCGGGCCGCTGGCGCGCGATCCGCGCGAGGCGGGCCTCATCTACGCCGTCTATTCCCTCATGCCCTATGCGGAGGTGTGGCGCCTCGCCAACGAGGGTGGCAGCCTGATGAAGCGGCTTGACCCAATCAGTCTGGTTGGAGGCGTCGCGCTCTGGCTCCTCATTTTGCTGGCCGGCGCCTGGCTGGCCCGGCGCTTGGCGCACGGGCGTGCGGCCACGCGCGGTGATCTCAAGTGATGCTCGTCCCGACCCCAGCAACCCGGCGCCTGTTAGCGGTGCTTGCCGCCCTTGGACTTGCCGTGCTTCTCGGCGCCCTCGTCAAGCTGGTGCAAGGCTGGGCGCCGGCAGCTAAGTTTGTCGAATATGCGATGCCCCATGCCGACGAGGCGCCCACGGCCATTGCCGCCGCCGTTGACGGCACCGTCTGGTTCACCATTGATCGCGCCGACGCGATTGGGCGATGGCGCGATGGCCGTATCGACCGGCTGGCGACGCCGCGACGCAACTTCGAACCCCTGGGCCTCGCGATCGCAGCCGACGGCAGCGCCTGGTACACGGATATCGCAGCCGGTGCGCTCGTGCGCATGGCCCCTTCAGGCGAAGCAGCCCCCTATGCCCTTAACAGCCCGATCACCAGGTTGGGTCGGCTGGCCGTTGCGCCGGACGGCTCGGTGTGGTTCGCCGATGCCAGCGGCTGGGGCATCACGCAACTTGAAAACGGCACGTTCAAACAACACGCGAGCGTGGCAGCCGACGACGGGCCCTACGGAGTGGCTGTGAGCGCGGACGGCGTCGTGTGGGCAACCCTACAGCGCAGTGGCAAACTGGTGCGTATCAACCCGGACGGCACCTCGGCGAGCCTCGATATTCCGCGTCGCGGCGCGGTCCCAACCGACCTGGCGCTGGCTAACGACGGCTCGGTTTGGTTCCTTGAGTTCCGTGCCAATCGCCTGGGACAGTTCAAGGCAGGCAAGTTCACCGAATTCGAGGTCGGCAGAGAGAACGTCGGGCTCAGCGGTCTGGCCGTCGCCGCCGATGGCGCAGTTTGGTTCGGGATGGTGCGCACCTCGAGCCTCGGCTGCCTGCGCAACGGCAAAGTTGCCAGCATCCGATTGCCGCGCGCCAATGCCCGTCCCTACAGCGTCGCCGTCGATCCCAGCGGCAATGTCTGGTACGCCGACCTCAGCGGCTACATTGGCATGTTGCCGGCCCGTTATGCAGACCTTTCCTGAGGCTGGGCCTCCACGTCTTTCGCGCTTTTTTTGCGCTTGGCGGGCGGGCCCAACGCACCGCGCCGAGACGGGCGAGCGTTAGGCCGGCAGCAGCGCGATCTCATAGCCAGCCCTGATGGTCAAGACCACTCCCATGCCGATGATCAGGAGCGTCGTCAGGATCTGCACGCGCACCATCCAGATGTTGTCGAGCCATAGCAAGATGCGCTGCCCGACCTTGGCTGCGATGATGCCGACCACCACCAGGGTGGCGGCAAAACCGAGGCTGAACACCAGGACGGTCGCAAGGCCGAGCATCACCTTGCCGCTCGAAAGAGCCGCCAGCAGCAAGGCCAAGGCGGCCGGATCGGGCAGTAAGCCTCCGGCGATGCCGAGGGCCAACAATACGGGCAGCTTGGGGCGATCGGCCGTCACAAGCTCCAGCCTGTGTGCGTGCTGCGTACCCCAGCCATGGCTGTGCCAGGCCGTCTCCCCGGCGTGCTCAGGGGCATGCACGTGCTGGTGCGCGCCGGCAAAAGTGTGTTCGTGGGCGTGCTGATCCCCGCCCGCCGCCCCCGGTTCTCCCATGGCGAGCGCCAACAGGTCGCGCTGCGTGAAAAGCATCCATAGGCCGAGCACGATCACCAAAATCCCAACACCCAGCGCCAGGTAGGCCTCGATGCGCTGCGGGCGCAGCCAGCCAAAACCCAGGGAAGCCAATACGCCCACCAAAATGATGCCGCTCGTGTGCGAGAGTGTGACGAATACGCCGAGGATGACGGCATCGACCGGCCGACCACGGGCGCCAACGATGTAAGCCGCCGCAATTGTCTTGCCGTGGCCCGGCGTGGCCGCATGCGCGGCACCGGCCCAAAAGCTGGAAAGAATGAAGAACAGGGTCTCGCGCATGGGCCTCCCGTCGCTCTCACCACCTGCCGGCGCCGACCAGCGGACGAAAGCCCGAGCGGCGTGGCCGGCAAACGCTGCACAAAATGTTCCTCGCCGGCAAGCGCGGCGGTCGGGCGATGCCGAGCTTGTCACGGCCATGTGAGCGCGAGGAAGCGGAAAAGAATGCTAGCTTCAGCGCTCCTGCACATTGGCTGGGAGAACCTCGTCGTGACCTGCAAGGCTTGGCCCATCGCTCTCTTCTCTGCCCTCAGCGTGAGCCTCGGTGCGGCGGGATCGCAGGCCAGTCCGCCCGCCATCGGCCTCTCCGCAGCGCCGCCGAGCGGGGTTGAGCGCGTGGCCGAGCGGCGTTGCGGGTGGCAGCAAGGTCGGCGCCATTGCCGAGGACGCGGCTATGCGCGCCAGACGAGCGACTATTACGTGCGCGACGCCGATAAGCTGCCGTTCGGCACCTCGCGCTGGTGGGAGGAGATGCTGCGGGAAAACCGGGCCGGCAACCCCGGCGGCGGCGGTCGGAATTGAATGGCAGCGGGCCCGAGGTGCGCCTGGCGGCGGCTCGAACCTCCCCTTAGATGACTGCTTCGGCAATGACGCGAAGCGCTTGCGTGCTGGCACCCCCCAACAGCAAGGTGCCAATGCCGTGGTCGCTGGCGGCCTCCTTCCAGGCCTGGAGGCGGTCCGTGATGCGCTCCGGCGGGCCCACCAAGGCCGTTTCATCGATCAGGCTGTCGGGTACCGCTGCGGCCGCGTCCTGCCGTCGACCGGCGAGGAAGGCATCCTGGATCTTGCCGGCGGCATCCGCGTAGCCCATGCGCTTGACGAGGTCGTTATAAAAATTCTTGCTCCGGGCTCCCATGCCACCAATGTAGAGCGCCATTTCCGGTCTGATCTTGTCGCGGCAGGCGGCAAGATCGCTGCCCATCGCCACGCGCACGAAGGGGGCAACGTCGAAATCGGCGAGCGATTTGCCGTTGCCGGCCGCGGCCATGCCCGCGAGCACATGCTCGGTGACCAGGCTCTTTCGTTCCGGGCTCATAAAAATGGGCTGGACGCCGTCGGCGATCTCGCCCGCGGTCTTCAGACCCGCCGGCGAAATCGCAGCGGTGTAGATCTTGAGACCGGGGTTCATGTGCAGGATGCTCTTCAAGGGTTTGCCTAGACCCGTCGCCGCGAGCCCGCTGTAGGGGATTTGGTAGTGCTCGCCTTGATGTTGCAGGGGGGCTTCGCGGGCAAACACCTTGCGCACGACGGCGACATATTCGCTCGTGCGCGTCAGCGGCTTACCATAGGGCATGCCGTGCCAGCCCTCGATCACTTGCGGTCCGGACGGACCAATCCCGAGCAGAAAGCGGTTCTGCGACATGGCCTGCAAGGTTGCCGCCGTCATGGCGGCGCAGGTCGGCGTCCGCGCCGACATTTGCATAATCCCGGTGCCGGCCTTGATCTTGCTCGTGCGCGCCAGCACCCAGGTGATGGGTGTCACCGCATCGGTACCGTAGGACTCCCCGGCCCAAACCGAATCGTAGCCGAGGCGCTCGGCCTCGAGCACGTGATCCATGCTGGGACCTCCGGCCTCGCCGGCATAGCGCAGCAGAATTCCGAGCCTCATGCGCGTACTCCTTCCACCGAGCTAGGCGATTTCGCCAGGCTACTTCTGCTTCTGTGCCCGCCGCAGCGCCGCCGCAAAGGCATTCTCCGCGGGAGCCTGTGACGAGGCGCCGGAGCTTGCCCTCCCCACGCTCGTTGCAAGAGGACGGCCCCCGGATGGCTCGATGGCCCCGCTTTTCATGGTAAGGCCAATGCGCTTGCGCGCAATATCGACGCTCTTCACGCGCACGCGCACGACATCCCCCGCCTTGACCACCTCGCTTGGATCCTTGACGAACCGGTCCGACAGTTCTGAGATATGCACCAGGCCGTCCTGATGAACTCCGACATCTACAAACGCACCAAAAGCGGTGACGTTGGTGACGACGCCCTCCAGCTGCATGCCCGCTGCAAGGTCCGAGATCTTCTCCACACCATCGGCGAAGCTCGCCGTCTTGAACTGGGGTCGCGGATCGCGGCCTGGCTTCTCCAATTCCTTGAGCACATCGCTCACGGTCGGGACGCCAAACTGGCTATCGGCAAACCGGCTGGGCTGCAGCGATTTCAAGAACACGCCATCGCCAATGAGCGACGCTAAAGAGCGCTTGCTGGCAAGCGCGATCCTTTCCACCAGGGGATAGGCCTCAGGGTGCACCGCGGAGGCATCGAGCGGGTTCTTGGCGTTGCTGATGCGCAGGAAGCCCGCGGCCTGCTCAAAGGCCTTGGGTCCGAGGCGCGCTACTTTCCTGAGCGAGGTTCGCGTCTTGAAGGCACCGTGCTCATCGCGAAACGCGATGATGTTCGCCGCCAGCGTTTGGTTGAGCCCGGAGACGCGCGCGAGCAACGGGCTGGACGCCGTATTGACGTCGACGCCAACCCGATTGACGCAATCCTCTACCACGGCGTCGAGCGAGTGGGCGAGCAGCGTCTGGTCCACGTCGTGCTGATACTGGCCAACACCGATCGCTTTTGGCTCGATCTTGACCAGCTCCGCGAGAGGATCCTGCAGACGACGCGCGATCGAGACGGCACCGCGCAAGCTGACGTCCAGATCTGAAAACTCCTTGGCGGCAAGCTCGGAGGCCGAATAGACCGAGGCGCCCGCTTCCGACACCATCACCTTGAGGGGTTTCGGATCTGGCACCTTGGCGATCAACTCGCCCGCGAGTTTATCCGTCTCGCGGCTTGCCGTGCCGTTGCCAATGCTTAGGAGTGCAACGTTGTGCTTGAGACATAACGCCCCGAGGCTTGCGAGCGCGCCGCGCCAATCGTTCTTCGGCTCGTGGGGATAGATCGTGTCGGTCGCCACGAGCCTACCCGTCGCATCCACGACCGCAACCTTGACGCCGGTGCGGAAGCCAGGATCGAGCCCCATCGTCACGCGCTGGCCGGCCGGCGCGGCGAGCAGGAGGTCTTTCAGATTTTTGGCGAAGATCTGGATCGCTTGCGCATCTGCGCGCTCCTTGAGTCGCAGCATGAGATCCGTCTTCAGAGCTCCGGCGAGCTTCGAGCGCCAAGCCAGTCGCACCGTCTCCAGCAGCCACGGGTCGGCTGGCCTGCCACGGTCGGCGACAGCGCATGCCAAGGCAATCCTGCCTTCGGCCGGATGCGGTCGAGCCTCATCGTGGGGTACGTCGAGATCGAGGGTGAGGATGCCCTCGTGCAGGCCGCGCAGCAAAGCCAGGGCGCGGTGCGACGGCAACTCCTTGATTTTCTGGTTGAACTGGAAGTAATCGGAAAACTTGCTGCCCTCTGCCTCCTTGCCCTTGGCCACCCTCGCGCCGAGCACCCCCTCCTGCCATTGCCACTCGCGCAATTCCCCCACCAGTTTTGCCGTTTCGGCGATACGCTCAAGCAAGATCTGGCGTGCCCCATCGAGCGCCGCCTTGACGTCGCTGACGCCCCTGCCTGGGTCGACGAAGTCGCCGGCCGTGGCGACGGGATCGAGAGCGGGGTTGCGCAACAGCGCCTCCGCCAGGGGCTCAAGACCGGCGGCGCGCGCAATTTGGGCCTTGCTGCGCCGCTTCGGCTTATAGGGGGCGTAAAGGTCCTCGAGCTCGACCTTGGTGCGGGCAGCCGCAATTGCCGCCGCCAGCTCCGGCGTCAGCTTGGCTTGCTGCTCGATCGATCGCAACACCGTGGCGCGGCGCTCTTCCAACTCGCGCAGGTAAGATAGACGCGTCTCCAGGGTGCGCAGCTGGGTGTCGTCGAGCCCGCCGGTTTTTTCCTTGCGATAGCGGGCAATGAAGGGAACGGTGGCGCCCTCGCCCATCAATTCCGCGGCCGCCGCTACCTGGCCCACGCCGACGCCGAGTTCGTCGGCGATGCGCTGATTGATCAGATCCATGCTATGTCCTTCGCCCTTGCGTTAGCGCATCTTCCGTTAGCCGGCGCGCCGCGCGAGGCCTGGCGGACGCGCCGCTTGAGCAAGCTCATAAAGCCGGCACACGATCAAACCAGGGTTGAGCGGCTTCGAGCTGGGCGGCGAGCTTGAGGAGCGTGCACTCCTCGCCGTAGCGGCCGGCGAAATGCACGCCCACCGGTAGGCCGTCTGGCGTCCAGTGCAGCGGCACGCTCATCGCTGGCGTCCCGGTGGCATTGTGAACCGGCGTAACCCCCAAATATTGCGTGACACGCTCGGTAAAGGTCGCCACATCACCGTTCATGTCGAAATAACCGAGCGGCGGTGGCGGACCGGTCACCACGGTGGATAAAATCGCATCGTAGCTCTTGAAAAGCGCCGCCAGTTTCCGTCCGGCAGCGTGTATCGCTGCGATCGCCTCGACATACTCAACAGCCGTGATCTTCCTGCCGCGCTGATAGACAGCCCAGGTCGTGGCCTCCACATCGTCGGCATTTGCTTCGCGCCGGAGCAATGTCCAACGCAAGCCGAGGGCGCGCGCGGTATTGGCCGCCGCGATCGCGGAGGTGTGCTGGCGCAACGCCACCAAATCGATCAGCGGGTCGGCCTCCTCGACGATATGACCGAGGCTCTGGCAGAGTTTGGCCGCGCTTTCGACCGCGCGCAAACATTCGGCGTGTGGTGTGCTGCCGCGATGGTCCTTGCGCAGCATGGCGATCCTGAGCCGGCGCGGTGGCCGGCCGATCGCCTCCACATAGGATGCAGCCGGCGCGGGTGCCGCGTAGGGGTCACCCGGCTCTGCGCCAGCCGTGCAATCGAGCATAAGGGCGGAATCCCGCACGCTGCGGCTCACGACGTGTCCCACCGACATCCCGCCCCAACCCTCGCCCGCATCAGGGGCCAAGGAGACGCGCCCGCGCGAGGGCTTAAGCCCAAACAGGCCACACTGGGCGGCGGGAATGCGGATCGAGCCGCCGCCGTCGGTCGCGTGCGCCACCGGCAGGATGCCGGCGCTGACCGCCGCTGCGGCCCCGCCGGAGGAGCCGCCCGCCGAGTGCGCGACATTCCAGGGATTCTTGCAGGCGCCGTAGAGACGCGGCTCGGTATTGGGGCTCAAGCCGAATTCCGGGCTCGAGCTGCGCCCCATGAACACGAGACCCGCCTGTTTGCAGCGCCGCACGTAGGCGCTGTCGTGGTCGGCGCGGAAGCCCGCGTAAATGCGGCTGCCGTAGGTCGCGGGTTCGCCGCTTTCGAAGAAGCCCAGATCCTTAATGAGATAGGGCACCCCCGTGAGGGGTCCCTGCGGCAGGCCAGCCGCGATCGCCTTGTGTGCCTGCGCGTACTGTTTGTGCACGATCGCATTGATGGCGGGATTGACCGCTTCGGCACGGGCGATCGCCAGCTCGAGCACCGTCTTGGCACCGATCTCGCCCTTGGCGACAAGTCCCGCGAGCGCAGTTGCATCGAGCTTGCGATATTCCTCAAAGCGCATGGCGCGTGCTCCCTCAGCCACAATGTTTCGCCGTAGCGTGCAACCTGTCGCGTAGCCCGGCAAGCCGCCTTTATGACGTCAGGGCAATTTCGCCAGGCGTCCTTCGCGCTGATCGGCCGCCACCAGGGCCGGATCGCGCGCCTCAGCGCCTCCCAAGCCGCCACCGCCGGGTGTCATTACCACCAGACGTTCGCCGGCTGCCACCATTTGCGTGCCCTTGCCGTGCAGTTTGCGACCTCCCTTGATCGCCACGGCGCCCGCGGCGCCAGGCTGGCCCCCGGCGCGGCCGCGCGGCGGAAAGTCGATGCGATCGAAGGCGGCGAGCAGCTCGAAAGGTTCCGCGATTGCGCTCTCGATTTCGATAATCTGGCCAAGGCCACCGCGCGTGCGACCGGCCCCTCCCGAGCCCGGCCGCAACTCCTTCTTCCAGAAGAGCAAGGGTGTGATCGCTTCGGCGATCTCGATCGGAGTGCCCTTCACTCCTGATGGATAGGCCGTGGCCGATAGCCCGTCGGCTTGAGGCCGCGCACCCGTGCCGCCGTTCGACGTGATCGCCATGCTGAAGGCATAATTGCCGCCGCGCCGGTCGGGCACGGCCCCGCGCACAATCAGGTTCCACAGACAGGACGTCCCCTCAGCGGGCACGCGCTCGGGCAGGGCCTGCGCCAGGCAGCCGAACACGACGTCCGGTAACATCTGGCCGATCACGTGCCGGATGCATACGGCCGCCGGCTTCACAGCATTGAGGATCGTGCCCGGCGGTGCAGACACGGTCAACGGCGACAGCGAGCCGGCATTGTTGGGGATCTTGCTGGCCACGATGCAGCCGAGGCCGAACACGGTGTAGGCGGTGGTGTAGGCGAACGGCACGTTGATACCGCGGCGTACCTGCCGATCGGTGCCCGTATAGTCGACGTGAATACCGTCGGCCTTGATCGTGGTCGTGGCGCGCAGCGTAATGGGACCGTCAAAGCCATCCGTCGTCATGCTATTGGACCAGGAGCCCTTCGGCAGCGCGGCGATTTCGGCCAGCACCGCGGCACGGCTTTTGGCGCAAATGTGCTCGGCCAGCAGATCGAGCGTCTCGAGCTCGAACTCCTCCATCATCTCCACAAGGCGCTTGCAGCCCACGTCATTGCAGGCCGCCAGCGAGTAGACATCGCCCACGGTATCGATTGGCTGGCGCGTATTGGCCCTAATCATCGCCATCAAGGTTTCGTTGACCTTGCCCGCTTCGAGGATCTTGAGGAAGGGGATGTAGAGACCCTCCATGAAGACATCGGTCCCGTCGGGCCCGAAGCCGATGCCGCCTATGTCCATCAAATGCGAGGTGCAGGAAAACAGGCCAATCAGCCGCCCGCGATAAAAACAGGGTGTGGTGATGACGAAGTCATTGAGGTGACCCGTGCCGAGCCAGGGATCGTTGGTAATGTAGGCGTCGCCGGGTTGCATGTTCTGCAAGCCGAAATAGCCGATGAAATGCTTGACCGATTCGGCCATCGAGTTGACGTGGCCGGGAGTACCGGTGACGGCCTGCGCCAGCATGCGGCCGCGCGCGTCGAAAATGCCCGCGGACAGGTCTCCGGCTTCGCGCACGATGGACGAAAAGGCGGTGCGGAGCAGCGTTTGCGCCTGCTCCTCGACCACCGCGAGCAAGCGATTCCACATGATCTGCAGGTCGATGTCGCTCGGCGGATTGCGCATGCTGGCTCCTCAGTGTGCCTTCCCGCGTGCCGTCAGGATGAGCGCATCGCCGGCATCGACGGCAACGTCGAAGCTCGGAGACACATAGGTCGATGTGCCTTCCTCGAGGATGAGCGCTGGTCCGCTTATGGACACACCCGCCAGCAGCGTGCTGCGCTCGAAGACTGGCACGACCTCGCGCCGACCCAGACGTGCATCGAAAATGGCGCGTTTGCCGAGCGCCGGCGGTGTCGCGCTCCGCCCCACCGGTTGCAGCCGGGCTGGCCGTTCGCTCTCGGTGCTGGCGAGCACCATCCAGCTCATGATTTCGATTTCGGCATCGGGAATATGGCGCGCAAACAGACGGCTGTACTCGCGCTCAAATTCCTGACGCAAGGTCGCCACATCCGCTGGTCCCACCTGGCGCCCGGGCAATCCGACCATAATCTCGTGGCCCTGCCCGGCGTAGCGCATGAAGGCAGAGCGCCGCAGCTGGATGTCTCGTTCGCCCGCGGCGGCTCGGCAATGCGCTACCGCTTCGCGCACCAGGCCATCGATTATGGCGTTGACCGCATCCGCCTCGAACTCTGAGAGCAGCATATGCCGGGAACGCACGAGCTCGTAGGCGGCAGGTGCCGCAAGGAAGCCCAGCGCCGAGCCGACACCTGCGTCCGGCGGCACGATGATCCGGCTGATGCCGAGCTTCTCGGCGATGCGGCTGGCATGCAGGGGCGCGGCGCCGCCGAAAGCCACCAGCGTGCGTTCGCCGATGGCAACGCCACGCTCGATCGCGTGTACGCGCGCCGCATTGGCCATGTTCTCGTCGACGATTTCGCTGATGCCGACGGCCGCCTGTTCGCTTGTCTTGCCGCCGAGCCCGCTGCCAACACCCTGCGCCAGCGCCGTCTCGGCCTGGGCGAGATCGATTTTGATCTTGCCGCCGGCGAAGCGGTCGGGATCGATCTTACCTATCGCCAGATCGGCGTCGGTAACCGTTGCCTCGCGACCACCGCGCCCATAGCAGGCCGGGCCCGGCTCGGCGCCGGCGCTATCGGGGCCAACCAGGATCCGCTGCAGGGCATCGACGCGGGCAATCGAGCCGCCGCCGGCGCCAATCTCAACCATTTCGATCACCGGGATCCGCACCGGCATACCGCTACCCTTCTTGAAGCGCGATTGTCGATCGAGTTCGAAAGTCCGCGCCTTCAAAGGGGCACCATCGTCGATCAAGCAGATCTTGGCGGTGGTGCCACCCATGTCGAAGGAAAGGATGCGCCGCTCGCCACGCTCGAGCGCCAACTGTCCGGCCAGAATCGCACCACCGGCGGGACCTGATTCCACGAGGCGCACCGGAAATCGGGCGGCGGTTTCCAGGCTGGCGAGGCTCCCGCCCGACGTCATCAAATGAATGGGATTGCGGTAGCCGAGTTCGATCATCGTGGCCTGCAAGCGCCTAAGATAGCCCGACATCAGCGGCTGTACATAGGCGTTGGTGATGGCGGTGGAGGTGCGTTCGTATTCTCGCGCCTCCGGGCAGGCTTGCGAGGAGAGCGTCACCGCCAGGCGCGGATTGACCTCAGTTAAAATTTCGCCGACCCGCAGTTCGTGTGCGGGATTGGCATAGGCATGAATCAAGGCCACGGCCACGGCGTCGATGCCGAGTTCGCCCAAACGGCCTGCCGCGACCCGCACGGCGCGCTCGTCGAGAGGCAGCCGAACCTGGCCGTGCACGTCCATACGTTCTGGGATCGTCAGGCGCAGCTCGCGCGGTACCAGCGGCACCGGCTTCACGATGTTGATATCGTATTGATCGAAACGGCCTTCATCGGCAATCTCGATAACGTCGCGAAATCCCTCCGTCGTCAGCAACGCGGTTCTGGCACCTTTGCGCTCGATGATGGCGTTGGTTGCGAGCGTCGTGCCGTGTACGAAAACGGCGATCTCGGCAAAAGTGAGCCCGGCGCGCGCCAAGATCTCGCGCACCCCCACGATCACCGCCTGTTCGGGGGCACGCGGCGTCGTCAGCAGCTTGCTGACGAGGCGGCGTTTGCCGACGAGGAGAACGATATCCGTAAAGGTGCCGCCAATATCAACGGCCAGCCGAGCACGCGCAAGGTTCTGAGGCATAATCTTGTCCGCTCACGATCGGTATGCATCAGAGCGCAAGCGGGCAAGCGTCGCAAGGGCTTGCCGGGGACTTGGCCGCCGCGGCCTTCGTTCTGCAGGCGAGCCAGGATCCCGTTGCGCACGCGCCAAGCCCTCAATCGGCCGTCCAGCCACCGTCAATGACGAGCGCCGAGCCCGTCATGAGCGAAGACGCATCGGAGGCGAGGAAGAGGATCGCCCCCAACAAGTCATCAACGGTCCCCAACCGCCCGAGTTTGATCTTGGACACCACCTCGTCATGGAACGCCCTGTTCTGGAAAAACGGGCGTGTCAAGGGCGTGTCGAGAAAGGTCGGGCCCAGCGAGTTGACCCGAATGTTGTAAGGAGCCAGTTCGATGGCCATGGCCTTGGTGAAGCCCTCCATGGCGTGCTTGGAGGCACAGTAGACCGTGCGGTTGGCGGCACCGACATGACCCATCTGCGATGACACGTTGATGATCGAGCCCGCTTGTTTCGCTCGCATCAAGCGGCGCGCAACGGCTTGCGCCACGAAAAAGGCGGCGCGCACGTTGAGCGTCATAATGGCGTCGAAGTCATCAATCGTCACATCGATGAGAGGCTTAGGCCGATTGGTTCCGGCGTTGTTGAGAAGAATGCCGAAGGGTGCGGCCGCCGCCAGCGCCCGCTGCATGGCGGAAAGGTCGGTGACATCGAGAACGAGCGCCTCGGCTAGCTGACCCCGCTCGCGGATTGCCGCGGCAGCTGCTTCGATCTCCGTTTGGGTGCGTGCGGCAAGCGTGACGTGCGCTCCGGCGTCGGCCAGGGCAAAAGCCGCCGCCAGGCCGATGCCGCGTCCGGCGCCCGTCACGAGCGCCCGTTTACCCTCGAGGCGAAAGGAAGGAGGAGCCGGGACCTGCATGACTACTCCGCGGCCCCCGCGTAGGGCACGTTCTGGCCACCATAGCGCCGCACCCGCACATTGGCCTGCTCTGCGTGGCCAAAGAAGCCTTCCAGCACGCACAGCCGCGAGCAGACCGCGCCGACCTCGGCGGCTGCTTGATCGGTCAGCACCTTTTGATAGGTGCAGGTCTTCAGGAATTTGCCGACCCAGAGGCCGCCGGTGTAGCGCGCGGCACGCCGCGTCGGCAGTGTATGATTGGTGCCGATCACCTTGTCACCGTAAGCCACATTGGTGCGAGGACCCAGGAACAGCGCCCCATAGTTCTGCAGATTTTGCAAGAAGTAGTCGGGGTCGCGCGTCATGACCTGGACGTGCTCGGAGGCGATGCGATCGGCCTCGCGCCGCATGTCCTCCAAATCATCGCAGACGATCACCTCGCCCATGTCGCCCCAGGCCCGAGCGGCCGCGTCGGCGGTGGGAAGGATCGCAAGCAGCCGCTCGACCTCGGCCATGGTGGCGCGCGCGAGCGTCTCGGAGTTGGTGATGAGAATGGCGGGCGAGGTGGGCCCGTGCTCGGCTTGCCCCAACAGATCGGTGGCGCAGATTTCGGCATCGACGCTGTCGTCGGCAATGATCAAAGTCTCGGTCGGTCCCGCCAGTAGATCAATGCCGACTCGGCCAAACAATTGCCGTTTGGCCTCGGCCACGTAGGCATTGCCAGGACCGACAATCATGTCGACGGGGGCGATGCTATCGCAGCCCAAAGCCATAGCGGCCACGGCCTGTACGCCTCCCAAGACATAGATCTCGTCGGCGCCGCCGAAATGCATGGCAGCCACGATCGCCCCGTGCGGCCCGCCCTTGTAAGGCGGGGCACAGGCAATAATGCGCTTCACCCCGGCCACGCGCGCCGTAACAATCGACATGTGCGCCGAGGCCACCATCGGATAGCGCCCGCCGGGCACGTAGCAGCCGATCGAGTTCACCGGGATGTGCTTGTGCCCGAGGATGACACCCGGCAGGGTCTCGACCTCGAGGTCTTGCAGGCTCGCGCGCTGCTGAGCGGCGAAGTTGCGCACTTGCGCCTGGGCGAACTTGATATCGTCGAGATCCCGCCGCGACACTTGGGCGATGGCGTGCTCGATCTCGGCCGGGCTCAATTTGAAGGTTGGCGGTGACCAGTTGTCGAACTTCTCGGAAAACTCGCGCACGGCAACATCGCGACGGGCGTCCACGTCGGCCAAGATCGATTCAACCGTTGCCCGCACCTGGGCGTCCGCCGCTTTCACCGTGCCCAAGTCCATGCCGCGTTTCAGGTAGCGAGCCATCGGCGCTCTCCCTTGTCTCTTTCGATCACTCCTAGACCGGTCAACCTTTGCCGCGCGAGGCCCCCCGCTTTGGCTGCCGCAATAGCCTTTCCGCCGAACACCGCAGCCGTGGCCGCGCCGGCGATCGCCGCCATCCCGCGACTGCCTAACGCCTTTGTGCGCACTTTGCACCTA
>Ga0111539_10003468_pt1 | contig 20768 bp, 18 predicted proteins | sample RhiMethybrSRZTD1_FD_79667 | JGI IMG/M metagenome (GOLD analysis project Ga0111539, IMG submission 79667) | Populus rhizosphere microbial communities from Tennessee, USA - Rhizosphere MetaG P. TD hybrid SRZTD1 (version 2) (version 2) | ecosystem: Host-associated > Plants > Roots > Rhizosphere >...
CTTCGCTGCATGGACCAGGTCGGGAAACTTCATCGCGTCCTGGATGAAGAAGACCGGGATGTTGTTGCCGACGAGATCCCAGTTGCCCTCGTCGGTATAGAACTTCACCGCGAAGCCACGGACGTCCCTGGCTGTATCGGTAGAGCCGCGTTCACCCAGGACGGTCGAGAAGCGGACGAACACCGGCGTCTGCTTCCCGACTTCGCCGAAGAGGGAGGCGCGGGTGAACTCGCGAACCACCTTGGTACACTCGAAGACGCCATGCGCGGCCGAGCCACGCGCATGCACAATCCGCTCGGGGATGCGCTCGTGATCGAAGTGCGTGATCTTCTCGCGAAGGATGAAGTCCTCGAGCAGCGTCGGCCCGCGGAGGCCCGCCTTCAGCGAGCTCTGGTTGTCCGCGATCGGGACGCCCTGGTTGGTCGTGAGCACGCGGTCTGTTGAATCGACGCGTACGCGATCGAGCGGACCGACGGTGGGATTCTGGCCGATGTTCGGGCCGCCACTGCCGGCTTTGTCGGATCCGTTCAGCTCGGTGACGGTACTGGCGCCCACAATCGGATCGGAGGGCTTGACCGACGCACCCTTGGGTGGCGCGAGCGCCGCGTCCGGGTCGTATTCGGCCGCCTTGTTTGGATTGAAGGGAAACGCGGACGAGACGTCCTGCGTTCCTGCCGCTTTCTCGGCAACGACGTCGCCCGCGCCTGACGCGTCTGGCTTGGCCGGACCGCTCACGGTCGTTCGGCTATTCCGTACGGTGCTCTTGTTCTTGACGGTCTTCGCGGTCTTCGCGGTTCGGGATGTTTTGGCCATGTATGGGTCACTGCTGCCGAAAGATGGCGGCGTCTCAAGCCTGAATTTTCACTGCATGGTCGGCAGCACGTTGCGTACCAGCCGAAGGACGTGGGTAACCGGAGCGCTCGGTCACGTTCATGCTATCGACAAGAGGAGATGGCGCTGGCGTCGAGCATCAGATGTCTCGAAAGAAACGGCGATGAAAACGATTGAAGGTCGGTCACGGAAGCTCGCCACCGGAATCCGTCGGCGGGTGAACAAAATCAAGGCGGTCAGAGGACGAAACCGATGAGCTCACGCTCAACTGTTTGCTTCGACTATCACATCCTGAAGGAAGTCGAGCATCGCCCATGGCCCTTGCCGGATCGCCCCTGGGTCATGACGCAAACGTGGCATGACTTGTTGTTTGCGCATTGGCCAATCGACAAGACACAGCTGCGTGCCATGCTGCCGACAGGCCTCGACCTCGATCTGTATCAGGAGCAGGCGTGGGTCGGCATCGTGCCGTTTCGGATGACCAACGTCGCGCCGCGCGCGCTACCCGTTGTGCCTTGGATGTCTGCGTTTCCCGAGCTGAACGTGCGCACCTACGTTCGCGTGCATGACAGGCCCGGCGTGTACTTTTTCAGTCTGGACGCTGCGAGCGCGGTCGTGGTCGGTCTCGCCCGATTACTGTTCAATCTGCCGTACTACACCGCCTCGATGAAGGTCACCGCAGACGGCCCCGCCATACGTTATCGAAGTGACCGCAAGGGGACGGCCAGCCACCGTCCCAGGTTCGTCGCGTCGTATCGTCCGACGGGCGGCACGTTCCAGGCGCAACCGCACTCGCTCGAGTATTTCCTGACGGAACGCTACTGCTTGTACACCGTTGATAAGAGGGGACAGAGTCAGCGCCTCGATATTCATCATCGGCCGTGGGCCCTGCAGACAGCGACCGCGTCCTTTGAGTCCAATACGATGGCCGAGGCGAACGGTCTCGCGTTGCCGGCGACTCCGCCCCTCCTGCACTTCGCGAAGCGACAGGATGCGGTCGCATGGCTTCCCGCCGCGGCGACCTAGATGGCGCCACGGACTCAAACTTGCACCGGCTCGTGGCATGGTGCCGAGACGGCCGTCTGTCGATTCGGTTGGGAGCATGTTCCGGCGGGAGGGTGATGGCATCCGCGACGCGGGCCGTCGCCAGGGCAGACGCCGTTCCGATCAATTACCCCCGTGCGCATGCTGCGGGTCGATGAACGTCCTGCGTTCGCGCGTGCGCTGGTACGAGCGCGTGCGCACACTCCTGGCCGAACCGCGCCCGTATCGCTGCCGCACCTGCGACCGCCGCTTCTGGGCCGTGAGTCCTCTCCGCCAGCTTCGCGCGCCGTTGGCTTCTTGCTAGATGAAATGTGTCGAAGAAGCCCATCAGCGGGCGGCGACACTTTGTAAGGGTTCGCCGTCGCGCGCATGCTAGGATCGGCGCTGTCAATTCTACGCCTGCCCTTTTAGAGCCTTAGCAGACTGCTCATTGGACAAGCCCTGAATCGGACGGTTGTTCTTTGCCGTCGCCGAGAGGTGCCCCATGAGCCCGACGTCCAGCGTGTCCCCCGCTCATCGCCGGCCGACGAGAATTCTGGTCGCGGACCCGGATAGCGATACGCGGATGCTGTACCGAGAGGTGCTCCACGGAAGAGGCTCGGATGTCGTGGATGCCATCGACGGCCGCGACGCGATGGTCCGAGCGCTTTCCGTTCGACCATCGCTGGTGATTACGGAACTTCACCTGCCGATTCTGGACGGCTTCGCCCTCTGCAGCGTGCTGCGGCGCGACTCCCTCACCAGGACGGTACCGATTGTCGTCGTGACGGCGGAGAGCCGCCCCTCCGAAGTGGATCGCGCGCGCGCAGCCGGCGCCGATGTCGTGCTGATCAAGCCGGTGACGCCGGAATTGTTGCTGTGGGAGATCGACCGCCTGCTGGAACGGCCGCCGCCGGCGGCTGAATCGCGAGAACCCAAAGCGACGCCGCTAGGCTCGCGGCCCAGGTCTCTCAAGATGGCCTATCAGCGGGTGATCACCACGACGCCGTCGATTTCACCACCCGGTCTGTGGTGCCCGCAATGTGACCGGCCGCTGCACTACCAGCGCAGTTTCGTCGGTGGCGTGAGCCAGCGGCAGCCCGAGCAATGGGACCAGTTTGAATGTCCCAGCAAGTGCGGCGTATTCGAGTATCGGCATCGCACGCGCAAACTTCGCCACGCGCCGTAGAGGCTTCACTCAGGTCGGACCAGATCGACCAACGCGATCACAGGGATGTGGGCGGTCGGCTCGTGCGCTTTGAGGGCCGCCGTCATCTCGCCGTCACAGCCAAAGTCCAGCACGATGATGTCCGGTTGTTGCGTCGTCGCATCGAGCAACGCCTGATCGGCGTGCGCCTCGGTGACGTTCAGTCCGCCGTTGCGCAGATGCGCGACGTGGGCGGCGTAAGGCACACCGTTGTGAATCAGCAACACTCTCGGAGGCGGGCGCGTCTTGGTCATGTGAACGTCCTTTCAGCAGGTTTCACCATGATCGTAGTAGTGGCGAACAAAAGACGGTGTTCTCGATTGCACACGTCGCGAGGGAGTTGCTGCTAGAAGGTAAGTCGTGAAACGCATGAAACCTGTTCCGGTAGAGCTGGCGGAACGGTGACAGGCCGGCAACTACCCATTCATCACTCTCGGACCGAGAATACCGGCAACCAGTGAGACGGTCAGAGTAGGCTTGTATGCCCGCATGCACAGGATTCTGATCGTCGACGACTCGCCGACCATTCGGAAAATGGTCCGGGCTTCTCTTCAGGCATTGCAACCTGTGGAGTTCCTCGATGCGGCGACCGGGCTCGAAGCAATCGAGCACCTGGCGCTCGCCCGCGTGCATCTCGTCGTGCTCGATTTGAACATGCCCGACATGCACGGCATCGACGTTCTGAAGTTTGTGCGTCGTCAACCGCGATACAAAGACGTGCCGATCCTCATCCTGACCACGCGCGGAGACGATGCCAGCCGCCAGACGGCGCAGCAAGCCGGTGCGACGCACTACATGACGAAGCCCTTCGCGCCGGACGCTCTCGCGGCCACTGTTCAGGCGCTCCTCGCGGACTTCGCATTTGCAGAGTCCGACGGTGTCTGAGCCAGAGCCGTTCTTCCAGGGATTCCTGGACGACTATTTCGCCGAATGCGACGAGCACCTGGCCGGGGCCACACGCGCGCTGCTCGCGCTCGAGGCATCCCTGGGCACGACGGGTACAGATCGCGTCCTGATCGACGAGCTGTTCCGCGATTTCCACTCGCTGAAGGGCATTTCCGCCATGGTGGAATTGCGGCCGGCCGAGCAGCTGGCGCATCACCTCGAAGACTATCTGGGTGCCATTCGCGATCGGAAGGTGACGCTCACGGCCGCCGGCATCGACGTACTGATCGATGGCACGCAGCGCCTCGAGCAGGTCGTGAACGCCTATCGGTCACACCAGCCGCCGCCATCGATTGACGACGTCGCCGCCCGCATCGAGGCGATCGCCCCTCGGCCGGTCAAGCCCGACGCCGGACCGGACAGGGTGGCCGAGCGGCGCGCTCCAGAGCCGTCGCTGCCACGCTGGCGCTGCACGTTCGTGCCGACGCGCGAACTGCTGGCTCGAGGCGTGGGCGTCGACAACATCCGGAAGCGTCTCACCGAGATCGGGACGATTATCGATGCGGTGCCCCACGTGCGGCCCGACGGCACGATCGCGTTCCAGTTCACCCTCGAGACCGCGGCCGCCGATGCGATCGACGCACTGCTCTCCGACGGCGTCGTCGTCGAACCTATCGATTCGACCGCAGTGGTCGGCGACGCCCCCGGCGCGGTCCGGCCGCCAGGCGCCGGGAGCACGGCGGCGCCAACCCATATTGTCCGCGTCGATCTCATGCGCCTCGACCAGCTGATGCAAAACGTCGGCGATCTGGTGATTTCACGTTCGCGTCTCACGGAAGCCCTGACCCGCCTCGAGCGTCATGTGCCGTCCAGCGAATGGCGGAGCGTCCAGGAGAATATCGTCGCGATCGATCGCCAGCTCCGGACGCTTCGCGAAGGCATCATGCGGATCCGCCTGGTGCCGATCGGCGAGATTTTTCGCCGGATGCCATTCGTCGTCCGCGACCTGGCGCGCGAGAGCGGGAAGAAGATCACGCTCGATCTGCAGGGCCAGGGCACCGAGATCGACAAGTACCTGATCGAACGGATGCTGGATCCGGTCCTCCATCTCGTACGCAACGCCGTGAGCCACGGCATCGAAACGCCGGACGTCCGCATCGCGAATGGCAAGCGCCCGGAGGGGACGATCACGTTGAGTGCCTTCACCTCCGGCGAGACCGTCACGATTGAAGTCGCCGACGATGGGCGTGGCGTGGACGCAGCGGCCGTGGCGGCGCGGGCGCGGGCGGCCGGCTTACCCGTGCCGGCTGACACGCTGGACGGATCGGCGCTGCTGGCGTTGCTCTGCTCGAGCGGGTTCTCGACGAACGACGAAGCCGATCGCGCGAGCGGCCGCGGCGTCGGCATGTCAGTCGTGAAGTCGACGGTCGAGCAGCTCTCAGGCACGGTCACCATGACGACCGAGCCCGGCGGCGGCACACGATTTACCGTCGAACTGCCACTGACCCTCGCGATTACCGACGCGCTCATCGGACGTGTCGGCGCCGAAGTCTTTGCCCTGCCGCAGGGAGCGGTGCAGGAAGTCATCGAAGTCACGTCGTCCGACGTACGCCTCGTGGAGCGGAACGAGATCATCCCGTATCGCCGGGGCGCCCTGCCGATCGTTCGGCTGGCGCGGTTGTTCGGCATCGACAGCGCCGTCGGGGAGCGTTTTCACGTGTTCGTCGTTGGCCGCGGCGCCGCGGCCGTCGGTCTGGCCGTCGATCGGATCATCGGCCAGCGTGAAATCGTGGTGCGGGCGATCAACGATCCGCTGGCCCGCGTCGACGGCATCTCGGGTGCCACCGATCTCGGCGATGGCCGCGTCGTCCTGATTCTCGATCCGGGCGCCCTGGCGACGTTCGTGCGCACGCGCGAGGCGCGCGCGGTCGGCGCCGTCGGCGACTGGGGCCGGTTGCAGGCGTGAGGAAATTATGACCACTGGGGCGAGCGCGGCGAACGACACCTTCATCGTGTTCAGCGTCGCCGCGACGGCGTACGCGCTCCGCAGTCAGCAGGTCCAGCACATGGAGATGATCGACCAGGTCACGCGCGTACCGAATGCGGCGCCGTTCGTGGACGGGGTCGTCTTCTCCCGCGGCCAAGTCGTTCCGGCAGTCAATCTGCGGGTGCGTTTCGGATTCGAGCGCGCGCCATACGACGTGCGCACACGCCTCCTCGTCGTGCAGGCTGACGCACGGCAGGTGGGCCTGGTGGTCGATGCCGCGCGGGAATTCGTCAAGATTCCGGTCACCGCCATCCAGCCGCCGCAAGAGGCGCTGGCCGGCTTGAGCGGCAAGTACGTCGAAGGCATCGTCTCGTTGAACGAGCGACTCATTCTCGTATTGAACCTCGAGCACCTCGTGAACTTCTCAGAGCCGCTGGTCGCGGCCTGACGCAGGAGAACGTTCCTATGGCAACGCACAAGCGAAAGACGGCCAACGGCTCGAATGGGCGGGCGCGGGCCAACGGCCTCGACACCACAGTGATCCGCGCCACGGCGGAACAGTTGTTTTCGTCCGCGAGCGGCATCGCCCGAATCACCGACGCGGCCTCGGAAGGGGCGAGCACACAGATCCGCAACCTCGACGACGTGCTCAACGAGATGAACCAGATGACGGCGTCGCTGGCGCAGACCGCCAAGCAGGCCGAGTCGGCGAGCGGCTCCGCCGAGACCCTGGTGTCATCGATGAACGAAATGGCCGCCTCCGTCGAGCAGGTGACCGCGAACACCGCGAGCCTGGCGGCGTCCACGGCGGAAACATCGGCCGCCTCGCAGGAAATGACCGCCTCGATTCGCTCGGTGGCTGCCACCGCTGAGGAAATGTCGACCGCTTCGCAACAGGTCGCGGCGTCCGTGACGCAAATGGCGGCGGGCACCAAGAGCGTGAGCAGGGATACCGAGACGCTGATTTCGTCGATCAACGAAACCGCGGCCGCCGTCGAAGAGATGGCGCGATCGATTGACGGCGTCGCCAGCAACGCGACCGATCTCGCGGCCGCCGCCGAGGAGACCTCGTCATCGATCAGCGAGATGGCGGCATCGATTGAAGAGGTGGGCGCGATCACCCAGAACCTGGCGACCTCGGTCGAGGAAACGTCTTCGGCGATCGAAGAGACGTCCCGCTCTGTTCAATCGGTGGCAGCCAACGGTCGGTCGATCAGCGACGCCGCCGTCAACGCCGCCAGCAGCGCCGCCCAACTCGATCGGTCGATTCAGGCGGTGGCGTCGATGGCCAAGCAGGCCGACGACGTGACCCGCCGCGTTTCGCGAGACGCCGAGGAGGGCGGTGCGTCGGTTCAGCGTTCGATGCAGGGCATTGGCCGGCTGCGCGAATCGATGGTGCAGTCGTCGTCGGTGATGCGCGAGATGGGCAAGCGGACGGGCGAAATCATCAGCATCGTCGACACCATCAACTTGATCGCCGAGCGCACGAATCTGCTGTCGCTCAACGCCTCGATCGAAGCCGCCCGCGCGGGCGACGCGGGGCGGGGTTTTGCCGTGGTGGCCGAGGAAATCAGAAATCTCGCCGATCGTGCGGCGAAGGCGACCGCCGACATCGCCAGCATCATCAAGGGGCTGCAGGAAGTTGCGCACGAGGCGGTGTCGGCGACCAATGAGAGCGTTCGGATCGCGGACGAAAGCAGCACGCTCGCGGAAAGCGGGGCGGGCGGTCTCAAGAAGATCCTCACCGGCCTGGCCGATATCACCGGCGTCGTCAGCCAGATCGCCCGCGCCACCGACGAACAACAAGGGGCGGCCCGGACTGTCGTCGCCACGGTGACCGCGACGACCGACCAGGCACGGCTGGTCGCCACGGCGACCGCGGAACAGGCATCGGCGATCGGCAACGTCGTGCAGGCGACGCTCCAGATGCGCAAGGGCGCGCAGGAAGTGACGAAAGCGATCGGCGAACAGGGCAAGGCCTCCCGCGACATCCTCAAGGCGTCACAGAACGCGACGCGGCTGGCGGCGCAGGTGCACAAGGCGTCGACCGAGCAGGCCAAGACCGCGTCGCAGATTGTCAAAGTCACGGACTCGATGCGGCGGGGCGCGGCAGCGACAAACGCCGCAATGGCCGAGCACGCGACGGCCGCCGAGCAAATCAACAAGGCGACCGCATCGCTCACCCGCCTGATCGGCAACGTCACGCGCAGTATGACCGAGCAGACAGCCGCGGCGACGCAAGTGTCGACCGCCGTGGAGAACATGCGCAAGCAGTCGGGTCAGGCCGCGGCAGCGCTCGTCGAGCAGTCGCGCGCGATGAAAGACTTGAGCGGCGCCACGCAAAACGTCGGCAAGCAGGTCAAGTTGATCACCAACACCAACAAGGACCACGCGACCGGCGCCGGCCGTGTCCTGGAACGTCTCAAGGACGTCAGGGCGATTGTCGACCACAACGCGCGCAGCGTACGCGAGACGCGCGGCGCGACGGCCGATCTCCTCAAGCAGGTGGAAACGCTGTCGGGCACACTGCCCAACGGCGCCAATGGCCTGCGGCATTCCAACGGATCCCGCGATCGCGCATGACTCAGGGCGTTGACTCCGAGGTTGGCGACGCGAGCCCCGCGAACGCGCGACTCATCGGGATCCTCACGACTGATACCGAACTCGTCGTCAAGAGCTGGGACGGCACACTGGCGCGGATGACCGGTATTCCCGCGGACCACGCGGTGGGGCTGAGGCTCGACGAAGTCGTCCACGAGCTGCGCGACCGGCCGCTGCTGGGATTGCTGCGCGAACCGCTGCTGTCGGGTTCCGCGCAGGTCCTGGCGCCGGCGCTCCACAAGTACCTGATCCCGTGTCCGCCGGCACAACCCTCCGCAGACTTCGAGCAGATGCAGCAGCGCGTGGTGGTCGGCGCGCTGCGCAACGAGGATCGCGCCGTCGGTCTGGTGATCACCATCGAAGACGTGACGGCTCGCGTGGAGCGCGAGCGCCACCTGGCGCGGCAGTTGCGGGCCGGCAATCCAGGCGAGCGGCTCGAGGCCGTCCGGGAACTCGCGCACGTCCAGCCGACCGACGGGGTGGGTCCGTTGGCGTCAGCGATCGCCGACGACGACTGGCAGGTGCGCCGCGCGGCGGTGCGGGCGCTCGCCGCGCGACAGGATGCATCGCTGGTCGAAGCGCTGGTCAATGCCTTGCGTGACGGCCATCACAACTTCAGCCTCCTCAGCAGTGCGCTGCAACTCTTGACCCTGACCGGAGTCGATTTCACCGAAGCGCTGACCGGCCTCGTGCGGGATCCCGACAGCGACCTGCGCATTCAGGCGGCGCTGGCGCTCGGCACGCAGAGACGGCCTGAGGCGGTTGCGGCGCTGCTGGCCGCTCTCGACGACGCGGATCCCAACGTGCGGTTTCATGCGATTGAATCGCTCGGAAAACTCGCGCCGGCCGCGGCCATCGAGCCGCTCAGCGCGGTGGCGGCGTCCGGCGACTTCTTCCTGGCTTACCCCGCCGTTGAGGCGCTCGTCCGCATCGGCGATCCGACAATCGCCCCGCGACTGGCACCGCTGTTGTCGGATCCGATGCTGGCCGGAGCCGTGGCCGACGCGCTGGCGCAGATCGGCGACGAGAGCGCGATCGGTCCGCTGGTGGAGGCGCTGAATCGCGGCGGTGCGCCAACGGTGACCGTCGTGGTCGACGCGATCGCCGGCATTCATCGCCGGGCGCAAGCGATCTTCGGCAGCGCGACGGAAATCGAGGACGTCGTCTCGAGAACGGTCACACCGAAGGCCGTCAGTCGCATTCTGGAAGCGATGACGGGTGCCTCGGGCGAGCAGTTGCGAAACCTGGTCGTGGTCGTCGGGTGGCTCCGTGCCGCCGCCGTCCCCGCGGCACTGGCCCGGCTCCTGGGCAGCGACGACGTCAATCACGAGGTCGTCGAGGCGCTCGTTCGTTTTGGTTCGACGGTGGTGGATCTGCTGATCGAGCTGGTCAGCCAGGACGACCGGGCTGCGGGACCGGCGGCCGTGGTGGCGCTCGGACGGATTGGCGATCGACGCGCCACGCCGGCTCTGACGGCGCTGCTCGACGCGGATCATCGCGAGCTCTGGATCCTCGCTGCCGGAGCGCTCGCGCGCATCGGAGATGCGCGCGCGTTCGAAGCCCTGCTGCCGCTCCTGGGTGACCCTGATGCGGCGGTCCGCCAGGCGACGGTAGGGGCACTGAACTCGATCGGTCATCCCGGGATGGCGTCCCGCATTGCCGGGTTGCTCGACGATCCGAACCCGAACACGCGTGAATCGGCGGTCAAGATTGCCGGTTATTTCGGTTACCCGGAGTGCGTGGAGCGCGTGATCGCGGCGTGCCGTGACCCTGAAGAATTGGTCCGTCGGTCCGCGCTCGGGCATCTTCCGTACTTCGACGACCCACGTGCACTCGAGCTGCTGGCTGCGGCACTCGTGACCGAGACGCCGCGAGGGCGAGCCGCCGCGGCGGAGGCGCTCGGTGCGATGGCCGGAAGCGGAGCCCGAGCGCTACTTCACAAGGCGCTGGACGATTCGGAATCGTGGGTCCGATATTTTGCAGCCATTGGTCTGGGCCGTCACGGCGACGCATCGGCAGTGGACCGCCTGTCGCGAGCCGCGGTGTCCGACGCCGCGCCGCCGGTGCGCGTCGCGGCGATCGAGGCACTGGGTGCGGTTGGCGGCCAGTCCGCAGCCGAACTGCTCGAGACGCTGGCTGGCGAGGACGGGGAAATCGGAGATGCCGCAGTACGAGTGATGGGCAGATTCGAATCCGATGGGGACGGCGATGTTGTGGGCACGGCGCTGCGGTCCCTCGACGTGCCGAGGCGTCTCGCGGCGATCGAGGCGCTGGCCCGTCGGGCGTCACTCGCGGCCATCGAACCGCTACGCTGGGTGCTGTGTGCGGACGCCGAACCGAAGGTCCGGAGTGCCGCTCTCGATGCGCTCTCGAAGCTCGCCCGCACCGATTCAGAAGCAGGCCGTGCAGCCGTTCAATCGCTGATTTCGTGCCTGGGCGACTCCGGGGCACGAGTCGACGTGGCGGCTGCCCTCGCGCGGCTGCCGCCGTCGGCGATCCCGTCCCTCGCCGAAGCGCTGGCGGCTGACGATCCCCGCACGCGACGCGGCGTCGTGGAAACCCTCGGCCGGATCACCCATCCGGCGGCGTCCGTGTATCTCCAGCGTTCACTGACCGACGCGGACGCGGTCGTTCGTCGCCAGGCCATCGTCGCGTTGACGCGATTCGGCACGCGCGGCCTCACGCAACGCTTTTCGGCCATGGCGCATCAGGATCCGTCAACCGCCGTCAGGCAGGCCGCGATCACCGCACTTCGCCGTCACGTGGCCGACGGAACTGAAGGGGCGCATGAATGACCTTCGTTCCGGAGAACCTCGGACTGGCGACGACGGGTCTGCCGCTGCTTCGCGATCTGGTACACGAGCGCACCGGCCTGTTTTACGACGACGCGCGGCTCGATTACCTCGGCGATCGGATTGCACCGCTGGTCCTCGACCGGGGCTTCCGAACGTTCCTCGACTTCTACTACCTGCTCAAGTACGACGAGCGTTCGGCGGCGGAGGAATGGGGCCGCGTGCTGGACGCGCTCAGCGTCCAGGAGACGTATTTCTGGCGCGAGGTCGATCAGATTCGCGCGCTGGCCTGCGCGATTCTTCCCGGGCTCGAGCAGGCGGCGCGCCGCGGTCCGATTCGGATCTGGAGTGCGCCATGCGCGAGCGGAGAGGAACCGCTGACCATCGCGATGATGCTTTCGGAAACGGGATGGTTCGACCGACTGCCGGTCGAGATCCATGCCAGCGATGGCAGCAGCGCGGCAATCGCGAAGGCGCGCCGGGGTGTGTATGGCCAGCGCTCGTTCCGGGCGCTGCCGCCGGCACTTCGCGAAAAATACTTCATCGAAAACGACAGCGGCGCGTCGCCGGTACCCGAGCTGAGCCGGCGGATTTCGTCGTGGAGCGTGGTCAATCTCGTGGCCAGGGACGAGGTCGCGCCGCACGCCGGCAGTCACGTGATTTTCTGCCGGAATGCGTTCATCTATTTCTCGCCGACGACCGTCAAGCAGGTGGTGGAGACCTTCGCCGATCGGATGCCGTCGCCAGCCTACCTGTTCGTCGCGGCGTCGGAGTCGTTATTGCGGGTGACCGATCGCTTCCGTCTCGACGATGTGAGCGGCGCGTTCGTGTACGTCAAGAACTAGACAGCAGGAGCTGATGCCTATATCGGATGTCATTCGGGTGCTCGTCGTCGACGACTCCGCGTACGTGCGCAAGGTCGTGTCACAGATGCTGAAACGGAGCCCATCGATCGAGGTCGTGGGCACGGCCCGGGACGGCCAGGAGGGGCTCGAACAGGTCGCCGAGCTCCATCCAGACGTCGTGACGTGCGACCTGATCATGCCGAATCTGGACGGTCTCGGGTTTGTGCGCGAGCAGATGACTCGCGCACCGGTCCCAATCGTGATCGTGAGTGTCGCCAGCGGTTCCGGTGATCTGGTGCTCAGTGCCCTCGACGCCGGGGCCGTCGATTTCATTCAGAAACCAACTGCACTGGCGTCGGAACGCTTGCTCGAGATGAGCGACGAGCTCATAGGGAAAGTGAAGGAGGCGGCGATCGCGCGCGTCCGCCCCGCTGTTGCGAAGAGCGTGCCCCCGCGCGCCACGGTGCCGGCCCGCGCCGGCACCCGACTGTGCGACATCGTCGTGCTCGGCATCTCGACCGGGGGGCCCCAAGCGTTGCGAACGTTGATCCCACGGTTGCCAGCCGAGCTTTCCGTGCCGTTGGCCATCGTCCTGCACATGCCGATCGGCTACACCGAGCTGTACGCGCAAAAACTGGACGAGCTGTCGGCGCTCACCGTTGTGGAGGCGAAAGACGATACGGAGGTAAGATGCGGGTCCGTCCTTTTAGCGCCAGCTGGACGTCACTTGACGCTGCGACGAGGCACCGACGGTTCGGTGCGATCTCATCTGGATATTCGACCGCTGGACACCCAACATCGTCCGTCAGTGGATGTTCTGTTTCAGTCGGCCGTTGATGTGTACGCCGGGCGGGTGCTGGGTGTGGTCATGACCGGGATGGGATCGGATGGACGAGAAGGCGCTGCGTGGATCAAGGCCAAAGGCGGGGCGGTGCTGACCGAGTCTGAGGACAGCTGCGTCGTGTACGGGATGCCGCGCTCGGTCGTCGAGGCGGGACTAAGTGATCGGGCGGTGGCACTCGATCAGATGGCAGACGCCATCCTCGAACACGTATGACGCCCAAGGTGCTCCTCGTTGATGATTCAGGCCTCGCGCGCCGGAGTATGCGCGCGATTCTGGAAGGCGCAGGATTTCAGGTGATCGAGGCCGCCGACGGTATGGCGGCGCTGGAGCAGTATTTCGTCGAAAAGCCCGACGTGGTCATGCTCGACCTGGTGATGAAGGGGATGTACGGGCTGGAGGTGCTCGCGAAGTTGCGCCAGCTCGACCCGGAGGCCCGCGTGATCGTGGTGTCGGCCGACGTGCAAGATTCTTCGCAGCAGATCGCCCTCGAGAGAGGTGCAAGCGCGTTTCTCAACAAGCCGATCGACCGTGAGCGGATGCTCAGCGCTGTCCGGGCGGTGCTGCAGGGGGTGGCCTGAGATGAAGCTGACCGCGCTTCAGGAGGATGCCCTCATCGAGCTGCTGAACATCGGGTTCGGCCGCGCCGGCGCGTCGCTCTCGCAGCTGACCGGGCATCGGGTCGTTCTCGAAGTCCCCGAGGTGGCGATCCATCCGGTCGACGAAGTGTCGGCGTCGCTCGAACGCGTCATTCAGACCGAGGTCGCGAGCGTCCACCAGATTTTCTCCGGCCCGGTCGCCGGCGACGCTTTGCTGATCCTCGACCAGGCGGGCGCGTCGATGCTGAAAGAACTGCTCACTGACGAGCCCGCGCTGCCGCTGGCCATCGACGTGTCGGCCCGCGAAGTCATCACTGAAATCGGCAATATTCTGCTCAACGCCTGTCTGGGCACGTTCGGGAACCTCCTGAGGGTCCAGGTGTCGTTTTCGGTGCCGCAGCTGACGCTCGAGAGCGTGGGCGCGATCCTGGAGAGCCTGCGCGTCTATCAGGACTCCGTGCAATACGCGCTGATCGTCCACGCCGGCTTCAAACTCCGCGACGCCGAAGTCAAGGGTTACCTCGTGATCGTCTTGAGTGTCGCGTCCCTCGATCGGCTGATCCGCGCCGTCGAAGAGTGGGAACGGCGGCCGGCATGAAGATGGATGCGACGCCGACCGACCTGATCGTGCTTGCCTCCCAGCGCTGGTTCGAGGAGTTGTCCGACTGCGGCATCTTCACGACCGATGCGGAGCTGGTGGTTCGGACGTGGAACCCGTGGCTCGAAGCGCAAACCGGCATTGCGGCAAGGGACGCGATCGGCCGGGCGCTGTTCCAGCTCATTCCCTCGCTGAACGACCGCGGGCTGGATCGGTTCTATCGAGAAGCGCTGGCCGGTGAGGTGAGAGTTCTCGCCGAGCGCCTTCACAAATATCTGATTCCCATCAGCCGGAACCTCCAGTCGACCGGCGTCGCGGAGATGGCTCAGAGTGCCCGCATCGCGCCGCTGCTGATCGAGGGGTCAGTCGTGGGCACCATTACCGTGGTCGAAGACGTCACGGAACGCGTGGTCGCCGAGCGGGAGCTCCGTAATCAGATCGCGTTGTCGGAACAGGCACGCGGCGTGGCTGAGGAAGCGTCGAAGCTCAAGGATGAATTCCTCGCGACGCTGTCTCACGAGATCCGCACGCCACTGAACGCGGTCCTCGGTTGGTCCCGCATTCTGCGCACGCAACCCAAACTGAAATCGCGCAAGCACGCGCTCGAGGTCATCGAACGCAACGCCACGGCCCAGCTGCGCCTCGTCGAGGATTTGCTCGACATGGCGCGCGTCATCAGCGGCAAGCTGCGGCTTGAAGTGAAGGCGCTGGCGCTCGACGATGTGGCGCGGGCGGCGATCGAGGTCGTCGAGCCGGCGGCGGCGGCGAAGAAGCTGACCATCGACACCGAGTTCGCGGCGGATCTGCCGGCTGTGAACGGCGACGCCGATCGACTGCAACAGGCAATCTGGAATGTGATGTCGAACGCCGTGAAATTCACCGGGGCCGGCGGGCGGATCACGGTGCACACCGCGCGCGAGGGCGACTTCCTCCAGTTGACGGTTCGTGACAGCGGCCAGGGCATCAGCCGCGAATTCCTGCCCTACGTCTTCGATCGCTTTCGACAGGCGGATGCGTCGACGAGCCGCCGTCATGGCGGCCTCGGGCTCGGTCTGGCGCTCGTCAGACAGATTATCGAGTTGCACGGCGGTCGTGTCAGCGTCGAAAGCGGCGGCCTCGATCGCGGTACGGTCTTGACGATGCGACTGCCCGCCGCGACTGGCGTCGCGACTCAGGTGGCGACCCGGCGGTCGTCCGCGCCGGTGACGCTCGAGGGGATCACCGTCCTCCTGGTCGACGATGACGAGGATGGCCGCGACATGCTGGTGACCGCACTCCAGGGTCTTGGTGCGCATGTTCTTGGCGTGCGCGATGGCCGCGTGGCGTTGGAGATGCTGGTCGACGCCGACACGAAGCCCGATGTGCTGATCTCGGATCTGGGCATGCCGGAGACCGATGGCTTCGATCTGATCAGGCGGGTTCGGGACAATGCCGCGACGCGGTACCTCCCCGCGATCGCGGTGACGGCGTACGCGAACCCCACCGAGCGGCTCCGGGCCTTGGCCGCTGGCTATCAGGCGCACTTGCCAAAACCGATTGACCCGACGGTCGTCGCGATGACGATTAGCGACCTGGTGGAGGGGGCCCGAAACGCATCGGCGACAGCCTCGTAGCTCCCCGAAGCCCGGAGAACTGAAGTCCGCCTGCCTGGCCGTAGCTCGCGTTGGGAGGTCCGCCTTCGCTCTTCGAGCTTCGGCGCGACAGCCTTCGCGTGAATCGCGAGCGAAGGCTGGCTGGTAGCGGTACGGGGAATCGAACCCCGATTTGATGGTTGAGAACCATCCGTCCTAACCGTTAGACGATACCGCCTCGACTGTTACGAATCTCAAATTTTAACAAACTTGTATTATTGAGTCCATGTTGCGTTGGCTCGTCGGCTTGCTCCTGCTTCTCGCCCTTGCGGCCGGCGTCACGTATGTCGTGGCCGGTCGCGGCGCGCCGCCGCGTCTCACCATCAACAAACCGGATCGCCCGGTCGGTCAGGCGGGGACGCTGGACGTCACCGCGGAGGCGCCGAACGGCAAGTTCACGACGCTGACGATCGCGCTCGAACAGAACGGCAAGAGCGTCCCGCTGTTCACCCTCGATACCGCCGCCATCGCCGCCGCGATCGCCGCCCAGGACACGAGCGTGACGGCGGTCGATCGCAATCAGCTTCGGATTTCGCGACCGCTCGGCAAACAGAGCGTCCCCGAACTGCAATCCGGCGCCGCGCGCATCGTCGTCAGCGCGACCCGGCCGTCGTTTCTGAATCTGCGCCCCCTGACGAGCACGGCGTCAAAGGATTTCCAGGTGCGCCTCGAACCGCCGCGCATCGCTGTCCTGTCCACGCATCACCACATCAACCACGGCGGAGCCGAGATGGTCGTTTACAAAGCGACACCGGCGGACGTCGCATCGGGCGTGCGCGTCGGTGACGTCGAGTACCCAGGCTATCCCCTGTCGGGCGAGCTCAAGGCCGCGTTCTTCGCGCTCCTCTACGACCAGGATCTCAACACGCGCATCCAGGCGTTCGCGCGCGACGAAGCGGGCAACGAAGCGAAGCTGACCTTCGTCGACAACGTGTTCGAGAAGCCGCAGCGCAAGAGCCGCATCGAGCTCGACGACAAGTTCCTCAATCGCGTCGTGCCGGAAATCCTCGAGCACGCGCCGCAGCTGAAGATGACGCCGCCGCCCGAAGGCGGCGACATGGTGCCGGCGTTCCTGAGGATCAACGGCGAGTTGCGGAAGATCAACGCCGATCAGATTGCCGCGCTGGCCCAGAAGTCCTCACCAACGCGCCAGTGGGAAGGCCCGTTCGTTCAGCTCGGCAACTCGAAGGTCGAGGCGTCGTTTGCCGACCATCGCACCTACTTCTACAAGGGAAAAGAAGTGGACCGTCAGGTCCACCTGGGATTCGACCTCGCGGTCACGGCCCATGTGCCGGTCATCGCCGCCAACGCCGGGACCGTGGTCTACGCGGACTGGCTCGGCATCTACGGCAACTGCATCGTCGTCGACCACGGCATGGGCGTGCAGTCGCTGTACGGCCATCTGATGTCGTTCGACGTCAAGGTCGGCGACCACGTGACGCGCGGCCAGACGATCGGCCGCAGCGATTCCACCGGTCTCGCCGGCGGCGATCACGTCCATTTCACGATGCTGGTCGGCGGGCGCATGGTCAATCCCGTCGAGTGGTGGGACAAGAAATGGATGACCGACCGGGTCGAGCGGAAGCTTCAGGAAGCAAGGTAGAATGGGTGGTTAATAGCTGACAGCTTTTTTAGAGGAGAGAGGTTCAATGCGTCTACGAAATGCCTGGGTCGTGCTGCTCCCGTTGGCGGCGTTCGCGTGTGGCGGAAGTCAGGAAACATCGAACAAGTCGGCCGAGCCGTCGTCTCCAGCCGCAACGCCTGGCGCCCTGAAGGTCGACACCGCCGTCGCCGGCACGGTCAAGGGCGTCGTCAACTTCGAGGGCACCGCGCCGAAGAATGAGGCGATCAAGATGAACGCCGATCCGATCTGCGTGAAGCAGAACAAGGATCCGCAGTTCCAGGAAACCTACCTGGTCGCCGACGACGGCAAGACCCTCGGCAACGTGTTCGTGTACGTGAAGGACGGACTCGGCAACTACGTGTTCGACACGCCGACGACGCCGGCAAAGATCGACCAGCAGAACTGCCGCTATCATCCGCACGTGTTCGGCATGCGGGTCAACCAGCCGCTCGAAATCGTCAACAGCGATCCGACGCTCCACAACATCCACGCGATGCCGAAGGGCAACGCCGAGTTCAACAACGGCCAGCCGATCCAGGGCATGAAGATGACGCACACCTTCACGGCCAAGGAAGTCATGGTGCCGTTCAAGTGCGACGTGCACGGCTGGATGAACGCCTACGTCGGCGTGCTGGATCACCCGTACTTCGCGACGACGGACAAGGACGGCAAGTTCGAGCTGAAAGATCTGCCGCCGGGCACCTATACCATCGAGGCATGGCACGAGAAGCTCGGACCGCAGACCGCCAGCGTCACGCTGGGCCAGAAGGAAACCAAGGACGTCAATTTCACGTTCAAGGCTCCCGCGGCGGCCACGAACTGAAATCCGACATGGCTGATGGCTGATGGCTGATGGCACCTGGTCGACGCGGCGACCATTCGTCATCTGCCATTAGCCATCAGCCGTCAGCCATGACATGTTGCACAAGTTCGCCCGGTACGTCGCCGCCAGCACCGTCCTGCTGATCCTCGCCGGAAGTTTCGTCACCAGTACCGATTCGGGCTTGTCCGTCCCCGACTGGCCGACGACGTATGGCTGGAACATGTTCACGTTCCCGCCTTCGAAGTGGGTGGGCGGCATCTTCTACGAACACGGCCACCGGCTGATCGCCAGCACGGTCGGCTTTCTGACAATCATCCTGGCCGCGTGGATCTGGTTCGCGGACTCCCGGCGATGGCTGCGCTGGTTCGGTGTGGGCGCACTCGTATCGGTCGTCGCGCAGGGGATCCTCGGCGGACTGACGGTCCTCTACTTCCTGCCCGCGCCGGTATCGACGGCACACGCCGGGCTGGCCGAGATCTTTTTCTGCATGACCGTGGCGATCGCGCTCTTCACGTCGCCCGGCTGGATCGAGGGCTACGGCGACGCAGGGGTGGAGGATCGTACGCTTCGCCGCGCCGCCACCACGTTGACCGTTGTCATCTTCACGCAGATCCTCGTCGGCGCCACGATGCGGCACACCGGCGCCGGCCTGGCGATTCCCGACTTCCCGTGGATGTTCGGCCACGTCATCCCCGATCACTGGAGCGCGGCGATCGCCGTCCACTTCGCGCACCGCCTCGGCGCGCTGATCGTGATCGCGATGGTCTTCGGCACGTCACTGTACGTGTGGCGGCGGCACCAGGACCGACCCGAGCTGGCGCGGCCGGCGACGCTCATCATGTTTCTCGTCATCGTCCAGGTGACGCTCGGGGCGCTGACGGTGATCAGCCGCCGCGACCCGCTCGTCAACAGCCTGCACGTGGTGGTCGGCGCGCTGGTGCTTACGACGTCGCTGTTGCTGACACTGCGATCCTGGCGCGTGCGATTCGCCGCTCAAAGACAGGAACCGCAGAGCTCGGAGAATACGCAGAGTGACAAACACGTTGTCTCAGCGGCCTCCGCGCGCTCGGCGGTTAAACGTGGCGAGGTGCGCGCGTGAAGGACGTGGCCTCGGCCCCCCTGGCGATCGAACGCCGTTCCGGCAGCCTGGCGGCGGACTACGTCCAGCTTGCGAAGCCACGGCTGAACCTGCTGGTGGTAGCGACCAGTGCAGCGGCGTATTACCTCGGCGGACCGCCAACGACCGACGTGGCGTTGATGGCGCAGGCCGTGGCGGGGACGGCGCTGGTGGCGGGCGGCGCGGCGGTGCTGAATCAGCTTTACGAGCGCGATACCGACGCGTTGATGTGGCGAACGCGCCTGCGACCGCTGCCGGACGGCCGCGTCTCGCCCGCCGATGCGCGCCTCTTCGGGCTCGGACTCACGATTGCCGGTCTGTTGCTGCTGGCGGCGCGCGCCAACCTGCTGGCGGCAGGGCTCGCCTTCGCGACGGTCTTCGTGTACCTGATCATCTACACGCCGATGAAGCTGCTCACGCCCGCGTCGACGCTCATCGGCGCTGTACCTGGCGCGCTGCCCGCACTTATCGGCTGGACCGCGTCGCATGGCAGCGTCGGGCTTGGCGGTCTGACGCTGTTTGCCATCGTCTTCCTCTGGCAGATCCCGCATTTCATGGCGATCGCTTGGCTCTATCGCGACGACTATCGCAAGGCCGGCTTCCCGATGCTGTCGGTCATCGACGGCAGCGGCGCGCGATCCGGACGGCATGCCGTGCTGTTCGCCGCGGCGCTCATTCCGGTCAGCCTCGCGCCGATCACCGCGCCTGTGTCGTTTGCCCTGGTCCTGGCGCTCGGCCTCGCGCAGCTCGGCCTCGCGGCACGGTTTGCGATCACTCGAAGCGACGCCTCAGCACGCGCGCTGTTCATCGGATCGATCACCTATCTGCCCCTCCTGTGGACGGTGATGATTCTCGGAAAACCTTAACGCAACTCTCAAGTCTCAAGTCTCAAGTCTCAGAACATCTTGAAATGTCGGTAACCGATCTACCTGCAGTGAACGCGACGCTGAATGCCATTTCCGGCGTCCTGCTCCTGATTGCCTACGTGCACATCCGCGCACGCCGCATCCAGCAGCATCGCCGGTTCATGCTCGCGGCGTTCGCGACCTCATCGCTGTTCCTGGTGTGTTATCTCGTGTATCACGCGCAGGTGGGGTCCGTGCCGTTCACGCGTCAGGGACTCGTCCGGCCGCTGTACTTCACGATCCTGATCACGCACGTCACGCTCGCGGCGACCGTCGTGCCGCTGGCGCTCGTCACGCTGTCGCGCGGTCTCAAGGGCCGGTATCCCCAGCATCGTCGAATCGCGCGCTGGACGTTTCCGGTGTGGATGTACGTGTCGGTGACCGGCGTGCTCGTCTACTTGATGCTGTACCACCTCGCGCCGGTGTTGCACCCGACGTGAATAGAGCCCTCGGGCTATC